>Ga0302319_10026419_pt1 | contig 10225 bp, 8 predicted proteins | sample Bog_T0_2_FD_203319 | JGI IMG/M metagenome (GOLD analysis project Ga0302319, IMG submission 203319) | Peat permafrost microbial communities from Stordalen Mire near Abisko, Sweden - Bog_T0_2 | ecosystem: Environmental > Terrestrial > Soil > Wetlands > Peat | place: Sweden: Abisko, Stordalen Mire...
GAACCACTCTGCCTGCACTGCGCCGAAGCTTCCCGCTGGCCAGACGATCTCTTCGATCGTGCTCTCCTGGTTAAGTTTCGCCGACGCGGACCGCGCCAGTTTACTCTTTGCCAACGCCAACTGCTCCTGGTCCAGCCTTGCTTTGGATGCTGCCGCCTCTTTTTCCTTCTTCTTCTCCGCGGCGGGGTTGAGGCCACCGCTGAGAACTTTCTGCCAACGCTGGTGCTCGGCGCGGGCCGCGCTCAAACTCATGAGGGGGTACTCACCGACTGACAGCAACTGTTCGGTTCCGTTAAAGCGATAGGACCAGCGCCAGAACTTTCCGCCGGCAGGAGTTACGATCAAATGAAGGCCGCCTCCGTCGAACAGTTTGTACTGATTCGCCTTCGCCTTCGCCTTGGAGATTTTTGTGTCCGTGAGTTTGTTTCCCGCCATGGTTGGTTCCTCTTTTGTTGTGGGTATCTTTAGTCCAAAATGTGGGTACTCTCAGCAGTATGTCACAAATTTTGGCCCACAGCATACCCACAAATCGCTGTGGTTCTCGCAATACGCTGGTGGACAACGAGATACATCATGGCTGTCAAGTTTTTGATTTTATTGAATTATTTTTACAGGGGTGGGCATTGAAAGACACAATGTGTGCTCCTGACAGGGAATCCTGTTGCGGAGTCATATCCCAACTCGATTCCCAGGTTTAAAGCAGTAGAACCGAACCAGGCGGGAGAACCGTCTGTGCGGATTGGTTCCTGAGCGTTCAGCGTTCAGGGGCAACGCCACTTCTGTCATCTGCTGCGGGAAAAAGGAGAAATGCCTTGCAGAAGTATTTGCTCATTGCGTTGGGGGGGGCGCTTGGCTCGATCGCCAGGTACTGGGTGGGATCAACCATCGCCAGCCGCATGGGAATCAAGTTTCCCTACGGAACGTTGATCGTGAACCTGACCGCCTGCCTCATCATCGGCTTCACCCTCACCTATCTCGGCAAGCGCGCCGACATCAACCCCGCGTGGCGATTTCTCTTTCCCGTCGGCTTCATTGGCGCTTACAGCACCTTTTCCACGTACGAGTGGGAGACTCTCTCGACGCTCCGGTCGGGCGCCTTCTTCCTGGCCACTCTCTACGCCGTTGGCAGCTTGGTCCTGGGCTTGGTGGCTGTTTGGGGTGGTTCCTGGCTGGCGGAAACTCTCGCCTAGTTCCTCTTCTCATCCATCACCGCTTGCATCTTCCTCGTAATGGTGCTTCAATCCTCCGTTGATCAATTGCCTGCCGCGGGCCATCGACTGCGCCCACAAGTGAGGACAAATGCTTCAATCCGGAAAGGCCATCAAAGTTTCAATCTATCTAAGCGATGGCGCCAAACATCACGGATTTCCAGTCTATACAAGCCTTCTCGACTATCTGTTCCACAATGGCGTCTATGGAGCAACCGTCTTGAAAGGCGTGGCCGGATTCGGTAGCACCCACCGCCTTCACTCCGCGCACATCCTCGAAATCTCGGATCACCTACCCATCAAGATCGAGTTCATTGAGACCCGCGAGAAGGTAGATGCCCTCCTTCCGGAGTTGGAAAAGCGCACCGGCTCAGGGCTGATTGAAATGCAGGAGATAAACATCATTATCCCGCCGAAACACTGAAGCACCCTGCCAACAGTTTCTAGCGCACCGACGTAAACGGTGAAGCCGGCAGCCCCTCACCATCGAACAGATTGCACTCCGGGCTATTCGCCCACCCGTAGCGCACAAACCTCGGCTCAGCAACTGCGGAACTGGTCGCCACCACGGTCGCGCCCTCCACCTTCGCCTCTGCCGGCACAAACTTTCCATCCAACCCGGCTACTTCAAACCCCGACGGCGCTCCGCCCTTCGCCATCAGTCCCTTCGCATTGTCAAACCACGCGCGAATCGCATGCCCCTCCGGTGTTGCCTGCCGAAACATCGGCCCGGAATACTCAATCGTCTCGCCATAACTCAAAGCCCGCGCCGCCCGCGCCAGTCGCAAGCCCACATCCACCTTATCCGTGGGATGGACATCGTCCGGGTTACCGATATCGGTCGTCACTGCCATCGCCGTATTCTTCACAGTCAGTGTTTTCGATTGCTGCTCGCGCAACTCGGCCCAATCCTCCATGGGGCTCGACTTGAAGTTTGAAATCTGAACATAGAGAAATGGAAAATCCCCCACGCCCCATTGCTTGCGCCAGTCTTCAATCATCGTGCTGAAAATCCGCTGATACAGCGGCCACCGTTCCAGAGCGCTATTGCTTTCGCCCTGGTACCAGATCACCCCGCGAATGGGAAACTTCGTCAGCGGAGCGATCATGCCGTTGTAGAGCATCCCCGGTCCCCAACTCAAGAGCTGCGGATGCCATGGAAATTGCGGCTCCGGCTTGCCTTGCGCCTTGGCCTCATCCCGCTGCCGCTGCCTGTCCTGCTCTTCAAGCAACGCATCGGATTCGCGCTCGGTCATCTTTCCCCATGAAACAAACAGCGGTGAAAGCGCGGCATCCTGTCCCAAAGCAGCCATCCGCGTCCATGTTTCAACTACGGTCCCGCCCCACGTTGAATCGATTATGCCCACAGGCACATGTTCCCGCTTCTCAATCTCGCGAGCGAAGTACCAGGCAACAGCAGAGAAATCCTTCGCGGTCTCAGGCGTCGACGCGGTCCATCCGTCGCTGTCAATATCGTCCTGCGCAAATTCGATAGCCTTCTTCTTCACCATGAGCAGTCGAATCCGCGGATTTGAAGCTTTCGGCAAGTCCTGTGCAGCCGTGGCCGCCTTGCGCATTTCAAATTCCATGTTGGACTGCCCGGATGCCACCCACACATCGCCAACCAGCACGTCTTCCAGCGTGATTGTCTGGGCCGCCGCATCCCCACCCATCGCGCTGAGCCCCTTGACAACCATCTCGAATGGACCACCCGCCGCTCCCGGCGAAAGATAAGCGTTCCACCGTCCGATTTGGGTCGCTGTCGCAGTCCGCGTCTCACCGCGAAAGCTCACGCTTACGTTCTCTCCCGGCGACGCCAGGCCCCACACGTGAATAGGCAAATCGCGCTGCGCCACCATGTGGCTCGTCAACATTTTCGGCAGAATAACTTGCGCGGGAACGGTTGCGCTCGGAACCAGAAGAAGAAGCAAGGAAAGTCGCAAATTCAAGATACGCCTCGTTCGCAAAGGGATTACGGAGATTGGTCAGGGAGGATTCGAGACTTCGTTTCCGAAAAGAGAACGTTATCAGAATCGGGCGAGTTGCGTCAGCCAGCGCGTTTTTCTAATCGGACTTTTCAGGAGTATCGAAAGGCAACATTTCTGAACTCGCCGGGTTAGAGAATTGAAGCCGGGCCGTCACCCCTCACCATTGTGAATTCGTACTCTCAGATGGGCTTTTTGTCGATTACCTTGTGAACGGCCGCTTCTGTTTGATACTTAAGAGCCCCGTGGTTCTGACGCCCGACAGCCTCGCCAGGCTGGCAATTCCCTTATTGACAGACATCTCCCCTTCCGAGCAGAATCCGGACAGCGCCGACATTCAGGCCACCGCCGCCGCTGCCATTGGCTCTGCGGACTCGCGCGCCGATCACGCAGCCAACTCCGGCCAGAAAGAAATGACGACAAAGCATGAGTAATTCCACGCCACAGGATTTCAAGCACCACGGCCGATTCGACCCGCCTTACCACATGGTTACAACCGCAGTTCTGGTGGTCAACCTTGGCATTGCCATCACGTACGTAATTCAGCACCGCACCATGTTCGCAGCATGGTTGGTCATTCTATCGATCGCGGTCTTCATCCCCTTCGCAAAATTGCGCGCCTATCCGCTCAAGGTTCAGGATCGCGTGATACGGCTTGAAGAGCGCCTTCGTCTGCAGGCCTTAGCACCGGCGGAATGGCACGCGCAAATCTACCGCCTCACTGAGGATCAGCTGATCGGCCTGCGATTTGCGTCTGACGATGAAGTTGTTGCGTTGGCGAAACAGGCGTTAGAAGAAAATCTGACCCGCAAGCAGATCAAAGAACGCATCAAGAACTGGCGTCCTGATAATTGGAGGGTATGAGCAATTCGGCAGGAGAAGGCGCAAACTTCCTCCTGCCGCGCTCCTATTGCACATCACTCACCTTGCCGTTTTTGAAGGTGACCTTCATCCCGCTGTAGTAATAGATGACCTTCGGTCCAAGGTTCGCCACCCGGGTCGGCGCACCCATCGAAGCCTGCACCTGGTCGGTCGTCTGTCCCAGTTCTACTGACGCGGGAGCAGCGGCCGGGGCTGCTGGAGCAACTGCCCCATCAGAACTGACCGGCGCTCCGCCACTTTGACCAGCATCGGCCGTAGCATCCTTTTCAGCCTGCTCGCCTTGTTGGTCTACCTGCGCGATCTCTGAACCGACATTCGGATCTGCAGGAGGAGCCACTGCTGCATACTGCGCCGGTGCAGGATCGCTCTTGGCAGACGGCGGCACCGGCGGCAAGCCACCGCTGCCCTGCTTGGCCTGCAAGTCCTGTAGTCCCTGGTCAATGTTTTCGCGCATGTGATTCTGCATCTCTTGCAGGTCCGTCAGTTGCACCGTCACCATGCTGGATTTCGGGCATTCCTGGCCACCCTTGCTCGAAAGCACCTGAAGATTCGCGCTGGTCGCGTCCGCTGCAGGGGCAGTGGTCAATTGCAATGCATCGCCGTCGCTGATGGCGCACTCCTGACCTGATGAAGCGTCGACGACATCCACGCCGCCGCCGGCCACAAACACGTGCGGATGCCCATCGCTCAGCAGGCGCGCAACACCGCTTGAGCCGGGGTCCGCGTCCTGGTTCTGCGCGTTTTGCGCGGCCTCCTGATTTTCCAGCGCAAGCTGATTCTTCACCTCGTCGGCAATCATCTGCTTTACCTCAGGCGTCATCGCCGGAGATCCGCTGGCCGGTGGCGGATTGCCCGCAACCTCGCCCGCCTCCTGGTGGGCTGCGTAAGCCGCCTGCAGGCTTTGCGAAATCAGATAATCGGTCAGCCAGAACGCTGCCGACGGATAAACAGGATACGGCGCAAAGTAATACCCGTAATAGCCATACCACGGGTTTCCACCCCACCCCCAGCCATACGCGATGGGAACAGCCCACGGGTTGTAGGCCCAACCGTAAAATGCAGGCGCGTAATAGTACCCGGGCGCATAAACATTCAGATAAACGCCCCGGTATCCATATCCGCGGTAGTAACGGTCGTAGGCTCGGCCATGATAGTAGTAGCTGCGCCGCGCGAAATCGTGACCGCGATAGGAATAGGGACGCTCAACGTAACCGCGCCTCCCGCGTTCTGCGTAGACCCGGCTGTGATCAGCGCGCTCCACGGATACCCTGCGCCCGCCGGCTAGTCCATGATGAACGTCCATCCCACGACGCGCATCATGCACATCGCTTACCCGGCCGTTGGGACGAGTGCGCACCGCAGCGCCGCTCTTGGTGACGTGTTCATTGCTCCCACGTGGTGCAGGCGTCTTGATTGCCGAATGACCGGTGGCCGTGACCGGGTGTGCGCCCGCGCCTCCGGCCCCCCCAGCCGCAGTCGTATGCGCATTTGTCGTGGTCGCGGTGTGCGAGGAAGTTGTGGTCGTTGTCGTATGCGCGCCGGTCCCGTTCGCCGTCGGGCCGTGCGAGGTAGAGCCGCCTGTGGTGGGCCCATGCGAAGTTGATGCACCGGTGCTGGTCCCGTGACCGGCACCGCCTGATGTTCCACCCGTCTTGGGTGCCGAAGTCGCGGGTTTGGCCTGTGCTTTTGGCGCCGGGGCGGCCGCGGGTTTCTTGTCCGCAGCAACTGCGCGTGCAACACAAGCTCCGCCCAAGAGCGCCGTCAAAATCAGAACGGCTGAACCGTTTCTCATCGTCCTGTAAAGAAATTGCATCATCATGGGATTCCTCATTCCGGTTTCTGATCTGTTCGATCACCCGGCCTTCAAACCTTATTCGACGTTGGTGACCTTGCCATTCGTGAATGTGACTTTCATGTCCTTGTAATAGAAAATCTCCTTGGCGCCCAATTTCGCCAGGCGCACCGGTTGTCCGAACGCCGCCGTCACCTGGTCTTTCGTTTGTCCGATTGCGATTGTGGGCGGCGGGACATCGGCCGGTGGAGGAGGTGGCGGGATCGCGGCCATCGGCGGGGGAGGCGCTGCTGGAGTCATAGGCGGCGTTGATGTCTGTGCCGGCGTGCTTGCCTGTTCGTTCTGGCCGCCGCCTTTACTGTCGTCTGGCGGCTGCACCGTAATGACCTCAGAAACTGTCTTGACAAAGTCATCGACAGGCGGCACTGATCCCTTCGGGAACGGGAACTTGATCTCGCCATAATAGCGCGTGTCGTTATAGGGATCGCTGAAAGTGCTGACGAGGATTCCGTCCTTCTGCAACGTCACCCCGGTGACCCAGAACTTCTCCCCAGCCACGAATTTGCGCGACTGGCATCCGTTATTCGCTGCATCGCTGGCGCTACCCCCGCCTCCGAAGGGCATCCGCCCCCTGAGGAAAGCTCCCGCCGCATCCTTGGCGCGATTCTTGTTATTTGCCGCAAGCACTCCATTGCTGTAGGAATTTGAATATGCGTAGGAGGAGGCTGAGCTGCACATCATCATCCCATCCTTATGGAGGACGACGACATCGCCTGCGGTTACGATGTCAGAGTGATCCGCGGCAGCCTTGGTTAACTTCATTTGCGAGACCAATTTCTCCTGGATCAGCGTCGCAGGGTCGCCTGTCTGGGCTTCCGCACCGATACTTAAAATCGCCGCGAAGGCAGCGAAGCCGAATGCTCCAAGCTTTGGCATATGAATCATATGTCTCTTCCATTTAAAAGGGATGGGGAACCGATAGCAGACGACAAAACGCTACATTACGGCCAATCCAATGTCAAGAAAATCATGCAGTCCCGCACTCTCCGGGCTGAGTAGTTTGGACCTTTATTCACATTGATTTCGAGAAGTTTTGCCGAACGAAATCCGCTGCGTTCCGATCGGGTGCTCACAGGCTTTTCTTGCTTGCTTTGCGGCTGCAAAATTATTCGCAACAGGACATCAACCCATAGTGAGAATCACGCCCTGTTCGTTTCAGCTTTTGCTATTTTTTTTGTTATGCGCTTCCCTAGTCGACTTTCGGCTCGCCACCCGGGGAGGCGCTTGAAGCTTCAGCAGGGTTTGTTGCCAGCGATTCCACATCCAGCTCATGCTCTTCGCGGTAATGCTCAACGGACATCTTGCCGTCCCACCAGGCCGAGTTCATCGGATAAACGTCAGGATCGAAAAACACCTGGTAGAAATGCCACACAACAATCGCCAGCGTCGCCAGAATCGCTTCGTAGAAGTGAATGGAGGTGGCCACATCGATCCACCAGCGAGCCAGAAGATTCCCGACCCATACCTTGGCCCACAGCATGATGCCCGTGACACCCATCAACGCCGTACCCCATACCAGGGCCCAGTACTCTGCCTTCTCGGCGTAATTGAAGCGCCCAAACTTCGGCTTGACCGAGCTCAGACCGAGGTAGTAGCGCATTGTTGCCCACGCATCAAAGGCGTCCTTGGGCGCCGGCGCAATGTCCCTGAGCAGCCGACGCCCTTCTCGCGCCGCAATCAGATAGCAGACGTGATAGATCCCGGCAGCGATCAGCACTACACCGGCAACACGATGGATAACGCTTCGCAAGTGCTCACCCATCGCCAGCATTTCAGCGAACCATGAATCAGGAAATTTCAGTGCGAAACCCGTTATAACCAGCACAATGAAACTCGTCAGCAATACCAGGTGCTGCCAGCGCTGATTCGTCGTCATTCGCATCATGCTGGGGTTCAACATCCTGTGCCGGGCCGCAACCTTGCTTCGCCAGATAATCGCGTTATGGAGGAACATGCCCCCAATCACCAGGAAAATCAGCGGCAGATAAATCAGCTTGACCCAGCGCACGCCCGTCGAGCCCATATCCGAGGACCGGCCGGAACCTGTTCCCCGATCCATATGCACCTTGTTCAACGTGAATTTCTGCGTAACTCCCTTGTGACACTTCCCGCAGGTTACATCCAGGTTTGCGCGATTGATCGTCGAACGCGGATCGCTCGAAGGCAGGATGCTATGCACCCCATGACAACTGGCGCAGTTAGCCACAACCACCGAACCGCCTTCGGAAGCCAACCCGTGATAGCTGTCAAGGTAAGTTGAAACCCGGTTCCCCGCCACGCCGAATTCCTGCGATAACCGCACGCCTTCATGGCAGCGCGCGCAAGTCGTCCGCGCCAGATTCTGCTCGGACACCGACGAATCTGGATCGATATGCGCCTTGATCGAATGGATGCCGTGGCAGTCCGTGCACACAGGCGCCATGCCATTGCCCCGGCTGATTCCCTGCCCGTGAATGCTCTGCATGAATGTCTGCGCAATCGCCGTATGGCACTTGCCGCACGTCTGCGGAACATTGAATTTGTAGATTGACGACTTAGCATCGTTGGCTGCAAGAATCTCGTGCGAGCCGTGACAATCCGTACAAACCGCAGCCTTCTTTGATCCCTTCTCGATCGCTAGCCCATGTACGCTTTCCTGGTAGGAGACAAAAGCCTGCGCGCTCTCCCCATTCGATTCCATGAGAAACTTCTGCCCGTGACACCTTCCGCACGTCGTCGGAATATTTCCATGGCTTACGGGCGACTTCGAATCGTCGGCGGCCAATATCTCATGGGCCCCTCCGTGACAGTCCGTGCAGGTTGCTGCGGCTCCGCCCGCAGCTTCCATTTTGGCGTGATAACTATGCGAGTAAGCTTCCTGCGCATCCGCATGACACTGCGCGCAGGTAATCTTCTTGGGCGGCGCGGCATGCGCCAGGTCCTTGACATCCGTATGGCAATCGACACATGAGAGGACGTCGCCGTGAACTGAATGCTTCAGCTTGCCCGCGTCGACAAAAAGGCTCGCCTGTTTCCCATCCACCTCCTTCGTCAGGGTGGGATCAGAGTGGCATGCCAGGCACTCGTCATTCTTTGGTTTGTGCGCCGCGAAACCAGAACAACCAAATGAAAACAGGAGTGCAGCAAAGCTTTGAAGCAGTACTTTTTGTGTAATGTTCACTGCTCAGAGAAGAGCCTCTGCACGGAATTCCCGCTGTGACTCAAATCACAGCGTGCAAATTGCGCTGGCTCCGTTCGCCCCTCGTGGCCGTGAGTTCAATCCCGAAGGCCCATGCCCTCATCGTGCCGAGGTGATACGTGTCACAAGCTGGAATGCCCTCACTCAAGCACAATGTGACCGCTGCTTGAGGATCAAGTCTATGGGCACGATTACAGAACCCGAAACCAGTACCATGTCCACTCTTCCCGGTGATGCCGTTCGCCAAATCCAACGCAGATATGGGGATCGCTTTGATCTGCAGATGCTTGTGCAATCGGCCCGCACTGTCGCCCGAGGCACCGTGGCCAGGCTGGTTGCCGCCGGCGAGCGCAACACCCATGAATGGACACCGGCAAAAGCCGAGATGCTTGAAGCCTTTGATCGCTCCGGGATCACTGCCGCATTTATGGAACCGGAGGAAGGCGGCTTTATTGCCGGCCCCAAGAATCTCGCCCTCGCCCTCGCGGCCTTCGAATTAGCCTGGGTCGACGGCGGTGCCGCTACAGCCAGTCTCGCCAGTTTCCTCGCCTTGTCTCCCATTCATGAACGCGGCACGCAGGAGCAAGTCACACGCTACAAGACCCTGGCCGCACCGCCCCAGAATGGCGAAGACCGCATCCCGTGGCGCGGCGCATTCGCTTTGACCGAGCCCATACCCTATGTTGGTGTCGACACTGGCATGCTGAATGGCAAAGTGCGCGTTGCCGAGTGGAAGGATGGCGAAGAGCCATGGCTACAAGTCGATAAGCGCGGCCGCTTTATTACCAACATCGCCTTCGCAAACTTCGTCACTGCCGCCGTTGCTTCGGACGATCCCCGCATCAAGGGCAGTTGCGTCATCATTCTCGAAGAAAGCGACGAAGGCTCCTTCGATCGCGGAACGCCGACCAAGAAGCTCGTTCATCAACTCTCATCAACCGGTGACCCCGTTTTCAGTCTCAAAGTCCCTGCCAACCGCATCGTAGGCGGCTACACAATCAAAGGTGGCGTCATCGTCCCTAACTTCAACCACGGCGATATCATCGAAGCCGTCTTTCGCCGCACCCGTGTCCCCGTCGGCCTGATGACAGCGGCCAAGCTACTCTCCGCTATTGAACCG
>Ga0302319_10026420_pt1 | contig 10225 bp, 8 predicted proteins | sample Bog_T0_2_FD_203319 | JGI IMG/M metagenome (GOLD analysis project Ga0302319, IMG submission 203319) | Peat permafrost microbial communities from Stordalen Mire near Abisko, Sweden - Bog_T0_2 | ecosystem: Environmental > Terrestrial > Soil > Wetlands > Peat | place: Sweden: Abisko, Stordalen Mire...
CCACGCAAATGCCAAGGAACGGAACCCCGCGCCCAATCGCCGCGCGAATGGCTGTCGTGAGACCCGTAGCATCCAGCCTGGCCGTAGCGGCAAAGTGGCCGACACCGGGCAACACAATTCGCTCCGTTCTATCCACGACCGACAAATCGCCGTCTGTCACTTCCGTCTCCGCGCCAAGATGCCGCAGCGCTTTGAGTACAGATGTAAGATTCCCCGCCTTGTAATCGATCACCGTTACACGCATCACAGCAGTCCTTTGGTCGAGGGCAGCATGCCGGCCAGTTGTTTGTCGCGCGAGCAGGCAACGCGCAGTGCGCGCGCAAATGCCTTGAATATGGCTTCGATCTTGTGATGATTCGAGCGCCCATACATCGTCTTCACGTGAACATTGGCTCGAGCGCCGCGCGCAAACCCCTCAAAAAAGTCAGTGACCAGTTCGGTCTGCAGATCGCCCACCAGGCGCGTGCGCACCTTGGTATCGACCGCGAATGCAGCGCGGCCGCTCAGGTCTACGGCGGCGATCGCTAGCGTCTCGTCCATCGGCATCAGAAAGTATCCAGCGCGCAGAATGCCGCGCTTGTCGCCCAGGGCGCGGTCAAACGCCTCGCCCAGCGCAATGCCCACATCTTCCACGGTGTGGTGCTGGTCCACATCCAGGTCGCCATCGCATTTGAGGTCCAGATCGAACGCGCCATGCCGCGTGAACAGCTCCAGCATGTGATCGAAGAAACGTATTCCGGTCGAAATCTTGTATTGGCCGTTCCCTTCGACTGTCAGCTTGATCGCGATGCGCGTCTCCGCGGTGTTGCGCTCGACGATGGCTTTGCGCGCGCCCGCGCTCTTCGCAGCCTTCTTCGCTGTCATTCCTTGCCTCCTTCGGGATTCAGGGCGGCCAGCGCTTGATTCAGAGCCACCGCTGTGTGCCGCATTTGTTCCCGTGTTCCAATCGTGATGCGCACATAGCCACTGCAGCCTGGATCACTGGACCGGTCCCGCACAAGCACATCTTTGGCGCTCATGAGCCGCGCAAATTCGGCGTGCTCCGCGCCAATCTCGACCAGTACGAAGTTCGCATGGCTCGGCCAGCGCCGAACGAGGGCGGCATCGAGCGCAGCTTCGAACTCGGACCGTGCTTCAATCACTTCGCGCACATACCAGTCGAGATAGGCAGCGTCTTCCAGAGCCGCCGGAAGGCACGCCAGCGCGAGCGCGTTGACACTGTACGGCGACAGCACACGGCGGACCCAGCGCATGGTCTCTACCGGTCCCGCGAGCAACCCAAGCCGCAATCCAGCCAGCCCATAGGCTTTTGAAAAAGTCCGCGCAACGATCAGGTTGGGAATGACGCCGACGAGGTCGATGACCGTTTCGCCGTGAAAGTGGAAGTACGCCTCATCCACCAGCACAAGGGCATGTGGCGCGCGTTGGGCAATTTCAACAATCTGCGCTCGTGTGGCCACACTGCCCGAAGGGCTGTTGGGGTTTGCGATGGCAACGATCTTCGTGCGCGGGGTAATGGTGGCCAGAAGGCGGCCAAATGGAAACTGAAGATCGTCCGCTGCCTGGACCGCCACCACGAGCGCATCGGTGGCCGATGCGTAAACCTCGTACATCGTGTAGGTCGGCACCGGAAGCAGCAGTTCATCTCCCGCTTCAAGAAACGCTTCGAAAAGAACGTGAATAGCCTCGTCCACGCCATTCGTCAAGGCAAGCTGGTTAGCAGCGACGCCGAGGTGTGCTGCGACCAATGCTTCGACGGGTTCGCGCTCAGGATATCGCGTAAGAGCGCCAGCGGAGATCTGCCCCAAAACGTCAAGCACCAAAGGCGAGCAGGCCAGGGTGTTTTCATTGAAGTCCAGGCGGAGCGCATCGCGGTTTCCGAGCGGCGGGTGATATTCCTTCATGGCCCGCACGCGCGCACGCGGCTCCGGGTAGGGATTTGCCTCAACTTCAGTCACGGGTCCTCCTTTTGAGTCTCGTGCGAATGGCATCCGCGTGGCCTATGAGGCCTTCCGCCTCGGCCAGCAGCACAGCCCTGGGGCCCAGCGCGCGCATTCCCTGCGCCGCATACTCCTGCACGGTGATCATCTTCACAAAATCGTTCACGCTCAATCCGCCGCGCACCCGCGCCATACCGCCCGTGGGCAGCGTGTGATTGGGTCCTGAGATATAGTCGCCCATGGGCTGTGCGGACCAGCGGCCCACAAACACAGAGCCCGCATTCTCAACCCACTTCAAATCGCTCGCCGCATCCACGGTCAGATGTTCAGGCGCGAGGCGATTGGTGATCTCTCGTGCCTCTTCGAAGGTGGCCGCGACGATGACTAGTCCGTTTCGATCAAGAGCCTGGCGGGCCACGGCATTCCCGCGACTGCGCAGCTTTGTCTCGGCCATCACTTCCTTTGCGAGCTTGCTACTGGCGGTGATGAAGATGGCCAGCGCCTCGGGGTCGTGCTCGGCCTGCGCCACCAGGTCGGACGCGATGTCGGCTGCATCGCCCTGCTCGCTTGTGACCACAATCTCTGTCGGGCCGGCCAGCATGTCGATAGCGCAGTCAAACGCCACCAGGCGCTTGGCAGCAGTGACATAGAGATTGCCGGGCCCCACGATCTTGTCGACGCGCGCAACACTCGCGGTCCCATAGGCCAGCGCGGCCACGGCATGCGCGCCGCCCAGCCTATAAAACTCGGTGATGCCCAGCAGATGTGCGGCTGCCAGAGTCTCCGGTGCGGGCTTGGGCGAGACTACCGCTATCCGCGCCACGCCAGCCACCTGCGCAGGAATGGCCGTCATCAGCAGCGTTGATGGCAGCGGGTGCCGGCCGCTGGGCACATAGCAACCCACTGATCCGATTGGCCGCACCAGCTGACCGGTCGTGAGGCCGGCGATCGGCTTGGCATCCCACGAAGCCGGCATCTGCCGTTGGGCAAAGACACGAATCTGCTCAGCCGCGGTTGCCAACGCGTCCTGCATCGCTGCTCCAGTAGAATCCCAAGCGGACGACATTTCCTCCGGAGACACGCGCAGAGCCTGGTCGCCGGCCAATCCATCAAACTGCGCTGCGTAACCGAAGAGCGCGCGGTCGCCCTTGCGGCGCACGTCAGCCGCGATGCGCCTGACCGCCGGCAGCACGGTATCCAGCGCCGCGCCTCCGCGCCGCTCCAGCGCTGCGAGCGTCTCTGCCGTCTGCTGCGCACCTCGTCCTTTGGTCCGGATCAGTTTCATTGTCTTCCTTTCCGGCTAAAGCACTACCTTGTTCAGGGGGTATTCCACGATGCCTGTTGCCCTCGCTGCCTTGAGGCGTGGAATCACATCGCGCGCCACTCGCTCTTCTACAATTGTGTTCACCGCAACCCACTCCGAGTTGCTCAGCTGGGAAACCGTCGGGGAGTTCAGCGCCGGCAGCACGGCAAGCACAGCTTCAAGGTCTGCGCGCTGTACGTTGAGCATGAGGCCGACCTGCGATTGAGCGTCGATCGCTCCACGCAGCATGAGCGCGATCTGGTCAAGCTTCTCGCGCTTCCATGTATCAGCCAGCGTCGCCTTTCCTGCGATGAGGTGCGTCTCGCTCTCCATGACCGTATCAATGATCTTCAGGTGATTGGCCTTGAGTGAGCTGCCGGTCTCGGTGACCTCAACAATCGCGTCGGCCAGCGTGGGCGGCTTCACCTCGGTCGCGCCCCAGCTGAACTCCACCTTCACGTTCACGCCTTTGGCTGCGAAGTAGCGCTTGCTGACTTCAACGAGTTCGGTGGCGATGATCTTGCCTTCCAGGTCCTCGGCCTTCTCAAAGCCGCTGCCCTCCGGCACGGCCAACACCCAGCGCACTTTACGGCGGCTCTGCTTGGCATAGGTAAGGGTGGTCACGCTGGTCACGTTCAGGCCACTCTCCACCACCCAGTCGATACCGGTGAGACCCGCGTCGAGCACGCCATGGTCCACATAGCGCGCCATTTCCTGTGCGCGAATCAGCATGCACTCGATCTCCGGGTCATCGATGGAAGGAAAGTACGAGCGCCCATCGGCGTAGATATTCCAACCTGCGCGTTTGAACAGCGCAATCGTCGCATCCTGCAAGCTGCCTTTGGGGATGCCTAGCCTCAGTTTGTTAGCCACGTTTCTCCTCCGTCTTTCCATTTGCGTCGAGCGCCAGCGGCTTGGTAAAGCAGCTCACGTTCCCTTCGTGGCAGACCAGTCCGTCGCCTTCCACGACTACACGGAACAGCAGCGTGTCATGGTCGCAGTCGGTGGCTGCGGACACAACGCGCAAGCGGTTGCCGCTTGACTCGCCCTTCATCCACAGCTTCTGGCGGGTGCGACTCCAGAAGGTGACAAAGCCGGTCTCCAGCGTCTTGGCATAGCTGACGGGATTCAGAAATCCCAGCATCAGCACCTCGCCCGTGCGCGCATCCTGCACGATGCCGGGCGCCAGGCCATCCATCTTTTCAAAATCAATTGTTGCTGTCTCGTTGCTCATAGTCTTCCGGATCCTTAGTTGATTTTTTCTCGGGGCACGAAAAAGCCCGCCGGCTTCGGTCGCCGGCGGGCTTGGGTACTTTCAGATCTCTCTGGCCGTTTAGTTCAGGCCATGGCAGTCCGCCGGCAATTGGGTCCCGTGATGGTGGTGATGACCGTGATGGCGGTGGCTCTGCATCTGTTTAGAAAATACGAGTAAACCCCTTGGGCTGTCAAATCTTGTGCTTGCGGCCGTGCCCGGACAGGGAGGAGAATGGAGCCGTGTATGCGAGAGCGCGTTTTGCGGCGTTGGCCCTGGTGCTAGCGGGAGCCTGCCTGGCCGGGATGGCGCAGACCCAGGATCAGGATACCCGGGATGTGCCAAGAACCTCTGCAAGTGCCCCGCCGCCTGCGGCGCGCATTGACATCAATCATGCCAGCGTCGAGGAGTTGATGAAGATCCCGGGGTTGACCCGCAGTTGGGCTGGCCGCATCGTCCGGTGCAGGCCCTACCGCACCAAGCTAGACCTGCTGGACCAAGGCGTGGTCCCCGTCGATGTTTACAAGCGCATTGTGGATTACGTGATTGCCCACCGCAATCCACAATGAACTCGATACCTAGGCCTCGGCAGGCTCGACGGCAACTGGATCCCCACGCCTAAGCAGCCTGCTCAGAATCACGTAGAGCACCGGGATAAAGAACAGGTTGAGGACGGTGGAAAGCAACATGCCGCCCACGATGGTTGTGCCAACCGAGCGCCGGCCGAGCGCGCCCGCTCCGGTGGCGAAGACCAGCGGCAACACACCCAGGATGAAGGCGAACGAGGTCATCAGGATTGGCCGCAGACGCAGCTCAGCAGCCTCAATGGCGGCCTCGGCAATCGAGCGCCCCTTGCGCCTGAGTTGCTCGGCGAACTCGACGATAAGGATGGAGTTCTTAGCTGACAGGCCAATCAGCATCACCAAGCCGATCTGGCAGTAGACGTCGTTGGATAGGCCGCGCAGCGAAACCAGGCCGAGAGCGCCCAGTACAGCCATGGGCACGGCCAGGAGAATAATGAAGGGCAGCGCGAAGCTTTCGTACTGTGCCGAGAGCGTCAGGTAGACAACCAGGATTCCAAGGCCGAAGATGATGAGCGCCCTGCCGCTGGACTCAATTTCATCGAGCGTGAGGCCCGTCCACTGGAAGCCCATGCCCGGCATCTTGACCTGGTTGAAGAGGTCTTCCATTGCGGCCAGACCCTGGCCTGAGCTGTAACCGCGGCCCGGCGAACCATCGATCTCAACGGAGCGGAACAGGTTGTAGTGGCTGATGACAGGCGGACCTGAGCTCTCTGACACGCGCGCCAGATTGTCGAGCGAAACCATCTGGCCGGAGTCGGAGCGCACGTAATAGCTGTGCAGATCGCTCGCCGACATGCGGTAGGTTTTGTCGGCCTGCACGAAAACGCGGTAGGTGCGGTTGTTGTAGTCGAAATCGTTGACGTACTCTGAACCCATGAAGACGCCCAGCGTCGTCGTAATCTGCGAGAGGGGCACACCCATGGCTTTGGCCTTTTCGCGATCAATGGTCACCAGTACCTGTGGATCGTTGGCGCTGAAGGTCGTGGTCAATCCGGTGAGGTCCTTGCGAACACGACTGGCTGCCACCATCTGGTGGGCCACGCGATCCAAGTCGGTGAGGGTGTTCTTCCCCTGGTCCTGAAGCATGAACGAAAAGCCACCGAAGCTGCCGACGCCCTGTACGGCCGGCGGCTCAAACATGGCCACGAGTCCGCCGTTGGGCGCGAAGAGCAGGCTTTGCAGTTTGGGGTTCAGCTCAGCGGCGATATCGCCGGTCGAGTGTCCTTTGCCGCGTCGTTGGTCGCTGGGCTTGGTCATGATAAACATCATGCCGGCATTGGAAGAGCCGCCGGACATGCTGAAGCCCATGATGGAGAAGAGACTCTGGATGTCTGGGTTTGAGTTGATGATGCCCTCCGCACGTTGGGCCAATGAGGAAGTGTATGCCAGAGAGGAACCCGGGGGGGCCTGCACAATCACCATCAGGAAGCCTTGGTCTTCCTGCGGAATAAAGCCGGTGGGCACATGCTGATACGTCCACACCGTGGCTCCTATGCCGACAAAGAAGACAACCAGCAGCAAATAGCGAATCTGCAGCGCCACGTGAATCATCTTTGCGTAGGTGCTGCCCGTCCAGCTTACCGCCGCGTCCGCTCCGTGAATGAAAGCCGCAAAAGCACGCGACACCGGGCGAATGTGCAGGAAATCGAGCTGGTGCGGACGGTCCTCTTCACCGCGCAGGAACAGGGCAGACAATGCCGGGGAAAGCGTGAGCGCGTTGAAGGCCGAGATGGCAATGGCAAATGCAATGGTCAGCGAGAACTGCCGGTAGAGGATGCCCGTTGTTCCGGGGAAGAAGCTGACTGGCACGAAGACGGCAATGAGCACCAGCGATGTGGCGATGACCGCGCTGGTGACCTCACCCATGGCGCGCGATGTGGCCTCATGCGGATCGGAGTGCTCCATGGCGATGTGGCGCTGCACGTTCTCGATGACCACGATAGCGTCGTCGACCACCAATCCGGTGGCCAGCGTGATGCCGAACAGCGTAAGCGAGTTGATGGAGAAGCCGAAAAGCTTGATGAACATGAAGGTGCCAATCAACGACACCGGAATCGTGACTGCAGGAATGATGGTGGCGCGCCAGTCCAGCAGGAAGAGGAAGATGACTCCAATGACGATGACTACGGCGATGCCCAGGGTCTGCAGCACTTCCCGGATGGAGTCGCCGACCACTGTTGTGGAGTCAAAGGCGACGGCGTATTTCAAGCCCGGGGGGAAGCTCTTCTGGAGGTCGTTGAGAACAGCCCTTACGCGGCGATCTACCTCAAGCGCATTGGCGTTGGAGAGCTGCATCACGCCGATGCCGTTGGCCGGAAGGCCCATGAACTCTAGGTCCGAGCTGTAATCTTCCGCGCCGATCTCGGAACGGCCTACGTCCTTGAGCAGCACCAGGCCATTTGGCGAGTTCTTGATAATGATCATGTCGAACTCTTCAGGACTTGCAAGCCGCCCTACAACGCGCACTGGAACCTGAAAGGCCTGGCTGGTATTGGCGGGGGGTTGGCCGAGCTGGCCGGCTGGAATCTCAACGTTCTGTTCCACCAGCGCATTCACTACATCTGCCGCGGTGAGCGAGCGGGCCGCCAGGCGCGATGGATCCAGCCAGACGCGCATTGCGTACTTGCGCTCGGCGAAGATCATGACATCGCCCACGCCGGGCACGCGCTTGATGGCATCTTTCACATAAACATCGAGGTAGTTGGAGATGAACTCGGCAGAATAGCGGCCGTCCTCGGTGTAAAAGCCGGCGCCGAGAACGAAATTGAAGTTGGTCTTGGTGATGGAGATGCCGGTGGCGTTGACGGCAGCCGGCAAGCGGCCCGTGACGCTGGCCACACGGTTCTGCACGTCCACGGCGGCGATGTCCAGGTCGTAGCCGGTTTGGAAGGTGGCCGAGATTTGGCTGGTGCCGGTGTTGGTGCTCGACGAACTGATGTAGCGCATTCCCTCGACGCCGTTGATGGCTTCTTCCAGGGGAATGGTGACAGCTTTCTCGACGGTGTCTGCATTGGCGCCGATGTAGTTGGTGCTGACCGAGACCGAAGGCGGCGCCAGCGTGGGATACATGGCCACGGGCAGATTGGGAATGCAAATGGCTCCGGCCAGAATGATCAGCAGGGCGCAGACCGTCGCAAAGACAGGCCGATGAATAAAGAAGTCGACAAACAAGGTATGCCTTCTTTCCCTTCCGGTTGCAATTGCCCTCAAGGGCCGCTCGATATCCGGCATCCAGGGGCTCTCTGACGAGAACCGGAAACCCCTGAAACCGTTCGCATGTCAGTGTTTCCGCTGCAGCGGAATGCTCAAGCTCCGGGGATCAGCATGACGGGCATTCCGTTCACCAGGAACTGGGTGCTCGATACCACAACCTTGTCTCCTGCATTCAATCCCGCAGAGACGGAGTAGAAATTGCCCACCGTGTCACCCAGCGTGACAGCCGTTTGGCTTGCGACTATCATGCCGTTCTGCTGGCGCACTACGAAGACGAATGTCTGCCCGCCCTGCCGTGTCACCGCCAGCACGGGAACCAAGGCCATGGGCGTGATGCCCCAGATCACCTTCGCCTTGACCATTTGCGCCGTCCGCAGCTTCTCCAGAGAGCCGCGCACTGGCGCTTTGATCAGAATTCCCTGGAGCGTCGGGTCCACTTGTGGCGACAGAAAATCGATCTTCGTCTTCTCCAGGAGTTTGCCGGCATTATCCGAGAGCTCAACTTCTAACCCCTGGCGCATCTGGGTGGCGCGCTCGGTGGGAATATAGATGTAGGCTTCCAGGTCCTTGCCCTCATCCACAGTAGTCAGCATCGTCGAGGGGGATACGTAGTCGCCCACGTGCACTGGGATGTCGCCCACCACACCCGCAAACGGCGCGCGGATGGAGTAGTAGGCCAGTTGCTCCTCCTGCGTCTTGCGCTGGGCGACAGCCGATTCGTAATCCGCCTTGGTGTTCTCGTATGCCTGTTGCGCCTGGTCAAAGACGGAGCGGCTGGTGATGCCCGCCTCAAACAGCTTGCGCTGGCGCTCATTCTCTGCCACGTTGAAGTCGTAGGCGGCCTTCTTCTGCCGTTCCGTGGCACGCTGCGACTCAACCGTGGCAACCTGGCGCTGCGGATCGATCTCCATCAACACCTGGCCAGCTTTGACGTGGTCGCCTGACCTGACGCGAATCTGGGTGAGCCGTCCGTCCACCTGAGGCTGCAGGGTGGCTGAACGCCTCGACTTGATCGTAGCCACATACTCGCTGGACTGCGCCACCGGCGCCAATGCAACCGTAGCCGTCTGCACCGGCATGCCCTGCATTCCCGCCCTGGCCGCTGCCGGAGCAGCCGGCTTCTGCTGGCAACCGGTCACTGCAAGACCCATTAGAACCACACCCATCAATCCAAGAATCCGTTTCAAAGCGTTCTGCCTCACTTGGTCCCTCTTTCCTCCAGGCACATTTTGCCCGAAGCCCCGTCTTGTACCGGGTTCAATCCTGATGTGGAGCCTGAAAATGGCTCGATTCGGCAGAGAGTTGGAACCCGTGGTTCTTGCCTGCCGAAGAAATGTGGCGCCCGCCGGCGGAATATCGATTTAGGCTCGCCTGATTACTCTGACGACCCGAACTCTGCCGTTGACGCAAAAAACCGTACCCACGACCGCCTACTCTGCCCACCTCAGACCCTATCAGGCCCTTTCAACCATCCATGCGAAGGGGTTGAAGTTGGCCCGGTCGCCAAAGGCGCCCGCCCCCTCGACCTGCCATTCCAGACCTGCGGCGATGCCACGGCCAACTGCCTCATCAACGCCAGCAGCCCCATGGCAAAGAACCTGCCAGCTTGCTCGCCGACCGTCAGCGTCCCCTTGTATCTGTTGTGCCGCGTCAGCCTAATGTCACCCTAATGAGGATAGCGCAACCCGCTTATGGCCCCAACAGCATCTGGCTCAGGCTCTTCCGGCCAACCCGACTTTGACACAGCCCCCCTGAGTTGGTAGCCTTCATAAGGGTGCCTACGGCCAACCAAGGCTGCTTTCTGCCCTCCAAGCGTCCCCGTCGTCTAGCCCGGCCTAGGACACCGCCCTTTCACGGCGATAACACGGGTTCAAATCCCGTCGGGGACGCCAATAGAATCAGCGAGTTGCAAATCCCCTCCAGATTTTTGTAG
>Ga0302319_10026421_pt1 | contig 10225 bp, 4 predicted proteins | sample Bog_T0_2_FD_203319 | JGI IMG/M metagenome (GOLD analysis project Ga0302319, IMG submission 203319) | Peat permafrost microbial communities from Stordalen Mire near Abisko, Sweden - Bog_T0_2 | ecosystem: Environmental > Terrestrial > Soil > Wetlands > Peat | place: Sweden: Abisko, Stordalen Mire...
CGAGGGTGCAGACTGTTGGCCTTCACCTCAAATGTCACCTGTACGCCCTCTAAGGGCAACATCGCTGTCATTCCGATCGGCGTAACAGTTGGAAGCATAGCCCGGACAGTGTGGATCTCCACGTCATGCCCCTTGAGCGCATTCTGGATGGCAAAAGCTCCGTCCAGCCTGAGAGCGTCGACGATGACCACTGCCCGGCGTCCGGAGTGGGACCATAACTCGCGCTGCAAGTGACTGGTGACGAATTCGAAGCCCGCGAGTTCACAAGACCCCTGAGCAGCATAGAGCCCGAAGAACTTCTCGTTGAGTGGGTTCGTGTAGCCGGCATAAGCCCGGTCCGCCACCTTGCTGATCGCGGGCAGGCCCTGGCTCATCCCGCCACTTCGCAGTTGAATGTGCTGTCCCTCAATTCTTCCTGCCTCGGCCACGTAGAGGTTCGCCAACTCGGCTGCAGTCGCCGAGCGTTCCGTCGTTCTCTCGGCTTCCCAGCAGCGGCTCAGAAAGACGCCGAGCTGCGCCAGCAACGGCCATGCTCCTACCGGAGTTGGACTAGCTATACCAAATTCAACCTCCCTGCGTAACGTGGGGCCGTACCTATCGAAGAACTCGCGCGTGGAAGATTCTCGCTCCGAGGCCTTTTCAAACTCCGCCAACATCCTGCGCCAGCGCAGTTCTACCAAGTGTGGCATGGAGAATGAAAGCCCCTGTTTGTCCGCGGCCCACGCCGAAAGGTCGAGGAGCGGCTCAACCTGCCGGATCCAGCGCTCCCAGACCGGGCGGCCCTCGGCATCCTTCAACCAGCGGTCGAGCAATTGCCGGTGGTGTTCCCGTACCGCTAGCACTGGAAGGCGATCAACGAAAGGAAAATCGGCCCGCTCTCCATAGCCCAGATGGGTCTCCGTGAGCGCAAGCATTTCGACCAAACCTCGAATCCAGGTACCAGGGGCAGCGCCGGGAGATTCGTACCCATACCGTTCTCGGACCATTGCAGTGAACTCGGACACCAGACCCTTCGTCTTCAGCGCCTTCCACTCAGTCTCAGGCGCACCTGCAAGATCGAGAATTGTCTTATCCAGGTCGCCAATCAACTGCTCCTGTGCCCGGTCGGCTGTCAGTGTGGCGTGCCAGAAAGATGCTGGCCGGTCAGCAAACTTCGCCGCGTACTTTGCAAGCAAGGAATCTCGGCCGCCCTCATATAGTTTCCGTTGTTCTGCCGGATTTTCGGGCAGATCGACTCCCGCCTGCCGTAGAAAACTGAACAGGGTTGGCAGCTTGCCATTCAATCGCCAAGTGACGCCTGCGATTCGGTATTCCTCCAGCAGTTCGAGATGGTGCTTCCCTTCCGCGTCAGGAGAATCCATGCGGTCTTCACTCAGTGGTAAATACATCACGATATGCTGATCAATAGGAGAGCGGCGTACCTGGTCCTTCAACCAAATTTGACCGTGAAATGTCTTGGGCTCGTACCGAAGCAACATGAACGGCGCTGGCTGGTACCCGGTCAAATAGTCGTTCAGCTTGGGCAGAAGGGCTTCGAACTCGCCCTTCTCGTCGAACCACAGGCAGACCCGTGCGCGCTTCTCAAATTGGAAGCGTCGTGCCAGTTCCTCGACAAGCGCCGCAAGAATCATTCAAACCACCTCGGGGATGCGCAGAACGCCAGCGCGCTGAAGCGGTTCAATGTTCACTTTGACGCCATCGTTGATGTCGGGATCCCATCCCTTCGGCCGCTCTGCTTCGGTCTTCCACGGCGTAAGGATTCTGAAATCTTCCGCGCCTTGATGGAAGCCCTCCTGCACCTGCTTCAGCCGTCGCTCGAATTCTTCAGCTTCTTCGACTTTCGCTTGCCACTCCAACCGGTCATCCGGGCGGCCTTCTTGGTTCGCAAGCGCGGCTTCACGGCGGAACACTCCGAGTGCTTCCCTCAGGTAGACACCTCTCAACTTCGCCATCCGATCCTTATCGAACCGGTGATAGTGAACCAGTGCGGAGAACGCCGCCGGTCCCTTGCCCTGCTTGCTGGAGACGTGCCAAAAGATCGGTCGACTCTTATATAACGAAGCGTGGTAGTCGAAGTAGACATTTTCGAGCCACTCCCGGATACTCTCAACGCGGTCGTAGCCCTTAACCTTTGCTTTCAACTCATTGACAATTTCAACTTCGACTTCATTGGCATCTCGTTTAAGAAATAACTTTCCCAATTCCTCATGGATCCGATCGAGAAGCGATAATTTGCCAACAACAGCCATGAATGGTACAACTCCGTCTACGTCATCTTCCACGATCCGTTTTACGGCATAGGAGAGCAGGCGCCAGACGTGCTCCATTCGCTTCTGTTCAACGGTCTTGCCTTCCATCTGTGGCCAGACAATCTCAGGCGGGCGTTGTTGTAGAGCTTCCCTTATTGCCGACCTCGTTTCGTCCGACACACCATATAGCCGAAACACCTCATTGTTGAGCTCCTTGAACTGTTGTTCAACGAATTGATCCTGTCGCAACTCATGGTTTGCTAGAGCAGTCAGATTTTGCCGCAAATCCGGCAGCGAACCAGCAACGTCTGCCCGAAGCAACCACGGGATACTAAACCGCGTGGAGATTTCGTTTCCGATGTCCCATTCGGCCTTCGCCGCTTCAATCGTCTTTGCAAATTCAGTAATTGCCGATCTTTGGGCTGACTGTGGTTTGGGAACTGGCAGCTTTTTCACAACTCCGACTTCGTACGAGCCGAACGACATCAGAGATCGCAGGACGAACTCAATCAGGTCACTGTTTAGCACGCCGAGCAGGAAAGCATCATCCCGTCTATCCGAAGGCTGAATGAATCCGCTTTTGTCGGAAAAGATGCATCCAATCGGTAACGAACGAAGATTGAAGCCACGCTGAGTTCTTCTCGGCCAGACCAGTCCCGACTGAAAATAGAGATCAAGCGATTCAGGACGTTCTATTGGGCGTCCTGTCCTCCCATACCAATCGTAGAAGCTCTTCCTTTCATGAGACCAGGCAACCCTCAAAGCGACATCGTAATAAAATCGGCAGAAATCGCCTCCTTTTGAAAAGGGCTCCCAAGATAGATTTGGCCGCTTCACCAGGGTTGACACTTCCCAGTGGAAACGAACCAACCGCTCGTCCTCGCCCGTAGGAGCACCCCGCTGCGCAATGCCCCAGCCGGGCTCGATATTTGGGTTGGATCGGAAGAGCGGTGCTACCAGGCCCACAGAGTTGTACGCAAGCGGCGATCCCTCAATAGCTGAGAAGTCACGCCGCGAAATATCGAATCGGACTTGATTGCGAGCTGGTCCCAAACTGCTCACAAACATTTCATGTCGAAGATCTCCATGTCCGTTGCCGGGTTTGAATCTATCAAGGTCAAAGAACGAGGCCTTCTCGCCCTCTGTGACCACATAGTATGCGCGGCTTGCTTGCTCAAAAGAGGTCCTAATCCCCTCTCGTGCCTGCGTGGCCTGAATCGTCGATACCATCAATCTTCGACGAAGATCAGGATCAGCGAGTATTCGTTTCAGATCAACCCGTTTATTGCTCATCGGGCGGCCCCTCAAACTCTGCCATCGCTTCTTCTTCCCACTCCGAAATCAACCCGGCAAGCGGTGCGTAGTTCTTTTGTAAGCGCCCAGCCTCACAGGCTGCATAATAGTCCGGCTCATGACGATGTTGATCGTAGTTGTTGAGGGAAAGGAGGCTATTCTGCATCAGAATCAAGTTTCCGAGAGTGAACGCCGAGCGGCCATTTCCTTCTCGAAAAGGGTGGATCGCAAGAAACTCGTTCATGACCTCACTAACAAACATATACACTTCTTCATTTTCTTCAGCGACAAACGGAGTCTTGCTCAGCGTCTTCATCTCGAATTCATCTATCACTGGCTGAATGCCAAACTGGGGCAACGGCCATTTTGTCGGACCATTCCCTTTATGCAAGGCGACAGTGCGCCACTCGCCGGCGAACGGATAGATATCCCCCATCAGTTCGCGGTGAACCTGTCTAATCAGGGCGGTGGTGATAGGCGTTGGTTCAGGTCTTTCCAAGATGCTAAGCGCAAACGCCTGTGCTCGTGCCACACCCTCATCCTCTCTGCGTAGGATTTCATCGCGGTGAAGGCATCCCGCGTAATTCAAACAAATGCCGTCCGCTGAATCGATATGGTCCCAGTGCATATCATAGTTACGCCATGGATTAGCGATGACCTGAGGCGCCGTTGGAATTGCGACTCCTTCGGCCAGCTCATCTACTTGTTTAGCCTTAAGCTTTCGCTGTCCAGAAGGCACGATATAGAACTCCTCAACTCGGGAGGCTTGATAGTACTCAGCCGTGTTCTTCCCTCTCCCCGTCTTGAAGCGAAAGCCAAAATCCTTTTCCTCCCAACGCCATCGGATTTGAGTCATCGCGTGCCACCCTTCAGAACGACCGCCGCCGCCTCAACTGTGGCATCATCCAGGATTCCATACCCTAAATCAAGCATGAGAATCATCGGATTTCGTTTAAGAAGAATCTCTGTTCGTAGCTTTTCGAAATCCTTGAGATTCACAAACGTACTTGAGACCAAAGCGCCGACATATCCCTCGGGTTGCACCAACTGGGTTCCGCGGTCAATAAAAGCAGAATAGATATTATTCTTGGTCAACTTGTACGCAGCGCTGATGAACTCTTTCACACTTGGGACAAAAGAACCGTACGGCGGATTCATGACTACGGCGTCGTATTTCCGCGACAGCAGTTCCAAGAGCCTAACTCCGCGCGCCGTGTCTTCCGCGAAGAGCCTTTGAGCGGGATCGACTTCAGACCGCGCGGTATCCTCCAAGTCTGCAAGAAGCTCTTGCCGGATATGTTCGGCTTCATCCTCCAAAACGCGACGTTCCAACTCCAGTTGCTTGCGTTGGCCCAGTTCCGCCTCCGTGACGATCGTTTGCAGCACAAGTTGCTCGCTGTCTTTGGGAGCGCGGATTCGCGTGATGCCCTTCGCCTTCGCCTGACGGTCCACCCACTCGTCCAGAACGCGCGTCACGCTTTCGCGCACCTGAATCAGGCTGCCTAACTCTCCTACGTTCTGAAGGTTTTCCCAGATTGTCTTGAAGAGCGCCTCCTGGAGGCTGCGCGACCCGAGTCTCTCCCCTAAGTCGGTGACCAGGGATCTAATCTGCCCCTCGCCGATGTTGACCGCATTTGCAACGACGAGATTGGACTTTCGCAATTTCACATTCAACGGAGAGTAGCCGCTGCTGGCGGCTGCTTCCTTCGCTGTCAACAAAAGCGACAAGGATGCGATCTGGATGGCCCGGGCGTCGATGTCGATGCCGTAGAGGTTCTTCTCGATAATGGTGGCCGGTATCAGCTGTGGATCACTAAGCGATGGTTCGGCTGGCCAGCCCGGCTCACCAGCATGTTGGATTTCATCGAGGTACATCTGGCGAAAGAGGCCAAACGCATATTGGCCAAAATGCATCGTGCCACACGCTGGGTCGATCAACGCGATGTCGGCAGCGCGCTTGAATTTTTCAACTTCGCCGTCATCTCCAAGCCGTTCGTAGCGAATCCGCTCGCCTGTATTTGGCACCAAGTAGTTTGCGATGGTCTCATACCAGTTACCTTCGCTCGGCAGCGGAGGAGGCTCAGTTGGCCTAATCGACGAATCGGGATGCATCTGCAGCCACAGCCGCCCCAGGGTATTGTCGACCAGCGCCTTCACGACCCATGACGGCGTGTAGAACTGGTTGATCACAGAGAGTTCATAGGAACTCCGCGGTACGCCCTTGTTCTCTTCGCGAACCCTCTTCTTTTCCTCGCGGTTGAAGAACTGATAAACCCATCCGAGGAAGTCCTGGGCGCGGTAAGCTGCATCTGGCAAGTCGCTGTTGATCATTTCGATTACTTTGGCCAAGCAACCGTGTGTAGGCCACAGACAAGAGTATTCGTGATCGGGATCAAACAGAATTCGGATTTCAGAAGTGATGAAACGGTACGCTGCCGTCAGGCCATCCCGCAAGAGATTCTCTTCGGCGTCGTCCCCATACTTATATTTGCTTCCCTCTGCCGCGCGAAAATCGCGCAGAAATCGCGATCGAGCTTGGCCCGGAACATAGGTGATGATCTCAGTCGGCTCCGGCGAACCATGCGGATTCTCTGGCGGTGGAAGATATAAGAGCCCACGTACCTCCATGCATTTGAGGCCGACCAACCTGTTCAAACAGGTGTAGCTCAGCTCCCGGCGGACATTTTCGTAGCCCTTCTGATCTGATCCCTCCGAGATTGACTCGCGCTGCAGAAGTGCTTCAACGTGAGTTCGAATCTTTTTGTCCTTCTCTGGAAGATTCATCTTCTCAATCGGGATTGGTTTACCAGTCGAAGGAACTCCGAGTCGCTTCAACTCGGCAGAAAAGTCCTTGTCAAGGACTTCACGGATCTTCGGCACCCAGGCCTTCACGGCATCCTTGAAGTCGGTCAAAACCGTCTTGAGTTCGCCGTTCACTTCACCACCACCGTAAATCCGTTGCGAATTTGTGACTTAATTTGATCGCCCACCTGTTGGAGTGCCGTATCTACTTCGGTCTCGATCTTGAAGCGCTGACCAACCAGCGCCGAGGAAGGGCGCCACTCCCACAACTTCTCACCGGGTACTGGCGGAGTAACCGTCAATGCGCGCAAGTCGGATTCAACTTGCGCCAGATAGCCTGGCAGGGCGACCAATGCTTGCGCTAGGGAACTAAGACTGCGCTTCGCTGCCGCATTTATAAGAGACGTGGCAGATCCCAGCGAGAGGGCAGGATAGTCACATGGGCCACCTGGTCCAAATATCTTCTCGACCACGCTGTCGCGCGTTGCAATCGGCGCCGCCTTATAGGCGGTGCCGCTCCGAATAGCGGAAGCCACATTCTGCGTTTCTTGTTGGACCTGGGTATACGCATCGCGGTAGGCATCGCGGTAGGCGCGATGGGCATTGTCGTATGCGAGCTGGTAGTCGGACCACCTCTCCACTACCGACTTTTCTTCCACGATCGCCTGCATATCCTTTAGCGATCTGGCCAGCGCTACCTGCGAGGCGTGCGTGGCGTCAACGGGATGATTGGTCGCCAGCTCTGCAATGCGCCGCGAGGTATCGAATTCGAGGTGACGCTGCTCGGCAAGAAACACACGTAGCGCGTCCAACGATAGGTTCAGAGACTTCCACTCTTCGGCGTGCTGCAGGAAGGTATTGACCACCTTGGTTGGGTCTTTTTCGGTGATCGGTTCCGTGAGTACTCCGATGCCACCCAAAACAGCGTCTTTGATAGGAAGACCGCGATCCGCATTGGCTTTTGCTTCCAATATCCCAGCCTTGAGGGCTTCTCCCAGTTTTCGCACAGCGGCCGCAATCGCATTTCCGGACTCAGGTGTGCCGGTCACGCCCATCGCAATTAGATCTTTTTTCGCGCGCTTGATCTGGTCCACCGAAAGCTGGGTTTCCGCCACTCGAAAAACAACATTCTTGAAAGTATTGACCTTGAAGAAGAGGTCGTAAGAATCTTTGTAGTCGTACAGGGGTGTGGGCCCTGCCGATGTGGGCCTTTCAATATAGAGAGCTCCGGCGCGGAAACACGCCGCGAGCACCAACCGCACCAGTTCACTGGACCAACCAAAGGGTGGGCGCTCGAAGCCACGAAAGCCCTTGCGGTCAGGGGCTTCGAGAAGAATGGAACCGACCGGGTCAACATCCACATCCTCAAGATCCGAGATCACCTCAAGCACCCGCGACACAAGGGCCGATTGCTGCTGCAAACTGCCTTGGGTGTCGAACAGATCCAACCCAGGAGCAACCGTATGCAATGTAGAAGTCGCCGGATTAAGGACAGATTTCAGTTCCCTGGCGAAGTCACAGGCACGGTCACCAACACTGAAATTCGCGTAGATGTTAGGAATGACGGCACTGAGGGTAGTCTGGACGGGCTCCTTGAAGTCCGCCTGGTCATCGTCGAGTTCGAGTTCCTGTCCACCAAAAAAAAGGGTTCCCTTTAGGAATGCCTTAGCCAGATCCTTCACGAGTGCTGTTCGGAGATCGTCACGCTCTTTCCGTTTCTCCGATAGAGCGTCTTGCGTGTCAGTTGAACTGTCATCCGTGAAGCGCTTGTCAGACGTGACCTTAACCAGCGCTTCGTACCGTTTGAACCGCATCTCAAGATTCTCTGGTGTGGCGGCAGCCCAACAGATGCGGCGCCCCTTCGTGCCAGCGGCCTGGTTCTGTTGCCGGATGTCGTCGATTGTCTGCTTTCGCCCGGGAGCAAGCGGTCCAATAAAGTGAACCTCGAGTTCTGGTCCGGTCTCTACGGCTTCTCCGTCCAGATACACGCCATAGGGGAAGGTGGCCTTCGTCGCGCCATATGCGACCGTGAAGTTTGCGAGCTTCCGCTTGGTTACCAGATCGGCCTTGGTCATCTCCTGCGATGTGCGTCGCACCGCGGAGACGCTGATGCTTTTTGGCCCTCCTGGCCGAACCATCTCCTGGATGGTTTGCTCGATCGTCCGCTCCTTCTCATTCAGGAACTTCCACTCGCTCGTAGCCTCGTCGCGCGCCACGTAGCCGGCTTCTTGCAATTTGTCGAGGGTTTGTTCGACCTTTTCGCGAAGCGGCGGAATCTCGGTTTTTAGATCGCGCACCAGTAGCTTCGCGAGAGTCTCCGGTACACGCGGTACCCATGTGACCTTCTGCAGCAGCCAGAGGACCTTGAGAATACGGGCAGGGTCGATTGGTGTTCCTGGAACACGCTCATCCGACTCGCGGATCGAACGAACGCCCGAGGCACCAAGGTATTCCTGAGAGAGAAGATCGTTTTCTACGGCATCGAAAATCATATCGAAGCTGACGATAGACCCGAGTTCGTCATCAGCCACATCCTGGAGCGCTTCCATGACCACCGTTATCATGGACCGCACGCCGCCGGAAACCCGAAAGCCGGCGATCGCTTCGAAGATATCCTGGGCAAGACGAATCTGGTGCGGCAGCAGGGGATAGCAGTCGATGAAAGCCCGCTCAGAAAGTGTGCCGAGATGACGAGTCGCCTTCAGATCGGCCAGTTGCGCAAGGTAGCCTTCCTGGTAAAGCGCGCGCACCTTTCCTTCTTCGGATGGGTGCTTCTTCAGTATTCGATCAGCAACCACCTTATTTATCTCATCGGAGATGAGTTGAGGCTTCAGCTCAAAGCGCGCATTTAGGCGGCCGACCAGAGCAGGTTGAAAGTTGGTGCGGTCGACGACCTTTTCCAGGTCCAACTGGCTGGTGCAAATCATCCACACCTTGCCTTTGCCCTTGTTGCCGATCATCTCTGCCAGGCTATTGACCTCTGAGATTTTGTCTCCAGAATCGCCGATGAACGAGCCCATCTCGTCGACAACGAAGACCAAATGCTGCACTTTGCCTCCGGTGGCCTTCTGTTCGTCCACCCAGGCAACCAGTTCGTCGGCAATCCCCTCCGGTGTGATTTTTTCATGACGGAACAAATCGTCGAGCGACCTTTTCGCCTCGTGCACGTCCTCCCATTCGCCCGGGTCGATGCGCGGAAGGATGTCGGCAAGCCTGCGGCGAACCGTCATCAAATCATCGCGCCCTTCTGCGCTCTTCCAAGGGATACCAAATGTAGCCTGGTAATCCGTCTCCAATGCGCCCAGCAGGTTATGTCTTGCGAGACGGCGCTCGATCCTCGCCACTATAAAGTTCTCCGACAGTCCAATGCTGCGATAGAACTCACCCAACAGAATTTCGCCGACAGATGAAGGATTATTCAGTGCTTGACGACTGCGTATCTCGAAGGCCAACGTCTTGATCTGAGTTGTCTGTTTGATTTCGCCCAGCCGTAATCGAATTTCCCGCCCGCGTGGCGTATCAGAGAGATGCTTCAGGAAGACATCCATGCAACGCTCACCGGAACCGTCGCCGAGGTCTTCATTCTGAAGGAGGTACCCAAGCACTTTGGCGAAGTGAGATTTTCCGGAACCAAAAAATCCAGATACCCACATTCCCATGACGTCGCGGTGGCGGCCACCCCGCCGGAGTGTTTCGCTGACCTGGGTGAAGGTATCGAAAATCTTCTTGAGTTCATCTTCGATCTTGTCGGTTACGACGTACTCCCGGAACTCCGAAGCGAGCGCAGCGCGGTCGTAAACTTTCACCACGCCTTCGATCTTCACGCCTATGTCTCTCTTGATAATCTCGCGAATCGTCATTTTGAGCCCTTCCCGTTACTT
>Ga0302319_10026423_pt1 | contig 10223 bp, 6 predicted proteins | sample Bog_T0_2_FD_203319 | JGI IMG/M metagenome (GOLD analysis project Ga0302319, IMG submission 203319) | Peat permafrost microbial communities from Stordalen Mire near Abisko, Sweden - Bog_T0_2 | ecosystem: Environmental > Terrestrial > Soil > Wetlands > Peat | place: Sweden: Abisko, Stordalen Mire...
AAACCTGCCGATTATCCACGTGCGCCACGATTCGGTCGAAACCCGCTCGCCCTATTGGCCGGGGGCGCCGGGCCATCCCTTCAAGCCGGAGGCCGAGCCGGCGGCGGACGAGATCGTGGTGGCCAAGACCGCGCCGGACGCCTTCGCCGGCACGGAGCTGGAGGCGCGGCTCGACGCCTTCGGCGCGACGACGCTCGTCGTCTGCGGCGTGCTCACCCACAATTCGGTGGAGTCGACCGTGCGCGCCGCGGCGTCGCTGGGCTATCGGGTGTTCGCCGTCGCCGACGCCTGCTGGGCGGTCGACGTCGTCGACCTCGCGGGCCAGAGCTGGCCCGCCGAGGCCGTGCACCGGTTGAGCCTCACCCACATGGACCGCGAATTCGCCCGCGTCGTTTCCCTGCGCGCGGCGCTGGACGCGGCGGCGACGGCCAAGCAGCGCCAGCGGATGAAAGCCGCGCGAGGCGGGGCGGCGTAACCGAAGGGTTCGGCTGACGGTCGGACCGGAACGCGCGTGGCCAACTTCTCGACGCCCCTCGCCAAACCCGGGGTTTGGGACGCATCTGAACTCCGCGGCGATCCAAGCGTCGCCGCCGATCGGATCGCCATGCGAAAAGTGAGGCCAAGCAACGCCTCATAAGGCAAAGCAAGCGCGCATAAGCGGAAATAGCGCAAAACAAAACCAAGCAAGCCCAAATAGTAAGGAGGCCGAATCGTTATTTATCAGAGCCTTGCGGGGCGCGAAAGGCTGTTTTCGACCCTTTTCGCCGACTCGGCCGCTGGGCCGGCGCCCAGCCATGTCAAAAATGCAGAGCTGCGAGTTTTCCATCGGCAATCCCTGAGAGTCACAAGCTCATGTTAGCATCAATTTCTGAATTATGGAAATATATTTTCAGCGTGTCGCTGTGCGCGGCCGTGGGGGCGGCGCGGTTTAGGGTACGAAGGATCGGGCAGTGTGATTCTGGAACCGGGGTTCGCTGACACAAAGGCGCTGATCTGAACTCTGCGGCCAAACATCATGGCGGTCAGGGCGACGGGATAACCCGCCCAACCCTTAAACCGCTTGTCGAAACCTGACACGCGGCGTCCACCTCAGATGGCCGTTGTGGGCGGGGAGCGGACATTCAGAGCCTGAGTTTCGCCTCTCGAATCTCGCGTGCTCGCGACCTTTTGAGAGATAGGAATCGAGTATGAGTTTTGAGGGATGAATTCGGCACTTTTCGCCACCTCCAGCCGATCCAGCACGCCTCTCTCAAATACCTTCCTCTTTGAGGGAGTTCTGCATTGTAGGCGGAAATGGTGGCCTTAGTCCAATACCGTTCACTTAGGCGGAATTCTGTTCAGTTAGAAAATGCGCCTGACTGAAATCATTGCGTTATCAGCCCCAGCAGTTTGCCACAACGGCAAAAAGACCCCTCTAAGTGAACGGTATTGGGCCTTAGTCCGACCGTGCGAGGCTCGGTCGCGGCGACCGCCACCAACAACCTCTAAGCGCGGCGTGAGTAAATTCCGAGGCTCCCCGAAGTTCGGCGTGCATGCGTAACCTATAGCTGATTTCCTGTATCTATGTGCCGTCGCCACCTATCACCAGTTGAGTTCGAGTATAGCGTGTAGACTTTAATCTCAGGTCTGAGGTTTCAGATGCGCCTCCAAAAGATTATTCACACGTGCTCGAATGTTCATGTCGCGGGCGCTGCTTTGTCCTGCATCGGCGGCGAATTCGCAAGCATTTTCACGTCTCATGCAACACAAGATGGCCTTTCACCTGGCGTACTCGCGTCGCGCATGGTGACCGAATTTTCCGAGCGGGCCTCGGGTGATCATTGGGATGACCTTGCAAGCGCCATACGTGGATCGGATCATCCAATACTTTCTGGACTCCATCACATACTTTCGCGTTCCGTCGTTAAACGATAGTCGTAGATTTGAAATCCAATAGCCACGTTTGACCGCTTATAAAGCTCCGGTTCGTGTTTAACTGGGGGTTGCCTCCCACAGGCGACGGCGGCGCGTTTTCGTGGGCGCGCGGTGTCATTCTCCCTGGTGGGCGGCGGTGCGATAATCGCGCTCACTAACACGATATCCTTCATCTCATTGTTGCATTTCACTAGCAATATCGTGTTTACGTAATGCTACGAATTAGTAAATAATCCGGCTCGCACTACTTGTATTTAGCGTAGTGACCACACACTTTCTGAACAACGGCGACTTGTCGCTGTAATGCCCTCCTTGGGCGTTTCCTCCCTAGACTGAAGCTGCCTTGAGGGGCGGCTTCTTTTTTTGGGTACCACTTTTTTGTCGCAAAATAACGGCACCATGTCATTCAACCGTAAACCTCGGCAAGTCTCGCGAGTTAACATAAATGACCCAAAACACAAACCCCGACCGTCCGACCATTCTCGTAGCTGAGGACAGTGAGCTTCTGCGGCTCCTTGCATCCGATCTTCTTGAGGAGCACGGTTACACCGTCGTTGAAGCGGACAATGCCGAAGAAGCAATAAAAGTGATGGAAAACCGAAAGGACGTCCGACTGCTCTTCACAGACATCCAGATGCCGCCCGGCTGTGACGGCTTGAAGCTTGCTCGAGAAGTCCACAATCGTTGGCCGAAAGTGCACCTTGTCATCACGTCGGGGCAAGTTCAGCCCGCTCGCGCCGAGATTGCGGACCATGGCCGTTTCATCCGAAAACCCTATCAGGCCAAAGACCTACTAGGCCAAATCGACGAGCTCCTCGATCATAGGAAGGAGAAGAAGACCGCGTTACACAACTAATTTTCCCAACGCATATGGCTGGGCGAGCACTATTGATTGCGGCGCTGCGTTTCGCCGTCAACGGCGATGGGGACCCATTCTTTCGCGCGTCACGCGTCGATCTCTCAAAAGCCCCCGATTTTCGGCCAAAACCCCTTGGGGCATAATTTATGATTTCCGCACTACCGGCAACTTCCGCTCCGCGTCGAATCCGGCCATTCCTCTCGAGCGCAAAGTGTGAGGTTTCCACCGCTAGCGCATATAAGTCGATGACTCCGGGCAGCGAGCGAGCGTTTTTTCCCGCGCGTCGCTTCCAAGCTGAGCCGAGCGAGGTCGGCGACATTTGGGCGTTAGCTTCGGCGATTTTGCGATTTTCTGTCCGGCCTGTCCGTCATTGCGAGTTCCGCGCCGGCCTTCGGCCGACCCTGAAGGATGAAACGGGGTTCGACATCCCGGGGAGCGGCGGCCTCCAGGCCGCCGTCGCGGGGGCGCCCAAGTCGGCCTGGAGGCCGACGCTCCTCTTGTTTGTTGCTAGGAGCGTAGTGACGCCGCAATCCAGCGGCAGCCCGGGTGTGCGGCCAGCAGCCATGTCGAATGCCGCGTTGCTGCGGCCCCTGGGTTGCTTCGGCTCACGCTCGCAATGACGGGGAGCGTAAGCGACCTCGCCGACAGCGGCGCGTAACTCACTCCGGCTTCAACAGCCGCTCGATATAGCCGCGCTCGTCGCTGGGGCGGTTGGGGTCGGAGAGACGGCGGCGCAATTCCTGCTGGACCTGGCGCGCGCGGGCGGCGGCCTCGGGGCCTTCGTGAAGCTGGCCTTCGCTGGCGCCGCGTTCGCCGTTCTTGTCGCGGCCGAGCGGATCGCGGCCCTGCCCCTGCCCTTTGCCGACGGCGCGGAAGCCGCGCCCCTTGCCTTGGCCATTGGCTTGCATTTGCTGCTGCATGCCCTGCCCGCCCTTGCGCAACGCTTCCAGCGCGCGGCCCTGCGCCTCGACGGCGTCGCCCATCGGCGTGCGGCCCCTGCCCTGCCCGGCGCCTTGCGAATCCTGGCCCTGGCCCTTGCCCTGGAGGTCGCCCTCGGCGTCTTCCATGTCCTTCTGGGCGTCGTCGAAGCCCGGCTCACCCTTGAGGCCGAGCGATTTGAGCGCCTTCTTCATCGCCTCCAGACGGTCGCGCAGCGCCTGCTGGCGCTGCTCCAGCGATTGCGGGTCGGCATTGTCGCTGTCGGGGGCGGCCTCGGGATGCTGGCGCCTGGCGCGCTCGCGCTCGTCCTTGCGGAACGTGTCATCGCGCAGCGCCTGCTGGTCGCGAAGCAGCTTGTCGAGTTCGCCCATCTGGCGGCGGAACTCCTTCTCGGCGGCGCTTTGCTCCGCCGATTGCGCGCCGCGCATGTTCTCCAACATGTCCTGCAATTGGTCGAGCATCGCCTCGGCGTCGTCCTTGGCGCCGTTCCTGGCGCTGTCCTCGAGCTGGTTGAGCATCGCGTCGAGGTCCTTGGCGTCGACCGGCTCGTCGCCGGACTGGCTCGACCGCGGGTCCTGCGCCATTTCGCGCATGTAGCGTTCGGCGAGCTGGCGCAACTGCTTGGTGAGCTCGCGGATTTCGTCTTCGCTGGCGCCGTTCTTCAGCGCGTCGCGCAGCTTCTGCTCCATCGCGCGCAGTTCTTTCAGCGTCTGCGAGGCGTCGCCGTCCTCGATCTGCAACGCCATCGCCCACAGAAGGTCGGCGACTTCGACGAGGGCGGAATCCGTGGACGCGCGCGCCAGCCGCGCCTCAGCGGCGCCGAGGCCGAGATAGACGCTCGGCGTGGTATGGAATTGGTCCGGCGCCAGCCGCAGGGCGCCGAGCACGACGCCGACCGTGTGCGTGGCGCCGTCGGGATCGAGGATCAGCGCGCGCCGCTGCTCGACGAGCGCCTTGGCGAGCGGATTGAGGAACGTGCGCTGCGGCAGCCGCAGTTTGATCGGCTCGCTTTCGCCGATCTTGCCGGCGACGTCGGCGGCCCGCAGCGTCATCGTCACTTCGGCGCCGGCCCAGGCGTGCTCGGAGAGATCGGTCGTGGTGTGCGCTTCGCCCACCCCGCCCTGCGCGTTGGGCAGCGACAGCGCGATGCGCGGCGGCTCGACGAGCCTGTGCTTGCCGGCGCCGGGCGAATCGAAGGTCGCCTCGGCGCTGGCGACGCCATAGGCGTCGGCAATGCGATAGTGGAGCGCCAGCGAGCCGCTCGCGTTGGGTTTGGGCGGATCGATCAGCGCGATCGTCGGCTTGGCCGCGACCAGCGCGTGGATCGCGAAGGTCGCGACGCGGCCGCCGTTGCGGGTCACCCGGAATTCGCCGTCGCCCGCTACCGTGAAGCGGCGCTCGACGATCGACTGCGGCTTGCCCTCGAGCTTGACCGGCTTCAACCCGCCCGAGCCCAGGGCGTCGAACGCCTCGGAGGACGCGCGCAGGACGATGACGGACGCCTCGGGAACCGAGAGGTTCGCCGGCTGGCGCTGGTCGGCGACATCGAGCAGGATCGGCGCCAGCCCCGCATAGGCGGGCGGGTCGATCCAGGCGTCCACCCGTTCAGCCACGCCCGCCCCGCCGAGGGCGTGGAAATCGAAGGCGGCGGCCAGACGGGCGTACCGCTGCGGCCCGGCGGCGAAGCCGGCGACGATCGCCAGCAACAAGGCGGCGTAGCGAAAAGCGCGGGGATCGCGCTGGATCATGCCGGGCGCCGGCGGCGCGACTTTCAGCGCCTCGACGTGGCGCGCGACGCGGGCGCGGTGCAGCGCCCAGATCGCCTGAGTTTCCGGATCGGCGCCATTAGCGAGTTCGTCCTCGAAAGCCGTCGCCGGTCCGTGCGGCGCCGGCGAATCGCGATCCAGCCGGCGCAACGCCGCCGCGCGGCTCGGCGCCCGGAAGCGCACGAGCGGCCAAAGCGCGGCCAGGACGCCCGCCGCAAACAGGACGAGGCCGGCGAGCCGCGCCCAGCCCGGCGCCGAGAACCAGACGCCCGCCCAGGAAACCGCGAGAAACAATGCGACGACGGCGCTCGCCGAAGCGAGCGGCGGCCAGACCCGCTCCCAAACCAGGGCCGCCCGCGAACGGCGCGCGAGTCGCTCCAGCCGCGCGGCGGGCGCGGCGGGCCTCTCAGGCTCGCGCGATGGCGTCAATGAGGTCTCCATGAGACTGCGCTGTGCAAGCGTTTACTCTCCCGCCAACCAAGGCGGAAGTTTGTCGAGACCGATCAATTCCGCGTAAGTCCCGCGCGGCCGGATCACCGAGAATTCCGCGCCCTTCACCAACACTTCCGGCACGAGCAGCCGGGAATTGTAGGTTCCCGCCTGAACCGCGCCATAGGCGCCGGCCGAAAGCACGGCGAGCCGGTCGCCGGCGCGCGGAATCGCCATCTCGCGGTCGAGCGCGAGATAGTCGCCGCTCTCGCAGACCGGGCCGACGACGTCGGCGACGCAGCGCGGCGCGTCCGGCTCGGGCAGCCGCAGCGGCCGGATCTCGTGATGCGCCTCGTACAGCGTCGGGCGGATCAGGTCGTTCATGGCCGCGTCGACGATGACGAAAGGCTTCTTCTCGCCGTGCTTGACGTAGATGACCTCGGTGACCAGCACGCCGGCGTTGCCGACGATGAGGCGGCCCGGTTCGAAGAACAATTCGCAATCCAGGCTCTTGGTGTGGCGGGCGACGATCTCGGCATAGGCGCGCGGCTGCGGCGGCGGATCATTGTCGAAACGGTAGGGAATGCCGAGCCCGCCGCCGAGATCGACATGGTCGATGCGATGCCCGTCGGCGCGCAGCGTGCGGACGAAATCGGCGAGCAGCGCGAAGGCGTCGTCGAACGGCGTCAGATCGGTGATCTGCGAGCCGATGTGCATGTCGACGCCGTCGACCTCCAGTCCCGGCAAGGCGCGAGCGCGGGCGTAAACCTCGCGGGCGCGGGAAATCGGAATGCCGAACTTGTTCTCCGACTTGCCCGTGGAGATTTTCGCATGCGTCCGCGCGTCGACGTCGGGGTTGACGCGAATGGCGATTTTCGCCCGGGCGCCCAGCGACGCCGCGACTTCGGACAAGCGTTCGAGTTCCGGCTCCGATTCGACGTTGAAGCAGCGGATGCCTTCCCTTAAGCCCAGCGCCATTTCGGCGCGGGTCTTGCCGACGCCGGAGAAGATGATTTTCGCCCCCGGCACGCCCGCGGCAATCGCGCGGCGCATCTCGCCCTCGGAGACGACGTCCATGCCGGCGCCCAGCCGCGCCAGAACGGCCAACACCGCCTGATTGGAATTGGCCTTCATCGCGTAACAGACAAGCGCGCGCGCGCCGGAAAAAGCTTCGCAGAAGACGCGGAAATGCCGTTCGATCGTCGCCGTCGAATAGCAATAGAACGGCGTGCCGACTTCGTCGGCGATGCGGGCGAGGCCGACGTCCTCGGCGAACAACGCCCCGTCGCGATAGTCGAAATGGTTCATCGGGGCGTCTTCAGAGCAGCGGATCGAGAATGAAGGGCTTATGCGGCTTCTCGATCGGCGGATTGCTCGGTCGGCCGAGACCGCCCAGCGTGTCGCTCGACTTGGCTGCCGGTGGCGCGTTCGGGTCCGGCGGCGGCAACGGATCGCCGTTGCGACCGCAGGCCGACAACGTCAAACCGAGCGCCGCCAGCGCCGCGACCGCCCCTTTTCGCCGCCGCGGCGATGCTGTCCGAAACCCGTTCAAATCCGAACTCCCCTGTCCCCGCCGCACTATAGCGGAAAGCCGACGAAATGCGAAAGCGCCGCCTCTTCCCCTTGGGCCCGGTCTCGATTACGCCTCATGGGATTTTGGAGATCCAGGGAGCGCGCCGCATGACCTACGCCAACATCCTCGTCGAGACCCACGAAAACGTCGGGCTCGTCAGGCTCAACCGACCGCAGGCGCTCAACGCCTTGAACGCCGCGCTGATCGGCGAACTGAACGCGGCGCTCGAGGCCTTCGTCGCCGATCCCGCCATCGGCGCGATCGTCGTCACCGGCTCGGAAAAGGCCTTCGCCGCCGGCGCCGACATCAAGGAAATGCAGGAAAAGACCTTCGCCGACGCCTACATGAGCGACTTCATTTCGAAGTGGGAGGAGATCACCCGTGTCCGCAAGCCGATCATCGCCGCCGTCGCCGGCTTCGCGCTGGGCGGCGGCTGCGAACTGGCGATGATGTGCGACTTCATCGTCGCCGCCGACACCGCCAAGTTCGGCCAGCCGGAAATCAAGCTCGGCGTGATCCCCGGCGCCGGCGGCACGCAGCGGCTGACCCGGTTCGTCGGCAAGTCGAAGGCGATGGACATGGTGCTCACCGGCCGGATGATGGACGCGGCCGAAGCCGAGCGCTCCGGGTTGGTCTCCCGGGTGTTTCCGGCGGAGACCCTCGTCGCCGAGGCGCTGAAGATCGCCAGGTCGATCGCCGCGCTCGGCGCCGCCGCGGTCTATGCCGCCAAGGAAAGCGTCAACACGGCTTACGAGACCACCCTCGCCCAGGGCGTCCATTTCGAACGCCGGCTGTTCCACGGGCTGTTCGCGACCGAGGACCAGAAGGAAGGCATGAAAGCGTTCGTCGAAAAGCGCAAGGCCGAGTTCAAGAACAGGTGAGCAGGCCTTCGGCAGCGTTTTTCGAGCGCTGCCGATTCGCACAGCCGTCGATTTCGGAAGACCTCGCGCGGAAAACGGGCCTCGCGCGATTCTTCCCATGGTGATAATGTCGGCCGCGAGACGGACCAGCGAACATGCGGCACACATTCGACCCATCAGACGTCGCCCTTCTGGCGGCGTGCCAGGAAGCGACCGAAGCGGGCGAGGCCTACGAAGCCGCGTCAAACGCCGAGGCGGCTGACGACGGCCCGGGAACCCTCGATATCTACGATCGCGAGAGGCAAGCCTTCCGCTTGGTCGTCGACACGCCTGCGACCACGCCCGCGGGACTGGCGGCAAAGGCCGAATTGTTGGTTCGCTGGCAGGAGCACGTGGAAAGCGCGGCGCTGGCGTTTTCGATCGCCCGGGACGCCGTTGCGATTGGCGAAGCCATCGCCGCGTACATGTGACCGCGCGCCTATGGGCGCCGGGACGGTGGCTTGGGCAATGCGACAAAATAATGGAATCGGCTAGCGCCGTCATGGCCGGGACAAGCCCGGCCATGACGAGAAAGGAGCTGTTATTTCTGCGATTCTCCATTCTGCCGTCCGCCCTCCACCTGAACGCCGCCGGACCTTGCGTCGATCCGGACGGCTCACTTTCTGGCCTTGATTGAATACGACAACGGCAACCAGGGCTTGTCCGGAAACCGCCAAAGCCGCCCCTCGCCTTCAACCAGACTGGCAAACGCCTTCCAGGCCACGCCATCATGCTCATGTAACATCTCGATCCTCAACCCGGCATCGATCAGCGACTGCACGACGCTGGCGAGCGGATGCACGAATTGGTGCGTTTTGCTGTGCCGCAGCACCGCCAGCGGATTGGCATAGTCCCTGGCGTCGTCGATCTCGAAAACGCCCTCGTGGAAATACGGCCAGAACCAGCCTGGCCGCGCGCCATCCCCAGCCCCGTCGTCGAACACCAGCGCAGCCGGGTGCATGTCGGCAAAATACAAAAATCCGCCCGGCTTCAGCAGCGAAGCGATCACCCGCGCCCAGCCCGAGATATCAGGCAGCCACGGGATCGTACCCCAGGTGGTGAACACGCAATCGAATTCTCCACTCAAGGCCTGGCGAGCCGCGTAGATGTCGGAATGCACAAAATGCGCAGCCAGACCCAGTTGCGCGGCCAGCCCCCGCGCGGCCTCGATGGCGGGCCGTGAGAAATCCAGCCCCGTCACCTCGGCTCCTCGCTGTGCCAGCGCCAGCGTGTCCACCCCGAAATGGCACTGCAAGTGCAGCAACCGAAGCCCGGTCACAGGCCCCAGCTCATGCTCCTCGATGACGTGCAGAGCATGATGTCCAGCGCGAAGCCCGCTCAGATCGTAATCCGACTCGGGAGCCAGATGCGCCGCCACCCGCTCATCCCAATTGGCTCGGTTCAGAACCAGCCAGTCCGGCTCCGTCATCAGAAAGTCTCCGCCCCGGCAACAGCGCCGATCGCCGTGTTTTTTTTCGTTTTCTTCGAGGTTTGCAAGGCGCAGACGTCCGGGAGCGCCGGTCGGCGCGACGCTGATTTCTAACGGTTCAGAGTGGAATGCCGTGATATGAAATCCGCAAGCCGCCGCGTCTCCTCCGAAACGTTGGAGCGTGCATAAAAGCCGATGTCGATGCGGATCGGCGGCGGCAGTTCCGCGGAGCGGTCCAGCGCCCGGCAGCCCTCGGGGATCGTCGCGGCGATCATCGGCCCGATTCCGATGCCGACGCGAATGGCGGTGGCCATGGCGACGAGCGTCGAGGCGACGCAGACTTTCTTCCAGTGAATCTCGCGATGCGACAGCGCCGCGACCGCGTGAACGGTCCAGGGGCAGCTCTCGTCGAACA
>Ga0302319_10026428_pt1 | contig 10221 bp, 6 predicted proteins | sample Bog_T0_2_FD_203319 | JGI IMG/M metagenome (GOLD analysis project Ga0302319, IMG submission 203319) | Peat permafrost microbial communities from Stordalen Mire near Abisko, Sweden - Bog_T0_2 | ecosystem: Environmental > Terrestrial > Soil > Wetlands > Peat | place: Sweden: Abisko, Stordalen Mire...
ACCACCAGAAGTCCGGGGCTCGACTTCCCCTCAGCCAGGTGATTGCGGAAGTGTTCAATCATAGTGCGGCGATCATGCGACACCAGAACGCGGTCGTCGGCTGCGGCACGGTCGACAAGCTCAAGATCGCCAACGCCGTGCAATCCCGCCTCTTGAGCTGACGCAAAGTCAATGGCTGGCTCTTGCCGCCGAACCGCTCTGACGATTGCGAACTTGAGATCATTGTCTGCCTGGAAACGCAGACTCAAGCGCGAGACTCGTCGGGCCTTGCCGGCGACGCCGCAGCGCGCGCCTTCTGGATTCGCTCCCAGAGTGAAGGGTTGGATTCGGACATCGGAATGCCGCACCCTTCGAACTCCCGCTCGGTATCCTCGAGGTACTTGTCGATCTCCGCCTGATTGTCCAGATAGAAAGCGATCGCGCCGTAGATTTGCGCCCGCTTCAATGACGGGAAGTCGTCCTGAATGGCATCCGGCGATTGTCCTTCGTTAAACGAGTACACCACCGAATCCAGCGAAATGCGTGTCCCGGCCACATAGTAGCCTCCATTCCGCTGCTCGATGTATTCGCTGTGCATGACGTGCTCTTTCTATAATCATACGGTAATCCCATGACCCCAGCCGACTTCCGCCGACTCGCCCTGACCCTCCCTGGAGCCGAAGAATCCGCCCACATGGGCAACCCCGATTTCCGCGTCGGCAATCGCATCTTCGCCACCCTGGCGCATCAGACAAAAGGCTATGGCAACGTCATGCTCTCCCCCGAGCTCCAGGCCGACTTTGTAGCCGAACAACCCGAAATTTTCCTCCCCGTCCACGGAGGCTGGGGCAAATCCGGAGCCACCCACATCGTCCTCGCTAAAGCCACTGAAGACATCCTCGAAGGAGCCCTTCGCGCCGCCTGGCAACTCCGCCTCAACAAGAACAAAAAGGACGCCGTAAAACCCCGATAGCGTATTCCAAAATCAAAAGTACAGCGTGCCGGTACTGGTACCGGCTCCGCCCCTCTGCCCTATCCCAATCGCCCGCCTCACCCGATAAACAATCAAGCGGTAACCATCCAATCCTTTACGAAAATCCGGGGCCAGGAACCTCCATTCCAAACCCCGGCACATTCGTCCGCCGCTAACTCTCGATCCCCATCTGAGTCAACCGATACCGCAAAGCATTTCGAGTCAACCCAAGAATCCTGGCCGCCTGACTCTTATTCCCGTCCGCCTGCTTCAAGGCGTTCTTAATCAGCTCCTGCTCATAGGTGTCAAGACTCATACCTTCCGGCAGACCTACCTCCCCAACCACCTGCCTGGGCTTCAGATTCATATCCAGCCGGATATCGTTAGTATCCAGCTTTTCCCCCAGGGCCATAACCATGCTGCGCTCGATCACATTCTCCAGTTCGCGCACATTCCCCGGCCAGGAATATTGCAAAAGCTTATCCACCGCCGCGTCCGTGATCCCGCGCACGCGATCCCCCATCTCCGGCGCCAGCTTGTCTACAAAGTGGCGCGCCAGCCAGGGAATATCTTCCTTACGCTCGCGCAGCGGAGGAATTTCGATGGGCACCACGTTCAGCCGGTAGTAGAGATCCTCGCGAAACGTGCCGTCTTCTAAAGCCTGCCGCAGATCTTTATTCGTGGCCGCCACCACGCGCACGTCGATATGCTGCGTCTTATTGCTTCCCAGCCGCTCGAACTCGCGCTCCTGCAGAATTCGCAGCAGCTTCACCTGCACGTTCGCCGGCACGTCGCCAATCTCGTCCAGCATCACCGTCCCGGTATCTGCCTGCTCGAACTTGCCCGGCTTCGACACGTTCGCACCTGTGAACGCGCCCTTTTCATAGCCAAACAGCTCGCTTTCCATCAGGTTTTCCGGCAGCGCCGTGCAGTTGATCTTCACGAACGGCCGGTCCTTGCGCGGCGAATGAAAATGAATTGCCCGCGCGATCAGATCCTTACCCACTCCGCTCTCGCCCGCCAGCAGCACGGTCGCGCGCGTCGGCGCCACCCGCATAATCGTCCCGAAAATCTGCTGCATCGCGGTGCTGCGGCCCACGATGTTATCCCACTGATACTTGTGCCCCAGCTCTTCTTTCAGGCGCCGATTCTCATCGCGCAGGCTGCGAATCTCCAGCGCCTTATTCACTACCGTCGTCAAATGATCCAGCGAAAACGGCTTGAGCAGAAAATCCGCCGCGCCCGCCTTCATCGCATCCACGGCGTTCTCAATGGTCCCGAACGCCGTCATTACTATGACCGGAATGTGAGAATCCTGGCGCCGAATCAGTTGCAGCATTTCGAGCCCGGACATGTTCGGCAGCTTGAAATCCGTGAGAATCAGATCCGACCGGTCGATCAGCGGCAGCGCCTCTTCGGCTGTTGACGCCTTCACCACATCGAAGCCCGAATCGAGCAGCTGCAGCTCCAGAATGCGGCGAAGCTTATCTTCGTCCTCTACAACCAGTACGCGTTTTTTCATTTGAGAATCGGTAACCGCAGGTGAAAGGCGCTGCCCTTGCCGGGCTCGCTCTCCACCGTCATCGTGCCTCCGTGGCCGTCCACTATCTTTGCCACAATAGCAAGCCCGAGCCCAACGCCCGACTGCTTCGACGTTACGAACGGATTGAAAATCGTCTCCATCTTATCGGGCGGAATGCCGCAGCCGCGATCGACCACACTCACTTCGGCATCGCCGTTCAGTGTTCGCGTCGCCACTGTAATCGGCGCGTCCGACGCCGAAGCCTGTGCGGCGTTGCTCAGCAGGTTAATGAACACCTGCTCCATCAGCGCCGGGTCGATCGACAACTCCGGCACCTCCGGCGAATAATTGCGAATAATCTCGACGCGGGCGTGCCGCGCGGCCTTATCGATCACCTGCGTGATATCGGTTTTCTCGCGCCGCGGCTCCAGTGGCCGCGCGAAATCCAGAAAGCGAGTCACCAGCGAATTCGTCCGGTCCACTTCCTCGCTGATGATGCCCGCGAGTTCCTTCACAACCGGGCTCTCCGTTTTCACCGAGCGCCCCAGCAACTCGGCGGACCCCCGAATGCTTCCCAAAGGATTCCGCAGCTCATGCGCCAGCCCGGCGGAAAGTTGACCCAGCGCCGCCAGCCGTTCCGACCGCCGTACTTCCGCCTCAGCCTCCAGCAGACTTCGATTCGCCAGGGTCAGCTGTTCCGCGGCCTTTCGGTAACGCGTCGATTCCGCCCGCCGCGCCTCCCCCAGAAAATTCACCAGCACCGCCACCACGGCCAGCGAGATGCATTTCACCACCAGCACATGAATTGCATCCGGATCGAGACTGCTGTGCGACCAATCGATGTAAACAGGCGTGAGGAACGACAGGTAAGCGCCGATCGCGATGATTCCGGTAATAACCGTTCCCGCAAGCCCCAGGTAGGTGGCCGCCGAAGCGACTGGCACGAGGAGAATCGGGAAGTACTCACTGCTGACCGCCGAAGTCCAGCCGAGCAGCAAATAGCAGACCAGGAACTGCAGGCCGATCGAAGTGATGCGCCCGCCCAGCTTATCCAGCCAGGCCAGCTTGCCTTCCGCCAGCTGCAACAGCGCGAGTCCGGCCAGCAATTCCTGTTCGCGATGGTCGTGCGCCAGCACGATCAGCGCCGTAAACATCGCGACCAGCAGAATGTCCTGAATCCGAAACTTCAGCATGTGAGGCAGACGTTTTCGTCTGCCCTTTCATTCTGCCTTAGAACTCAATGCGAACGTTCATCTGCAATTGCCGAGCGCCATTCGCCTGCGAAGTCACCGCCCCAAAGCTCGCGGAGGTAGGACTCAGATTCGGTCCCCCAAACTGGACATGATTCGTCAGATTCAACGCATCCACGCCCAGATTGAAATTCAGCCGTTCGTGAATCACGAACTTGCGATAAATCTTCACATCCCATTGACGGATCGGATCCGCTCGCAGAGCGTTCACATACTGTGGAAACTCGCGAACCTGATAGCTGCCCGGCTGATCCGCCGTGCGCCCGTCGAACCCGATGAACCCGCTCGGGACCTGCGGCGTCGTGGCATTATCCGCCGAATTGAACACAGTGCTGTACACCGCAGCCGTGCTGTATTCCTGCTTTGAGTTGGCAGCATGAGTCGCGTCTTCCGCCAGGGCATCCACAATCTGGTTGACAGAACCGTAGTAGAACAGATTGCCCCAGCTTACCGGTGCGCCTGTCTGATACTGATAAATCCAGCTCAGCTGCCACCCGCCTACGACGTAATTCAACGGACCATGCTGCAACCACTGCCGTCCCCTGCCGAAAGGCAGTTCCCAAACCGAGCTCCACACAATGCGGTTAGGGCGAGTATTCGGATTAAGTTCCCAGGAAAGAGACTGATCGAAAGAGTTCGGCTGCCACTGCTGGCGGCCAAAAGCACGCGTATAAGTCAGGGACGACATGATTCCGTGCGAGAACCGCTTCGTGTATAAGAACTGAAAATCCTGATACCACGATTGCGCCCGAACCGCCCCGGCTTCAGTCAGACCCGCGCCCGCATTCAGATAGGCGCGTTGCAGAGTATTCACCGCTACCGTCTTACTGGTAAACCAGGACAGGGTATCCAGGTAGTTATAAAGCGTGGGATTCGAAGCCTGGAGGCTGGTGAGATTGCCGATGTAGAACGGGTTCGGCACCGTATTCGTTTCGGCCGTTTGCTGGGCTGCGCTATAGAAGTCGGTCTGATTATAGTATTGGCCCGGCAGATAGCTCAGACTCTCGTTGAACGGATAATTTGCGTAGGAACCGTTGTAGGAAACGTCCAGAACCATGTCTTTGTGCAGCTCTCTCTGAATGCTGGCCTTCCAGCGCTGAGTCAAAGCCGGAGAATAATTACGCGGATAGTATGTCGTACCCTGACCGTCAAGCGTATCCGGGCCAAGCGAACTCCCGAATGGCTGCACCAGATGAGTGCCGCTCGCCAGCGTGGGGAACGGGTTACTGAGAGGCGTGGAGTTGCTGAGGTTGCCGGCCGCGCCCACCCCGCAGCAGAAGGTAAGGCCGTTGTCGGTGGAAACCGGCGTGTTCGTAGTCTGGCTGTAACCGTTCTGGCCGGGACGGCTGTTGAACGCGTTAAACGTGTCCGAATACATGCCCCAGCCCGCGCGGAAAACAGTCTTCTGGTCGTAAGAGTAAACGATACTGACGTTAGGCAGGGCCCGGTTGGTTCCGTCCGTCCAGTTGTTGTAGTTCCTGCCCAGGTAGTTCACGCCGCCCAGGACACTGATCGAGGAAACGCCGGGGACAGGGTTTGCCAGGTATGCGTTCTGCACCAGCTGTGAATAGGCCGGGGTATAGGCAAAATTGTAACCTCCGGCGAGCCCGCGATTGTAGCGCTCGGAGATTCCTCCTTCGCGCTCGAACCGCACTCCGAATCCCATGCGGATTTTGTTTGAAACGCGGAAATCGTCCTGAATGTAGCCGGCATGGTAACGCGTAGTGTAGTAGCCGGTGTCGTTGATCGTGCCGGAAATCGACGTGGGAAGACCCAGCTCAAAGGCCGCCCAGGCCAGACCGATGTTCGTCGTCTGGGCGCTGGGTGTGTTGCTGGCTGCCTTCGTATAGGTGTTATCGAAGTTGAAGTCGCCGGTGGGATAACCGCCGGGAACCGGCGAGGCGTACCAGTAAGCGCGTTCGTCCGATCCGTACTTCAGGGTATGGCGTCCCCAGATCGTTGTCATTTTGTTCGTAATCTGACCGGTGGTTCCGATCTGAGAAAGCCCGGGATATGTCAGACCGCCGTTGTTCACTGTGTAGGTGTTGATGGTGACAGCGGGGAGATCGTCGTAGCCGCCCAGCGAATCCTGATACGCGGCCGGAAATCCGGCTTCTTTGGCTGTGCCGGTCGCGATAATCGGCTTAACGTTACCTTCCCCGTAGCGGGTATAACTGACGCCGAAGTCGTATACGTTATTCGAATTGATCGTATACAGGAAATCGCCGCTGCCGCCTTTATTCTGGCGGACCAGGCCGTTCGACTGCAGCCCCGCCAGCGGTGTCGCATGGCCCCAGTCGTAAGCATTTTGCATCCGATGATTCCAGTACCACTTCCCGTTGATGCGCATCTTGTCGTTCATTACGTAGTCGTAGCGGTTCACGATCGAGTTGAAATAGTCGTTGTAAGGCTCATCCCCGTCGTAGAAGTTGTTGGTGCCATCGGCCTGCTGGCTCGGACCGTTATTGGGCAGCGGGTATTCCTGAAGATAGAACTTGTAGATCGGATTGGCCGCGATCAGGCTTTGGGGAATGATGTTGCCCGGGAAGGGAGAGCGGGTTACAGTGCCGCCTGCGGCGGCGACGGCTGAGCGCGGATCGTAAATAATGTAGGTGCTCGCATTCGGCACCGAGAGCAGGTTCGAGAAATCGCCCGTCCGCTGCGCCGCCGTAGGCATCGTGAAATTCGGCGTATTTGGGTTCGCCTGAATATTGGTGATCTTGTCGTACTCAAAATAGAAGAACAGCTTATTCTTGCCGTTGTAAATTTTAGGAATTCGCACCGGACCGCCAATATCGAACCCAGGCTGGCTCAGTTTGCCCGATGACTGCTCTTCCGTCCCGGGCTTGATTGTTCCGTTTGCCAGGCCGGTCTTGTAAGCCTCGCGCGTAAAGAACGGCGTGGCGTTCCACCGGTAATTCTGCACCTGGTCGAAGCCCGACCCATGATAAGTGTTATTCCCCGCCTTAGTGGTTGCACTAACAAATATGCCGCCCGTATGCCCCAGCGATGAATCGAAGGGCGAAGCCTCCACACGCATCTCGCCAACCGCCTGCGACGAAGGCACAAAACCCGCGCGGCCGCCGTTGGTCCCGGTCACCGGGGCGCCATCCAGCAGGAACTCGTTACCGGCAATAATGCCGCCGCCCGCCACCAGCCCATATCCCGCATAGCTGGCCGTCCCGGCGTTATCGAACACGCGCGCAATACCCGGCGATCCCGTAAACACGACACCCGGCGTGAGCGCCTGCAGGGAAAACGGATTCATCGTCGTATAGGGCAACTGCGCCACTTCACGATCGTCCAGCACGCGATCACCCGCGGCCGAGGTTGTATCCACCAGCGGCGTCTCCGCCGTCACCTCAATAGACTGGCTCGACTGGCCGACTTCCAGCCGCATATCGATCGACAGCCTGGCGCCGGTTTCCAGCTCAATGCCAGCGCGAACGGTCGTCTTGAAGCCCGGCGCGTCCGCTGTGACCGAATACGTCCCCGGGTCGAGGAAGTTCACTTCGTAATAGCCGGTCTGGTTGGTAACAGCCTTCGTGATGCCGCCGTTCAGCGTGTCTTTCACGGTGACGGAAGCGCCCGGAATGGTGGAGTTTTGCGGATCGGTCACGCGTCCTGTAATACTGCCGCGCGAGCCCTGCGCGAAACAGACAGCGGGCAGGGCGAGAAAAAGTACAACTGCATGCAAACGGAGCATTCTGAAGTTCCCCTTAGAATTTACGTTGGTTTACGTTGCCAGGAATCCTATCATCAATCCGCAACAAAATCAAACCGTGCCTCCATTCTCGCCGGGTCTATTATGGACTTAACCATGAAGAGGCTCAATTTCCTCGCGGCTATCCTGCTCCTCAATACGCTGTTTCTGAGCGCCGCCGACACCGCCCGTCCGAAAATCCTCGGCATCGCGCATATAGCATTCTACGTGTCCGACCTCGCGAAGGCGCGCGAATTCTGGACCGATTTCCTGGGCTATCGGGAGTGCTTCAACCTGAAACAGAAGGATAGCGACGCCATCCGCATCGCGTTCATCAAGATCAACGATTTCCAGTACATCGAACTCTTCACTGAAAAGCCGCGCGGCGATATGATGCTCAACCACATCTCCTTCTACACCGACAACGCCGAGGCCATGCGGGATTACCTGGCGGCCAAAGGCGTCAAAGTGCCCGATAAGGTCGGCAAAGGAATGACCGGAAATAAGAACTACAACATCACCGATCCCGATGGCAATATCGTCGAGATCGTCGAATATCAGCCCGATAGCTGGACTGCGCGCGAAAAGGGCAACTTCATGCCCGCTACACGGATTTCCGAGCACATCCCGCACGTCGGCGTGCTCGTCAGTTCCGTGGATGCGGCGACGAATTTCTACCGCGGAATTCTGGGTTTCGAAGAAATCTGGCGCGGCGGCGGGGATGCCGAAAAGCCTCTGAGCTGGATCAACATGCGAGTCCCGGACGGAAAGGATTATCTGGAGTGGATGCTCCATGGCGTCAAACCGGAGCCGGAGCGATATGGCACCAGGAACCACCTCGCGCTGGAAGTTCCGAGCTGCGAGAAAGCAGTCGCCATCCTGAAAGCCCGGCCCGCTGCGAAGGATTTCCGAATGGAAGACCTCAAAGTCGGCGTCAACCGTAAACGTCAGGTGAATATCTACGATGCGGATGGCTCGCGGGTGGAATTGATGGAGCCCGCCACCATAGATGGGAAGCCGACACCGCCATCCACCGCGAAGCCGCCCATCAGGTAAAAGGCTACGCCGGAGTCAGAACCTGACTGCGCAGCAGCGCTTCGGCCTGATCTGCCGGAACCGGCATCGACAGAAGATTACCCTGAGCCACGTCGAAGCCGATCTCGCGCAGAATATCGAACTGCCCCTGCGTCTCGACTCCTTCCGCCACCACCCGCAGTTCCAGCGTCTTCGCCAGCTTCACCATGCCCTCCACCAGCGGCACGCTGCTCGGCTGCCCATCGAGGTCGCGAACAAAGACCTGGTCGATCTTCACCACATCCACCGGTAATTGGTGCAGGTATTGCATCGGCGAGAATCCGGTGCCGAAATCGTCCAGCGCAATATGAATCCCGCGTCTGCGTATTCGGTTCAGCAGTCCGGCGGAATCGCCCGTGTCCTTCACCAAAGCCGTTTCGGTCAGCTCCAGCTCCAGCCGGTTCGGATCCATTCCGGTTTCCTCAATGGTCTGCAGCAACTGCTCTTCGAAACCCGCAAACGCCAGTTGCATCACGGATACGTTGACCGCGATTCGAATATCGCCGAAGCCGGCATCCTGCCACTTCCTGCCCTGAATGCATGCCTCGCGCAGCACCCAGGCTCCCATCTCGACGATCAGGCCGCTCTCTTCGGCAATCGGGATAAACTCGGTCGGGCCGATGTCCCGCTCATGTCCTCTGATCCGGAGCAGCGCCTCAAATCCGGAAAGCCTGCCATCGATGGTGTACTGAGCCTGATAGAGCAGCCGGAAGCCGCCGCTCTTGAGCGCCTCGCGCAGCCGATCTTCGATGTTCTGCGGCCTTGACGCGGCCTCCGTCATTCCCGCTTCGAACAACTGCACCTGGTTCTTTCCCGCAGCCTTGGCGTGATACATCGCCGCGTCCGCCGCGGCCATCAGCGCGCTGGCTTCGAGCGCGTCGTCCGGGAAAGTGCTGATGCCGATGCTCATGGTGGCGAACACGTTCTTGCCCTCGATGCGGATGGGAGCTTCGAGCGCCCGCAACAGTTCCCGGCCGCGCTTCGAGGCTTCGGCTTTACCGTGCAGACCCGGGATCAGCACCGTGAACTCGTCGCCGCCGATCCGCGCAATGGTCTCGTCGGGCCGCAGACTCTGGCGCAGCCGTTCCGATATCTGATTCAGGAACAGATCGCCCGTCTGATGTCCCCACGTGTCGTTGATGCGCTTAAAGCGGTCGAGATCGATAAACAGAACCGCTACTCGAGAGTCGTCGCGTTTGGCGGTCAGCAACTCGCGATGAAGGCGCTCGCCAAAAAGCAGGCGGTTGGGAAGCCCGGTCAGCACGTCGTGCCGGTACTGGTGCGAAAGCTCTCGAGTGCGTTCGGCAACGGCGTTTTCGAGTTCATGCCGGATGGTCTCTTCACGGACATTCCTTCTCTTCAGCAGCACCCCGGCAAGCGCCGCGCCCGCCAGCGCACACCCGCCCAGGAACCACCATCGCCTCCACCACGGCGCATTGACGCGGAACTCGAAGGAAGCCGGCTGATCGCTCCAGTTACTGGTGGCGTCCTTCGCTTCCACGTCCAGCCGGTAATCGTTCGGAGGCAGGGCGGGGAACTGCAGCTCGCGATCCTGCGTCTCGCGCCACGTTTTGTACAGAGGCTGCAGCTTGTATCGAAAGATCAGATCGCGGTCATGCGCAAACCGCAGAGCCGTGAAATGGGCGACGAGCGGGTCCGACGAATAGTCGACGGAAAAGCCATGGCCGGCGGGATCGAGCGCCGTCTTACCGCTCACGAT
>Ga0302319_10026429_pt1 | contig 10221 bp, 7 predicted proteins | sample Bog_T0_2_FD_203319 | JGI IMG/M metagenome (GOLD analysis project Ga0302319, IMG submission 203319) | Peat permafrost microbial communities from Stordalen Mire near Abisko, Sweden - Bog_T0_2 | ecosystem: Environmental > Terrestrial > Soil > Wetlands > Peat | place: Sweden: Abisko, Stordalen Mire...
GGCCGCGTCGCGCGCATCACGCACCACCGCAAAGACAACCCGCTCTTCCTCGCTGGGTTCGCGATTCAATACGCCGGTCCAGGTGATGTCGTACCAGCAGGAGCCAGGGCGATCGACCCGAGCCCAGATGTCGATCAACAGAAAGGCCCCCGAGCGGATCGGGCGGCTGGAATCCGCGGTGGGCTCGTAGTGGGAGTCGGCGGTGTTCGTATCGACGGAGACGTTAGGGCCGTGATCGGTGGTCAGGCCGGCACGGCGCAGCGCCTCCTGAAACCAGATCATCATTTCGTATTCGCTGGCGGGTGAACCGGCACGCGAACGGCTTCCGATTACCTGGAATCCTTCGAGGAGAATCTCATCGACGGCTCTCTGCGCGGCGTAATGGCTGTCGATCTGTTCCTCGGTTAGAACCGCCTGAAAGCGGCTGACAAGGTTCGCCGAGGTGACGATCTCTTTGCCCATCGAGCGCAACAACTCCACCGTTCCCGCATCGACCATGGAGACATACATGATGGCGTTGCGCGGTGAGTATTGCATGGCGATGCGGTTCCAGGGTCCGAGCATCGCTTCCAGCCCGGCTTCGAGTTCCTGCCAGGAGGAGTACACCCCTTTCGAACCCGGAAGCCCGTCGAGTTTGCCGGCTTCGATGCGATGGACGAGCTTGCGGGGTTCGCCCTGCGCGGGAATGACGTAGTACCAGCGGCGGCTGACGAGGCCATGGTCGGGAAGGCCAAGAATGGAAGCGGCAATGGGATCGCGGTGATGATGGTCGTAAAAGAGCCACGCGTCGATGCTGGCTGAGCGCAGCGCAGATTGGATGGAATCGAGGTCCATCGGTACAGGGTAAAGGGTGTAGCGTGTAACTTGCACCAAAAATGGGACTTGGTTCCTGTGGTCACCCATGCAGAGATTACTTCGCATCCTCCGATCCGCCGCCAAGGTGATTGTGCTGGGCTCGGTTCTGCTGTGGGTCGGCGACTGGTCGGTCTTTCGCGTTCGCCTCGCACGCGGTAGCGGGTTCGATACGGTGCAGGTAGAAGAGTACCTTTCCACCCCTTTGAAAGGGAGCAAGCAGGAGTACGACTACCTGGGGACGATGCCGGAGAACTGCGCGCGGTCGCTGTTCCCCCACGGCGGCTCGCCGGCTTGCTGGTGGCTGCGACGCCATACTTCACAGTGGGAATGATGCTCGCTACTTTTTCTCTTCGTGGTATTCCTGCTCGGTGTTGATTTCCCAGAGAACCGACTTATTGATGACCCCTGCGATGATTTGATCCACCGCGGTCATCGCTGTCAGCATGGAGTGGTCCTGGTTGTTGTATTTGTGCATGCCGTTGCGTCCGACCAGGAACAGGTTCTCGAATCGATCCATGTAGCGAACGAGCTCGTCAAAGCGATCGTAGGTTCCAAAATATGCCGGATAGGTTTTGGGGACGCGCACCACGTGGGAATCGCGGACGTCGGAGGCGCGCAGAATGCCGATCTTTTCGATCTCCGCCATCGCGAAACGGGCTATCTCGTCGTCAGTCATATTCCAGAGCTGATCCGTCTCATAGCAGAAGTACTCGAGCCCGATCCAGATTTTCGAGGGATCGGCGACCATGAACGGGCTCCAGTTGTTGAATATCTGCAGGCGGCCAACCAGAACATCCGGTTCCTGAATGTAGATCCAGGTATCCTTTAGCGGGCCGCCGTCGGGCTCGGTAACCACGAGCCTATCCACCAGCAGGCCGACGGTGATGAAATCCCGATAGATGAGGCCGTCGGCAATGGTACGGATTTCGGACGGGACCTCTACGTCGAGACTGTTGACCAGATCGCGGACCGGCATGGTGGAAAAGACGTAGTCTGCGGGGATGGTATGCGTGGCACCCTCTGCGCTTGTGGCTTCGACGGATGTCACGCGATTCCCCTCGACGTGCATCCTGCTGGCACGCCAGCCCATGCGGACCTCGCCGCCCTTTTGCGTAACAAGGGCGGCTACATATTCCCAGAGTTGCCCGGGGCCATACTTGGGATAAAGGAATTTCTCGATCAGCGAGGTTTCTGTGTCCTTCTGGGCGATGTCGCCGGGCTTTCTCCTGCTAAACGTCTTCTTGATGAAATGGCCGATGGCAGTACGCAGGGAAAGTCCCTTGATGCGCTGCGCGCCCCACTCCGCGCTGATCTGATCGCAGGGAACACCCCAGACTTTCTCTGTATAAGACTTGAAGAAGGTGAGGTAGAGTTCGGTGCCGAAGCGATTGATGAGGAAGTCTTCGAGGGTCTTCTCGTCGCGTCGGGGAAAGAGCCTGGCGCGCAGATAGCCGATCCCGATTTTCACCATGCGCCATGCCCCCAACTGACGCAGCGTTTGCGCATTCAGGGCGAGCGGGTAATCGAAGAAGCTACGCAGAAAGTAAATGCGGCTCTTGCGTGGGCGAACCAGCATGACCAGATCGGAGTCGGGGTCGGCGTCCTGACGAGCGCCAACCACGCGATCCTGATTTTGATAGCGGATGGTGTGAAAGCCGGAACCATTTTCCGTGGAGGCGATGGGCATCAGCTCCGTCCACCACTCCATGACGCGATCGGCCTTGGAAAAAAACCGATGCCCGCCGATGTCCATGCGGTTGCCGTTGTGACGGATGGTGCAGGAGATGCCGCCGATGCGCTGGGTGGCTTCAAGGACTATAGGGCGAACGTCGGAGCGGCGCAGCAACTCGAGCGCGGCGGTGAGCCCGGCGGGCCCGGCCCCGATGATGACTGCGGTTTTCATGCTGGTGGTTTGCACCTGGACCATCGAACTGTGGCAAACGAACGATTGCGCAGACCCGGCAGATGGGATGCGCTGGAGGGAGGTTCAGGACCAATCATCTCTCTCCTATGTTCGTTGCTGGGCGCTTCCGGGGCAATAACAAGTTGGTCCGCACTGTTGCAGTACAGGCACCTGGCTGAGACCAGCTCTAGCAGGGAACGTTGATTTTGCCCGTGCCATCGCAGATGGAACACTGTTCGTAAAGCTGCAGATTTCCGTCCCACCCCGTAGCTTTGAAGCCGATTCCATTCTCATTGCGGCTTATTCCGGATGCTTCGCAGGCAACGCACATCCCGTGGGCGCGGCAATAGTCCTCAAAGGTAGATGGACGACCGGCCTCGGCTTCTTTCGCACGCCACTCCCTACCTTCTTTCCATCTTTTCTGAGCTGCGAGATATCTGGCGAGATACTCGCCGGTGAAGGAAACGCTCTGGGGCATGAAAACGCACCTCGAAGGGTCAGGTTAACCCCGGACAGGCTCGGTGCGGGTGGGTTTTTCCGCGCTTTTCGAAGGCGTGGCACCGGATAGCGTCTCCCACCCGCGACGGTTGAGATCCCACCAGATCAGATATCCCGCGATCGCAGCGGCGGCCAGCAGCCCGGCTGCCATTAGCCAGGCTCCAAAGATCAGTTTTCCGATACCGAAAAGAGTTCCGTACACGAGAATGCAGCCCATGACCGTGTCGAAAGCATTCGCGCGAAAATCCCGCACCGGTGCCAGATCGGGCGCGAGCGCGGCGATCCGATGCCATCCATGCACCATCGGGTGAACCCGGCGATAGAAAGACAACAGCGTCGCATCGGGCTCGGCGGGCGTGATGAAGGTAGCGAGAATCCAGGCGACGGTGGTGACGCCGGCGGTGATGAGCGTGCTCTTGGCAAACACCACGACGTCGCTGCCAACAAAATGCACGCGCGACAGCGCCATGGTAACGAGAGCCGCAACTACCATTGCGGAGATTTCGCTCCACGCGTTGATGCGCCACCAGAACCAGCGCAGCATGTAAACCGCTCCCGTGCCTGCGCCGAGATTTAATACCAGCTGCCATCCGGCGCCGATCGAGGTTAACTGGCTGGCGACGTATCCGCTGCACAACACGAGAACGACCGTGATGATTTTGCTGATGAGAACGTAGTGGTGTTCGCCCGCGTGGCGGACGAGAAAGCGCCGATACAGGTCGTTGACGAGGTACGACGTTCCCCAATTCAGCTGCGTGCCCACCGTGGACATGTAAGCCGCAAGGAACGCCGCGATCATCAGGCCGCGCAGAGTGGGAGGCAGAAAGTCGCGCAGCACCATGACGTATCCCTGCTGCGGGTTCGCGGCGTAGGCGGCACTGGGATGCAGCCCGCCGTTTGTGGAGTACATCGCGAGCGCCACCAGACCGGTGATGATCCAGGGCCAGGGGCGCAAAGCGTAGTGCGCTATGTTGAACCAGAGTGTCGCACCGAGGGAATTCTTCTCGTCTTTCGCGCTGAACATGCGCTGCGCAACGTAGCCGCCGCCGCCAGGCTCCGCCCCTGGATACCAGGCCGCCCACCATTGCACGCCGATGTACATCAGAAAAGTGAGGACAGGGAGGGTCCATAAATTGGGCGTGGTGAGGCCGGCGTGAAAATCGGGCAGAAACGCCAGGATATTCGACGTGGGATGACCTGCGTGGCGAGTGGCCGTGTCGACAACAGCGAGGCGCAAGCGTAATGCCGGCATGCCGCCGAGGCGAACGACCGCAACCCAGGCGAGGACCACGATCATCGTCATCTTAAGGGCGAACTGGAAGAGATCGGTGACCAGCACGCCCCACAGTCCTCCGAGAAACGTGTAGAGGCCGGTGAAGGGGACCAGGATGAAGACACAGATGAACAGCGCGGTGTGGCGGGGCTCGCCCAGCGTAATGTGGAAAAACGCATGGCCACCCAAGCTTAGTGCGATGACACGCCCCTGCGCGATGACCGGACCCAGCGTGACGGCAATGATGTCGACCATGGCGCGCGTGACCCAGCCGAGGATGAAGCAGTTCATCAGCAGGCCGAGGTAAAGGGCTTTGAAGCCGCGCAGGAAGGCCGCGGGCCGGCCGGCGTAGCGAATTTCCACCAGCTCCACGTCAGTAAGAATTTCCGCGCGTCGCCAGTAGCGGGCGAAGAAGAAAACGGTCGTCATGCCGGAGAGGCAGAGACTCCACCAGATCCAGTTGCCGGAGATGCCCTGCGTGGCGACTAGGCCGCAGACGAACAGCGGCGTGTCGGCGGCGAATGTGGTGGCGACCATCGAAGTCCCCGCGAGCCACCAGGAAACGTCTCGGCCCGATACGAAGAACTCTTCGGTCGAACCGCTCGCTTTATTGCGGTAGTACACCCCGATCAGAAGGTTGAAAAGCAGGTACGCCGCGATGACGAGCCAGTCAAGATGGGTAAGAGCCATGAAGAATCCGGGAGCGAAAACCTGGACACCAGTATAGACAGGCGCTGGAAGGGAATTTGAGCGCGCCAGAAGCTGTGGCTGGATTCCTACGCCGTCAGCGCGGGCTCAGTTTTGTTCGATGGTCCGGCGGCCAGTGGGTGCATCAGCCCTCCCTGGGACAGGCGATAGCGGCGCCCTCGCCAGAGAATGGTGCTGCCGAAATAACTGGCAGCCCAGCAGCTGAAGCCGATCAAATCCCGCACTGGGTACAGCAGAATCGTACGCAGCAGATGGCGCTCCTGGACGCCCAAAGACCCAACCAGCCCGGCGAGGATCATGCGATTCACGACGCTGTAAGCGAGCAACGCGAGGGCAAGGATGGGGCGATTCATGGCGAGCGCCGCGACGCCGGCGAGAAGACCGAACGGAACGCTGAAGGTGAGTGCCGTACCGAGATGGCCCAGGGGACGCGAGAAGCGCGTCGACTTCATCCAGCGGGTCTGATGCCGCAGCGAGGCGGCCAGGCTGAGGTTGAGGATGATGTGGTCGATGACGTGGTGGGAGAGCACGACAGTTTCGCCTCTTTCGGTAACCCGGGCGCCGAGCAGAAAATCGTCGGAACAATACGGGCCGAGCACGCCAAAGCCGCCCATCGTCTGCACCGAGCTGCGCCGCACCGCCATCGTCGGCCCAAGCGCGAACTTCATCCCTTCGAGCAGATTGGCCGTGAGCACACCCGCCGTCATCTCAACGGACATCCCGGCAGCTTCGAGCTTCGACCACAGGCCGCGTTCGGCCACGCCACGATAAAGGCAGGTGACGGCGCCGACCTTCTCATCGGCGAAGGGCGCGACGACTTCGCGGATATAGTTGGGCGCGACGCGAACATCGCTGTCACTGATGATGAAGACATCGTGTCGCGCCGCGGAATGCATGAGAGCCAGCGAGGAGACCTTGGCATTGATGTACGTGTCCTCACCGGTGGAGAAGAACCGCGTCTGAATGTGTGGATATCGCGCAGCAACGCGACGGGCGGCTTCAATGCCGGGATCTTTAGCCGAGCGGGCTGCGAAAAGAATCTCGAAATGCTGATAGTCCTGATCGAAGAAAGACTCGAGGTGAGCTTCGAGATTCGGTTCGGCTCCGTCGAGCGGCTTCAGCAGGCTGACCGGGGGCGCATACGAATTTGCGGGAGCCGGACGGGATCGGTAAAAGCGGACGAGCCCAGCTATAGCAAGAAGGGTTGAGACTGTGGAAGTGAGCAGTCCGAAGAGGCCGATATCGAACAAAATCCGAATCATAAAAGCGCCCGGGGAGCGCAGCTATGCTGGCCCACAACGCCGCCGCTGCCTCTAAAAGAGTATCAGGATGAGAGATGAATCAGAGCTTACGCAGCGATGAACTTTGCGTCTTCGCGCATCCATAAAGCCAGCTGGCGGAGCAGCCAGACATTGCGCTCGAAGAGCGTGGTTGCGTAATGCAGACTCGAAACATTATTCATGCTGCCGGTGGGTTGCAAGCCATGGCGGCTGCGCAGTTCTTCCATCATGCCGCTGCGGTCGTCGGTCATATTGAAGAGCATGTCGACCTCGAGTTCTCCCGGATATTCGAGCGCCGCCAGCGCGGAGAACAGGATGGTGTCGAGCGACTCGATCAGCAATCCAGCCAGCTCTTCGCCCGCAAGCCCGGTGAGGGTTTCGGCAAAGACAAAGACGTTGTCCTCAAGGGCGCGCAGGGTGCTTTCCTTGCGCTGAAAGGAAATAGCCCGTGCCGCCAGATCGGTGGCGATCGGCATCTGCAGCAGCGCCTCGAGGAACTCCCCGATATGACGACCGAGCTGGACGGCCGCAGCGTGCAGAACCTTCAGCTCCGAGGCGTCGCCGCGGCGAGCCGCATCAATGTAGCGGCCCAGCACCCGAATGATCCTCATCTGTTCCAGGGCGACCAGATCCAGAGCCGTCTCCGGGGAGTTCAGAGAGTCATGCAGGATGTAGATGGGACTGGAGAGGTCCTGTTCAGCGGTGGGTGGCCACAGTTTCGCCAGCCCGCGGGGGGCCCAGCGCAACCCGGCAATCGCGATGACCGCAACGGTGATGCTGAGGACCAGGTACGTGTAAGCCATGCGCTGCGAAATGGTTATTCTTGATGCATGAACGGCGGCAATCAGAAGCGGTACGTGCAGTACACGCTCCGCGATTAGCAACATCGCAACGAAAAGACCGGCAGCACCATTCGTCATCGCCTGATACATGGCAATCTGTCGGGGCACTCCGCGGAGATTCCCCGAAAGCATCCATGTCGCGAGGCAGGAGCCAACACCCAGCCCCGCGATCGCCATCATGGCCGGGAAGTCGCCGAGTTGGCCGCCGCGGTTGATGGTGACGGCAATGGCCGCTACCGCGGAAGAAGAATGGATGAGGGTGCGCAGCGCCATCCCCAGCAGGAATGCGGCGTACGGCCAATGCGTGAAAAATCCGGACACCCGCGTGAATTGCGCAGATGACGCCAGTGGCTGGAAGGCCTGCTTCATCATCTCCAGCCCAAGGAACAACAAGCCGACTGACATGCCGCTGGCGACGGCGGGCTTCCATCGCTTCGCCAACTTAAAGGCCAGAACCAGGCCGGTAATCCCAATCAGGAAGAGGATCGAGAGATGCAGATCGGACGCAGCGACGAACACCAGAAGTGCCGTTCCGATGTTGGAGCAGGCGAGCACAATGAGCGCTCGCGAAATGGGCAGAAGGCCCGTCGAAACCATGCCCGAGAGGATGAACGCCACCACCGAGGCGCTCTGCGTGATGGCGCCCAGCGCCGCTCCCACCAGACCCGCCATGACGGGCCGATGCGTCAGACGCCCCAGAGCCTGGCGGAAGCGCTGGCCGCTCATCTGACGCAGATTGTCGGAAACTCCGCTGATGCCGGAGAAGAAAAAGCTCAGTCCGGCAAGGTAGAGCGCAAGCAGTTCAACCATGGGCCACAGCATCATACCAGCGGATTTGGCGGTTCTTGATGAATGCGAGGCCAGATTGCAACGCGGGCCGCGAGGAATGATTAGTTCGGTTCGATGCTGATCTCCGGGCAGTGTCGGCCGCTGCGGAGAGCGTGACACAAAGGCTTTTCTTCGAAACCCGCGATGTTGCCTTTCGCCGGCGATCTCGACTTTATACTGGCTGCAGCAATGTCCTCCTTCCTTCCTGTCGATGAGCAGCTCGACCTGCTCGAGAAAGGCGCGGCTGAAATCATCCGCGTCTTCGATCTCCGCGAGCGGCTCGAAAAATCGCGCCAAACCGGCACGCCGCTGCGCGTCAAAGCCGGGTTCGATCCCACGGCGCCGGACCTTCACCTCGGCCACACCGTGCTCATGCGCAAGCTCAAGCACTTCCAGGACCTCGGACATCAGGTCATTTTTCTGGTCGGTGACTTCACGTCACTGATCGGCGATCCGAGCGGACGGTCAACGACGCGCAAGGTGCTTACGCGCGAGGAAATCGACGAGAACGCGAAGACCTACACGGAGCAGGCTTTCAGGATTCTCGACCGCGAGAAGACCGAAGTGCGGTTCAATTCGGAGTGGCTGGGCAAGCTCGGTTTCGAAGGCATGATCCGGCTGGCTTCGCATTTCACCGTGTCCCAGATGCTGGAGCGGGCGGAGTTTCACGCGCGGTTCCAGAACGAGCAGCCGATTTCGCTGCACGAACTGCTTTATCCGCTGGTCCAGGGGTACGACTCTGTGGCGCTGAAGGCCGACGTCGAATTGGGGGGGACGGATCAGAAGTTCAACCTGATTGCGGGACGGGAACTGCAGCGCGATTACGGACAGCCTTCGCAGATCGTCCTCATGACGCCGATCATCGAGGGCCTCGACGGCGTCCAGAAAATGTCGAAGTCCCTCAATAACGCCATCGGCATCCACGAACCGCCGCAGGAGATGTACGGCAAGCTCATGTCGATCAACGACGAGCTGATGTGGCGATACTGGACGCTGCTCACCGACCTGCGGCAGAGCGAAATTGAAAAGATGCAGGCCGACGTGGCCTCGGGCACACTGCACCCTATGGAAGCGAAGAAGCGGCTGGCGCGGACCATCGTGGGCGGTTTCTGGGGGAACGAAGCAGCGCAGGCGGCGGATGAGCAATGGGCGCGGCGGTTTCAGCAGAAGAGCAACGACCCGAGAGGTCTCGAAGAAGTGTGGATCAAGGCGGCGCACGTTTGGCCTGTTTCCGAGGCGCGCGGACGTGTCGCGAAGCTGGTCACTTTGGCGGGGTTGGCAGACTCCGCGACAGAGGCCGATCGCAAATTGAGAGAGGGAGCCGTAAGGATTGACGGCGAGATCATCCGTCAGCCTGGTATGGTCATGCCTGCGGCTACGAGTGTGATAATCCAAGTTGGCAAACGAGCAAAGCTCGTTCACCTTTATCTTCCCAGCGTCGGAGACCGCGTACGAATCGAGGTCAAGGAAGGTCTCTGTAAGGAAGGTCTCTATGAAGTGGTGTCCGCCACCGGCATGGCTACCATTCGCCTGCTCGATCCCGAGGGAAATCCGACGGACTCCACCGAAATAGCCCCGCTCGGCATGTTGTCGCCCGCCTGAATGCAGAAAGTGTATTGGTCTGGAGGCCGCCCGCTTTCAATCTCTGTCTGGCGAGCCCGCAGGCCGCCACATCCTTCATCGAATCACCTTCAATGCCCCCCGGAACAACTCGTCAAAACTCTCCCCGGCTGCCTTGTCCTTTTCGACTACCGTCTCAATCGCCTTGAGCGCCGCTGGCCGCTGATAGCCCAGGTTTACCAGCGCCGAAAGCACATCCTCGGCGGCTGGAGCCGCCACGCGGCCCGTTGCGGGAGCCACGGCCAGGTCTTCTAATTTTTCTTTCAGCTCCACCACCAGCCGCTCCGCCAGCTTCTTCCCCACGCCGGGAATCCGGGTCAACGTGGCATGATCCTGCGCGCGAATGGCCTCAACCGTCCGCTCCAGATTCAGTCCGCTCAGAATCGTGATCGCCAGCTTCGGGCCCATACCCGA
>Ga0302319_10026430_pt1 | contig 10221 bp, 7 predicted proteins | sample Bog_T0_2_FD_203319 | JGI IMG/M metagenome (GOLD analysis project Ga0302319, IMG submission 203319) | Peat permafrost microbial communities from Stordalen Mire near Abisko, Sweden - Bog_T0_2 | ecosystem: Environmental > Terrestrial > Soil > Wetlands > Peat | place: Sweden: Abisko, Stordalen Mire...
ACAGCCACCGCACTAAGCAGGCGGTCGCCGGCGACGTGGCCGTGCGTGTCGTTGACCACACTCAGGCGATCGAGGTCGAGCAGCAAGACGGTGAGCGGCGCCCCGCGCGCGGCGGCGCGGGCGACTTCGAGCTCGGCAAGCTCGGTGAAGCGGCGCCGTGCGAGGACACCCGTGAGGCCGTCGGTGGTCGCCAGGCGCAGCGCGTCGTCGAGCAGCGCCACGCGCTCGGTCACGTCGCACACCACGACGGCCAGGCCCAGCACGGTGCCCGCCCCGCTGGCCACCGTGGTGGCCCGCAGGTTCAAGACGTGAGGCCGGCGCACGAGCGGCTCGGCGTCCTTCGCAGCGCCGGCGCCAGCCGCATGGGATCCCACGGCAGGGACAGCGCCGGCGGCGGGGGCGCCGGCGGCGGGGGCGCCCGAAGCGGCGCTCTCGACGTCCCAGCTGCGTCCTGAAAGACGCTCCCTTTGGCCTGTTTCCGTCAATCCTCGCGCCGCCTCATGCAGAACGGCGCCGATGTCGGGCCGTGCGGCAAAGAGCTCGGCTATGGGTTTGCCGATGCAGTCCTTCTCGAGCTCGGGGAACGAAAGCGCGGCGGCGGGGTTGAAGTCGCGCAGGCGCCCTTGCACGTCGAGCACCATGACTCCGTCGGCCAGGTGCTCGATCACGGCGTCGCGCGCCAGCGGCGCCAGATCGAAGAGCCGGCACGAAAACAGGGCGTAGGCCATGAGCAGGCCCGAGATGCTGAGCACCGCCATGGCCGGGTTGTAGTCGGGCCACGGCGACAAGCGCAGCGCATAGGCCGTGCCGCCCGCCAAGGGCAGGATCGAGGCCACCACCAGGGCCAGCGACTGGCGCACGTGGATGCTGTGCGCGTGCGTCATGGTGCGCACCAGCAACAGGGCGGCGACCAGCAGAACGCTGTACTCGAGCGGCACCCAGCCGAGGCTCCACAACGGGCCGTAGTCGGGGTGCAGCGCGCTGAGCGCGCCGTGCGTGACCACCGTGGGGTGACCGCGGAACGACCCGTAGGGGTTGACCACGATGCCCAGATACAGAGCGCAGCCGGCCGCGCTCAGCCCGGCCCACACGATGCGCGACAGCCCGCGACGCCGGGTGTAGATGACCGCGACCTGCAGCCAGAACAGCGGCAACGCGATCGTGGCCGCGTACTCGAGATCGGCCCACACGATCTTGGCGTGCAGGCCGACGGCCATGAGCTCGAACGCGTACCCCACCGTCCAGACGAGCAACGCCGCGACGGTGGCGGCGAACCAGAGCGCGACGGGTTCGGCACGGTTGCGCCAGGCCACGAACAGCATGGCGGCGCCGAAGAGCGCCGAGACCACCAGGGGGATGATGAAGGGCGTGTAGTGGTAGTGCGTCATCTAGAAGGTCGCGTCGGCTGTTTGAGCAAGTCACGCACCTTGGTGTTGTCGGCTGTGGCCGCGCTCGCCTTGAGCGCGGCGTAGCTTCCGGGAACGTCGCCGCGGCGCCACGTTACCGCTATCCTAGACGCGACGAGACGCCGCAAGGCCGGCTCCCCAGAGCCGGGTGCAGCGCACCGATCCACCCGACGAAAGGCGCTCATGACCGGCTACACCATCCTGAATCTGCTCGAGATCGACGACTCGGTCTCGGGGCGCATGACGGGCCTCGAGGGCCGCTTTGCCCGCACGAGCCTCGAATCCCACGACATCGGCGTCAGTCACTTTCGCTACGCCGCCGGCCTGCGCTCCACGATGGGACACCGCCACGGCGCCCAGGAAGAGGTCTACCTCGTGGTCGCCGGGTCGGGCCAGGTGCTGCTCGACGGCTCGGTCCACGAGCTCCGCCAGTGGGACCTCGTGCGCGTCGCGCCCCAGGTGGTCAGAGCGTTCGCAGCCGGCCCCGACGGCCTCGACGTGGTCGCCATCGGCGGGCCCAAGCCCGAAGGCGGCGACGGCGAGATGCTCGAAGTCACGTGGCCTGCCTGAGCCCTGCCGCGGCTACATCCTGCGGACGACCTCGCCCATCAGGTCCTTTTCCTGCAGGCCGCTCTCGATATCGGTGATGAGTGAACAGCTCGTCGCCCAGAACGAGACGTCGACACGCTGTCCTTCGTGCCACTCGTCGCGCTCAGTGCGAAAGAGGTTCTGCTGCAGGATCTGAGCCAGATGGCGGTCGCCGAGGCTCACGATGAACTGGGTCACCGAGCCCACATAGACGACCGCCTTGATCACCGCCGAAAAGACGTTCTCGCGATCGCCGATCGCCGTAGCGTCGTGCTCGGCGGTGATCAGCAGCTTCTCGGGCCGTACGACGACGCCCACCTTGGCGCCGACCGTCAGGTCGTCGTGCCCCCGCACGGAGACGACGACGCGCAGGCCTCCGTCGGTCACGCACTCGGCGACGTCGCCGCGCAAGGCCTTGACCTCGGAGGGGTAGATGTTCGACACGCCGATGAAGTTGGCCACGAAAGCCGACTGCGGGTTCTCGTAGATCTCGGCGGGCGAGCTCACCTGTTCGACGACGCCCTGGCTCATGACGGCGATGCGGTCGCTCATGGTGAGCGCCTCTTCCTGGTCGTGGGTGACGTAGATGAACGTGATGCCGACGTCGCCCTGCAGCTTCTTGAGCTCGAGCTGCATGGCCTTGCGCAGCTTGGCGTCGAGCGCGCCCAGCGGTTCGTCGAGCAGCAGCACGGTGGGCTGGTTGACCAGCGCCCGCGCCAGAGCCACGCGCTGCTGCTGGCCGCCCGACAGCTCGCTCGGCCGGCGCTGGGTCATCTTGTCCATCTCGACCATCTCAAGCGACTCGCCGACGCGTCGTGTCACGTCGGCCCGCGACACCTTCTTGCGCTTCAGACCGAAGGCGACGTTCTCCCAGACGTTCAGATGCGGGAACAGACCGTAGTTCTGGAACACGGTGTTGACCGGCCGCTTGTAGGGCGGCACCCCCGCCATCGGCGAGTTCGCCACGTAAATCTCGCCGGTCGTGGGGTGCTCAAAGCCGGCGACCATGCGCAACGTCGTCGTCTTGCCGCAGCCTGAGGGCCCAAGCAGCGAGAAGAACTCGCCGCGGCGCACGCGCAGGTCCATGTCCCTGACGGCCACGTAGTCGCCGAAACGCTTGGTGACGTGCTCCAGCACGACATCGTCCGACCCCGCTTCTTGCGTCATTGCGGCTGTGCCTCGCTTTCTGGCCGCAGCCCGAGCAGGCGCGGCGTCGACCAGGTCCAGGTGCGCTCGAAGAACGGCTCGTCGCCGTCGCGCGCCCTCAGCCGGGTCTCCACGTAAAACGCCTGCTCGTCGCAGCTCATGGTGCTGTCGACTTCGGTGACGGTCTTCCAGCCCGGACCGCCGATCTCCATGGTGCGCTCGCAGCGCACGTTCGCCGAGAGCGGGTCGCCTTCGACGATGGCGTAGGTGTTGCGGCCCCACTCGCCCACGACCAGCCCCGACGCGCTCAGGCGCACTCGCCCGGGCAAGCCGTCGGGCTCGACCACCATCTCGACGCGACGCGAGAGCAGGTCGTGGGTCGTGGTGGCGCGTCCCGCCAGGGTCTCCAGCACCTCGATCTCGAGGGGCGGCGCTACCTCGACAGGCGCGAACTGCGGCACACGGGCCGCCGCTCCGGCCCGGCGCACCGGCAGGGTGAGCCGGCAGGCGCTGGGCTGCAGCGTGAGAGTCACCGGTTCGGGCGAAGGCCAGACCCAGGGCCAGTAGGTCGGCGCTACGGTGAGTCGCAGGCTGTGACCTTGCGGCACCTTGTAGCCGATGCTGTTCAGCGTGATGCGCACCGCGTACGGCCGCCCGGGCTCGAGCGGCGCCGGGCGCTCGCGGTCGTCGCGGTGCTCCAAGTTCAGAACGCCGCGCGTGATCAGACTGACGGCGCCCGTAGGGTGCACGTCACACAGACGCACGGCCACGAACGCGTGGGGCTTGTCGGCGGCCAGCTCGAGGTCGACGATGGGAAATCCCAGTAGCTCGAGCGGCTCGGCCAGCGGCGCGGAGTCGAACGCCAGCGCCAGGGCGTCGTCGCCGCGCTGGTCGCCGGGCAGCGCTGCCTTGCCGGCGTGCGGGCACCACGTGCCCGCGGCAAGCCCCGAAGCCTCGACTCCCCGCACGCTGAGAGTCTCGCGGCCGCCCGAGGGTCGCGGCCCGAGCGTGTGCGGACCGAAGTGCAGCGTCGGGCCGGAGTCATCGCGAGCGACCGGCGCGACCTCGTCTACTCCGACCCAGTGGCCGGAGCGCTGCTCATACGACGTGGCCGGCTCTTCGGCGTCGACCACGTAGGCCCGCAGCAGAGGCTCGCTCATCACGCCGGTCTCGACGCCCTTGAGCCACTGGTCCCACCAGCGCAGGCACTCCTGGTTGAAGCCGATCTGCGGGCCGGGCGACGCCTCGTCGGGGTACTGGTGTGCCCAGGGGCCGATCAGGCCGCGGCGCGGCGCCGTGAGGTTGCCCAGCAGGCGCGAGACCGTGTCGTGGTAGGGGTCGGCCCAGCCGCCGACCGTGAGCACCGCGCACTCGATGGCGCTGTAGTCCTCGCAGACCGAGCCGTGCTTCCAGTAGTCGTCGTAGAGCTGGTGCGAAAGCCAGGCGTGCACGTACGGCTCGGCCGCTTCCAGACGCTCGCGCCAGCGGGCGCGCCACTCGTCGCCCAGCACCGCGGGGTCGGGTGGGCGCAGGTTGTAGGCAAAGGCGGTGATGCCCCAGGAGAGCATGTCGTAGGCCAGCACGTTGCCGCCGATGTAGTGACAGTCGCCGGCGTAGCGGTCGTCGGCGGAATGGACCGTGATGATCGCCTTGAGCTGTCTGGGTCGCAGCGCCGCCACCTGCAGCGCGTTGAAGCCACCCCAGGAGTAGCCCATCATGCCGACCGCGCCGGTGCACCAGGGCTGCCGCTCGAGCCACGCCAGGACGTCGAGGGCGTCTTGGAGCTCCTGTTCGAGATACTCGTCGTACATGAGCCCGTCGGAGTCTCCCGTGCCCCGCAGGTCGACGCGCAGCGCGGCGTAGCCGTGCCCGGCAAAGTACGGGTGCCGCAGCACGTCGGAAAGGATCGTGCCGTCGTTCTTGCGGTAGGGGATGTACTCGAGGACGGCGGGCACGGGATGTTGCTCGGCATCGACCGGCAGCCAGATGCGCGCCGCCAGGCGACAGCCGTCGCGCAGGGGGATCCAGGCATGCTCGATGGTGCGGACCTCGCGCGGAAATTCCGTGCGCACGATCCTCGACGGAGCATTCAGTTTCATCGAGGTCTCCCCACTAGTAGCCGAGGTCCCTGGTGAGGGAACGCTTGCCGGAGCCCGAACGGCCCATGATCCAGACAAAGACGAACGTGACGGCGATCAGCAGCACAGTGACGAAGGTGCCGATCGCGTTGACTTCGGGCGACACGTTGAAGCGGATCAGTCCGAAGATCAGCAGCGGCAGGGTCGTGACGTGCGAACCGGCCAGGAAGAAGGCCGTCACGACGTCGTCGAACGACAGGCTGAAGGCAAGCACGGCCGCCGCCAGGATGCCGGGCAGCAGGCCCGGCAGCGTGACCCTGAAGAAGACGCTCGCCGGTCTGGCGCCCAGATCGGCGGCGGCCTCTTCGACCGCCGGGTCGAGCAGCCGCACCCGGGCCTGCAGGATGACGGTGGCAAACGCCGAGTCCCAGACGCTCTGGCCGATGACCGTCGTGGCCACGCCCAACTGCACCCCGACGCGCGTGAAGATCAAGAAGAGAGCGGTCGCCGAGACCACCGCCGGCAGCACCAGCCGCACGTACACAAAGACGTCGAAGATGCGGCGTCCCCGCGGCGTGGCGCGACGCCACCACAGCACCCCCGTGAGCGCCGCGAACACCGAGACGACCGTGGTCAGCAGGCCGACCTGGAGTGAGGTGACGAGGCCCGAGCGTACCCCGGGGTCGCTCACCGCCTGCCTGATCCACCTCGACGTGAACCCGCCCCAGGTCACGAGGGTGGCGTCGCCATTCATGGCGTTCAGCACGACAACGAAGATCGGCAGCCACATGAAGACGATGCCGAGAACGCCGATCAGGGTCACCAGGGGATGTTTGCGAATGAACGTCACGTCCGCCTCACACGGCGCAGCAGCGGCTGCACCAGGAGCATGACGATCACGATGGCGATGAGGCACATGGCCAGCGCCGAACCGAATGACAGGTTGCCGATGTCGAGGAACTGCGTGGCGATCACGTTGCCCAGCATCAGCGTCTTGCCGCCCCCCAGGATCTGCGGCGTGACGAACTCGCCGGTGGCAGGGATGCCCACGAGGAGTGCGCCGGCGATCAACCCGGGCCTTGCCAGCGGGACGACGATGCGCCACATGAAGTGCCAGCCGTGACTACCCAGGTCTTCGGCGGCTTCGAGCACCGTGGGGTCGAGCCGTTCAAGGGCCACGTAGACCGGCAGCACCATGAGCGGCAGGTACCCATACACGATGCCGATGGCGATCGCCGTCGGCGTGTACAGCACGTTCAGTGAGCCGTGCAGAAGACCAAGGTGACGCAGGGCCGACTCGAGCAGGCCGCCGTTCTGCAGGATGTTCGTCCACGCGTAGATGCGAATCAGAAAGCTGGTCCAGAAGGGCACGATGACCGCCAGCAGCAGGAGCACCTGCGTGCGGCCCCGCTGACTGACGATGAAGAACGCGATGGGCACGGCGAGGACCGCACAGGCCAGGGTCGCGCTCGCCGAAAGCAGCAGCGAGCGCTCGATCGTGCCCAGGTACAGCGAACTGCGCAGGCTGGTGTAGTTGCTCAGCGTCCAGCCGAAGTGCGTGACGAACGTGACGATGCTCGTCGTGCCCAGCGAGTAGACGGCGATCAGCGCCAGGGGGGCCAGGAAGAAGACAGCGACGAGCAGCACGGTGGGCGCCGCCAGAAGCAGGCGCCCACCGTCAAGGCCAAAGTGCGACGTTCGTTTCAAAACGGAATCGAGTCTCGTCTACCGTTGCTCTTCGGACTCTGGGTCGGTCGTGCGGCTCGCCGTCAGGCCGCCTCGAACTTCGCCCAGGCGGTTCCCCAGAGCGCCGTCGCCTCGCCGATGAACTGCGTCCACTCGATCTTGGCCAGTTGCGCCGCGGTCGGCTTGAGCGGGGCGCTCGCGCGCAGGCCGGCGGTGACGTACGGATCGGCGGCCGACTCGACCCACGAGCTGCCCGTCGCGTTGACGAAGGTAGCGTAGACCTTGGGTTCGAGGTGGTAGTTCAGGAAGGCGTACGCCGTATCCAGGTGCTTGGCGCCCGCGATGGGGATGAAGCCCTCGACGTAGCCGACCGTCCCTTCGCTGGGCACGACCCAGCCGATGTTCTTGCTCGACTGCTGAGCGACCGCCGCGTCGTAGTTGTAGCAGTGCGCCATGACGATCTCGCCCTTGGCGAGACCCGTCGAGACGTTGACCGACTGGGCGGCCAGCAGATGCGGCTTGAGCTGGATCAGCGCCTTAGACGCCTGGTCCAGCTCCGTCGCACTCGTCGAGTTGGCCGAGTAGCCCAGATACTTGAGCGCGATGCCCAGCGTGGCCCGGTCGAGATCTTCGACGGTGACCTTGCCACTGTACTTCGTCGACGCCAGCTTCCAGAAGTCGGCCCAGCTGGTAAGGGGCTCGGTGACGATGTCCTTGCGGTAGCCGATGACCCCGAACCCATAGTCGTTGGGCACGGCGTCGGGATAGTCCTTGCGATAGGTCGCATCGACGTTCGAGAGATTCGGCATGGCTGCCCAGTCGGGGGTCTGGTACACGCCGGCGGCCTTCATCTGACCCAGGGTCGGCAGGTCACCCAGCGCGCAGTCGTACGCACCCGGGTTGTTCTTGATCAGCTCGACCGTGCCGGCGATAGTGCTCGGCATGCTGGTGTTCATATAGATACTGGCCGCAGGGAACAGCTTGTGAAAGTCGGCGACCTCGTGCGGACCTATCCAGTCGGGGAAGTTCGAGATGACGGCCTGGCCGACGGGATTAGCGGCAGACGTGGCCGACGCCGACGAGCTCGGCGAGCTGCTGCCGCAGGCGGCGAGGAACGTGCCGGCGAGTGCCGGCACGGAGAGCACCAGCGCGCCGCGCGCGAGGAACTGGCGGCGCGAGAGCGGACCGCTGAAGTACCTGGAAGGGCCTGAGGTGCCAGCGTCGTCTGTCACGTCTCCTCCAAAAGTAGCTCTTGGGCGACATTGTTGAGCGGTCATATCAACATAGCTGGGAAGTCTAGTGACAGCCGCAGTGGGTTGCAACCCGCTTGTGCGACTTCAGGGAACGACCCGGGATGGGGTAGGCCTGGCAGAATTGAGAGCGTCGAAACCCCATCATCGACGTTCCGCCTTCGCATTTCAAGCGCCCGACCAGGCGCCGTACAAGGGCGGCGGGGCACGGCCGGAAGGGTAGGCTTGGGCCGCTCACCGAAAGAACGGCGAGCCGGGTACCTAGAAGATTTGCTGCGCGGCGTGCGGTGCGCTCTACGGCGCGGCGGGCGTGGCGGCTTGCGGCTCGGCCTCGAGCGATTGATCGAGGTCGCGCAGTAGATCGCCGGCGTCCTCGGTGCCGACCGAGATCCGCAAGGTGTCTTCGAACACGCCGGCGCGCTCCTGGTCTGCGCGCGTCAGGCCGTGGTGGATCGACGTGGCGGGGTGGACGATCATCGACTTGGTGTCTCCCACGTTGACCATGTAGTCGAAGATGCGCACCCGTTCGAGCACGCATTTGGCGCCGGCAAGCCCGCCGCGCACACGCACGCTGAGGATAGCTCCCGACCCGCGTGGGAAGTACTTGGCCGCGAGCTCATGATAGGGACTCGACGGCAGCGACGCGTAGGCCACCTCGAGCACGGCCGGGTGGCTCTCCAGGAAGATGGCCACCTTGAGGGCGTTCTCGGCGTGTCGCTGCATACGCAGCGACAGGGTCTCGACTCCGTTCAGTGTGAGAAAGGCGGTCGTGGGGCTCATGTGGCCGCCGAACTCGGCGAGGTAGCGCATGCGCAACCGCCGCGTGAAGGCGGTCTGCAGCAGCGCGCCCGGCTCGATGAAGCGCGCGTTGTCGTCGAGGAAGCGAGTGAACTGCGGAAAGCGTCCGTTGCGCCAATCGAACCCGCCCTTCTCGACGACGATGCCGCCGATGGTGGTGCCGTGGCCCGAGATGTACTTGGTCGAAGAGTGGCAGACGATGTCGGCGCCGAAGTCGAAGGGGCGCAACAGGTACGGCGTCGCGAACGTGCCGTCGACCACCAGCGGCACGCCGCGTTCGTGGGCGATGGCCGCGACCGCCTCGATGTCGATGACGTTGACCGACGGATTGCCGAGGCTCTCGATGTAGAGCGCTTTGGTCTTGCCCGTGATGGCCGCCGCATAGGCCTGCAGGTCGCCGGGATCGGCGATCCAGTTCGTGGTGATGCCGTAGTCGGGGAGCACGTCGGCGAGCAGTGTGGTGGTCCCGCCGTACAGCGTCTGCACCGCGGCGATCTCGTCGCCTGCCTGCGCAAGGTTGAGCAGCGTGCTGGAGATGGCGCTCATGCCGGAGCTCAGGCAGACGGCGGCGGCGCCTCCTTCGAGCGCAGCCATGCGCTTTTCAAGGACGTCGTTCGTGGGGTTCGAGAAGCGTACGTAGGAGTGCCCCTCCTCCTCATAGTTGAAAAGGCGCGTGCAGCGGTCGAAATCGCCGAGCTCGAACGCCGCCGTCTGATACACGGGCACCGCCTTGGAGCCGTTGTGCTCGGCGGGATCGTGGCCGGCGTGGAGCTGGAGCGTGTCGAACGCCAGACTCTGGTCGCTGTGGGCGTCGTAGGGCACCGCCGGTCCTTTCTTCGGCCAGGTTGAACGGTCATACTAGGTATTCTTGACCGGGTATGTCAAGAAGGCCGCCTGCGGGCTATCGTCGCTCGCGCGGACCGCGAGGCGCCCTGCCGCGCGAGCGCGCCCGCTTCATCTCGTACATGCGCCGGTCGGCCTCGCGCAGAAGGTCGTCGACGCCGGCTGAGTCGGCGGTATGCATGCCCATGCTTGCCGAGATCCGCGGAGTCTTGACGGCGTTGTGCCGCGCGATCGCTTCGTTGAGCTTGAACGCGACGCGCCGGGCGCCTTCGGCGTCGGTGCCCGGCATGAGCATCACGAACTCGTCGCCGCCATAGCGCGCCACGATGTCGGTCTCGCGGCAGCTCCTTCCCAGCAGCTCCGCCAGGTCGCGCAACAGCGTGTCGCCGGCCGAGTGGCCCTCGCTGTCGTTGACGCGTTTCATGC
>Ga0302319_10026431_pt1 | contig 10220 bp, 4 predicted proteins | sample Bog_T0_2_FD_203319 | JGI IMG/M metagenome (GOLD analysis project Ga0302319, IMG submission 203319) | Peat permafrost microbial communities from Stordalen Mire near Abisko, Sweden - Bog_T0_2 | ecosystem: Environmental > Terrestrial > Soil > Wetlands > Peat | place: Sweden: Abisko, Stordalen Mire...
TTTTGAAAAACTCCCTTTTCGTCCCAAACCGCCAAATTGGAGGGATAGAAAATGTCTAGGAAAACTGAGAACGTCGTTTGTAGGGCTTCCTAATGCAAAGTTTTTTTCGGCATTTTCTGGTGATTGAGTTTTTCAACAGCCACGCTGGTTACGTCGGCTATCCACCCCTCCGCGCTCAAGGCAACTCGTTACCACCACCTTCGATTTTCGGTACCAACATTTGATCGGGAGTGCGAGAGTCGATTTGATCTAACTTGACTGTGAGTACATACGAGCGGCGGTGATCCATTTTGATGTCAGTACAGGCCGCGTTCCAGATTCCGGGGTTGTCACGCCGTCAAAGTGCAACCGATTGCGTGCCGGGAGGGGCAACCGTTCGGAAGCGGCGATTGTTTTCAGTGAACGCCGATGGGAGCCGTGTCATGCGGGAGGGCTTTGATCGCCGCTCGGGCTTCCTCCAGCGTGTTCAGAAAGTACCGGTTCTTCGGACTGAGCGCTACCAATTGCTCCAGTATCTCCCGTGCCCGTTCAAGGTCTTGGCGCGCCAGTTCCGGACGGTGTAGATCGGCTTCAACTCTCCCAGAGTATATGAGAGACGTGGCGTGGTCGACTGCATTTGATTGGGAGTCGGGATCGCGGCTCGCCGCGTCGAGGTACATCGAGTCCGCTCGCCGCAAGAACGACAGGGCCTCTCGCGGTGAGTGCATTAGATAGAGAGCCAGGCCCGTCGTTAGATTCGTAGACGCGAGATCCGCGGTTGCCTGCACGTTGTCCTTGTCGGACTTCACCATGTCTTCGTCAATCGCGATTGCTCTTCGGCAGTAGCTTCGCACTTCTGAAAAGAGACCGGCATAAGCCAGGCATTTGCACAACTCTTCGGTATCGCTTCCGATATATCGTTGCACATATGTGTTGTTCGGATCGCCGGCCGCGAGCTGCTCGGCCAAAGCGAGTGCTTTTCGGGTTTCACTTGCCGCGTCAGCGTACTTCTGGTCAAACTTCAGAGCCGTACCCAGCCAGCTATGCGCCCGCAAAACGCTGCGCTGGGCCTGGAAGCTGTGTGGACTCGCATCGAGCGAAGCCTGGCCCAGCGCCAAGGACCGCCGCATATAGTCAACGGCTGACTCATAGTCGCCAATCCAGATCTTCAAGTCTCCGATACCGATCAGCGAAGCGCCAATGGCAGACCTTAGCTCCGCGGAATCATGCTTCGCCGCCAATCGTTCTTCGATTTCTAACCGTTGTTGTTGGAGGTCCAGTGCTCGATCAAGATCCCCGCGTTCTTCGTAGATCGCAGCGACGTTCAACATCGACGCGAGCCAATCAAATTGCAGGCTCATATCCTCAGGGTTTGAGGACGCCAGTCTCCGGCGAATCTCCAACGCCTTCTCGAAGAGTTTATTCGCCTCCTGAAGTGATCCTGTCCCACCGGTGTGGGGATGAAAAGCCTGGCTCTGGATTTGTCCAAGGCGCTCATATGCGGCGGCAAGGTCACGCAGGGTGGCTGGGTCGTCATGTGCCTCCGCTGCGATTTGGTCAAGGTATTCCAGGGCCCGGCGCACCACCCGTTCACGCGCGGCCGTAGAACCGGGCAAGTTCTCGATGGAATCATGAAACTCGAAGAGCAACGAATTGGTCAGCTTGCGCAGCGACTCGAAACGCCGCTCTGCGCGGGCTTCCTGTATGCGGGCGATGCGCGCTTCGCGAACAATCGCCGTGGCTCCAGCCAGGACAACCAGCGCGAAAACCGCCGCCGTCGCCAGGGGAAATTTGTTGCGCTTGATGAACTTGCCGCTGCGATAGCTGAAGGTACCGCGGCGGGCCAAAACCGGCAAACCGAGCGTGTAAGACCGGAGATCTTCGGCAAAATCCTGTGCCGAGGCGTAGCGCCGCTGCGGTTCTTTGCGCAAAGCTTTCAGCAGGATCTGGTCCAGATCGCCGGACAACGTCCGCCGCAACTTGTCGGGACTAGTGTTTCGGCAGTTGCCCACCCATTCCGGCGTAACCGTGGGTGTTTCTGGATTGTTGTCCGCGGTCTGCCCGGAGCGGCCAACGGCAGTGCTGGGCTTCGCCGGTTCTGTCTCACAAATGGCCCGTGCCATTTCGTGCGGCGTGCGTTTGGTCGTGCGATAGGGGCTATGCCCGGTTAGCAATTCATAAAGGACTACCCCTAACGAATAGACGTCACTTGCCGTGGTGATCGGCTCACCTTTGATCTGCTCTGGGCTGGCATAGCCCATCGTGAAAGCGCGAAGCCTTGTGTCGGTAACATCGCGTTGGCCAGCGTCGGTATCGGCATCCAGGATTTTGGCGATTCCGAAGTCCATGAGTTTCGCCACCCCTTCGGCGTTGACCAGAATGTTGTCTGGCTTGATATCGCGATGAACAATCAAGTGCTGATGAGCATATTGCACGGCGGAGCATACTTGGAGTGAGAGCTTCAGCCGCTCGGTGGTGGAAAGACGATGGCTATCGCAGTAGTTGACGATGGGCTGGCCCTCGATCAACTCCATGACGAAGTATGGGACGCCGTCGTCGGTCGTGCCGCCGTCAAAGAAACGGGCAATATTCGGATGGTCGAGACCGGCCAGAATCTGGCGCTCGCTCCTGAATCGGCTGACAAAGAAGGTGGAATGCCGACCAGCCCGCACCAGCTTCAGCGCGACGTGCTTGTCATACTCATCGTCGGCGCGAACCGCGCGGTAAACGTCTCCCATTCCGCCAGCACCCAGTTGCTCGACGATCCTGTATTGAGCGATCCTGCGACCGATCATCCTGTCGATTTCGTCGCTGTCGTTGGGAAGAATATCCTGGTCCAGCGCAGCGGCGATCACCTCCAGTGGTTCGTCGATGATTCCTCCGGTTTGCCGCGCGTAAGCAATCAGGGACTCGACTTCGCCCTGAAGACTGGGATCGTCCACGCATGACTTCTCGAGAAACGCCGCTCTTTGGTCCTCCTCCTCCTCCATGGCAGCGTGATAGAGGTGCTCGAGGCGGCGCCACCTTTCAGCCTGCATCGCTGCGCCTCTCGTCCATTTCTCGTAACAGCCAAGCACGGGCCATACTCCAATCCCGCATCACGGTATCGGGAGAAACCTTCAATACCTCGGCCGTCTCTTTCACGGTCAGACCGCCGAAGAAACGCAGCTCCACCACGCTGCTCTTTCTTGGATCTTCCTCCGCCAGCCTGGTCAATGCTTGTTCCAAATCCATCAACTGGGCAGGCACGTCGGGGGAAATCATGAGTCCTTCCTCCAGCGTCACTTTGCGGTCATTTCCGCCGCGCTTCAGGGAATCATGCGAACGCGCAAAGTCGATGAGAATGCGCCGCATCAGCCGGGCGCAGACAGCGAAGAAGTGAGCCCGATCCTGCCAGCGCATGCTCTCGAACTCCACCAGCCGCAAGTAGACTTCATGAATAAGCGCCGTAGCCTGCAGGGTGTGACCTTCATTTTCGCGGGACATGTGGCGGCGCGCCAGACTGTGGAGTTCCTGATAGACGAGGGGCGTAAGGTGCGCTAGCGCGGATTGGTCCCCTTCTCCCCAGGCTCGAAGCAGTTGGGTAATGTTGGGCGAAGGAGTTCGATCAGCGACCATGTGGGAACCGGCAGTGGCGGGGGAAGAGCGGGCCGGCCACGCCAGCCTACCATAGCTCCATGCCGTGTCCAACTGCCTTTCTACATGTTTTTGCGCTTGGAGGCAGGTGGATTCAACTCCACCCTGAGCGAACGGTACCGAGAGGGCAGTTCGTCGGGTTTTCGTACAAAAGTATCCCGAAGACGCGCATGAGTTAAGAGTAGTGATAGTCGTACTTGCGGTCGATGTCTTTACGGCGTTCCGTCAGGTAATGTTCCAAGTCCCACAGAGTTCGTGAGGGTGAAGGTCGCGGCCGGCGCGGCCTATTACGGCCCTGCAACCGTGAAGGCCTTGTCATACCTAAATGCACCTTGCCCATTGTTCACGGTCACGTACTGAGCTTTCTGGGGAGCGTCCGTTGCGATCGTGATATTCACCACCGCCTGAGTGGCGTCGGGCGACACCGTCACCGAGTTTACCGTGATGCCCGACGTGCTATTTCCGAACGTCACCGTGGTGCCGCTCAGGAACGTCCAGCCGGTCAAGGTTATGTCCAGGGTCTCGCCGATCGTCCCGATGTTTGGGCTGAGAATCAGGGCTGCAGAGCCAACCTTGAACGCTTTGGCAGAACTAAACGTACCTTGCCCATTTTTCACAGTTACAGATTGAGCTGTTTGGGATGCGTTGGTTGCGATGGTGATGTTCGCTACGGCCTGAGTGCCGTCTGGTGACAACGTCAGGGAGTTCACTGTGATACCCTCGCCGCCTCCTCCGAACAGCACTGTGGTACCGCTCGGGAACGTCCAGCCGGTCAAGGTGACATTGAGGGTTTCGCCCGCTGTCCCACTGCTCGGGCTAACCGTCAGGGCAGTAGAACTGACCGTGAACGCGTTGGCAAAGCTAAACGCAGCTTGCCCATTGTTGACAGACACGAATTGTGCTTTCTGGGGCGCGCTCTTTGCGATGGTGATGTTCACGATCGCCTCACTGGCGCTCACAATTGTCACTGAATTCACCTTTATTCCCGACGTGCCGCTTCCGAACGCCACGGTGGTTCCGTTCGAAAATGTCCAACCAGTCAGCGTCACATCCACGGTCTCACCGGACGTGCCAGCGTTCGGGCTGAGAGTCAGCGCAGACGCGCCAACCGCGAATGCCTTGGCAAAGCTCCCTGTACTTTGCCCGTTTCTTACGGTGACGTTTTGTGCTTTCGCGGGCGCGTTCGTGGCGATGGTGATGTTCGCGATCGCCTGACTGCCGTCCGGCGACAGAGTCAGGGAGTTCACCGTGATTCCTGACGAACTGTCTCCGAACTGCGCTGTGGTACCACTCGTAAAGGACCAGCCGGTCAGGGTTACATCCATGTTCTCGCCGGCCGTTCCGCTGCTCGGGCTAACCATCAGGGATGGAGAGCCGACCGTGAAAGCATTCGGGAAGGTCTCTGGACCTTGTCCATTGTTCACGATCACGCTTTGTGCTTTCTGGGATGCGTTCGTTGCGATCGTGATGTTCACGACAGCCTGAGTGGCGTCCGGTGAAACTGTCACCGAGTTCACCTTGATTACTGACGAACCGAACTTCACCGTGGTGCCGCTCGTAAACGTCCAGCCGGTCAGGGTCACATCCATGGTCTCGCCGGCAGCTCCGGTGCTCGGGCTGACGGTGAGTGCCGCAGGCTGGACCGCAAACGTTCCAAGTTCGGTTCGCACCGGCGACCACACATACACTCCGACCTTTCCACTTTCTACCGTCGCACTAGGGCTGATGGTGACATTCGCGATGACGTCACCGGGATCGATCACTGTGACCGAATTCACTTTTATTAAGCCAGTTGAGAACGTCACCTTCGTCGCTCCGTTCACGAAGCCGGAGCCCTTGATTGCCATATTGAAAGTCTCGCCTTGCGTCCCGCTGGCGGGGCTAAAAAGCCCGGTCTGGACCAGGAGACTCGCGATCGAAGTATTGCCGGCTGACGTCTGCGTAGACGTGACCGTTAGGCTATTCGTGATGGTCTCCGCGATGGTCCCGCTCACATTCAGCGAGATCGTGCACGAACTGGCGGCCGGCAAGCTTGCGCCCGACAGGCTCAGGAAAGCGCCGCCTGCATTTGCCGCAACCGTTCCTCCGCAGCTGCTGGTTAGATTGTTGGGCAACGCGACGGCCAGCCCGGATGGAAAATTGTCGGTGAAAGCGACGCCGGAAAGGGCTGAGCTGGAGTTGGGATTGCTGATGCTAAACGTCAAGCTGGTGACGCCGTTCAGTGGGATGCTGGGGACACCGAATGCCTGGGCGATCTGCGGAGGATCCAATTGCACCGGTATCACCAGCAACTTTCTTGTAGACAACGAGGCGCTTCCCGCATAGGTGTTGCTTGAATCCTGATAGACCGCGCTGACTGGGTAAGAACCTGCCGCAAGGTTACTCAGGGAGATGGAACCGACGCCGGCGCTTACCGAAGAACTGCCCAGTACGGTAGTTCCATTGTAAAAAGTGACCGTGCCCACAGAACCAACATTGCCCGACGAGGTGGTCACGCTCGCGCCCAGCCTCTCCGTGGCTCCCACCGTCACGGTCGGAGGCGAGAGACTTAGTGTCGTGGTGGTTGGGATGGCCGCGGCCGTTCCCGTGAGGTAGATGACTTGACTGCCGGTTCCAGCTACGTTGCTTCCTGATGCTGTATCAGTGATCGTGATTTGACCGGCGGGCTGCCCGGCTGTTGTCGGGGCAAACTGCAGGGTCAAAGCGCACAATGCACCGCTATTCAGAGTCGCAGAGGATACGAACGGGACGCCGTTGCATACGGCGCTCGCCAGGGAGTACCCCGTCCCGCTCACAGAAAAGCCCGTAACCGTGAAGGGCAACCCGCCCGTATTGGTCACGGTCAGGGTCTGGGTGGCAATGCTATCGACCTGGACTGATCCGAAATTGATTGGTCCGATGTTCGAATAATTGGCATAAGACGGGCTGGGCTGCGCACCTCCATTCACGAGATATGAGGTTCCTTGCGAGGTGGCGACCAGTAGTCCATTGAGCCCGTTTGAATTGCTCAGAGCTCCCGAGATCATGGTGGAATTCGGTCCTGCTACGAAGCCCTGCGTGGGAGCGGACAGTATTCCAGCGCCCTGATTTTGGAAAACGTAGGCCACTCCGGCGACCGACGCGGCGATGTCATTTTCTCCGAGAGCGAAGAAGCTTCCGGTAGTCACCTGGGAGTCGTAGGTAACGCAGTTCACATAGCCGTCCGTAGAATTGCAGAGCGGACCCGGGACAACGTCGCCAGAGTAAAGCGGCAGAATTCCTTGGGTAGTGGCCAGGAATTTTCCTCCACCCTGATTCAGGAGGACCTGGAGTCCGTTTGTGTTCGACACCACGAGATCGGGCTGCCCGTCACTGTTGAAATCGGCGGTGGCCACGGCGGTTACGTTGGGCGTGGCCAAGTCGGAAAGCTGAGTCAAGACAGCAGAGGCAGTGAATTCGCTGGCGGTGACGCTGGTGGAACCGGGTGGAACGTTGTCTTGCAGGATACCCACTGCGTTCAGCGGATTGGTCGCGCTGTTCCCGCTGCAGAGTTCTCCGCCATCGGCGAAGACGAGGTCGGGCACGGATGTTCCGTAGAATTTCGCCGCGGCGACGGAAACCGGGTTCACCACGGGCGGAGCGACGAAGACTGGCTGCTGAAACGTTCCATCGCCTTTGGAAATGAGCACGTACACTGCACCCTGCGCACTTCCGTTGCAGTTGTCCTCGGGAAGGGTCAGGACGAGGTCGTCGAGGCCATCGCCGTTTATGTCTGCAGCGGTCAGCACGGGCGCGAAGGGATGGCCGGCGCTGGGGTTGTACTCGAAACCGGGATAGTTGGGATCTGTGCTGATGGGAATCGACGTCGGTGTGCCGAAGTTGCCATTACCGGTGGAAGGGATGATGAAGACTTGGCCTTGTGAAAATATCGCGAGGTCGTAATAGGGAGAAGCCTGACCGCTTTGCGTGGGGCGGAATTTACCCGCAACCACGGCATCGGCGCCGCTGTAGTCCGTATTGTTGACCGTTACGACGGGCAAGGTGGTTGTGGTGGGAATGGACCCGTCCGAATTGGCCAGATAGATAGTGAGCGTGGCGCCTCCGGTGGCATCATCGGCGCCGGCTACCGCCAGGTCGAGAACGCCGTCGTTATTGAAATCTCCGGTGGCAAAGGATGGCGGGAATGAGTATCCGTTTCCCCCGGTACCGGAATAGATGGGCGCCGCATTGGTCGTCGCCACTGTTCCGTCCGACTTCAGGTTGACGAGAAACACGCTGATCGATCGTTCGTCGACATAAGGTTCAAAGTTGGGATACGTTCCTTCGTGTACTCCGGCGCCGATCACGACATATGGTGAGGCAGTAAGATTCGCCGAAAATCCGGTCGCGAGAACTTCTCCCGGTCCCAGGCTCGCCGTCGAACTCCAGGTCCCGTTTACGGATGTCCCACTCTGCGTGTATGACGTGAATGTGCTGAGGCTCACGCCGGTACTTAAGGCAGCGAAGTCCACGGTGCCCGTGGGCGGATCATATAAGACCGCGAGAGTACCGTGGGGCGCAAGGCCCACGGGAATCATGAATACGCTCGTGAAGCCGTTGCTTGTCCCGGTCAGTCCATTGCTCTGATAACTTTCAAATGAATTGCCCACCGGAGACACGAAAATGGCGGCTTGACTGTTCAGGATTCCCACTGCGACTCCGGGGAGTTCTCCGAAAAACGCACCGCCAGTATAGGGAACCTGGCCCGGGCTAAAATTTCCGCTTCCATCCAAGTTATTGAGATACACGAGGACGCTGGCTTCGGATGGGTTGTTGCAAAGAAGCGCCAGGTCGCTCTGGGTCGTCTGGCTCTGGAAATTGGCCTGCAGGATCGCCGAGCACTTGCTGTAGGTGTTGCTCACGCTATAGGGCGCCGATGCCGAGAAGTTCCCTGATCCGTCGCCGACAAAAATGGTGAGAGGCACGCTGCCACTTACAGCCGAACTAACCGCGGCGAGGTCGTAGTTGCCGTCTCCTTTGAACATCCCGACCACGAGCGATGTGAAATTATTGCTGGCGGAGAGTGTCAGTGAATCGTTGCGCGTGAAAGTCCCCGTGCCGCTGTTTTGCAGAAAGACGATTCCGGCGCTGGTCGCGACCGCAATATCGAGAAAGCCGGTAGAGGATCGAAATTGTCCTGTCGCGATGGCATGTCCGCTTACCGTCGAGCCGGGAATTGCAAGCGGAATCAAGTCGGGATCGGGAGTTCCGCCGCTGCAGTTCGTGCAGAAGCTTCCGCTGGGATTGCCGTGGAAAATCTCGACTTGATCCAAACCGGTATTCGGATTCTGTTCGAGAACCGCAAAGTCGAGATAACCGCTGCCGCTGAACTCGCCCGTGACAACACCGATGGGGACGGTGCCGGGTTGCACAGTGTAGGCCGAGGGGGCGATGAAAGAAGGCGTGCCCTGCCCGAGCACGAGCGGCGCGACAGAAAGCAGCGCCGGAATCAGCAGGGCGTGCAGCACAATTCGCGTCCATAAGCGCGTTCTACGATTTTCGTAACCTGCCTCGTTTTTCATCGCTGAGTCCCCTTTTCTCTCTTTGCCTGTCTCTGCTTAGCGGGCCGAACGCTTGAACCAGAGACATCCATGTTTAGGTTTCTGCAAAGGGGAACGGTGGACGGGCCTTGCGGTCCACCCACGAGCGATCCCCTCTCTATATTGGGATAGCGGAAACGGCGAGAAAAAACTGGCACGGTTCGGGAAGAAAATTGGCCGATTAGGAGACAAAGGACCCTACGAACCGGAACGCCTCCAGTTGCTCTCGTCCCGCCTCTCGCCACAATCGCTTGTTGCACCGTAGGCCTTCGTTGAGCGCCACCGCTTGCAACTGGTTCATGACTCGCGTGCGTGCCTGCACCATGCGGTGCCGGTGCCACAGCAGTTGCCGCAGATCCCGATTCTCCCAACTCGGTACCCAGATCTGCGGGAAGTCATCCTTCAATTCAATCCGTCAGGATTAATAAATGCATCAGCTACAGTCTGGGGCTCGCCTCCTAGATTCCACGTCCACAGTGTGAAGTGTTGGCCTCTGGGCAATCCTGCCGCGAACAACCTGTAGGAAACCACTGTGTGTCCGCCTACGCCATTCCGGCCAGTTTCCTTTAGGGTGAGAGTGCTGCCGGAAGAGTTGGCGTCTCTTGTCCAGTTGTCGTTGAACTGCTTGTCTTGTCCCCACAGCGCCGACCAGAAGACAGTCGCGACAAAGAAGGCAGAGCAAAACCTAAACATCCAGCCTCGACGTTGCAAATTAGGCAATTTAATTTTCACACCAACATGATAACTGTTGCAATCAGGCGTGGGTGTTGAAAAAGTCACGTCGATTAGCGGGATGAGATTCAGCAGAAGCATGTTAGAAGAAAGTGATCTGCTCATGCTCTGTTGGATTCTTATCGCTGGAGGCCTGCTGATCATGATGGGGCAACACGACCGCTCCGAAGCACTGTTCTATTACTTCCGCCTGGAAGATCAGGTTCCAGAGACTCACCTGCTGCGGCTCATCGACAAACACATCAGCTTTACCTTTGTGCGCGAAAAACTGAAGGACAGCTACAGCGATACGGGCCGACCGTCGATCGATCCCGA
>Ga0302319_10026432_pt1 | contig 10220 bp, 8 predicted proteins | sample Bog_T0_2_FD_203319 | JGI IMG/M metagenome (GOLD analysis project Ga0302319, IMG submission 203319) | Peat permafrost microbial communities from Stordalen Mire near Abisko, Sweden - Bog_T0_2 | ecosystem: Environmental > Terrestrial > Soil > Wetlands > Peat | place: Sweden: Abisko, Stordalen Mire...
CCCGCCCGAACGCGTTCCTCTCGGCATAGTCGCAGTCGAGTCGGCCCTCGGCCCACGCCGCGCCTTCCTCGTCCTTCGCCTGCGCCACCTTCTTGTCGAGTTTCGCCTGGGCGAGAGAGCGCAGCAGTGCGACATCCTGCACGTAGGACGTTTTGTCATCGCTGAAGAGATCGACGCGCACCGCGCCCCCGGCGTTTTGGTAGGCTTTCAAGGTCACGAAGCGCACGAGCCGGTCATCGCTCGGCAGTTCGTTGGTCGCCAATGCCTGCCGAATCCAATGCGCGCGGCGGTTGGACTTGTGCAAGGATTCCCACACCTGCACCTGCCGCTCCTGATCATCGGTGATCGCGAAACTCATGAGCCCGTCCAGGTCGAGCTCATTCTTGCGGAACCGCTCGATCAAACTCGGTGCCACGTTCGCGAGCTTGAGCCGCCGCTTGACGACGAGCGGGGTCACGCTAAAGAGCGCGGCCACGTCCTCGATGCTGCGCCCTTCATCCACGAGCCGCTTGAACGCCACGTATTCGTCGGCGGGGTGCATGGGTTCGCGTTGGCTGTTCTCGGTGAGGCTTGCGGCCACCGCCGCGTCGCCCTTGATTACGGTGCACGGCACCTCGAAGGTCCCCTTGATCTTGCCCTGCTCGCGCAGCTTCTGCAGCGCCGCGCAGCGCCGTCCCCCGGCAATGACTTCGAACGCGGCCTTACCCTTGGCTGCCGCTTTGGTCACGACGAGGCTCTGCAGGACGCCCACCTGGAGGATGGAATTGGCAAGCCCCTCGATGTCCTCCGGTGCCTTGATGCGCACGTTCTGCGCGGAGAGCACGAGAGAATGTAAGGGTATGCGGGTCGTTGGATGCTGGATCATGGTTATCTACTCCGCCCCTGATACGCCGAGGCGCGCGGACGGCAACTACTTGCCGTGGAATCGGTCATGGTCTTCGGGTTGGTCATCCCTGAGGCAGGCGGATTCGGATGGCGTGGGCTCGGCATCCACCGCGTACACCTGCTCACCGGTCTGGTCGTCGTCGATGCAGAGAACCTCCCGCTCGGACGCCTCGACGTGGTTCCAATTGAACTCTTCATGGTCTTCGTCGAGGTTCGCCTTCTGTAAGGCTTCCCCAGGGGTCGCGGCCTCAACCGTGATGGGGTAGCGCTCGTCCCAGGGGCGCCGCAGCTGCACCGTGTAGGTGTGTGTCATGGCGACCCCTTAACTGCGCGCGTCAACGGCCGCGGCCTCGGCCGCCTCGCGTGCCGCCGCCGTGAGGCGATAGATCGGCACGGCGACGCATCCGGAACGTACGCGCGCGACCGGCGCGCCTTCGATGACGCTGGACGCCAAGAGGATCGCCGGGACGCCTTCATTCTCCGACCAGTCTTTGATGGCGACGCAGCCTGCGGGGACGGGGGCACCAATCGCGGACGTGGCCGTCAACCACGGTTCTTGGGTCTCGGTCACGCGCTGTAACGCGATCTGGCCGTTGGGGTAGCGCGCGAAGAGGGCGCGCACCGTTTCATGCACACGGAAGCGGGTATCGGTGACGAGCATCAGGAAACCTCAAAGCCCCTGATTCTCCGAGGCGCGAGCCGGTCAGTGATCTGCCGTGCTATCAATTATATACATGATGCATGTATAAAACCAGCATTCTATGCAGTAAAAACAGCGCTTTACCGCTTCCCCCATCGGCCGATCTTCCCTCGCCAAACCACCTCCCGCGGAGGGGAGCCGCGCGCTCGCGCGGGGAGGGGGCGAGGGCACCCTCCCGGGGAGTCGAGTTCGCGAGCGCATCGCGAGGACAGAGGGGTGCAGCCCCTGCGAATTCTCCGAACCGTTTCGGCGAGCTCAAAATCACCCGCGTACTTCGCACTCGCGAGGAGTCCAACGCCGGCGCCGGCCTCCGGAGCCCACGCCCCGTGGGCGATCCCAAAGCGCGGGGACCGCGCCAGCGCGAGGTAAGGCGGAGGGCGGCAATGCCGGTGAAACGCACGGGAGCGTGAGCGAACCCCGAGCCGCACGGTGCGCGTTGAGCGCACGCGCCCAGCTCGAATCTCAATTTCCAGTGAAGATGTTCTCGAACGTCCAAGAGCATTGGTTGCCATAGACTCTCGAGCAGATCTCGGCCTGCAAACTCAAGCCTCAACCGCAAAGACGACAAGGAAGACCCCAGAGAACAGACTCGCTATGGGAACAAGTCCACCGGCTGACGATTCCTATTGCAGTGCGATTCCCTCTGAATTCGATTCCACTGCAGAACGCGATGTCACAGCCGAGCGATACCCACGCCTCAGTCGATAAACCAGTCGAACTCAGTCGAGAAATGAGGTTTTGGCAGATCGTTTAGAAACGACCACAAACAGTTGCGCAAGGCTCCCATCCCCACGAACACAGCCAGTCGCTACGACCATTGAATTCATGACAGAACACGGATTGCCGCAGGCGAGAGCGCCACACGGCGCCGGCGTTCTTCATCTGCCAAACGATCACGATCGAACGCCATAAAACACTCCTCTCGCCTGCCGCAATCCGTGGGGTTTGCCGGGCGAGGTGGGCTCGAGCCGGCAGGGGCTGCGCCCCTAAGAGGCGGCGCAAGGTGAAACCAAATTCCGGCGCGAAGCGCCGGACCACGGCGATGATTCAATCCGTATCTCGCGGGCCAACAACCGCAAAAGGTAGGCAACCCAAAAACGCGATACTGCGGAATAACGTGCCGCGAAGCCTTGTCGCGCAGTGGAGTAGCAGCGGGCCATCTCTCGCCTGCGCAACTCCAAAACCCCTACTCGCGACGGAACCCTGCATCCGACGAGGCATCAGCAAAAAATGGTTGAGCATTACTGCCCAAAGTGTTCCCGCCGGTGGCAATTCGGACATCGTGCAACGGCATTCTCAACGGTGTCCTCCCCGCCATTCGCGAGCCGAATGCGGTGATGAACCTCTAAATACGGCGTTCCGTCACTGGTCCTCCGAAACGGTGCCTTGATCCCGCATCGTTCGCACTTTCCCCTCGCACGTAATAAGACGGCCGCCACTACGTGGGGGTTCCGAACAAACATTGTCGTGACGACGGCAAGTTTCTTCGGCAATCTTGGACCTGACAATAGCAGCTTCTGGCGCTCAGTCGAGGAGAGGGCCATCGAGTCGCGTACCTTTTCCCTGAATTCGATTTCTTTGGCCAGTTCGGATGGTTGGCGCGCAGTTCGCAGTGACTTGATGCGATCGTATATAACCGTGGGCATCGAGATACTTTTATGGCCCCGAAAATCAGTATGCGGAGGACTCCACTCGGATCGAGAAACCGCAGCACGCAATTGCTTGATTGTGATCGGTGGTTTAAACGACCGAATTGGCTTGAAATTACAGTAGAACCGATAACGATGATAACGATGCCGCTCCGCATCTGATGTGGCGCGCCATTCAAATCGAACGCCACTGCCGACGATGTAGACCAAAGCCCGGTCACCTCTCATTGTGCTGCTGCTGCAGCTCCACGAGAGTTTTGGATCCGACCCCAGCTGCTCTGCCGTTGTTTCCTCGCGAGTGATCAACATGAACCTCTGCATTGCGTTCCGCTACTCCGTTGGTCTACGTTTCACCGGACATTGTGGACGTAGCTGTCGGCCAGCATCACGTCCCCCGCGACAAAACAGTCGAGCAACTCCCGAAACAACCCGTATTCGCCCGTACCTTTGCCTTTGTACGGCCCCATGGCCACATCGAGCACCGCCCCGTTGGCCAGCGACATGACGGCAACCAGCCTCGCAATCGGAAATCCCGCTCCCTGTTCCTGCTTCCCATGCTGCGGGTATTTCGCCTGGTTCGGCCCCGTGTCCGGCATCAACGTGGTCGTGCCATCGGTCAATTTCACGTGCCGACCGCGCCACAGCCAGCCATTGGCGGTGTGCTGGCTCATCAACGATGCGCATCGTCGAGCCAATTCGCGGACCAGATCGGTCGGCAGGCGTTCCCGCGCCTGGCAGTACCCACCGGTATTCGCACTGACTGCCTCCGATCCGTGCAGCAGCTGATTGATGATCGCCTCGTTCACAGCGTTCCGGCAGGATTTGTCGGTACGCAAAATCTGCCCCAGGAACATTGCCAGCGTCACCGTCGGCGGAAATTTCCGCTCCCGATACTCCGGCATCAGCGCTTCGAGCGTCTCCAGCAACTCTGGACCGGTGATCAAGTTGAAAAAATCCATCGAGTCGGCCTGCTCCAATCGGCGACCAATCTTTCTGACCTGTTGCTGGGAAACGAACTCGGCATTACGATCTGTCAAGGCTGGCCCTCTTGGTTGTACATCCTACCAATCTCGGTGGCCAGCCTTCTCCTGAAATGTCAATCCGTTACGTCAACCTCGCCATACCGTTGCGCCTTATCTAAGCGCGATTCAGCCAATGGGTCAATTGGCTCGGCAGCGTAGGCGGAACTAAAATCCTAAGCGTGGCCTGGCGGTCCACAGTTATCTCGAGTCCGTGACTCTAGCGTTGGCGTCAGTCACTTGGAGTAAACAAATGGCGGTGACTCCGCTCAGCGTATGGCTAACGACATTTCAAAACCGTTTAGCGACGACACATCCTGTCGCAGGGATCTGGAAAATGCGCTTCCCACCCAGGAGGTCATCATGGCGAAATATTCCCGCAAGTCCAACCGTCCCGCCGAACTGTCCCAAACTTCCGAGCTCTGGATTCTGCGGATCCTAGTCGAGTTGGGCGCCCACCGCGAGTTCCTCAATCAGCACGACTTCTCGATCGATATGTTGGCGTACGCTTTGGGTCTCGGCCACTGGATCAGTCGCCCTCCCGATGAGTTCGACCGGGCTACGGTCCTGGCCGAATTGCGGCGGCGGCTTGCCCGCGCCGAACGGGTCGTCTCCGCTGCTCGTTTACCGTCTTCTTTGCAGCGAAATGTAGCGCGCCTGAAGGAGTTGGTCGGGTTGACGGATGCAGACTGCGGCGTCCTGGAATTCGTCGTGACGATTCACAACGATCGGATGCTCGATGCTGCGGCCGATTGCCTGGGTAGTTTATCGACTCTCGGCGTGTACCACGCCTTGGCGGCGGCGCTCGATATTCCGGAGCGCGAGATCCGAGACTCCTTGGGCCCACAGGGTGCCCTGGTTCGGTCGGGGCTCGTGGCGCTCGATCGCGCTCACACGGGTCAGTTGCGTATGAAGCTCGATCTGATTTCCCATAAATTCGGCGACGCGATTGCGTCTGTGGATGCCGATCCCGTCACCTTGCTCCGGGACATCGTGGCGCCGGCGGGTCCGGCTCACTTGACCCTCGCGGACTACGAGCATGTGGCGACTTCGCTGGAGGTCCTGCGGCCGCACTTGAAGCGGTCGATCGCCGCGGCCAAGCGTGGCGTGAATGTCTATCTGCACGGTGCATCGGGGACCGGCAAGAGCCAGCTCGTCAAATTGCTCGCCCAGGAGCTTGGCTGCGAGCTCTTCGAGGTGGCAAGCGAAGACAGCGACGGGGATCCGGTGTCTGGTGATCGTCGGCTGCGCGCGCTGCGTGCCGCCCAAAGCTTCTTTTCCCAGCGGAAGGCGCTTATTGTCTTCGACGAGGTCGAAGACGTTTTCAGCGACGGCGACTTTGGGCGCAAGAGTGTCGCCCAGACCCGCAAAGCGTGGCTCAACCGGATGCTCGAGGACAATCCCGTGCCCGCCTTGTGGTTGTCGAACTCCATCGAGGGCATCGATCCCGCCTTCATTCGGCGGTTCGACATGGTGTTCGAAATGCCGGTGCCCCCGAAAGCGCAGCGGCGACGGATCCTGGACGCCGCCTGTGGCGACCTGATTCCGGCCGAACAGCTCGCGCGGATTGCCGAGTCCGACGCCTTGGCACCCGCCGTCGTGACGCGCGCGGCAGCGGTCATGCGGACCATCCGCGACGATGTGGAGAGCACGCGGATGGAGGTGGTCTTCGGCAATCTGATCGACTGGACCCTGAAGGCCCAAGGGCATCGCACCTTGCGCCGAGCGGACGCGAATCGGCTGCCGGGGCTCTATGACCCGGCCTTCATTGCCGCGGATGCCGATTTACCTGAGATCGCGAGCGGCCTCGTCGAGTCCCGAGCGGGGCGACTCTGCCTCTATGGGCCGCCTGGTACGGGTAAGAGCGCGTTCGCACGCTGGTTGGCGGACACCCTGCAGGTGCCGCTCCTGGTCAAGCAAGGCTCGGAACTCATGTCCAAGTGGCTCGGCGAGAGCGAGAAGAACATCGCGGCCGCTTTCGCGCAGGCCGACGCGGAAAAGGCGCTCCTCCTCATCGATGAGGTGGACGGATTCCTGATGGATCGGCGTGGCGCGGCGCGCAGTTGGGAGGTCACCCTCGTCAACGAAATGCTGACGCAGATGGAGTCCTTCTCCGGCGTCTTCGTGGCCTCGACGAATCTCATGGAGGGCTTGGATCAAGCCGCGCTCCGGCGCTTCGACCTCAAAGTCCGGTTCGATTACCTGAAACCCGCGCAATCGGGGGTGCTCCTGTGCCGGTATTGCGCCGAGTGGGGCATGACGGCGCCGTCGCCCGCTGACCTCGGCCGGGTCGAGCGCTTGCTCGCCCTGACCCCGGGGGACTTTGCGACGGTGGGACGGCAGCATCGGTTCCGGCGCATCCGGTCGGCGGCCGACTTCATCGCGGCGCTCGAGGGTGAGTGCGCCCTGAAGCCTGGCATGAAGCGCGCCATCGGTTTCTATTGAATGGCGGCTGCGGCAACCGCGCGGCATCGAGCGAACGACCCGGGGGGTAATGCCCACGATCCGGCTGAGCGGCAACCGGCGTCCGAGTTCGCGACCGCAGACGGCGCGGATGGCGATCCGCGGTCGCCTGCGCTAGGGTTACGCGCCATGGCGAATCGCCCCGACAGCCTCGAGACCACCATTCTGGCCTTGGAACTGCTGCGGCGGATTCCGCGGAACCGCAAAGTCACGGCATCCCAACTGCGCGATCAACTGGAAGGCGCTGGTATTCACCGGGACCTGCGGACGATTCAGCGGCAACTCGATACGCTGAGCGAGCATTTCGGGATCGAGCGCGACATGGGGAGCAAGCCCTACGGCTATCGGTGGCTGCCGAAATCTCAAGGGTTATCCTTGCCGGTTTTAAGCGAACATGAGGCGCTGCTGCTGCGGCTTGCCGAGGAGCACCTGCGTAACTTCCTGCCACCCGCGCTCATGAAATCCATGGCTGGCTTCTTCCAGCAGGCGCGCTCGAACCTCGGCGTCCATGGGACCGCTAGACAAGCCCGGGAGTGGCTCTCAAAGGTGCGCGTGGTGAGCACGACGCTCCCGCTGATCCCCCCGACCGTCGCACCCGGCCTATTTGAGCAGGTCAGCGAGGCCCTTTACGCGAACCGCTGGCTCGAAGTCGAGTACAAGAACTCGAGCGGTTGGAAGGCGACGTCCGAGGTCATGCCGTTGGGACTTGCGCAGCAGGGTCCGCGGCTCTACCTCGTCTGTCGCTACCGGGGGCACGACAACGAACGCAGTCTCGCAATGCACCGCATTCTGTCGGCGAAAGCCACCACGCGAACCTTCACGCGGCCCTCGACATTTGACCTCAAGCGCTATGACGCTGACGGTCGATTCAGCTTCGGCGAGGGTCGCCGGATCCGGCTCTCCTTCGAAATCGATCGCGAATTGGGATTCATCGTCCAAGAGTCGCCCTTGTCGACAGACCAAGTCGTCGAGGAGTTACCGCGGACTTTCAAGGTCACCGCCACCGTGGTGGAGTCGATCCTGCTCGATCGATGGCTCTTGGGATTTGGGGAGCAAGTGACGCACATTCAGAGAAAGCCCGCCCGTAAACCATGAGGCGATTCGGGTGATATCGAGCGGCGTCCGGCGCACCGATGCGACGTGACCTGTCGCATCGAGACGGTACTGTCCCGCCATGCACCGCCGAACGTTCTGTAAATCATCGCTCGCGATACCGCTGTTGGGTCAAACGGTCGCACGGACACCCACGTTCCGCGCACTGGACATCGAGCAACCTCCGCTCGAAATCAGCTCCTTTTCCCTCGGACCGCTGCACCTTGACTGTTTGATAGGCGCGCCTGCGCCCGCGGCGTGGATGACGAAGCGCATCGAGCAGTTCGCTGCTGCCATGTGTCAACGGTATTTCTCCGATGTGATCTTGTACCGCGCCGGCGAGGCTCCTGTGAACGTACGCGAGCGGCTCGGTTGCCGGTCCGAGAGCCGAGGAGGTTCTCCCGCGCAGGTAGCCCGCTGGGCCCGGTTTGCCGATGGAAGCTCGCGAAGGCCCCGGATTTATCTCGTCGATTCGAGTGCGATCGAAAATTCCGGCGACGATGAGTTGACTCTGGACCTTCGGATACAAGATCTGAGCGGGTATTCCGTGGTGATTCTCGATGACTGGCGAACCTACATCGATCAAGCCGAACCGATGACCGTGATTGACCCTCGATCCTCTGCCGCCGTGCAACGCTTTGCCTCCGCCACTCTCTCCGCCTTGCAGATGCGTAATTACTACTCTTATGCGTCTGACCGAGGATTGAGCCTTGCATTCGCGTTCATCCAGAGCACGCGCGGGAAGCCTGCCAGCACGGTGGCGATGAGGGCGGTGGAGGCGGCGCTTCAGCAGAATCCGGATCGGCGCGTGATTCTCCATAACTCCGATCTGTGCGTTGCGACGACCGCGTCGGCGAGCGCCCACGGTATGAATGTTTGGGCCTTGTCGCACGGTGGGGCGAACCACCGACCGTACGTGACGGTAGACTGACCGGCAGCGCGATGGCATGGCGAGTAATGGCACGCAAGTGCATTTCAAGGCGTTACCTGCGCCCGCAACCGATCTCGACGCGCAAGTCACGCCGCTCACGCTGGTGGGCTTTGGATCCGCCACGATGCGGCGTAGGCGCAGGCCCGTATTGGATTCGCAATAGCCTGTAGCGTGAGCGGCTTGGGGAACTGCGACACCCACTGGCATCCGTTGCGAATCAATTTGGACTACGGTGGGTTCTGCAGTGTAATCGATCCGATGACGAAAAAACGAGTCGACGTGGCGTAGCTCTGCGACAAATCGCGGAATCGCGCCTTGTGGAAGATGGAAATCGCCCAAGGGTCCAATCCATCGGTGTCTGGCGCGCCGATGCGACGCTTTCTGTCGCATCGAGGCGTTACAGTCACGCCATGCAACGCCGTACGTTCGTCAAATCAGCGCTCGCGATCCCGTTCTTCGGTCTACCGGCCACGCCGGCACCCACCACCCGTGCACCGGGCGCCGAACCGGCGGAGCGACGGTCGCTCGACACGGGCCGCCATTCCCTCGGAACGCTCTATGTGGATAGCATGATAGGCGCACCCGCGGCGCCGATGACGGAACATATCGTTCGATTTGCCGCTGACATCTGTCAATGGTACGGCTCCGACGTGATCCTTTACCGCGCAGGCACCGGACCGGTCAATGTTCGCACGCAGCTCGGCTGCAGGTTCCACCCCCGAAGAGTTTCTCCCGCACAGTCAGCACGATGGGCCCGGTTTGCGGATGGGCGCACGCGCAGGCCCCGGATCTTTCTCGTGGATTCGAGCGCACTCGACGACATCGGGCCCTATGAACTGGCGCCGTATCTACGAATACAAGACTTGCGCGGATATTCTCTGCTGATTCTCGATGACTGGCGAACCTACATCGATCAGGCGGAGCCGATGACCGTGATTGACCCACAACCCACCGTGGGCATGCAGCGCTTTGCCACATCCACGCTCTCCGCCTTCCAGCGACTCAGCTACCGCTTTTTTGCCTGTGAGCGAGGCTTAAGCCTTGCATTTGCGCTCATTCAGAGCCCGCGCGGGAATCCTCCCAGCACCTTGGCGACGCGGGCGGTGGAGGCGGCGCTCCTGCAGAATCCGGACCGGCGCGTGATTCTCCACAACTTCGATCTTTGCGTGGCAACGAGCGCGTCGACGAGAGACAACCGTAAGGGGTTTTGGGCCCTCTTGAGCGGCGGCGCGGAGCACCGACCCCATGTCACGGTCGATTGACCTGCGTTCTTCGCAACCGCTGACGTGGCCGAATCGGTTGAAGCGGCGGCTCTGGAAAAGTTGTTGATTGCTCGTGTGAATCCAGAGGAGAATCGACTGCTGCTCAGTTAGACCGACTACCATTGAAAGTAAGTGTCGCGGCGAAAAAAGCGCGTGGCGGCAATGGCTTCGCGTTGTAGCAAGCCCGCCGTTCACGTCCATCCCTGACCACTCTACTGC
>Ga0302319_10026433_pt1 | contig 10220 bp, 7 predicted proteins | sample Bog_T0_2_FD_203319 | JGI IMG/M metagenome (GOLD analysis project Ga0302319, IMG submission 203319) | Peat permafrost microbial communities from Stordalen Mire near Abisko, Sweden - Bog_T0_2 | ecosystem: Environmental > Terrestrial > Soil > Wetlands > Peat | place: Sweden: Abisko, Stordalen Mire...
AGTGCGACAGTGTACTGAACCGAAAAAGATGGCAGATCGGGACAAACCAGGAAAAAGATGGCAGATCGGGACAAGAGTGAGAGAAAATGTCCCGATTTTTAGGGGTATATAATTAGAGAAAAAACACCCCCATCAGAATTAGAGAAAACAGGGGAGACGAGGGCAGCACAACCGATCACCATCGGGAGTCGGGACACTTCTCGGTTGCCAGCCAAAGTTTGGACTTAAGGCAGCCACATTTCCCGCACTTCCCAAATCCTCCCCAACCGGCAGCATCCCAATGGGGGCAGTTTTTGCAGGTGGCGAGGCGGCGACTGAATGTGGCCTGGTCGGCGGTCGGGAATCCGGCTTTTGACCAGGCGAGGAGAGCGCCAGCGAAGTTGGCGGCGAGTTGGGCAACCGTTGGCGGCGTGGTTTTGACCGGGGCCGGGCGGCCGCTCGCAGGCGGGGATGCCTTGCAGCCCACACATGGCTGGCGGTCAGGGACGCCGGGGATGCGCGGGACGTGACGAGGGGCGGTCCATGGCTTAACAGGTTGGGGGGCCGGAGGAATCACAAGGGCTGGGGACGGTGTTTGGGACGTAGCTGGTGTTGTAGGCGAGCCAGACCATGGTGTACGGAGCCGATGGAGGCGTGTCGTAGCGGTAGAGCGTCATGGGAGAGCCGGAGGAGAGGCATTCGTAGGCGCAATCCGAGACGGTCGGGTCATAGGCCCCGAGAAGGTAGGTCCAGAACCCCATGTCGGTGTAGGCGTCGCCAGCCGCAAGAACGGCGTACGAGGACGTGCCAGGCGTGCCGGGCGATCCATACGTCCCCGCGTATGGCTGCGAGTAGGGCTCAGACGGGTAGTCGCTGACATCCACAGGGATGTTGGCCCCCAGCATCCCCGTCCCGCCGCCGTTGCCGCCAATGGTCTCAACGGGATTCCCGTCCACGTCCAGGGAGATGACCAAGGTTTGGTTCCATGCGATTGCTGAGGTTGAGTAGGAATCAAACAGCGCGGCGCACGCGGCGTTGACCTCCGCCACGGTGTTGGGCTCGCTCAAGGTGACTGTGTCGGTCCAAAACACCTCCATCGTGGTTGGGTTAATGTAGTCCACCTCGTAAACGGTGTTGGTGAGTGCGGCCGTGGAGGATGAAACGCCATCCGGCCCGAGGGCGGCGCGGCCATTGAAATTCGCCTGCGTGGTGGACCACGTTGTGTGGGATGTGGTCATCTCGCCGGTGTACTTGGACCAGATCTGCGTGATGGTCTGGGTTTGGGCGGTCCAGTCCGGGCCGAGCGTGCTGGTGAGATCCGGGTAGGCGGTGACCTCCACTGATTTCAGATAAGCGGTCGAGGGGTCAAAATCGTCCGGGAGATTGTTGAAACCGGAGAAATTTCCGATCTGGACGCCACACCATGCGACCTGGACGTAGAGGGTGCGGGCCTCAAACGCCAGGGACGTGGACCAGCAAGGACCGCAACACTGTCCGAGAAGGCCAAGAGTCGTCATGGCGTAGTGTGCATATATATATGCGCGTCAGTATCCCGGGGTGAACGGCGCGGAGCAAAGGATCATGGTGCTGTACGTGGTCCCACCAATGCAGATCGACACCTCTTGCGCGTAGAGCGGGTGGTAGTTGCCATCCGAGCCCATGAGATCGCAAGTCCTCAAGAGAACCCAGGCGTTGGGATCGGTAGTGGCCGCGTGCGAAGCGATTGCGGCCGGGAGCGAGGCATTGGCGGGCAGGACGGGCGTGTTACCGTCCCCGGATTGCACGGCGCTGAGGGCGAGGCTCGCGCCGCGGGCGAGCATCCAGCCCTGGGCGGGATCGGGCTTGGCCGGATAGGAGCCGGGATTGGGGGCCGTGCCGACCTGGGGGATTTTGCTGGCGATCTGGGCGCTTGTGCCGAGCGATCCACTCCCCACGGCCGCCCCGCCCGCGATCACCGGGCTCGAGGTGTTTGTGCCCGCCACCGGCTGGGCGGTGACGGCAAATTGCGTATAGGTGCTCGGCCCAGGCGTGGTGTTCTCGATGGCTGTTTGCTGGCCCAGTTGGTTTTGCGCGCCAACCTGCGCGGATTGGACTTGCGTGGCCGGGTTGGTGAATGTGTAGCGCAGACGGTTCAACCGGAGCAGCTCCACCAGGTCGGGAGCGCCGAGATGTCCCGGCGGCCCGAATTTTACCGTCGTTGTGCCGGTCTCCAATTCCTCCTCCGTCTCCTGGACCACCGCGTACATCGTCGCCCAGGCGGGTTGCTGCGATCCCGTGAGATTGAGCGTGTTGGAGATCGCGACCAGGCCGCTGCATTCGGCCTCGATCAACGTGATCGATCCGTCATAAGGGACAAACCCCACCGACTCATAGAGCTGCTGGGCGAGGTTGGCGGGAATGGTCTCGGCGGCCAGGGCGTGCGCCAGCGAGTAGAGCGTTTGCTGTCCCGCGGGTGCGTTGGTCATCTGCACCTTGCAGGAGATCGTCTGTGTCCCCTGCTTGGCGATTGTGCCGGTATAGGGACCGCCCGCTGGATCGCCCGGGGCCGGATTATGGATCTCCACCAGGACGACGGCCGTGACGGTGCATTCCTGCGCGCTGTAACCCATCCACGGGGTGATCTGGCCGGAGATCAGTTCGTTGGAGTACTCGTTTTCGTTCGCGTCCAGAGGCAGCCCGGAGCCGTTGCTCGTGGCGAAACTGAGGCTCTGCAGATACGCGTGCGTGTAGCCGGACAGCGTCGAGACTTTGGCCAGCCACCAGCCGTCCGTGACCAGATCCGTTCCGGACGCTCCACTACCCGGCGTTGCCGAGCTGGTCGCGCCCACGTTGATCGTGGCCTGCATGACGGTGTCATCCAGACCCTCCAGCGAGACCGAGAGGCAGAGCGCCGTCACCTCGCGACCGGTCATGTTCGTGGGGTAAACATAGGGCGTGTTCACCAGCCAGGTGGCGTTGCTGGAGCCCACCGTCACGGATTGCAGCGCGGAGAACGAGACCTTGACCGCCTCATGATACAAATCGTAGCGCGGATTAAGGTCGAATTGCGCCAGGGGCGACGGCGCGGTCGCCGTGGGAAATGCAATGCTGACCGCGTTGAGATCTGCTCGGCGGGCGGCGTTGAGCGTCGGGGGCGTGGTCGTGTAGTCGAACCATGTGACGGCGTCCGGCATCCACCGGAGTTGTTTACGAATGACCTCGGCGCATGTCACATCGCGGACCTCCTCGAACGGGATGTCCATCGAGGGGATACCGTTCCCGATCTGGATCGGGACGGTGGATGGCCCCGTGGTGGCAAACGTGATGACCTGGGCGATTTGCTGATCGGTGGGCGTGCGCGAGAAATAGTTCCCCACCGCGTTGTATGTCCATTGATTCAGGAAGCACCACGACCGGAAGGGATCATTGGTGGTGTTTGCGCCCGGATACGAGGGCCGGACCCATTGCTGTTGGAAAACCATGTTTTCCAGATACCACCACGGATCGGAGACCACGTAGTCCTGGCTCTCCGCGCGTCCAGACGCCGAGCCCGGCGTTTGGGTGACGATGCCGTAGAAGCAGCGCATGCCATTGCGGAACAGCTGGATCAGCGTGCCGAACGGGAAAAGGTAGGCGGCATCCACAGCCGCGCCATCCAAGCGGAATGAGAGCGTGCTCGCGGCTTGCGAGACGAGCCTGCGGCGCGGGCGGGCAATGCCGAGCGATGCCAGGGTGGCCGGTCCGATCCATGTGCCCGGGGCCGAAGGGAGCGCGTAGCTGAGGGTCCAGAGGATGGGCGTAGCCATTTATCTATTGCGCAGGTTGTTGACGCGGCCCTCAAGCTGGTCGATCCGGCCATCCAGCGCCTCTTGCGCGGTCAGTGCGGCCTCGGCGATGCCGACCACGCGCTGGAGATGGCTCAATGTTAGAGCTGAGCCGTCGCGGGTGGCATCGGCCAGGGCTTTGAGTTCGGCGGCCGCCCGCTTGTTGATCTCGGCGATCTCGGCGGCATGGTTTGGGCCGGCCGGAGCGTTGGCGACAGCCTGGTCGCGCTCCTTAGTGACGGTGGCCGACATTTTGCGCAGGATGTCCTGCGCGTCCGAGGGCGATTGGCGCGCGCCGGTGGGCAGGCGTTTGAGTGATTCGATGTCGCCGACCAGCTCCGGCTCCCGCGCCTCGGCGCGGGTCTGGCGCGTCACGCCCTGGACTGACTCCCGCCGCGCGATGTCCGCGCGTAAGCCCTTGATCTCCTCCACCATCTGGTGGATTTCGCTCGTGATTTTTGCTGTTCCGTCAGGGTTCCAGAATTTCTTGTATTCCTCGCGGGCCGTTTTGAGTTCGTCACCGGTTGGCGCGGCTTTGGGTATTGGAAGCGCGTTAAACGCTTTCTTTTGCTTTTCGTACTCCGCGTCATAGTACTCCGCGTTTTGCTGCGCGAGTTTCTGCTGGTGGATGGAGAATTCGTCCGGCGACCGCACCGTGGAGACTCCCGTCTCCGGGTTCACATCGATCCCGCCGCGATCCACCTCTTTGTTGGCCTTTTCGAGCAACCGGTCAGCAAGCAGCTTGTCATGCCAAAGCTTCTCTTTCACGGCCCGTTGCGCGTTGTACTCCGCCGCGGCTTTGTCTTGCGCCTCCAAATCCGCCAGCGTTTTTTTCGCCGTCGCGGCCTCGGTCTCCAGTTGCTTCTGCCGCTTCTCCGCGTTCGCGATTTTCTGCGCGTCGCGTTGCTGCTCGCGGGCGAATTGCTGCTCCTGCGCTTGCGCGTCCACCTGGCCCTTGGCCGCGTCACCCTGCTCCTTGGTCATGTGACCGGTTTGCACGGCGGCGTCAATCCGGGCTTTGGCGCGGGCGGTTTCGGCGCGGGCGATGGCATCCTGGTCTGCCGCGCGGCGGGTTTCTTCAGCGTCGAGGTCCTTGAGCACCACCAGGCTGGCCGCGTCCGCGTTCGCCCGCGCCTCGGCGGCTTTGGCAAGACGGTAGGCGGCCGCCTCGGCATCCTCAAAGGAGCGCGGGAGCCGGTTCAGCCCGTCGAGCAGCTCCTTTTGCGGCGGGATCGACTTTTTGAAATGGTCGGCCAGCCACGCAATCTTGTTGCCCAATGTCTCGACCCACTCGCGCACTTGCGAGGTTTGCCCGAGCGTCACATAGAGCCGTTCCCACTCCTCGCCGAGCCGGTGCAACTCGCCGGCCGTGGTGCGGGCTTTGGCCTCGAGGATGCCGCCAAACATGTTGGCGAGGGCGTCGTTCAGGCGTTTGAGCTTTTCCGCCTGGGACAAGTTTTCGTCAATCTGGATGCCGAGCCGGGAAAACGCGGCGAAGTTCCCGCCCAGGGCTTTGCCGTACATCACAGCGGCTGATTCCGCGTCGTTGGTGTAGCCCGCGAGGTTTTTCACCGCCTCGGCCGAGGCGTCAATGTTCGCCCGATTCGCTCCGAATTCCTCCAGTGTGGCCAGCGCGGACTTAAAGCCCAGGCCCGTGTCTTCTTTGAGGGCGGCGGCGAGGGTGTTGTATTGGGAGCGGACTTCCGGGATCAGCTCGCCCGCGTTGCGGAGGGCGGCATCGAGGTTGACCTGGCTCAGTTCGGCATGGGCGGCCGCGTCAACAAATTCTTTGAATGTGCCGATGAGTTTGGTGATGGCGGCGGTCGCCAGCGCCCCCGCGCCCCCTCCAGCCGCGCCCGCCACTCCCGCGATCCCGGCGATGCCACCCAGGCCCGTCGCCCCGGCAATGCTGCCAATGGAGTGCAGTGCGCCCGCAGCGGTGGGACCTCCCCCACCAGACTGCCCCGGCGCTGGCGCGGGGGGCGTCTTCTTGACCTCGTCATGGTACGCCGCCACGGCCGCGCGGGCGCGATCCAATTGCGCCGCCTGCTGCTTGAAGCGGTCCGTCTCCTCTTGACCCAACGCCTTGCCGGCCGCCGTCGCTTTCTCCAATTTCTTGATCGCGTCCTCGACGCCGCTGAGTTCGGCGGCGGTCTTGATCTTGAAACTTAGGATTTTTTCGGAGTCGCTCAAAGCAAGAGTGAGGGGGAAAATTAAAGAGTGAAGCCACTAGCGTGGCGGCCAACGTGGAGCGGCGGCGATTTCCGGTCTTATTTCACTTTTCGGGATTCACGGCTCGCCCTGGGAGCGAGCGCCACCAGGCGGTAGTACGCGAAGGAGTATCCGGCCGGCGCCACATCAAACGTCCCGGTTCCCGGGAAATCGTTGTAGAGGACATCCTCCCAATGCTTATCATCGTTGCTGCCCTGGACAACGAGCTGATCGCCCGAGGTGTTGAGCAGGACGATGGTGGTGGTTGGGACCGGTTTGGTTTTGCTCGTGACGGTGAAGGAGTCCGCGCGGGTGGAGACCGGCGCGATCGCGCAAAGGGCGAGCCCGGCGACAAGTCCGATTTTGAGGAGTGATTTGAGTTTTTTCATGGGTGTTTGTGTTTTGGGGTTGTTTGGTGCGGAAACCGGCCGCCGGGCGGCCGTCATTTGAAACCGAAATTCGTTTTGGTCAGGTCAAGAGCGTTGAAGATATAGAGGTTTGTTGCAGCAAGCGTCACGGTGGCCGCGCTTGTTCCACTTCCAAAAAACCAGCCATTACCGGAGACGGAAACAGTGAGGTTCGTGCCGCCGCCATAAAGGATGGCCCGAATTTCGTTGGTGGACGCGGCCAGCGTGAGGGTGCAATTGGTCGCGGAATTGATCGCCACAATGTGATCTGCCGTGGTTGTCAGGTAGTTCGTCCCGACGTTGACCGTCTTTGGCGCGTAACCCGCCGCCTCCTGCAGCACCCCCTGAACCACCAAATTCGTCTGCGCGTAGAGGACCGTCGCATTCGTGCTGCCCGTCGTCCCAACATCTAGACCCGCGTTATTGTTGGGCGTGAGGTTGACGTTGCTGCCGCGAACGATGATGGGCAGTTGCCCGCTCCCGGCCCGATTGACCGCGCTCAAATAAGCCGTCGTTCCCGTCCATTCGATCTCCCAGCCCGTTGTGTTTGTGTAAACAGCGTTTCCTTGAACATTCAATCCGCCCGACACCAGGTTAAGATTCTGCGCCACCGTCCCCCCAGGGCCGACCACCAAATTCGTGATATATCCCAGAGGGCTTTGGATCTGCCCGGAGTGAATCCCGGTGGTCGGCCCCGTCCAGCCCGAGTTGTTGAACTGCCCCACGGCCGTGGGCGTGAAAATGACCCCGTTCGTTAGGTTCGTGTTCCAGGCGATTTGCATCCCCTGTCCGGAATTAATCATGTTGATGATCACCGCGCTCTTTTGGGTCGCGACCCATGCGGCGCCATTGTTGGTGGCGCCGGAACTCAGGATTACACTCCCCCCTCCGTTGAGCACGGTCAGGGTGTTCGATGACATGACGCCGATATTGATATTCCCGACGCCGTCGATCTGGATGCCGGTCCCGGCCGCGTTGGTGAATGCGTTCCCCGTCACTCCCGGCGCCGAAATATTTGTCGCGGCCGAAAAACTCCCGTTGACTCCCGCCGTATAATTATTGCTCACGGCCAGCATGCCGGTATTGGCGCCCGAGCCGGTCCTCGCCACCATGGCCGCGTAGCTGCCCCGCACCCAACTCGGCTTTGGTCCGCCGCCGCCATAGCCATACCCGTCCATGATGGCCTCCACCCCATCCCATACGAGCAGCGCCATGCTCCCCAACAGCGTTCCCGGACTGGTCCCCTGCGCGGCGACCGCCGAGCCCGCCGAGGAAATCTGCCCCGTCGATGTCACCGGCCCGGAGGCTGAAATCGGCCCCGTCTGGGTCGGCGGATTCATCAGGAGCCCGTCTGGGATCACAAACCGCGCCACAGCCGAGGCAAGCCTCACATTGGCCATGTCAGAGGGGTGAACATGCGCCGAGGGCGTTCCCGGGTAGGGCAGAGATCCCCGGTCCATCCAGCTCACGTTGGTCCCCCCCGCCCAGGCGTCGTTAATCAGCTCGTAACCGTCAATGAAAGCCGCGCTCACACCGGCCAGCCTCGAGGCCCGCAAATAGCCGTCATGCACGGATTCCATCTGCGTTTCGTTTTGCGACGTGGCCGTGCTGCTCATGGAGGCCGGCGTCATCAGCAACACACTGCAATTCGTAATGTTGTTGGCCGGCGAGTTCGTCCGCAGCCAGATCAATCCGTTGGTCAGGCAGTTTTCGGACACCGCCGCCGTCATGGAGAGAACGTCCTTGTCGTTGTTGCCCCACCCGCAAATTACGTAGAGGTCCGGCACGAGGCCCGCGTCCGTGGAGACCAGGTAACCGGTCGGACCACCGGCCGCGTTGGTGAACCAATCCGCCGTCGTCTTCCCGCTGTGGCCCTCGTCATAGAACACCGAGTTCGTCAGTCCCCGGAAATAAAGCGCGTTCGAGAGGCAGAGCACGAACGTGTTTGATCCCTGCAACAGCCCTGCATTGGCCGTGATCGTGCTCGGCCCGGAGACCACCACCACTACCGGGCGATTGCTCCATGCGGCCGTTTCCATGAAATGCTCGAGGTATTCACCGCCAAACTCCGTCCGGTAAAGGTCGGAAAGCGAGTTCGTCAGGGAATCATGAGAGATGTCGCGCCCGCGCTGGAAACCGGAGTAACCGTTCGTTCCGCGCCGCCCGTAGGGGTTCACTCCCTGGATGGTGTAATTGGTCGATCCGCCCGCCGCAATCCCGCCCGAAAAATCCACGTTCGTGCTCCCCACCACAGGAAAATTCCCCTTCGGGACAATTTTGCCCGTCAATCCGATGTCCGCAAAAACCTGAATTGCAGCGGCCGCCATCGCCGCCAGCACCGTCAAAACCAAAAAAAGCTTCTTATTGTTCATTGGATTAAAACAGTGAAACTCCCGTTCAGAAGATTAAGAGTCCCAAAAAGATTCCCCGTCACACCACCCACCGTGACCGGCAGACACGTCCATCCATTTGTCGAGCCCGTGAATCCCGCCGCCGAGCCTGCCAAATCCACCGGAAAACCGCTCAAACTGAACCCCAGCGGGGCCGCGTTCGGCGCGGCAATCGAGGTCGGGAACCACCAATAACAAAACTGGTTGGCGGGCGTCATCGCATACGTCCCCTGCGAAACCGCCGCCTGTTGCCCCCCGGTCGCGCCCAGGGCTTGGATCTGCGTCGCGTTCAGAGGCTGGGTCGCCAGGCTCCCAAAATAAATCGTCGCCGTCGTGAAACTTCCCACACTTGAACTCCCCAAAAACGCCTGGTTGGCGATTGCCTTCACCGTCCCGTTCGTGCCCCACCCAAAGGGCCCCGAATACACCGCCGACGCCACACTCGGCGTTGTCCCGTTCGTCGTAAAATAAACCGTCGTGTTTGGTGTGCTCTCCAAGATCGTAATCACCTGGTTCCCCGCGCTTCCGCTCAAACTAAACGTCGGCGTCGCCGTCGGCCCGATGGCCGACGCGATCACCGTGGTGCTGGCCAGCCTCGTCCCGTCCGGAAACTGATGCACCCCGTACACAATCGGGGCCGCCCCACCGTTCGTCCCAAACGTCTGGCTCGCCCACGTCCCCGTGAAAACATTCGTCACCGGCCCCGGCACCGTCACCACCACCGTCGCCCCGTTGGTGATTCCCCGGTAGCTCCACCCGCCCGCCGGGGCGTTCGTCACCAGCCAATACAGCAGATTCGTCGCGCAAACATTGGTGCTCGCCCCGATCAGCACATCCGTGATTGCCGCCGGATTCGTGCTCCAATTCCACCACAGCGCATTCGTCGTCTGTGTGCTGAGCGCGTTCGTCGCGCCCGAGACCGGGATATTGGTGATCGCGAGATAGAACGTAGTCGCCTGGGTTTGCGCCCGGGCGCAGGGCGCGAACGAAGAGTAAAACGTGAAAAGTGAAAGGAGAAATGCGATTCGTTTGGCGAGTGTGGTCATTGGAAGCATGGGAGATAGAGCGTGGTTCCGTTGGGCAGCTCGATTGCGATCCATCCCACCGGGACGGTGGATGTGAGGGCGGGGGCGTTGGGGCCGAACGCCGCCGCGCCGTTGGCGTTGGCGGGCGCCATGCCGGCAAACTGCGGGAACATGGCGGCGGCGTCCGCGGCGAGGATAAATGTGGGGCCGAGGCTCATGGGGGAGAATGGTGAGGAGTGACAATGGAAGGGTGAAATCTTCCAAACTCCCTGTTCCCTCGTTGCTGTATTTCAATTTTCACTTTTCTTGTTTCAGTCTTCGCCCTCATTGCCAGCCCGGCACCCAAACGAGTTGACCGGCCATCGGCCCGTTTGGCACGCGGATATGGAACCAGACGGCCTGCCC
>Ga0302319_10026434_pt1 | contig 10220 bp, 6 predicted proteins | sample Bog_T0_2_FD_203319 | JGI IMG/M metagenome (GOLD analysis project Ga0302319, IMG submission 203319) | Peat permafrost microbial communities from Stordalen Mire near Abisko, Sweden - Bog_T0_2 | ecosystem: Environmental > Terrestrial > Soil > Wetlands > Peat | place: Sweden: Abisko, Stordalen Mire...
TCAAAAACCACCGCGTTAGTCGCGGTATCCGTGATCTGGTAGGTCACCGTCGCTTCGTTGCTCTTGGTGGCCTCGTCAATTCCAAGATTGTAAACCTGCATCCAGAAATTGAGTTGCTGGTTGCGCTTGAAATTTATCGGCGTGGCCGCGTTGGCCATCACCCGCGGACAGATATGTGTGTTGCCTATCACGCAACTGCCTGCGCCAATCTCGCGTGAGGAAACCACGTTCATCTCATCGGCCAGAATCAGCGATGAAGTCGCCAGCTTCTCATCGTGGAAGGTCGGCACTTCCAGGCTGCGTCCAAAAATCCCTATATGGTCCGGGTTGTTCACGTCCTTGATGGCGATATCCAGGCGGTACAGTCCGGGCATCAGCGGGAGAGCCTTCCAGTAGACTGACTTGCGGTCCAGAGTCTTCTCCAGCAGCTCCGCCGGTTGTTCCACCTGCACGGTGTCTTCCTGGCTCTGCACCGTCTTGTGCGTCAGGGTTGTCACCTTGATCAGGATGTTCACGAATCCCTTGGACACGCCGTCCTTGGTCACGTAGGTGATGTCGCGATTCCTCAGCTGGACCGTCACCGGAACCAGCACGGTGCTGTCGGTCACCTTCACAAAGTCGGTGCGCACGTCGAACGGGAACGCCGGACCGGTCAGCAGCTTGTGCTCGGAGATGAAGTTGTCCAGGTCGGTAAACTTGATCGGCGGCGGTGCAAAAATCTTGGCCGCCAGCTCAATCCGGTCAAACTCCTTTGACTGCTGCGATGAAGACATCGGCCCCGATCCCAGGTTCTCAATGCCACCCTTGAACCGGTCGGCCTTCTTCGCCTGGCCCATCTGCTCATACTGCGTTTCGCCGGCGCCGGGCACGTGCAGCAGCGCGTCCTTCTCGCTGCGGTCGATGGTGAAGTGGTAATCGCCGCACTGGCAGGTGTCCACGAACTCCAGGTCGATGTTCTCGCCGATGCCTTCCAGATAGCGGTAGTGCCAAACCTCAAACGGGAATGTCGATGTCTCGCCGCCACCCTCTTCAATCGGCCGCTCGTAGCTGCCGCCCGATGGGTGCGAGTCGATCGAGTCCGGCTTGCCGAACGAAATATAGATGTGTCCGCGGTCCGTCTTCCAGCCGGGCTTGCCGGCGGCAAAGTGGTCGTTCGCATACTGGATGCGCCGGTAGTGCTCCTCGCGGAAGTCGTTTTCCGGTGAGTCGGGATTCGGATTGCGCCGCAGCCAGAACTGTTCGATGAATGCGTCGCGCTCCTCAACGTTGCTCAGCGCCTTGAAAGCCTTGGCCTCGTCGTCGGAGATGATCCACACCACGTCTTGATTAAGCCAGGTCTTGTACGCGCCCTTCAACTCCTGCCGCACGGCCTTTTGTGCCTGAATCTTTTCCTTGTCGGAGCGTTCGCGCTTCAGGGGATCAGGTTCCTGGCCTTGGCTGGCGGCGGGCTGAGCTTGCGTGTTGCCCAGGGCAGACGGGCCGGCAGACTGTTGGGCCAACAGGCCAGAAGCGGGAAACAAAACCAGGCCGCAACCCAGTACGATGGACAGAGACCTACGACTGATAAGCATCATTGCCTTTAAAACTCCTGCGATCCTTTATTCTACGGGTCCCGTAAGGGCTGGGCAAGGTTCCGTATGGAGTTGGCTGCGAATTGGACTCGGAAAGGTCGCCAAAGTAACCAGGAATGGCGCCAAATTCTGCCAAATTTCACCCCTCGCCTACGCTTTTGAGACCATAATGGGGGTTTAACCGTCCAAATGCCAGTCGCAATCCTTCTAACGGTTCAATACACGGGCACTTCCGGTTTATCACCTGGGCACCTCCGCGGCTTTTTGCCCCCTGGCGCACAGCGTTAAAGCGGGATCTTGCCCGGACAAAACGCATTCACCGTCCACCGCCTGTCCTCGGTAGCCGGGAACACGCCTGAATCGTTTTTGCCGCCCCGGGGAACTGGAGCGGCGATAATTGCGTAAACTGATTTTGGGGAGACCTGGAGCTCGAACTGCACATGAAAAAGATTCTATTGATCATTCTCGCCGTACTCGTGGCCGCCGGACTTGTCACGTTCATGGTCATCAAGCAGCAGTCCGGTTACACCAAGGTTCTGACCGCCAAGCTCGTAAAGCAGGATCTGTCCACCGTCGTCAGCGGGACCGGCCAGATCAAAGCCAAGACCTACGTCAACCTGGGCGCCACCGCCATGGGCCGCGTCACCCACCTTTATGTCAAGGAGGGGGACATGGTCAAGAAGGGCGAGACCGTCGCCACGATTGAGAACGTGCAGCAGGAAGCCACAGTCGCCGGCCAGGAGGCAGCCATCTCCGCCGCCAAAACCGACATTGCCTCCTATATCGCCGCAGAAAAAACCGCTGAAGCCAATGTTGAACACGCCAAGGCCGACCTCGAGCAAAAGCAGCTCGATTGGAACCGCGAACAGGCCCTCTTCAAGGACGGCATCGTCGCCAAGTCCGACTTCGACGCCAAAAAGGCGGCCTACGACCTCGACGTAGCCTCCCTGGCCCAGGCCGTCGCCGGACTCAACCAGGCCAAGGCCCAGACCGATTCCCAGCGCGGCCACATGCAGACCGATGTGGCCACCCTGCGCGCCAATCAGGACATGCTCAACCGCACTATCGCGGTTGCCCCCTTTGACGGCATCGTGACCAACGAGCCCATCCGCGAAGGCGAGACCGTGGTCGAGGGCATTCAGAACGCCGAAGGTTCCACCATCATGACCATCGCCGACATGAGCGTTGTCACTGCCGAGGTCAAGGTCGACGAAACCGACATCGTCAACATCCAGATGGGCCAGCCCGCTGAGGTCAGTGTCGACGCCATTCCCGGCAAGACATTCAAAGGACACGTAACCCTCGTCGGCGATCAGGCGCTGCTGCGCTCCACCGGCGTCGCCACGTCGCAGTCCACGACCGGCACTGAGGAAGCAAAGGACTTCAAGGTAGTTGTCACGCTCGACAACCCCTCGAACGAGTTGCGTCCCGGCCTCTCCACCACCGCCAAAATCACCACGGCGCACAAGTCCACGGTGCTTTCGCTGCCCATCCAGGCGCTCACCATGCATAACCCCGACGACGATAAGCCAAAGACAGCGGGCGGCGTGCAGGCCGCGTCCGCGTCCCCATCCACCCCGGCCAAGCCCGATATTCAGGGCGTCTACGTTGTGGACAAGGACTCGACCGGCAAGCTGCGGGCCAAGTTCGTTCCTGTCACCACCGGCATCACCGGAACCACGGACATCGAGGTGCGTTCCGGCCTCACTGAAGGGCAGGAGATCGTTACCGGCCCCTTCAAAACGCTGCGCATCTTGAAGAGCGGCTCGCTTATCAAGCGTGACACCGCCAAACCGGTCAATTTGTCGGCTAGCGCTTCCTCTTAGCGGAAACGCCAGTCCAAAACGCGGGAAGATCTGCAAACGCGGCCTTCCTCAATCCCCAGGCGCATCACCGGACAACAGCAGCCGGATACAAAGAAACCGGGCCGGCAAACTGGGCACGCAAATCTGGGCAAAGGATGAGATTCGCATGGCTCTGGACAGCATCAGCAGCGAAGAAATCGTGCACACCACGGTCAAGCCGCAAGGCGATGTCATCGTCGTCGAAGACCTGTGGCGCACCTACGACATGGGCTCCGAGCAGCAGGTGCAGGCCCTCCGCGGCATCTCCATGCGCATCAAGCACAATGAGTACGTCGCCATCATGGGCCCGTCCGGCTCCGGCAAATCCACGCTCATGAACCTCATCGGCTGCCTCGACACCCCATCCAAAGGCAAATACTGGCTCAACGGCCAGCTCGTCAGCGAGCTCGACGATGACCAGCTCGCCCGCATCCGCAACAAGGAAATCGGCTTCGTCTTCCAGACCTTCAACCTGCTCGCCCGCGCCACCGCGCTGCACAACGTCGAGCTGCCCCTCATCTACAACGGCACCCCCTCCGCCGCACGAATTGCCCGCGCCAAGGAGTCCCTTACCGACGTCGGCCTCGAGTCGCGCATGAACCACAAGCCCAACGAGCTCTCCGGCGGACAGCGTCAGCGCGTCGCCATCGCCCGCGCCCTCGTCAACCGGCCCTCCATCATCCTCGCCGACGAGCCCACCGGCAACCTCGACTCCAAAACCGGCATCGAGATCATGGCCCTGCTTGACACCCTCCACGCCAGCGGAAACACCATCGTCCTCGTCACCCACGAGCCGGATATTGCCGAGTACGCCCACCGCGTGGTCCACATCCGCGACGGCGAGATCTTCTCCGACGAGCCCTCCAAGCGCTTCCGCTAAATCACCCATAAAACCCGAAATTACCAGCACACGAGCCGGAGAAGGTTTTCCACTTCTCCGGTTCATGTTTTCCGCACCAACGCCGATAAGTCCTCTGTTGGCCCACTAAAAGCTCTTTCGGGTCAAGGAGGCGAGGCACCTTGAGAACCTTACAGAGCGTAACTCAATTTCAGCCGCAGCCACCTGTCTCCGGCCTCGCGCTCGTTGAGCTCGACTCCCCCTCCATTCCGCAGATTGCCGGCGTCAGCGCTGCCTGGCGCAAGCTCATCATGCAGGCTGAAATGGCCGCGCCTCACCTCCAGGTCGCGACTATCGAAGGCGAACATGGCGTCGGCAAGCACACCCTGGCCCGTTATCTATTTGGTCGCTCGCCCCTTGCCGGGTCCGGCTTTCAGCGTCGCGACGCCCGCGAGTGGCTGGTCGCCGATACCGATCCCGCCACCCTCGCCGGCTTCACCTATCTTGATCGCGTCGACCTTCTAGCCCCTCCAGGCCAGGGCCTGCTGCTCGGCTTTCTGAAGGCGCTCCAGGACCGTCCCTCTGGCCGCGCCGTTCTGTTGGCCTCTTCGCAGACCTCGCTCCGCCAGATGGCCGGGCAGGGCCTTCTTCTGCCCGATCTCGCCTTCCGCCTAACCGCGGTCCGCTTCGCGATTCCGCCGCTGCGGCAGCGCCGCGAGGATCTTTCGCCGCTTGCTCAGTGCTTGCTTGAACGCTTCTGCCAGCGCTATCAGCAGCGGCCTGTGATGCTGGGGCCGGGTGCGCTGAGCCGGATTCTGCAGCACAGTTGGCCGGGCAATGTCCGCGAACTGGCCTCGGTGCTCGAGACCGCTTTGCTTGAGGCGGCCAACGGCGTGATCCAGGTCGACGACCTGGCGCTCCCCAGCGCTGCTGACGCGCAAACAGCCGCGCCAGATCAGGGGTTTGGGGGCTGGGGCCAGTCCGCGCCGCATATGGAGAACCTCAATCTCGACGCCGCTATTCGCCGTCACGTCCAATCCGTTCTGGATCTCAACCGCGGCAACAAACTCCGCTCCGCGCGCCAGCTTGGCATCAGCCGCTCGACCCTTTACCGCATCCTCGCCAACGAACAAATCCTGGCGCATTGAGGCTGAAATGGCTGCTCGGAGGGGTGGGCGCACCCCCTGTTTCGATTGCCTGGAAAGCTGCAAACAGGGGCAAATGGCAGCCTATAAGGTTGCATTTCTTTGAGGCCTTAACTTTGTGGACAATGCGTGGGCACGAATCGGTTGCTGAGAATTGAACATTTGGAGCAAAAGGGTTGCAGAGAATTAAACACTATTTTGCGAAAATGGATTTAGACACATCGAGATGCGACGTAACCCACTGAAAATGAGTGGGTTTTTCTGTTTTTCGCGACAGTGCGGCGCGCTGCGGAAATGGGGGACGGGATGATCAGGGTATTGAGGGAGCGGGCGAGGCTGGAGCTGGAGCGGCAGGTGCGGCCATACCGGACGGCGCGGAAGAGTCCGCGGCCGCCGGAGGGGTGGTTGCGGGCGATGCGGCTGGCGACAGGGATTCCGGCGGAGCGGATTGCGCAGTCGATGGATTTCTCGGCGAAGATGGTGTTCCAGACGGAGCGGTCGGAACAGCGGAAGACGATCAGCCTGCACCAGCTGGAGAGGATGGCGCGGGCGGTGGAGTGCGACGTGGTGTATGGGCTGGTGCCGTGGGCGCGGTCGCTGGAAGACCGCGCGATGGAACTGGTGGAGCAGGAGATGTGGAGGAAGCGGTATACGGCGAGAAAGGCGGGGACTAAGGGACTGAGGGACTGAGGGACTAAGGGGCGAAGGGACTAAGGGACTGAGGGACTGAGGGACTAAGGGACTGAGGGACTGAGGGACTAAGGGACTGAGGGACTAAGGGACTAAGGGACTGAGGGACTGAGGGACTAAGGGACTGAGGGACATTGTCCGTAGACCCGCTCATCGCGATAAGGCGATGAACGGGGCACAGTTCCTGATGCCGTTATGAGTGGGCCAACTGCCTTTTTCCGCGGGATGGACGGGCGCGATATTTCCCACGGGTACGAGGAGTCGGGGCCGGGATCAGGCCGTTTTCCGAAGTAATGTGGCCCTTGTCAGCGCGTGCATGGCCGGCGCTCCTTGATCTTTTTCTCAGGAGTGTCTGCCGTTGTCGTGCCGCTGCCGGACATCTGCTGGGCCAAGGCCCTCACCTGCTTGATCCTGAATTAGACCGGCCTGCTCGGATACTTCCATTGGCTGTTGCATGATGACATCGAGCGCGGTGACGAAGCCGAACACGACGGTAAAGAAGTCGATGGTCAACGCCGTGATGTAGGCTGCGGCGCTGTATTGGATGCCTGTCAAAACGTAGCCAAGCATCGCCAGTGTCACGGCGGAACCGAGCACAACGAAGACCGCGAATATAGCGGGCGGCGGTGCCGTGCCGGCCACCTTGCGACGACGGCGCGGATAGGTGAGTTGAAGAGCCAGCATGGGCAGTGCGAACAGCACGCCGGAGTCTCGCCAAATCCACTTTTCCTGAATGCCGTAGAGCGCAAACAGCGCCGGCAGCAGCGCTGCCGCCGTCAATACGAAAATGTGCGTCATGACGGTTTTTGCAAGGTACCTGTCGAGCAGCGACAACCTGGCTCCGGCGGCCTGGCGGACGACGAACAAGAGCGCCGAGAACCCCGCGAAGGTGATCATGAGGCCAGCCAATGTGTACAAAAGGGTTGCCCCTTTGACTTCCATGTTTTGCTCCACCGAAGAACCAATGAGGTTTTCGCGCGTCCTTGATCTTACTTGAAATCCGCCGGAGGGCCGTGGTTTTACTGAAATTCCGCGTGGCACGGGGGTCACTCACCGATCCTACCAACCGTCTGCGGTTCGGAAGGATGGAGTCTGTGCTCCATTCATCGCGGCTTTAAGACTGCGATGAACGGGGCACAGTCCTTGATAGCTTGATGAGCGCGGGGCTTGCCGTGCATAGAATCACAATAGATTTCGAGTAGGAGCAAAACCGGATTGCCAAGTTCTGTGCTGTCCCAGGTGCCCAAAGGCGAGGCACCTGGGGCACCCAACTTCGGTGGTTGTGTTCACTGCTCCCGGCACCTGGGGTATCTGCCAACTGCTACTTGATGAGATGCGGCGCGGCCAGGCTGATGAACTCGCGGGATGTGATGATTTTCGTGTTCTTCCAGAACCTGGGAAAATGCTCTAGATTGCCGGTGATCAGGTATGCTGCGCGGGCGGCCTCTTCGGAGGGGACGAAGAGGCCGCTGCGGCCGCGCTGGGGTGAGGCGCGGGTTGGTTGGGGTGGTTTCAGGCTTCCGGTTCGCGGCCGCCTTCGCCGGTGTCGACTTCGGGGTCACGGGGCGCCTGCCACTCCGGATCGGCGGCCAGGTCGTCCGCTCGCCAGGGGAGGATTTGCCGGTGGGCCTTCTTGGGCGGCTGGGTGGACTGGGCCTTGGCCCCGGTGAGATCGGCCAGAAGACGGAATCCGTTCATATCGCCGCGGATGGCCTTCTCGACCACAGCGCGGACGATTTCGGTGCAATCGAGGGCGACCTGGTCGTTGATTTCGCCGAGGAGTCTGCTGGCGGCTTCGCCGTGCTTGAGGCCGGGCTGGTTTGCCGGGTTGGGTTGAGGTTGACTGGTGCTTTTAGGGCGCGGTTTTCTGCCTACAGGCCCTGGAGCTGCCGTTTGGGTCCTGCATTTGCGGCTGGTTTTGCTGCTTATTGTGCCGGGCTTTCTGCCGGGCCCTGTGTGTGTGTTTGCCTGTTGCTTCTTTACGGCCATCTTTCCGCCATTTCCGGCCACCGTTCCACGAACTTTCGCGATCGCAGATAGGGAGCATAGGCGACTCCACGCTGGAATCGCCCGCCCGAAAACGCCTTGTCCGATGTGCATCCTATGACTTCAAGAAAATTCCGGTACCTTTCTCGTCTCCCTGCGCACGCGCGCCGCGGAGATGGCCCGTACAAGATCAGGAAGGCTACTCCCGCCTTCCGTTCTGCTTATGCATCATTTCGGTATCACTGGTTAAAGCGTAGCGAAAAGCGGGGTAATTAAATGCAAAGACAACTGCCAGTTTTTAGCTGCTACCTTTTAGCTTTCAGGGGAGCTCAGAAAAAGCCCTTCCGGCAGAGCCAATATTCCCTCAGGGGCTGAAGCCCAACGGTCGTTTTGGAGCGTTCGCGGCACGGCTGAAGCTATTCCCTTTCAAATCGTCGACTCATTCAGAAGATTCCTGGGTGTTAGCTCCCAGCTGGTTGATGCTAAAAGCTGAGAGCTGAAGGCTGGCCTCATCCTCTACACTCATCTCGAACGCAATTTCTTTTGAGAGGCACCCTGTGTTGAAGAATCTGCGCCTTCCCGCCATCGCTCTTTCCGCGCTGTTTTTGCTTGCCGCGTCGCCCGCGCTGCGCGCACAGGCCGCGTCCATCCCCTCGCTCGACGACCGGCGCAAGGAGCTCAACACACTGTTTGAGGACTACTGGCAAGACACGCTCCGCCACAATCCGGAGGAGGCTTCATCGCTGGGCGACAAGCGCTACAACGACCAGATCTCCGACTACTCCGTGAAGGCGTACAACGAGCACCTGGCCCGCGAACGGGGCTTCCTTCTGCAACTCGCGGCCATTGACAACACCGGATTTACGGAGCAGGAAAAGATAAGCCGGGAACTGCTGCTTCGCAGATTCTCTGACGACGAGGAGGCCGCGGACTTCAGGGAGTGGGAGATGCCCATCAACCAGATGGGCGGCATTCACACGGCTTATCCGCAGCTGGTGGCCGAGCTGAGCTTTACGGCCGTGAAGGACTACGACGACTGGATCGCGCGTCTCCATGCGATTCCCAAGGCGTTTGACCAGGTGACGACCAACATGTCGATCGGCATGGAAGACCACCGCGTGCCGCCGAAGTATCTGCTGGAAAAAGCGCTCGACCAGGTGAAGCAACTGGCCAACCAGAAGCCTGAAGACTCGCCGCTGGCGCTGCCGCTGAAGAAGTTTCCGGCGGCCATTCCTGTTGCGGAACAGGAGCGAATCAAGACCGAGATGCTGGCTGCGATTGCCAAGGAAGTTGAGCCGGCCTATCTGCGATTCGCGCGCTTTCTTGAGGTCAGCTACATTCCCGCGGGCCGCGAACAGCCTGGCATTTCCGCGCTGCCGGATGGGGCGAAGTACTACCAGTTTCTGCTGCACCGCACCACCACCACCAACCTGACCGCGGAGCAGATTCACCAGATTGGCCTGGACGAAGTGAAGCACGACGAGGCCGAGATGCTGGTGATTGCGCAGAAGCTTGGGTTTGCGGATCTGAAGAGCTTTCAGGCCAGCCTGAAGACCAATCCCAAACTGAAGCCTGCCTCGCGCGAGGCGCTGCTGGACGCGTATCGCAGTTACCTGGGGCCCATGCAGGCCAAGCTTCCGGAGCTTTTTGGCCGGTTGCCCAAGGCAAAGTTTGAGGTGGTTCCGGTGCCGGATTTTCTTGAAAAAACTTCGGCGCCTGCATACTACTCGTCCGGCTCACTCGACGGCAGCCGGCCCGGACGGCTCTTCATTGATACATACAACGCGACGGACCGTAATTTGTACGACGTGGAAGACATTGCCTATCACGAAGGCCTTCCCGGGCATCATCTTCAAATTTCCATTGCGCAGGAGCTGGACGGAATTCCGACCTTCCGCAAGCATGGCCACTACACGGCCTACACGGAAGGATGGGGCCTGTATTCTGAGCGACTGGGCAAGGACGTGGGCTTCTATCAGGATCCGTACTCGGACTACGGGAGACTCGAAGGCGATATCTGGCGGGCGATCCGGCTGGTTGTCGACACCGGCGTGCACTCGCAAAACTGGACTCGCGAGCAGATGGTTCAGTTCTTCCACGATCACTCGAACATTGACGACACCAGCATTCAGGCCGAGGTGGATCG
>Ga0302319_10026435_pt1 | contig 10220 bp, 1 predicted proteins | sample Bog_T0_2_FD_203319 | JGI IMG/M metagenome (GOLD analysis project Ga0302319, IMG submission 203319) | Peat permafrost microbial communities from Stordalen Mire near Abisko, Sweden - Bog_T0_2 | ecosystem: Environmental > Terrestrial > Soil > Wetlands > Peat | place: Sweden: Abisko, Stordalen Mire...
TATCCGCGGGTATTCGGCATGGCGTGGGCGTTCGTCGCCCATACCGACAGCCAGTTCGGAACGGAGATGCTTCTCCGCTACGTGCGTGCCTACCAGTCCGTGCAGCCGCTGACGATTGGCGAGCTCTGGGCGGTGTCGATCACGCTGCGGATAGTGCTGATCGAGAACCTGAGGCGCCTGGCCCAGATGACCGTCGAGAACCGTGACGCGCGGCAGGACGCCGACGCGGCCGCCGACCGCCTTTTGGGGGTGGCAGGGCATGCCGCCGAGCCGGTGGCGGCGGTGCTGGCCGGACGGCAGGAGGCAGCCCTCACGGAGGCCTTCGCTGTCCAGATGGTCCACCGGCTGCGGGACCAGGATCCGACCATCACGCCAGCGCTGACATGGCTCGACGAGCGGCTTGCGGCGCAGGGCACGACAGCCGACGCCGCAGTGCGCGAGGTTCACCGGAGGCAGGGCGCCTCGAATGTCACCGTCCGCAACATAATCACCAGCCTGCGGCTCATTTCAGATGTTGACTGGGAGGATCTGTTCGAGCAGATGAGCCTGGTTGACGGGGTGCTGTCCGGCGTCGGCTCGTTCCGGGACATGGATTTCCCGACGCGGAACCTATACCGCAGCGCCATCGAGGATCTGGCACGCGGGTCGGGCCATCCCGAGATCGGCATCGCCAGCCACGCGGCTGCCGCGGCAAAGCGCGCCCTTGCGCCGTCCGTCGAAGTGCCGTCCGGGGCACAGCCGTCCGTTGCCGCGCCGGACGCGGAGGCGGCGCGCAGGGGCGATCCCGGCTACCACCTTCTCGCCGGAGGGCGCGAAGCACTCGAGGCGGAAATCGGCTTCCGGACGCCGTGGTACCGGTGGCCGCTGCGCGCTGGCCGGGCTTGCGGCATCGGCGGTTACGCCGTGTCGGTTGTGGTTGTTTCCGCAGCAGTTCTCGCCATGGCGCTCGGTGCCATCTCCGGATTCTGGAGCGGGCCGCCATGCGCCGCCGTCCTGGCCGCGATGTGCGTCCTCGGCGCGGTTCCCGCCATCGACGCCGCGGTCGCGCTGGTCAACCGGGCTGCGGCATCGTGCTTCCGGGCGTCGCTCCTGCCGGCCATGGAACTGCGGGGCGGCATTCCGTCACACCTGCGAACGCTGGTCGCCGTGCCGACACTGCTGACAACGGCTGACGCCATCGCGGAGCAGGTCGGGCGTCTGGAAATCCACCACCTTGCGAGCCCAGGCGGAGATCTTCATTTCGCGCTGCTGTCGGACTGGGCCGATGCCGCGGCTGAGCATGCCGACGGCGACGGCGCCCTGCTGGAGGCCGCGCAGGAAGGGATATCCGCCCTCAACCGCCGCTACGGCCCCGCGCCAGGCGGCGACCGGTTCCTGCTGCTCCACCGCCACCGGGTCTGGAACCGCAGCGAGGCCAGGTGGATGGGCTGGGAGCGCAAGCGCGGCAAGCTCCATGAGATGAACCGGCTGCTGCGCGGCGCGGACGACACCACTTTCATGCAAACCGGCAGAAAAGCTGGCGATGGGGAAGCTGCCAGTGGGGAAGCTGCCAGTGCGGAAGCTGTCGGTGGGGAAGCTGCCAGTGGGGAAGCTGCCAGTGCGGAAGCTGTCGGTGGGGAAGCTGTCGGTGGGGAAGCTGTCGGTGGGGAAGCTGCCAGTGCGGAAGCCAGTGGTGGGAGCCCCGCCGTTCCGTCCGGCATCCGCTACGTTGTCACGCTGGACGCCGACACGAGGTTGCCGCGCGACACCGTGCACCGGCTGATCGGCAAAATGGCGCATCCGCTGAACCAGCCGCGCTTCGACCCGGCAAGAGGCATGGTCGTGGAAGGCTATGGAGTGCTTCAGCCAAGGGTCACGCCGTCCCTGCCGGTCGGCAGCGAGGGCTCGCTGTTCCAGCGGGCGTTCTCAAGCGATGGCGGCGTGGACCCCTACGCCTCGGCGGTGTCCGACGTCTACCAGGATCTGTTCGGCCAGGGCTCCTACGCCGGCAAGGGCATTTACGATGTCGACGCCTTCGAGGCATCCCTTGCGGGCCGGGTGCCGGACTCGTCAATGCTCAGCCACGACCTGTTCGAGGGTTCGTTCGCGCGCTCCGGCACGGCATCCGATGTCGAGGTCGTCGAGGAATTCCCTGCCCGCTATGATGTCAACGCCATCCGCCACCACAGGTGGGCCCGTGGCGACTGGCAGCTGCTGCCGTGGATCCTGGGACGCGGTCCCGCGGTTGCCGGCAGGGCGCGGCCGCGCGGGTCAGTCCCGGCCATCGGCCGCTGGAAAATGGCCGACAACCTGCGGCGCTCGCTGTCCGCCCCGGCGGCCGTGGTGTCGCTTGCCGCCGCATGGACGCTGCTGCCCGTCCACGCCTCCCTTGCATGGACCGTCTTCGTTGTCGCCACCATCGCGCTGCCGCCACTGATCCCGGTCATGGGCGCCGCGGCCCGGAGGCGGCCGGGAATCACGGTTGCCAGCCACCTGCGCACGCTTGGCGGCGAGCTCCGCATTGCCTTGGGGCTGACAGCGCTCACCGTCACGCTGCTCGCGGATCAGGCCGCGCTGATGGGGGATGCCATCGCGCGCACGCTCTGGCGCCTGTGCGTCACCCGGCGGCACCTGCTCGAATGGGTTCCGGCCGCACAGGCGTCGATCGGACCAAGGCTCAATCTCGGCGGCTTTTACCGGCGGATGGCCGCCTCGCCAGCCATCGGCATGGCGGCGCTCGGCGCAGCCTGCCTTGCGGGGCATGGGACATGGCCGCTGGCCGCGCCGTTCGCCGCGCTCTGGATCGCGGCTCCCGCGGTGGCCCGCCAGGTCAGCCGCGCCCCCCGCGCCGCCGGCAAACTCGCGGTGGGGGCCGCCGACGCCCGCGCCCTGAGGCTGACCGCGCGGCGCACATGGCGGTTCTTCGAGACTTTTGTGACTGCCGCGGATCACATGCTGCCGCCCGACAATTTTCAGGAGGTTCCGGATCCGGTCGTGGCGCACAGGACGTCGCCGACCAACATCGGCCTTTATCTCCTGTCCGTGGCCGCCGCCCGCGACTTCGGGTGGATCGGCACCAGCCAGGCCATCAGCCGGCTCGACGCGGCGTTCGCCACCCTCGGCAAGATGGCCCGGTTCCGCGGCCATTTCTACAACTGGTATGACACGGGCGACCTGCGGCCGCTCGACCCGGAATACGTTTCGTCCGTGGACAGCGGCAACCTGGCCGGACACCTCATAGCGCTTGCCAATGCCTGCCGGGAGTGGCGGACCAGTCCCCCGAACGGTGCGGCCAGGCTCGCCGGCGCCGCCGATGCCATCGACATCGCGCGCGAGGAGACCGCCAGCCTGCGGTCCGGCCGGGTGACGCAGACCGTCACATGGGCGCAGCTTGACGATGCGCTTGCCGCGCTTGCGGCCGCCGTGCGGCAAGCTTCCGCAAGCAGTGTGGCGGATGCGCAGCGGCTTGCGGACCAGGCCGAGACCATGGCCGACATCGCGCGGGCTTTCGCGCTCGAGCGCGCGGACGGCACAGGCACGGACATGCTTTTCTGGGTGCACGCCGGACTGGAGGCGATCGGCGCGCACCGGCGCGATCTTGCGCAGGCGGCGGATGCCGCGCCCGAAAGGGAGGCGCGGCTCCTGGCGATCGAGGATATCGCCAGGTCAATGGCTTACGGCATGGATTTCGGTTTCCTGTTCGACCGCGAGCGCAGGCTCCTGTCGATTGGATACCGGGGCCCGGATGGAGCGCTCGACGAGGGGTGCTACGACCTGCTGGCCTCCGAGGCGCGTCTGGCGAGCTTCCTCGCGGTTGCCAAAGGCGACATTCCGGCCAGCCACTGGTTCCGGCTGGGCCGCAGCGTCACGCTGGTGGCGCACGGCGCGGCGCTGATCTCCTGGTCGGGCTCGATGTTCGAGTATCTGATGCCGTCCCTGGTCCTGCGCGCGCCGGCGGGGAGCCTGCTGGGCCAGACGAACCGGCTGATCGTGCGCCGCCAGATCGGTTACGGGGCTGAGCTCGGCGTGCCGTGGGGGATATCGGAGTCCGCCTACAATGCCAGGGACCTGGAGTTCACCTACCAGTATTCGAATTTCGGCGTCCCCGGCCTCGGGCTGAAGCGCGGCCTGGGCGAGAACACGGTCATCGCGCCATATGCCACCGCGCTCGCGGCGATGGCCGATCCGGCCGCGGCATCCGCCAACCTCGCGCGGCTCGCCGACGCCGGAGCCCGCGGCCCATACGGCTTCTACGAGGCGCTGGACTACACACCGGTCCGGCTGCCGGCGGGCGAGCGCGTTGCCATCGTCCGGGCCTACATGGCGCACCATCAGGGCATGACCATCGCCGCCATCGCCGACGCCCTTCTGGACGGCGTGATCCGGGCACGGTTCCACGCCGAGCCTGCCGTGCAGGCATCGGAGCTGCTCCTTCAGGAGCGCACGCCGCGCGAGACGGCGTCCGTCCGGCCGTGGGCGGCCGAGATCAAGTCGGACACGAGGACAAGCGTCAACGAGCCGTCCGGCGTCCGCAGGTTCACGTCCGCGCACCAGGCGACGCCGCCCACGCTCCTGCTGTCGAACGGCCGCTACACGACGATGATCACCTCCGCCGGCTCCGGCTACAGCCGGTGGGACGGCATTGCAGTGACGCGCTGGCGCGAGGATGCGACCTGCGATGGCTTCGGCTCCTACATCTTCATACGCGACATCCACAGCGGGGAGACGTGGTCGGCCGGGTTCCAGCCATCCGGGGCGGTGCCGGACTCCTATGCCGTCGCGTTCCATGAGGACCGCGCCGAGTTCGTCCGGCACGACGGAACGCTGGCGACAACGATGGACGTGCTTGTATCGGCTGAGAACGATTCGGAAGTCCGCCGGGTTTCGATCGCGAACCTGGGCAGCGGCGCCCGCGAGTGCGATGTGACTTCCTATGCCGAGCTGGTGCTGGCGCCGCAGGCAGCCGATGCCGCGCACCCGGCCTTTTCCAAGCTGTTCGTCCAGACCGAATACATCCAGGAATCCGGAGTCATCCTGGCGACGCGGCGGAAGCGGGATCCCGCGGAGCCCGGGGTCTGGGCCGCGCACCTCGCCGTCGCTGACGGTGAGACAGTCGGCGGCCTGGAGTTTGAAACCGACCGCGCGCGCTTCCTTGGCCGCGGACATGGCGCCGGCACGCCGTCCGCGGAGAGCGGTGCCCAGCCCCTGTCGAACACGGCCGGCACCGTGCTCGACCCGGTTTTCGCCCTGCGCCGCCGCGTGCGGATCGCGCCCGGCGCCACCGTGCGCATTTCATTCTGGACCATGGCGGCGGCGACAAGGGAGGCGCTGCTCGGCGCCGTGGACAAACACCGGGACAGGACCGCCTACGGACGTGCGACGACACTCGCCTGGACGCAGGCGCAGGTGCAGCTCCACCACCTCGGCGTCACGGTGGGCCAGGCATCCATGTTCCAGCGCCTGGCTGGACACGTGATCTACACCTCTCCCCCATTGCGCCCGTCGTCCCACACGATCCGGCGCGGTGCCGGGCCGCAGCACGGGCTGTGGGCGCACGGGATTTCAGGGGACCTGCCGATCGTGCTCCTGCGCATCACCGATGCCGAAAACCTCAGCGTGGCGCATGAGCTGCTTCTGGCGCATGAATACTGGAAACTGAAGCACTTGGCGGTCGATATTGTGATATTGAATGAGCGCCAGGCATCCTACGTCCAGGATCTCCAGGCCGCGCTCGAGGCCCTGGTCCGCACCAGCCAGTCACGGCTGCATGCAGGGGGAGAATCCGCCGGACGGGTATTCGTGCTGCGGGCAGACCTTGTCGATCCGGACGCGCGGGCGCTCATCGCCTCGGCGGCGCGGGCCGTGCTCGTCGCGCAGCGCGGCTCCATCGCGGACCAGATGAACCGGATCGCAGACACATGGACACCGGCCAGACGCATCCAGCATGCCATGCCGGAGGGTGCCGCCACCGGGGTTTACCATGCCGATCCTGACCACCGCGACGGTGACAGCCGCCCGCCGCCAGCGCCGTACCTGGAGTTCTTCAATGGCCTTGGCGGGTTCGCGGATGGCGGCAAGGAGTATGTGACCATCCTGGGACCCGGGCAGTCGACCCCGACGCCCTGGGTGAACGTCATCGCCAACCCTGAGTTCGGCTTTCTGGTTCCGGCCGGCGGCGGGGGTTTCACATGGTCGGCCAACAGCCGTGAGAACCAGATCACGCCATGGGGGAACGACCCGGTCACAGGCCGGTCCGGGGAGGCGTTCTATATAAAGGACGACGACACGGGTGACCTGTGGAGTCCGACGGCGTTCCCGATCAGGGGCGGCGCCGACACATTCACCGCCCGCCATGGACGGGGCTTCAGCCGGTTCGGGCACACCAGCCACGGGATAACGGCCGAGCTGCTGCAGTTCGTGCCGCTCGACGCGCCGGTCAAGGTTTCGCGCCTCGTGCTCACCAACAGGTCGGGGCGTCCCAGGCATCTCAGTGTGACCGGCTATGCCGAATGGGTGCTTGGCCCGTCACGGCAGGCATCCCTGCCGTTCGTGATGACCGGGATTGACCCGGCGACCGGCGCCATGTTTGCCAGGAACCCCTGGAGCGCGGATTTCGGCCAGCGCACCGCCTTCATCGACATGCGCGGCCGCCAGGTGCAGTGGACCGGCGACCGCCGCGAGTTCATTGGCCGGAACGGATCCCTCGCGGCGCCGGCGGCGCTCGGCCTCTCGGCGCCGCTTTCCGGTGCGGTGGGCGCCGGGCTGGACCCGTGCGGTGCCATGACCGCGCAGGCCATACTGCCCGCGGGCGGCAGCGCGGAGGTCGTCTTCCTCCTCGGCGAGGCCGCTGGCGCCGACGAGGCGCGCAGGCTGGTCGCGGATTTCCGGACCGCCGACCTCGACGCGAAGCTGGCGGAGGTGGTGGGCTTCTGGGACGCGACGCTGGGAGCGGTCCAGGCAAAGACGCCGGACCGCGCGATGGACATCATGCTCAACGGCTGGCTCGTCTACCAGACTCTGGCCTGCCGCGTCTGGGCGCGGGCTGCCTTCTATCAGGCGAGCGGCGCATACGGCTTCCGCGACCAGCTCCAGGACGGCATGGCGCTTGCCGCCGCGCGCCCGGAGCTGACGCGGGAGCACATTCTGCGGGCGGCGGGCCGCCAGTTCACTGCGGGCGATGTCCAGCATTGGTGGCTGCCGCAGTCCGGCAGGGGCGTGCGCACCAGGATTTCCGACGACCGCGTATGGCTTGCCCACACCGTGGCCCATTACGTCGGCGCGACAGGCGACGCCGCAGTCCTCGACGAGCGGGTGCCTTACCTGGAGGGCCAGGCACTGGGGCCGGACGAGCATGAAAATTTCTTCCTGCCGACGGTTTCGGAGCATGCCGACACCCTGTTCGCCCATTGCGCGCTCGCGCTCGACCGGAGTCTGGCGCTCGGCGGGCATGGGCTGCCCCTGATCGGCACAGGGGACTGGAATGACGGCATGAACCGCGTCGGCGAACGGGGCGCGGGCGAAAGCGTGTGGCTCGGGTGGCTCCTTTACGCCACGCTGACAGCGTTCGCTCCGCTCGCCGACGCGCGCGGTGACGCTGCCAGGGCGGAGACGTGGCGCGCCCATGCCTCCGCCCTGCAGGCTTCGCTCGAGCGCGAGGCATGGGACGGAGGCTGGTACCGGCGGGGCTTCTATGACGACGGCACGCCGCTGGGTTCCGCCGCCAGCGCCGAATGCAGGATCGACTCCATCGCGCAGTCCTGGGCCGTGCTGTCCGGCGCCGCGGATCCGGAACGGGCCGCCATCGCCATGGCGGCGGTGGACCGGGAGCTGGTGCGTCCCGCCGACCGGCTGGCGCTGCTGTTCGCGCCGCCGTTCGACAGGACGCCGCTCGATCCCGGCTACATCAAGGGCTATCCCCCCGGCATCCGCGAGAACGGCGGCCAGTACACGCATGCCGCGGCATGGTCGGTGATGGCGTTGGCGGCCCTTGGCGACGGCGACCGGGCGGCCAGCCTGTTTTCGATGCTCAACCCCATCAACCATGCGCGCACGCGGGCGGACGTGCTCCGTTACAAGGTGGAGCCATACGCCGTCGCCGCCGACATTTACGCGGTGCCACCGCATGTCGGCCGCGGCGGCTGGACCTGGTACACCGGATCGGCGGGCTGGCTGCAGCGGGCCGGCGTGGAGAGCATCCTCGGGCTGCGGCTGCGGGACGGGCACCTGCATATCGAGCCGTGCATTCCCAAAGCCTGGCCGGGGTTCGGGGCAGTGATCCGGCACGGCACGGACCGTTACGACATCCAGGTGGAGAACGGCGGCGCCGGACGCGGCATTGCCTTCGCCGCCGTTGACCGCGAGGAAGTCCACGAACGCCCATTGCGCGTCCGGCTGGCCGGTGACGGGGCGGTGCACACGGTACAGGTCAGGCTGGCCGCCGGACCAATGTGAATGGACACGCGACGCTAGCGATGGCCAAATCATGCATAATCAAAGGTATATGTGACTTGCGTGAGGTTGTTTTGGAGGGTCTGCGGCTGCCATGTTGATGGCTTGGCGGCGACTGTCGCCCTGAACCTGGCAGCCATTGCCCGACCGACGCCATCGGCTCTTGCCGTGTCGCCGTCGGCATGGCGTTGCGGGTGGAACATGGATCCGCCAGATTGGGCGGCGCCTTGAAACTCCCCCGAAGATCCTGGTTCTGCGTTGTTTGTCCAGGGCCGCTACGCCACCAGGAATGGCGGTGGCCAGCGGATCGCCGCTGGCGCGTCATGGAGAAGCGGTGCCGACCTGACAGGGAGGATAGCCGCCGGCGCAGTACAAAGAGGTGCCGACGCGCCAGCGCACCGGGCCATGGCGGGCGGCGGGGCTGCCGTCATTCCGGAATTCGCGGCCTGTGGCTGCAGATCCGGCAGGCGCGGAGACACGGCGTGTGCCTCCGTCATGTCTGACGGCGCCTGCGCCGATCAGGCAACAGTTCGCCTGGCCAAGTCAGCCGCCCCTCATGAACAGGCGGCAACCACGGCCGTCACATGCCCTTGGCTCACGACCGGGAGGTGGCTGAAGCCGCCTTCGCGCATCAGGCGGATGGCTTCGCCATCGCCGGCGCCAGGGGGCAGGGTGACCGGGTGACGCGTCATGACCGTCCTCACCGGGGTGGCTCCAGCGCCGGCCGCGACAGCCCGCACCGCGTCCCACGGGGTGAAAACGCCGGCAAGCACACCGGTTTCACTTATGACGACCGCGCACCGTGTGGCATGGCGGCTCATCCTCCCGCACACGGAATCCACGCTGTCGCCGAGCAGCACGGTGAGCACGTGGTCCTTTCTGACATCTTGGCGTCCGCTTTGGCTCATGCTGATTTCTCCGTATCCAGATTCTGATTGGGTGACACCATGTCAATACTCCTTTTTAGTGAACCCGGATGCTCACGACCACGCGATTGTTGGGTAATAGCCCGTCAATATTGCAGCCATTTTGTGTTGCAATGCGGCGGGGTGGCCATTTCCCGGAGGTCGCGCTCCCGCCTGCGCACCAGCGCAGGAATTGCAGGATTGCGGGCCACGCTGACGTCGCCGGCTGGTCACAACCCCCGGCGGCCCGCCAGGGCACCATTGGCCCGCGGCCGCGCCGCTGTGGCAACCGATGGCGCGGCAGATCGGTCTTCTGAGCCAGATATCGGCCGCGCCGCGCCAGACGCAGCGGCAGGCCCCTAAATTCCGGCCGCAAGGTTAAGGTTTTGTTTGTTTTTGTGTGCTCCGCTGGCACATTGCGCCGTCAGCGCGCAGGCGCGCCGCCGCCGCTTGTTGGCCAGACCACTTAAGCGTGATCTTGTTTCACAATGCTTCCCGTCCCGCGCGCAAATAGCTTGCCTCAACAGAAAGAAGGCGCAGAACAGACGGCATCACGGGCCCGGCGCGGCGCGCTGGCGCGGGAGGCCGTCTGTTCTGCGCCGCCTGCAGCTGCAGCGGAACCTGCCGGATCATTACCGCCTGACGCGGGGCTGGCCAATGCAAGGCGTGCCTGGTGTCCCGGGGTCCTGGCCGGGCTGGTAGCGGACTTCCGGCGAGTGGCCGAAGGACGCCGGGACACCAGGCACGCCTTGCATTGTGGAAGACACGCCTTCCGGTGTGGGGCGGTGGCCGCAGTCTGGACTGGAGGCATCAGGAGCAGCGCCGGGACACGGTCAGGCTGGCCACCGGGATTGGGTCATTGTCGCCGGGTTCCAGAAAAGCAATCAC
>Ga0302319_10026438_pt1 | contig 10219 bp, 9 predicted proteins | sample Bog_T0_2_FD_203319 | JGI IMG/M metagenome (GOLD analysis project Ga0302319, IMG submission 203319) | Peat permafrost microbial communities from Stordalen Mire near Abisko, Sweden - Bog_T0_2 | ecosystem: Environmental > Terrestrial > Soil > Wetlands > Peat | place: Sweden: Abisko, Stordalen Mire...
TTGAGGGACGACTGCCTCCTAGCCAAGCAAGCCGCACGCGAAGCGCACCATCAAATAGTGCCGTAGCGAGCGGGCGGCTTGCTTGGCTGGGTGCCGGGGCCCGTTACCCCATCTACGCGCTGGTTTTTTGAAACTGCCCGGCGGCGCGGAAACGCCAGAGATATTGCGGCACGATCGCTTCCAGCGAATCGCCGGATATGCCCAATCCCGAAAGCGTCAGTCCGGCGGCCGTCGCGGCCTCGGACACCACATTGTCCGAGCGCAGCAGCGCCACCTGGTCCGGGGTCAGCTTCAAGGCACCCGGCGCGAATTGCAGCAGCCGCGCCTGCAGCCCGGCGAGCGCGAAGGGCAGCGACAGCAACAGGCGCTTGCGGTCGATGGTGCGCAGAATGATCTCGATGATCTCGCGCATCGTCAGCACCTCGGGACCGCCGAGTTCGTAGGTTTCGCCGGGCCGGGTCTTGCCATCGACGGCGTCGGCGACCGCGGTGGCGACATCGCCGACATAGACCGGCTGCAGCCGGGTGAGGCCGCCGCCGATCAGCGGCAGGAATGGCGAGACCCGCGCCAGCGCCGCAAACCGGTTGGTGAATTCATCCTCCGGCCCGAACACCACCGACGGCCGCAGGATGGTCGCCGACGGCACAAAAGCCAGCGCCGCCTCTTCGCCGACCGCCTTCGACCGCCCATAGCGCGACGGCGACTGCGGATCGGCACCGATCGCCGAGACATGCACCAGCCGGGCGCCGACCGCGGCGGCGGCCTTGGCGACGGCCGCCGCGCCTGCGCCCTGTACGGCGTCGAATTTCTGCGCCCCGGCCTCGGTCAGGATGCCGACCAGGTTGATTGCGACATGGGAGTCGCGCATCGCCGCCGCCACCGAGCCCGGATGGCGCAGATTGGCCTGTACGGCGTGGATCTGGCCGACCTTGCCGAGCGGCTGCAGATGCCCGGCGAGCTCCGGCCGCCGCACCGCGACCCGGATCCGGTAATCCCGCTTGCACAGCGCCCGCACCACATTGCGGCCGAGAAAGCCCGAGCCGCCAAAAACCGTGACCAGGGTGTCCAGATTAGCAGCCATGGCGTCCTTTTCGGGGATCAAATCCGCGGTGTTTTTGCTGCTCCGCGATACGCCAACCGGCCGGCGCTGTACAGGGCGTTTAGCGCATCTATCAGGGCGGGATGCGCAGCGCCGCTGTCCCTTCTGCGGACTATCAGCAGGGGAGATCGTCAGCGGAAGGCCGCTGTCGCAGGCCGATTGCCTTGAACCACAAATTCATCGTCAGCCAATTTGACAAGCGCGCGACCGATCCGTACTAACCGCCCTGGGCCCAGGTGGCGGAATTGGTAGACGCGCTGGCTTCAGGTGCCAGTGGCTTAACGGCCGTGAAGGTTCGAGTCCTTTCCTGGGCACCAGCACAACTGCGAAGCCTCTGTTTTAGCAGGAAATAAGCAAAATCAATGGCTTGAGGCTACCTGCCTGGTGCACTTGAGGCTACCTGCCTGGTACAAATGCCTCTTGCGATGTCGCCCGAACAACGGTGTCTACTAGCTCGGAAAGGGCGTGCCAGACGACCTTCGCGCGCGCGTCGGCAGGCGCGGGGAGAAGCGGAGTCTGCAGGCGCGCGACGCCCGTTTAGGCCGATCGCCGACACGCTCAAGCCCTCGCTGAAATCGAGTCCCGCTGGGCCAATTTGTAGGAACGAAGACGCGCGCAACGAGCCGCTTCTCATGCAGGAAACAGCTTTACTTCCGCTAGCGTCTCTTCCGGCACTTCTTCAGCAAGCCAATGACTGCATGGCAGGCCCTTGCCCGATACTTTTACAGCTTGCTCCCGCCAGACAGCAAGAATATCTTATTTTTGGCCGACCAAGCCGTTAAAGCACCAGCACCGGACACGAGATTTTTCGATCCATGTCAGATTCGTCGTGGACGAGAATTATTGAGGCAGATGCTCGATAATCCTCGCGTGACGCGTGATTGGTAGCTGGGTCGCTAAGACACCGAAGATATTCTGCATAAGCAGCGGGCTCGATGTATTTTGAACGAAGGGGCCTCACCCCTAAGCTGCTCGAGTTTCAGAAAGAACTCGTTCCGGCGGCAAAAACGATTGCGGTATTGTTCAATCCCGTCAATCCAACCAACCTGTTGTATATTGAAAACCTGAAATTGGCCGCCGATACTTTCGGAAATGACTGTCGCGGCAATCGAATGAAATCACCCGAAATGCTCTCTCCTCTCCCGCGCGGATGAAATGATCGAATGAGGATGCATCGTGTTGCGGTGCATGAGTCCGGTTGATCCCAAGCGGAACCTTTGCCCGCTGCGTTCGGCGCGATGCTGGCCCGCTCGGATCAACCGCCGAACCGCAGATTGAGCTCCGAGAGGGCCTGCTCTTTGGTCATGCCACCGGCCATCTTGACGGCAATAAACGTGCGTTGGCGTTCGATGCACAAATAGATTACCCGCGCCATGCCGCTGATGATTATGATGCTACACGCCGTTGCCAATTCCAAATGTGCAAAGCTTGCTGCGACAGACGTTGCAATCGCTGGTCATAATCGCTCGCAATTCACGCTCTGCTCCACGACAACTCATTGCACCGAAGGCTGGTTGTTCATTCTGTGCCATGTCCGGCATCGATGGCGGCTGGTTCGAGCGTGATCAGAAGCTTGCGCAGCAAGGCGGTGAGGCGTTCGACCTCACGCGGCGACAGCCCGCCGAGAATTAGCTGCGCGTCCGAGCGCAGCACATCCGCCATCGCGCGCTCGGCCATCGCGCGGCCCTTGGCGGTCAGGCGGGTCGGCTTGCTGCGGCGATCCTGCCGATCTTGGCCGCGCGCGATCATCCCGCGTCGCTGCAGACCGTAAAGCACCTTGGTCAAGCCGCCCGACGAGATCAGGATCGACGTGTAGAGCTCGGTCGGCAGACGTTCATGCGGCGGTGGCGCGTTGCGCAAAGCAACCAGCACCTCGAATTCCGTGAAGCTAAGTCCGTGCAGCGCCACCTGCCGCGTCGCATTGTCCTGTACCAGGCTGCTCAGCCGATAGACCCGCACCATCAGCTGCGCGATCGGGCCCGCCGCCTGCGGCCAGTGTTCGGCCTGCGCCCTCAGCAATTCGTCGGCGGGTTCTCGGCGATCAGCCTGCACCTCGCGCTCCTCACGCTCTTGTTAGGCCAGATATCTTGCCAGCAAGGGTGTTAACAGTTAAACATCTTTCTGGAAAGATATCTTGACGGCTGCGATCATAGCCGCGGAAGGGCGTCGAAATGGATGAGTCAAAAATGCATCAGGCCGAGGCGCAGGTTGCGACCGATCGGGCCAGCATTCACCTGCAGCAGCTGTGCAAGCATTTTGCCCACAAGCTCTAGGTCCAGTTCACGCCAAACGAGGGCCGCATCAAATTCGGGGCCGGGACCTGCCGGCTCACGGCCGGCGACCATATTTTGACGCTGCGGGTCGGCGCCGAGGATGCGGTCCAGCTAGCCCAGCTCGAGGACGTCGTCGCGCGGCATCTGGAGCGATTCGCGTTCCGCGCCCCGGTCGCGATCGAATGGCGCACGGCGCCGGCCGCCCTTAGCCCGGCGCAGTGACGGCCGAAGCCTCGCCTGGCTCGCAGCGGGTCCAGGCCGATAGGCGCTTTAGCCAGTGGCGGCGAGGGGTTCCGGCTCGGCGACGGCGCTGATCGCGGTACGCTCGAACCGCAGCGCCAGCTGTACCATCCGCGCCAGGTCGCTTTTCCGGTAGGGCTTGGCCAACAGCAGGATATCCTGGTCGAGCACGCCATGATGCACCAGGACATTGTCGGTATAGCCGGACGTAAACAGGATCTTGACCCACGGCCGACGGCAGGCAACTTCCTCAGCCAGCCTTCGGCCATTGATGCCGCCCGGCAGGATCACATCGGTAAACAGCAGGTCGAATTCAGTGCCGGCCTCGATCAGACCGAGCGCGGCGTTGCCGTCAACCGCCGTCTCCGTCCGATAACCGAGACTGGCTAACTGACCGACGACGAAATTGCGCAGCAGCTCGTCATCCTCCACCACCAGAATGGTCCTGGCGCCTTCCAGCGACGGCAGCGGGTCGCGCGCGGGCTGCGTCTCCCGCTCGGTCGAGCAAGGCAGAAACAGCTTGATCGTGGTTCCGCGTCCCTGCTCGCTGGAAATTCGGATGTGCCCGTTGGACTGCTTGGAAAATCCATAAACCATGCTGAGGCCAAGACCGGTCCCCTTGCCGACCGCCTTGGTGGTGAAAAACGGCTCGAACACCTTGTCAAGCAGGTTGGCCGGAATGCCGACGCCGCTATCGCTGACGGTAATCATGACATAGTGACCGGCGACGACGTCGGGATTGCCTTGCGCATAGGATGAATCGAGCACGACGTTGGAGGTCTCCAGCGTCAGCCTGCCGCCATTCGGCATCGCGTCGCGGGCATTTACGGCCATGTTGAGCAGCGCCGTCGACAATTGTGAGGGATCGGCGTGGGCATGTTCGACGTCGTCTTCCAGCAGGGTTTCGATGTCGATCTGCTCGCCGAGCGTCGGCCGCAGCAGCCGCGCGGTTTCGAGCACCAGGCTGTTGACGTCGACACTGCGCGGCTGCAGCGGCTGTTTGCGGGCGAAGGCCAGCAGATGCCGGGTCAATGCCGCGCCACGGTCGGCCGCCTGATCGATCATCCTGGCGATCGCCTGGAGATCGGGCCGGTCGTGAACGCCATCGATCAGGATCTCCGCGGTTCCGGTGATCACCGTCAGGATGTTGTTGAAGTCATGCGCGACCCCGCCGGTCAATTGGCCGATCGCATCGAGCTTCTGCGACTGATGCAGCTGATGCTCGATCTCCTTGGCCAATGTGACGTCGCGGAACACCATCACCGCTCCGGTCTGCTGGCCCGAGGCATCCCGGATCGGACGGGCGCTGCCGAGCAGATGTTTCAGCGAGGAAGATCCGGGCGGCCTGATCAGCGCCTCGAATTCATTGATGATCTCGCCCCGCAGGCAGCGCATGCTGGGCCGCTCCTCGCGCGCGATCGGGGTGACGCCATCGAGCTGGAAGGCCTCGAAATCAGTCGTCACCGACCGCGCCGCGCCGAGCGGTTGGCCCAGCATCGCCGTCGCGGCGCTGTTTTCATAGATAATCGCGCCTTGCGCGTCGATCAGCAGCAGAGCTTCGGCCATGGTGGCCATGATGCTCTGGAAAACTTCGGCGTCACGCTCGATCGCGGCGGTCTTGTCGCGCACGTCGCGCAGCAGAAGATCGCGCTGCGCGATCGAATGGTTCAGTTCCAGGGTCCGCTCGGCGACCCGTTCTTCCAGCGCTTCGCGGGAGCGGGTCAGGGATTTCTGCTGGCGTGCGAACTGCACGATAAAGAACAGAAACAGGATAAAGGCCGACACGAACCAGCTCAGCCGCCCGGCATACCAGCCCAAGGTATATAGCGCCGGACCGGCCAGCGACAGGATCTGGTGGAAGGCCATCGCCGTCAGCACCAGGCCCTGCAGCAGGAAGATCACGTTGCGCTGCCGGATCGCCCGCTCAATGCCGACGATCAGGAGCATCAGGTCGGTCGCGACGAATATCTTGGTAAAATCGGTCCAGGCCTGGTCCCGGACGATCGGCGGAAACCAATCGCGGCCGATCGTCGCCAGCGCCGCCGCCGTGAGCACGGCAGCCAGCGCGCCGACGATGGCGAGCTGGATGGCGCGGCCGATCCGCGCCGCGCGTATCTGGCCGCCGTTGATCTCAAGCAGGATGGCGATCAGCGCCAGGATCGCATATCCGGTGACCCAGAAATTGAGCAGCAGGCCCGGCGATTGCAGAGCGGTGCCGAGGATGGCCTGATCCGGGATCAAGCCGCTGGGAAGGGTCAGCAGGTAAAACAGCGCCATCAGGCCGCCAAACAGATAGGTGCAGGCCAGGATCAGCAGCGACCAGGTGCGCGACGCGCGCGCCCACACGAACAGCAGGAAACTTGTCGACAACTCGGTGATCAGCACGCTCGCCGCAAAGAAGGGCAGAATCGTCGGCAGTTCCGGTCCCGCCATTGCCGCCATCGGCAGGATGGCCAGGGCTGTGATCCCGTAGAGATAAATGCCCCGGACGATCCAGTCATAGGTCAGGTCCCGGCTGGACCTTATCTTGATTGGCGGCCAGGCGTCCGGTGCCGGGATCACCGCGCGATAGGAGAGCGCAGGGCGCGGTTTGGCGGCCTGGACAGCTTCGGACGTTTTCGGCAAAACGTGTACCCCTGGTTGCTGCCCGCCAAAATCTCCCGCCGCCGCGGTGGGTTGTCTGCCGGCCGGGTCTGGGGGGCACCATCGGAACCCCGGCCGTTCAGGTGCAGGGTCAAGCGGAACTCAGCTCCACGCTGCGATTCGCGACCACCCATCTTCACCGTCACTTGGCGGATTTCGTCGGCCCTCCATGGTGCATACGACGCCATTTAGCCCGAGTTCCATCGGGGCAGGCGCCGGCGGTGATGCAGCAAGGAATTCTTCACGTTGTCGCCGTTTTATAGGCTGGGCGCTCGCCTCTTGCGAATTTGGGCGGTAAATTGCGGAATTGCGCCGCCCACCGATTCGTAAGGCTTACAGCACCATGACCATCCGCTTGCACCGCGGCGATCTGCCCGATCTCAGCCGCTACAAGGCTTCGGTCGCGATCGACACCGAGACCATGGGCCTGCATCCGCTGCGTGACCGGCTCTGTGTGGTTCAGCTGTCCGGCGGCGACGGCAGCGCCGATGTGGTGCAGATCCCCAAGGGACTTTACGACAAGGGGCATCATGATGCACCGAACCTGAAGGCGCTGTTGGCCGATCCGAACGTGACCAAGATCTTCCACTTCGCGCGCTTCGATCTCGCCGCGCTGTACCATGCCTTCGGCGTGATGCCGCAGCCGGTCTATTGCACCAAGATCGCCTCGAGGCTCTGCCGAACCTACACCGATCGCCACGGTCTGAAAGACCTGGTCCGCGAAGTGCTCAACATCGACCTCCTGAAGCAGCAGCAATCCAGCGATTGGGGTTCGCAAACCCTGAGCGAGGCCCAGCTGTCCTACGCGGCCTCCGACGTGCTGCACCTTCACGCCGTGCGGGAGCGCCTCGATGCCATGCTGGCGCGCGAGGGCCGTACCGACTTGGCGCAGGCCTGTTTCGAATTTCTGCCAAGCCGGGCGAGGCTTGATCTGCAGGGCTGGGAGGCCGAGGACATCTTTGCACATTCCTGAGCCGGGGCTCCGGCGTTGGCCTGCGCAAGATGCCACGAAGCCGGTCCGCTCCGCCGCTTTTCGGTCACACTCGTGACACGAGGTGGAGGCTGCATCGCCGGGCAATAGCGGGTACAATGGCCGCGGGTCCGGCCAGCCGGCCGCGACCGGGGGCGCGCCTCAAACCTGGGCTAGGCCATTGAAAGAGCGCATGATCTTTTCTCGTCTAGCGACTATTTGGCACCGCCCGGCCGGAGCGCAGGCCGGTCGCAGGATCGACTTCAACCGATGCCGCCGGGTGTCGCGGTGAATTCGGTCCGCAATCCAGCCTACCAGGCCGGAATGGAAGTGCGCTTTGCCATCGCGGCGCGGCACAGCCGATTGGTGCGGCTGCTCCGCATCGCGGTCCCGGCGGCGGTGACCCTGGCGATGGCGGCGATCCTCGCGGCGTCCTCCTTCAACAATCCGTTCCGGATGGGGTTGTCCAAGCTGCCGGTCGATGTCGACAACGTGGTGGTCTCCGGCACCAAGATTACGATGGAGGCGCCGCATATGGCCGGTTTCACGCCGGATCAGCGGCCCTATGAAGTCTGGGCAAGAACCGCGACCCAGGATGTCACCGACCCCGATCATGTCGATCTCAACATCTTGCGGGCCAAGATGTTGATGGAAGACCAGACCACCATGACGCTGGATGCCAAGACCGGGCTGTTCGACACCAAGCAGCAGCAGCTCAATCTGCATAAGGATATCTTCCTGCAGACCTCCAGCGGTTACGAAGCGCGGCTGTCGCAGGCCTTTGTCGATATGGCCAAGAACGAGGTGACATCGGACGAACATGTCGATGTCAAACTGCTGAACGGCACCTTGACCGCCGACCGGCTGCACATCACCGGCGGCGGCGAGGTTGTCATATTCGAGGGTCATGTGGTGATGAATCTGGACAATCTCGGTCCGCCGGGCCAGCCCGCACCAGCCGATCCCGAACCGGCGGTCCACCATGACCGGACAAAATCCGCTTCCGCCAGACCCACAGGCGCCCGATGACGGGTCAACCAGATTTCAGGGCGGATTGCTTGCGCTTTAGCGGGTCACGCCGATGGACTGCAGCTGGCATCTCAGTCGCGGTCGTGACAATGGCGGTGATCGCGGCGACGGATGTCGCGGCGCAAAGCGCGGTGAGCGGCGTGCCCAATGCGATGCAGGGTTTTTCGCAGAACCGCGACCAGCCGATCCAGATCGAAGCGGCTTCCCTCGAGATGCGCGACAAGAAAAAGGAAGCGACTTTTTCCGGCAGCGTCAAGGTGATCCAGGGCGACACCACCATGACGTCGAAGACGCTGGTGGTGTTTTACGATTCGACCCCGGCAGCCGCTCCGCCTGTCGCGAAGGCCGATGCCAAGCCGGCGCCGATGCAATCGACCACGCCGGGTCCCGGCGGCAGTTCCTCGATCCGCCGCCTGGAAGCCAAGGGCAATGTGGTAGTCACGCAGAAGGATCAGGTGGTGACCGGCGAGACCGCGGTATTTGATACCAAGACCAACCTGATCACCATGCTCGGCGGCATCGTGCTGACGCAGGGCAAGAACGTGCTGCGCGGCGACCGGCTGTTGGTCGACATGACGACGGGGGTATCGCGGGTCGAATCCGACAGCGGCAAGGTCCAGGGGCTGTTTCAATCGTCCGGCCAAAGCGGCCCGCTGATCCCCGGCACGACGACACCACCTTCACCGGGCAGCCTGGCCAAGCCGAAATAGGGTCGGGCTCGACCGATGCAGGCAGCCGGGCGAATGCTGATGGCGGCACTGGCGTCGACCCTGTCCAGCGCCGCGGTGGCGCAGAGCGCGCTCAGCGGCGTACCCAACGCGATGCAGGGTTTTGCCCAGAATCGCGGGCAGCCGGTGCGGATTGAAGCAACCGCGCTCGACATGCGCGACAAAAATCAACAGGCGACCTTCACGGGCGGTGTCCGGGTCGTGCAAGGCGACACCCGGATGACATCGGATAGTCTGGTTGCCGACTATGACAAAGACGCGGCCGTGACAAGCCCGAACGGCCCCGTCAGGCCGTTGCCGGCCGCGCCTGGTCGCGGGCCCGCTTCCTCGATCCATCGCCTGGAAGCCAAAGGCCATGTCATGGTGACGCAAAAGGACCAGGTGGCCAGCGGCGATCAGGCCGTGTTCGACGCCAGGACCAATCAGATCAAGATGCTCGGCCAAGTGGTCTTGACCCAGTGTCAGAACGTGCTGCGCGGCGACCGCCTGCTGGTGGATATGCGCACCGGGGTTTCCCGGTTGGAAGTCGACCATGGCAAGGTCGAGGCGCTGCTGGCGCCGCCCGGACAGGGCTGCGGCGCCCCAGCACCGGCGGGCGGAAAAACTCGGAAACCCGGCGGCCTCAAATAAACCGAAATAGTATCAATTGCTTGCAAAATACCCCGGGCCAGTCGAGGTTGCTGCACGCGACGCCAGCCTGTATGCACTGGCGTGGCCGATCCGTCCCGATCTCGACAAGCCGGGCCGCCGGCATCTTTTCCTTCATGCGGTGCGAGCGCATGATCGTCGCCGCTTGTGGGCCGCGGCGTTACCGTGAAAGGTTGAGCTGAGCGCGAATGGTGGATCTCCTGGGCATGTTCCGTCGACGCCCGGCCAAGCGCGGTCCTGCAGGATTTGCGCGGTCGCGCGGCAAGGCAGCCGTATTCGAGGACGCCATGGGGGAACTCTTGGGAACTCCGGTGCGGGACGCGCCGCCGATCGCGCGCGAAGTGCCGCTGCCATCGCCTGCTGCTGCGGTTGCCAAGCCGCGTTCAAGCAGCCGGGCGAATGGCGCCGCGGCGCCGCGGACCGGCTATCTCGCCGTGCACAGCGTGGAGAAAAGCTTCGGGTCGCGCCAGGTTGTCCGTGGCGTCAGCATCTATGTCCGGCGCGGCGAGGCGGTCGGACTGCTCGGGCCGAACGGCGCCGGCAAGACTACCGTATTCTACATGATCACCGGCCTGATCAAGGCGGATCG
>Ga0302319_10026447_pt1 | contig 10217 bp, 10 predicted proteins | sample Bog_T0_2_FD_203319 | JGI IMG/M metagenome (GOLD analysis project Ga0302319, IMG submission 203319) | Peat permafrost microbial communities from Stordalen Mire near Abisko, Sweden - Bog_T0_2 | ecosystem: Environmental > Terrestrial > Soil > Wetlands > Peat | place: Sweden: Abisko, Stordalen Mire...
ACTGGACCCGATCAGGGTTTAACTTTCGCTCTGGAAATGAAGGCGGTTGACAACCAGTGGACAAGATTGGGGTCTAAGAGGCATGAGCAGACGACACAGGCAGGGCGGAGTTTGGAATCTCCACGTCGCCGGCCGGCCAAAGCCCTACGGCGTGCAGTGGCGCGAGACCGCTTGGGATGCGGAACAAAAGGCTGAGAGAACGAAGCGGCTGACCGAGTTCTACGAGACGGCCGAGCAGCGCGACGCCCGCGCGACGGCCCTGCGCAAGCAGCGAAAGGGCGGATCCCTTCTCACCGCCACACGCAGCGAGATCGAGCAATGGCGCGCGTTCCAGCACGCCGTCAACGGCACACCGTGGCAGGAGATTGTCGCCGGCTGGCGCGCCTGGCTGCTCCAAAACGGAATGCAGGAATGTACCCTGACCGTCGAACAGGCGGCAAGCGACTACCTCGCCGTCTGCGAGCGGCGAGTGGCGTTGCAGCAGATGAGTCCGGATACGCTTCGCCAGAAGCGGCAGAAATTGGCGCTCTTTTCCGAGCAATTTGGTCATTTGAAATTGAACCAGGTGCAGGGAGCCGACGTTGAAACGTGGATCGAGGACTTCGACGAAGTGCAAACCGAGGCGACTTTCAACAACTACCGCAAGCAAGTGCGGGCGATGTTTGAGCCGCACGTCGCCGCCGGATTGCTTCGCCGCAATCCCATCGACAGCGTGAAGCCGCGCGACGATTCGACCGGGGAAGTCGGCATCCTGACGGTGCCGCAAGCGGCCCGCCTTTTTACCTATGCGCTTAAGAGCGACGAATACTCCGTCGCCTTGGGACGGCTCGCTTTGGAGGCTTTTGTCGGCCTCCGTTTCTCCAGCGGATGCCGGCTTGAGAAGAAAGACATCAACTTCGAGGATCGGGGAATCCTGCTGCCAAAACGCAAGCTCAAGACCAAAAAGCGGCATTACATCGACGGCCTGCCGCCCCAGGTTTGGGATTGGCTCGCCGTAACCCCGGAAGCGTGCTGGGACCTCACGGCGCGCCAATACATGGAACTGAAAAGCAATCTGTTTACTGATGCCGGAGTGCCGCATCCTCACAACGATTTTCGCCACAGCTTTTGCACCTACGACGTGGCGGCGCACAAAAACCCAGGGCGGACGGCCTACATTCTTTGCCACCGGAATCAGGATTTGCTTTGGGATCGGTACAAGGGAAATACCAACGAGGCGGAAGGAAAACGCTATCAGTCCATCACGCCGCAGACAGCCGAGAGCTTGGCGCAAGATTTCGTTCCGCAAGCCGCGCGTGAGCGTCCTGCGGCGTGACGCCGAACTGCTCCAACGCAAGCGGGCTGATCTTGTAGGGGCAGCCGAATACCCATTTCCGGGGTATCAAGCCGGTGCGGATTTTGCGGCGGACGACCTCCTCGGACAATTCGACGGCGACGGCAAATTGGCGCACGGTGAGGCGCGGTATTGGCGCAGCCGGCGTTGCGGCGACGCCGACGACCCGGCGGACAATCGCCTCGATGCTTATCAGGTCTGACGCGTCCAAGGGCATCTTTTCTTCACGCAATTTCGCGCCTCGCGGCGCCCTCGACAACGGAGAGCATCTCCTGAATTTTCGGTAGACCGTCTCCGCTAAAAGCAGTAGGCGATCCTTCCGTCCCTCGCACCGCCGCACCCGTTTTGGGTGCAAAGCGCGCCGGAAAAAGCCCGCATGGTGGCGAACTTTCGCCAGCGTCATCGGTCGCGGCGGCGGCGATCCGCTTGGTTTTCGCGCTGCCCGTTTTTCCGCTGTCTTGATCGCTCGATCCAACGACGAAGTCGTTAGGGCCTTGCGTCTCCATGAAAAAGAGGGAGTGGGTCGAGAAAAGCCAGGGCGGATTGTCGCAGGATTTTGGGAATGGATCGCCGCGAAAATGCGATGAGGGGCAGTGGGGTTGTCAGCGCCGCGAAGAAAGCTGACGAATCGGCGGCTGGTGTCGGCCGTCTACCGTAAATTCAGTAGATGCTCGCGGTTGTCCGGTGGACGCAACGGACCGTAGTTGAGGCCGCATGATAACGGTCGGACTGATTCGAAGCGGCGCGACTTACCTTTCGCAACACCTGCAAAAAAACGACTACTGGCAGGAGGGCGAGAAGCAGGTCTTGGGGAAATGGATCGGCCGGGGAGCGGAGCTTCTGAATCTGCGCGGGACCGTCGAGGAGAAAGCATTCGAGGCCCTGCGGCAAAATCGCCACCCAGTGACCGGCAAGCGGCTGACGGCGCGAGATAGCGAGAAACGGGTCGCCTTCTTCGACATTCAACTTTCGGCTCCGAAGGACGTGAGCGTTCTTGCCTTGGTCGGCGACGATGGGCGCGTTCGCGCGGCGTTCTGCGAGGCAGCCGAGACCGCGCTTGGGGAGATGGAGCGTTACGCCGCCGTCCGGGAGCGGCGGGGCAGGAAGGCGGCCAGCGAAGAGTACCGGCTGACGGGCAACTACGTTGGTGCCCTGTTCGTCCACGACGCGAGCCGCGACCTGGACCCTCAGCTTCATGTGCACGCGGTCCTGGCTAATGCCACTTGGGACGCGGAGCGGTCGCGATGGCTGGCCCTCAAGCAAACGCCGATGCTGCGGGCCTCGCCCTACTTTCGCCAGGTCTTCTACCGCGAGCTTGCCGGTCGATTGCGAGGTCTCGGTTATGAGCCTTACGGCATGACTCCGCAGGGGTTTTCCATTCGCGGGGTCGAGCACCTGCGGGAGCGCTTTTCGAAAAGGGCGAGACACGTGCAAACCTTGGCTAACGAATTCGCGCAGAAGAAAGGACGCCGGCCGACAAAACGCGAGGTGGAAGTCCTGGTCCGTGAGTCGCGTTCAAAAAAGCTGGCGAGCGTGAGCACGACCGAGGTGAGGGCGAGGCAGAGAGCGGAGCTGACCTCCGAGGAACGTCGCGGCCTTGCGAACTTGGTCAGTCAAGCGAGCGAAAGGCCGCGCCAGCAGGTCTCGCTCGGCCAACCGCTCACCGTCCTGAAAACGGCGCTCAGGCATGTTTTCGAGCGCAAGAGCGTCGTCCAGGAAGGCGAAGTCCTGGCCGCCGCTTTGGAACTACATCCAGATTTTTACCGTTGGCGGGAACTACAATCCGCCCTCGTCGAACACCGGGACCTGATACGCTTTCACGGCGAGCTGAGCCTGCGGTCAATTCTCCGGGAGGAGGATGCGACCGTTCGACGGACACAGGACGGGCGCAACACGCGGTTTGCCCTGGGCTCTCCCGAACACCTGCCCGAAGACCTGACTCGGGGTCAGAGGAAGGCGGCCAAGGCGCTTCTCTTGAACAAAGACTTCGTGAGCGTCCTGATCGGGGATGCAGGCACGGGCAAAACGCGGCTTCTCACCGCCCTGGAATCGGCCCATCGCGCGAAAGGAGGCGAAGCCTTTATACCGCTTGCGCCGACGACTCGGGCGCGTGACGCCCTGCTTCAAAGCGGCTTTGAGGGTGCGGACACGGTGCAACGATTCCTAGTGAGTCACGAGCATCAGGCGCGGGCCGCGAGGCGATTGATTCTCGTGGACGAGGCGGCCCTGCTGTCCACGGAGCAGCTTGCCCGGCTGACTTCGATTGCGCTGGACTGGCAAGCCCGCGTGCTGCTGGTAGGCGACGCGAAACAGCATTACAGCATCCAACGTGGGGACGCTCTGCGAAACGTGGTCCAGCGCTCCGATGTTCCCGTTGTGAGGCTTTCGGAGGTGCTCCGCCAACGGGAGGAGCCGGACCGGCATTTTAGCCGGCTCCTCGCTAATGGCGACGCGGCCGAAGCCTTCGACTACGCCAACCGGCGTGGAATGGTGCGTGAGACCGGCGATGACGAAACTTTATTTTCGAAGGCAGCAGAGCACTACGCGGAGAATCGGGCTCGGAACGTCGAAACCCTGGTTGTCATCCCCTTTTGGGAGGAGATTAGGCGGTTTAATGAACATGCCCGAACCGCGTTGCGGCGACGTGGGCTTTTGGGAGAAACCGAGGTCGTTCGCGAGGCCGTCGAGCCGCTCGCCTGGACGGAAGAGCAAAAGGCGCACTGGGGACGATACCAGGTCGGGGACCGGCTGCTTTTCGTGAGAAACACGCGCTTCGCGCGGCAAGGCTCGGCCGCCGGGGTCCAGGAAATCCTGCCCTACGGTCTGCGGGCCGTCGGGGGCGATGGGCGCACGTTTACGATCACGCGGAAGCAGCGTGGGGCCTTCGACGTGGGGCGGGCGCAAACGCTGCCGTTGGCGGTGGGCGACAGGCTCTTGATTCGGGGCCACGACAAGAACGCGGGATTGGCGAATGGGGATTTCAGGGAAGTCGCCCGGGTAGAGTCGGCGACGGGCGAAGTCGTGTTCGCGGACGGGCTCGTTCTGCCGCGAGAATTCAAGGCTTGGACGTATGGACACGCCGTCACGTCGTACCGTGCCCAGGGGAGCACGGCGGAGGAATCGCTTCTAGTGTTGGGACAGGTGGCCGAACGGGCGCTTCTGTGCCGACAGTTTTACGTCGGCAACACCCGGTTTCGTGGTGCTCACCGCATCTACGTCGCCAATAGCGAAGCGATCCGGGAGCGGCTGGCATTTCCCGATCTGGGCCGGGAATCGGCCAGCGAGTTTGAAGAACGCATGTGGATGAACCCTGCGCGGCGGATCGCCACCCGTCATTTGCGGCGGCTGGGAATGAGCGCCCGGCTTGCGTGGCTGACGATAGCCCACGAATGGCATCAGCGGCAGGTTCGCGATGAGGTTCGGCAACGCATGGACCTATGATAGCGGAACGAAAGCAGCCTCGCATCACGCTAAGCGGGTGGGGAGCGGGGCGTAACCGCGATGTAACATTAACCCCAAGTCGCGGCTGCCGTCCGAATGCCCCCAACGATTTACGTCGCACTTTCCAAAGCCGAGTTCGCCCCCGCGCGCCTCGATCGGACGATCGCCAAACCACGGAATCGGCCTCGGCTGATGGCGCCGCGCATGGCGGTGTTGCTCAATATCCGGGACTTGCGGCCCGATTCACGCCACATTCTGATCCTACGATGGCAACCAAGCCTAAAGTCGCTGCCAAAAACTGCCAGCCAACTAGGCCGCTGCCAACCGCTCCATCGCTAAGTGCACCCGCGTCTGTAGCCTCCTCGCGTAGGACCTCCATTCTAGCAGCTACAGTCATCGTTTTCGCCGCTTTCGTGGCGTTCAACAACAGTTTTCGCGGCCCGTTTATCGCCGATGATCTATGGTCGATCACGAATAACCGCACAATATTACGATTGAGCAGTGCGCTGGCGCCACCGTCTGATACGACAACGGGAGGCAGACCTCTGCTTAACCTTACATTCGCCGTCAATTATGCTCTGGGTGGGATGAATGTTTGGGGGTACCACGTGCTCAATCTGCTCATTCATATACTAGCGTCCCTAACGCTATTCGGCATTGTGCGACGGACTCTGCTAAAGCCTGCTATTTCTCGACGTTTCGGTGCGGCAGCATTGCCACTAGCGCTGGCGGTCTCGGTAGTCTGGAGCGTGCATCCGTTGCAAACTGAAGCTGTGACCTTTGTTTCACAGCGGGCCGAAGCGCTGATGGGGTTCTTTTATTTGCTAACGCTTTACAGCTTCATTCGGAGCACAGAATCAGATCGACGACGAGGCTGGCAGATGCTCTCCGTCACGGCCTGTTTCCTCGGTGTATTCAGCAAAGAAATTATCATAACTGCACCGGTAATAGTCTTTCTCTATGATCGCACCTTTGTTGCCGGCTCGTTCCGCAATGCATGGCGTTTGCGTTGGCGTTATTACCTCGTATTGGCGTCCTCATGGTTACTGCTTGCACGTTTGATGGCAGATATTGGCCAGCGGGCTGTCGGTTTCGGCCACGGAGTGACGTGGTGGAATTATGCTCTAACATCATCTCGGTCGATTGTCGTATATCTTAAATTGGCGGTCTGGCCCCATCCTCTTGTGTTTGACTATGGTACTGATGCTATTGTCGTCCATAACCCAAGCGATGTAATCCAATATATTGTGGTCATTGTTACGCTATTGGCGTTTGTCGCGGTCGCTCTCCGCCGATTCCCTCCCATTGGCTTTTTGGGTGCATGGTTTTTCGTGATACTCGCCCCAACCACGAGCGTCGTCCCTGTGGTTCTGCAACCGACGGCTGAACACAGAATGTATTTTCCACTAGCCGCGCTGATTTCCTTTGGAGTCCTAGGACTTTACTCGTTGATCGAAAAGCGCAGCTCAATTGTGCTTGCTGCTGTAGCATCCGGATTTTGCTACCTGAGTGTATGTCGCAACAGTGATTATCGTAGCGGGCTCGCGATTTGGACCGATACAGCAACAAAAGCGCCCAACAACGAACGTGCCGAAAATAATCTCGGAGCCGCCTTAGTAGATACTCCAGGTCGCTTAACCGAGGCTATAGCCCGCTATCGTCGAGCGTTGACTATTAATCCTGACTACGCGTTAGCTCATAATAACCTTGGAAGGGCTCTCTTGTATACTCACGGCGGCGCGGCTAAAGCTATCGCCGAATTTCGGATGGCGCTGCGGCTGAATCCTAACTTTGCGTTGGCCCATTGCAATCTCGGGACCGCCTTGATCAACAGCCCGGGCATGACTGAAGAGGCAATTGGTCATTTGAGAAAGGGTGTGGAGCTAGAGCCCGATTTAGCACAGGCTCACTATGAGCTGGCAAATGCATTGGCCGATCAGCCCGGGCGGCTAGCTGAAGCGATTGCGGAATACAATACGGCGATACGCCTGAACCCCGACTTCTCGGAAGCGCATTCCGGACTAGGTTTAGTTTTGCTGAGAATTTCCGGGCGCACCAACGATGCAATTGAGCAAGATCGTGAAGCTCTTCGCATCCAACCCAATTCCCCAATCTATCATAACAATTTGGCCATCGCCCTTGCACAACAACCTGGGCGCTTCTCAGATGCACTCGCTGAATATAAGAACGCAATCGAACTTGATCCGCGTTTCGCCGAAGCGCATTGTAATCTTGGCCTCGCATTACTTAAAATTCCAGACCGCAAAGACGAAGCCATTGGGCAGCTTAGAAGAGCGCTTGATATCGACCCCAAACTCGCTGTCGCTCACAACAACATAGGACTTGCGTTGTCAACTGTCCCCGGTCGCCAAGATGATGCCATTGCGGAATATCAATCGGCTCTCCACATCGACCCCAATTATGCTGACGCGCGCAACAACTTTGGAAATCTCCTGGCGCGGATTCCGGGGCGTCTATACGATGCCATTGACCAGTATGAGGCTGCATTGCATGTTGAGCCGGATTTTGCTGAAGCACATTACGACCTTGGGGTTGCGCTCTTGCAGATTCCTGGGCGAACCGAAGAAGGAAGACGGCATATCGAGGAAGCCCTACGAATCAGGCCCAATTTCGAGTTGGCGCGGCGCCTAATCGGGCGTCTATCGTCAACTCAAGACCGCTGATATTGCGAATGCGTTAACAGACCTAGTATTGCGTTGCGCCGTAGTCCGACCACGATCCAGGCGACAATAGAGAACGTATAATTGAGTTGGTAGACAAGAAAGTGCGACAAGTTAGAGGCGCCGCTTTGCCAGAAGTCCGAGAGCCGGGGTAACTCTACTTGCATGGACTGGAACCAGATAAGGGCACCCAGCGTCAGGAGAATCGGCACTTGCAAATACAGCGTGCCCTCAAGAAATAGCCGCAACCGCCTCCGCCATCCTAGCGGGCTAGCCAAGACCAAGGCGCAGAAAAGCGAAACTGGTCTCCAGGTGAAATCGAATGAATCAATATCGACATTGCGCACTGGTCCTGACCCGTTGGGTTGCATCAAGGCGGGGTTGACGATCACAATCCGGGTCCTGTGTTCGGCGTGCCGCTCAAACACCGCTTCGCGCCCGCTGCGACTCGATCCGAAAAAGACCTTTCCGACGGCACAGAAATATCCGTTGCACGCATCGGATAATCCCGGCCACGGGATTTGAAAGAGTCCATACCAAAGAAGAAGGCGCAGAGAGAAACCGACTATTATTCTACGCCTCGACATGGCCGGGATTCGCACGAATTGCCCATGAGGCCCAAGCGATGGAAAAGAGCACGATGACGGCCACAAGAAGGGCGGGCCAAACCGTCCCATGCATTGCCTCGAAAATACCGGGACGATGCACGCCAACCAAGAACAACGTCACGACGCGAAGGAAATTGGTGATAAAGATGAGCGCCATCCCTAGGACGATACCGACGAGCTTCCTGTCAAGGGCCGCCGGGGATGCAAAAGCTACTGCCCAAAGAAAAAGGATGAGGTCATACGCCGAACAGTCATTTGAAATCACCAGGGTGTAGTGGATGGACGTTATGAGGGCGCCAATTTGGCGCGATTCCTCACCGATACGGTTCAGTGCGTGACTTCCGACTATCGCATAGAACTGTGACAGCCCGATCAAACATCTCTGGCACGGCGGCAGGAGAAAGACAGCATTCAAAAGGATCAACGAAAGTGAAAACTTCACTAGGAATTTGAAAACCGGACCTCGGGCCGCCCAAAGGGACCTTAGAGCGGCAAGTGATGGCATCACCGGCGAAGCCGGCCGGACCTTTCGCTTGCTGTGACGCCCCATGTTGTGACAGGTCAGACGAGGCAGGTTCTTCGACGATGAATAAATAGCGAAAATGCCGCTATGACGACCACAGCCAACGCTCCCTCAACCCATGCCGGCATGGCGGGTATTTGAGAACCTGGTGGAAGGACGGAATAATAATATGTCCCCTCATCCGTGATTGCCTCGACGTCTCCTCCGACTCCCAAGGGTGGAGGCGAATACGCGTTCGAAGGGTAGCTGTCGCTGTAATTCATATACAAAATAGGGATATTATAATCACCTTGTCCACCACCATAGCCGAATCCAGCTACCGTTAAATTATCCCAGCTTGTGCCCTCATTCCATTGCTGCATCCTACCAAAGTAAGGCGGCGTGAGTGTTGCGGATGCGTCAGATCCGTTAGTTGCCTCAATTACTACCCATGGATTTCCACTTGAGCCGTCTCCGCTAATAGGCGCGGGTGTAGATACCTGCGCTATGGCTCCACCTGAAGCCGCAATTGCGATTGCAATCGCCGTTGGCAAGCGCCACCGTAAAGGGCTACGCATGGAAAGACCGAGGCGATGGAGGTGTGTTAGAATGCCAGAGCGGCGCCAATTACAGTTGGATAGACGACCCATTTGAAGTTTCATTTGTGGATGATGTGCTGCATTAACCTCGAAGGAAGATTCGAGGTTGTATTTAAATAGGAACGTTGAGATGGATTAAGAGCGCTCTGTCAGGTCTTGACCTCCATCGTCGCAAAAGTGGGTGAGACGTTGCGGAGCTTCGGGACTGTCCTTCCGCATCCGGCTGGGCGATTATGAAAACCGTTGAATTGGCGAATACAAGACCGCCAGGGTGACGATTGCACGACGATGCCGCGCAATTTTGCTTCCGTCGCCAATTGGCGGCCACATGCGGAAGCGAGCTTCAAAAATCATCGGAGCCGAGCAAATGAACACCGTGTTGCGACAAGGTGTTTAATGTCAGTTGGTTCGCATACGCTTGGCTGCGCGTGGCTGCCAAACCGTATCCCTACTTTCGCCAGCTTGTTCGTGCCCTCCGTCAAAGGCATGGATGGACGCAGGAACAGTTGGCGGAGAAGGCGGATTGCGACTACAAATACTTTCAGCTTTTTGAGATCGGACGGACGGCGACACCAGCCTTGCCTATGGTCGAAAAGCTTGCGAAGGCCCTTGGGACGAAACCGTGGGTCCTCCTGTGCGACAGCGCATACCTCGTTTCGTCTAAAACAGGCCTTGCTCCCGGTCATTTTACCAGGTCAGTTCCGCGGCGCCCTGGACGGCCTCGGAAGGACCAAACACGGCAAAACCGTCATGGGCAGGCTTTTCGTAAGGGTCAGTTTTAACGGAGCGCGGTGATCGAGTCACGACGGGCGTTCCGGTGGACAAACAGTTGACAAAATCGCGTTGCCTTGCGTCGCGCCGAGTCGCACGGCGTTGAGGTTTCTCCTCTGAAAACACGAAATCCTGCCTTGCGGCGGGATAAGCTGGTGGACCCGATCAGGTTCGAACTGACGACCTCCTCAATGCCATTGAGGCGCTCTTCCAACTGAGCTACGAGCCCTTAGCCTTTGCAGAGGGTGAGAAAGATCGATTTCCCCCGCCAGAACGCAAGTA
>Ga0302319_10026449_pt1 | contig 10217 bp, 6 predicted proteins | sample Bog_T0_2_FD_203319 | JGI IMG/M metagenome (GOLD analysis project Ga0302319, IMG submission 203319) | Peat permafrost microbial communities from Stordalen Mire near Abisko, Sweden - Bog_T0_2 | ecosystem: Environmental > Terrestrial > Soil > Wetlands > Peat | place: Sweden: Abisko, Stordalen Mire...
AGCAGAACAAGATGGGCGATTCGCCTGCCTTCTACGTGCCCGGCGTGCCGCTCTTGGCCTATATTCCCGGTCAGGCGCCGCTGCCGATCAATCCGGCGCTGCCGGTCACCTCCGGCTTGTGGAACCAGAGCAAGGAAATTCAGGAACCGGACACCGACCGGGTGGTGATGCCCAGCCTGACCGTGCAAAAGGAATTCGCGGTCGCCGATCTGACCTCGGTCACCGCCTTTTTCAAGCGCGACGTCGATCGCTGGCAGGACGGCACCCCCTATAACAGCGCCGCCTTCGCCCTGTTTTTCCTGGATACCCTGCCGGGCGCCAATAGCGCCGCCGACGACAGCACCATCGCCTTCCTGCCGTCGCCGGTGCATTACCAGACCGATTACGGCCAGTTCAGCCAGGAGTTCCGACTCGCCACCAAGCCGGACCAGACCTTCCTGCAGGTGCCGATCAAGCTGGTGGGCGGCCTCTATTACGCCGACCAATGGTCGACCTTCAAAGTCTACCAGGTCATCAACAATGTGAATGGCGCCTTCCAGAACATCTATGGCACGCCGCTGTCCGGCGTCGGGCCGATTCAGTCTCAGCTTTCCAACCTGTTGGGAGTCGGCGCGCCCTATAATTTCTTCCCGGGCGGCGTCGACGAATTCGAATATCACTATTATGACGAGCGCGATTACGCCGCCTTCGCCCAGCTGGACGCCGAACTGTTCCCCAAATTCCATGCCACCGTCGGCTTGCGCTATACCCTGGCCCGCGAATCCTACGATTTCTTCTCCTACGGCTTCTACGAGATCGGCAATTTCACCAACCAAGCGCCTTTCAACGAAGTCACCCATTTCAATGCGCTGACGCCGAAATACGGCGTTTCCTACGATTTGTCCGACAATTCCAACCTCTATGCCTCGGCGACCAAGGGCTACCGCCTCGGCGGCCCCAACAGCCCGGTGCCGATTCCCGCCTGCGTCGCCGCCGGCGATTTCAATCTCTATAGCATTCCCAATCCACCCCCCAACAACTTCAAGTCGGACTCGCTTTGGAGCTATGAAATCGGCAATAAGAGCCGCCTGTTCGACAACCGCCTGTCGGTCGATGCGGATTTCTTCTATATCGACTGGAGCAATATCCAGCAGTCGATCTTCATGGTGGGCTGCGGCTACCCGATCACGCTCAATGCCGGCGATGCCACCAGCTACGGCCCGGAACTCGAACTGCGCTACAAGGTGCTGGACGGGCTGACCATCGGCGTCGCCGGCACCATCGACCACACCGCCATCACGCGATCGAATTTCCCCGGCACCATCCAGGTCGGCGACCGTATCCTCAACACGCCGGGCTGGACAGCCCTTCTGTCCGCCGAATATCGCTTTCCGGTGTTCAAGGACTGGGCCGGCTATCTGCGGGCCGACTACAGTTTCAATGGCAATTCGTCGGGGACCTATATCAACACCCAGGCCAATTACGAGGATCCGTCCTATGACGTGCTGAACGCCAGCATCGGCATCGACGCCGGCAGCTGGGAATTCTCACTCTATGGCAAGAACCTGACCTATGACCGCATCATCATCAACCAGCCCCAGGTCAACGAGGTGGTGGAAGGCTACACCGTGCGGCCGATGACGCTGGGGGCGCGCGCCAAGGTCAAGTTCTAGGGTCAATGGGACTCTAGGTCGGCACACCTCAAATGAAGAACTCGACCGATAAAAGGACCAAGGCCGCAATCCAGGCGCTCTCGACCAGCATCAAAGCGATAGGTCGCCATCCGACTTCAATGAGGCTCTTGAACGACGTCTTCATACCGAGCGCGGCAATGGCGGTCACCAGACACCAGCGCGAAGACTCGGTAGCGACGTCGATCGCCAGCTTTGGCAAATAGCCGCTGCTGTTGATGGCGACCAGCGCGGCAAAGCCGATAAGAAACAGCGGAACCAGCGGCCCTTTGCGGGTAACTTTGTCGTCGGAACGGCGCGCGACAAACCAGCCTATGCCCGAAACCACCGGCACCAACATCGCCACCCGCAGCAGTTTGACATAGGTTGCAATATCGCCTGTTTCCGGTGAAATCATGAACCCGGCGCCGATGACTTGCGCCACGTCGTGAATAGTGCCCCCCAGAAATATCCCGGCATGAACGTGATCGAGCCCAAAAATGCCGACCAGGATGGGGTAGAAAATCATCGCCAGAGTCGAAAGGGCGGTCACGGCGACAACGGTCAAGATGGTGTCTCGCTCGCTGTCCGCCTTATGGGGTAACACCGAAGCGATAGCAAGGGCGGCGGAGGCCCCGCAAATGGCGACAGCACCCCCGGTAAGAACACCAAAAACCCGACTTTGCCCCATCCTTCGCGCCAAAAGCGCACCGATCAGAATCGTCGTGACGACGCCGGCGACAACGGTCAGAACCGGAATAATTCCGAGACTGGCAATTTGCGATGCCGTAATGCGGACGCCCAATAGTCCTACCCCGACGCGAAGAATGGTCCGCGACGCAAATTCTATCCCCGCCACGCAGCGACCATCCTCGTGAAGGAAATGAAAGGAAATGCCGAACAGCAAGCCAAACAGCATCACAGGCGCGCCGTAATGCTGCGACAACCACGACGACGCCAGAGCAATGGTAGCCGCCACCAGAACACCCGGATAGACGGCGTTGGCAAGCTCTCCCCCCGGAAGGCAAGTCAGCAGACTGGGTTTACTTGTGTGGTCGATATAGGCAATGCCTTCCAAGCTATCGAGGGACGACCATTTGCCAAAGTCTTTGCCAGTCGGAGATACCATCACAATAGGCCTTCGTTCCAAGCTAAAAATCCTTGTGTCATGCTGCGGCTAACGCCCGCCATCGCGCACCAGACGGAGGCCGACAAATGGACATTTAACGTCATCATAGCTGCGCCGGGAACTGGCCCGCAGCTGTTCAGGATAGGATCCCCACGAACCGCCGCGCATCACCCGAGCGTCGCAGACATCATTGACGCGCGCCCGGCCGTCGGCCGGGGCACCTTCATAGTTTTCGCTCCAGCAATCTTCTGTCCATTCCCAAAGATTGCCGCTCATGTCGTAAAGGCCAAAAGCGTTGGCCGCTTTCTGCGCGACAGGCTGGGTCGACCTTTTTGCGTTATTGATATCCCAGGCGATGGCTCCCACGTCGGAACCGCCGCAATAAAGATCGGAACGGCTGCCGGCACGACAGGCATATTACCATTCTGCCTCGCTGGGCAGTCGAAAGCGGCCGTGCCCGGTCTTGTTCAATTTGGCGATATAGCTGTTGGCAAGTTGCCAGGTCGTCTGGTCAACCGGGTAGGCGTCGCTTTTTTTCAATGTCGATGGGTCGTCCGCCATCAGGCGTCCCCACTGACCCCGCGTGATCTCGGTACGGGAAAGCCAGAAGCCGGCGATGATGCGGTGGTGGACCGGCAATTCGGTTGCCGGGCAATGATCCGCGGGTGCCTGGCATCCCATATCGAATTCGCCGCTCGGAACCCAAACGAAGGCGATGCCAGTGGCCGGCTCGGTCCAAACACTTCCCGCCGTCGGCTCGGATGCGCTCGCCATGCCCGCGGCCAGCAACAGGAAAGCGGCAAAGAATTTGGCCCAGTGTCTCGACATTTTATGTTCTCCCAATATTTTATAATGTCGTGCCAAATAGAGAAGGTAGGGTTCGACATAAAAGTGATAGTAATATCCCATGCAATACATCACTAAGAGAGTTTTCGATTATCTCGGCACTGAGATAATCTGATCAGCGTCACGCAGCACCACGTAAATCGCAGGGATCACCAGGACGGTCAGTAATGTCGACGAGGCTAGACCGAACAGAAGGGACAGTGCCAATCCCTGGAAGATTGGGTCGCTGAGGATGGTGGCCGCACCGATCATGGCCGCCAAAGCCGTCAAAAGAATTGGCTTGAAGCGGACCGCCCCCGCCTGCAACAGCACCTCGCGTAGCGACAGGGTGTGGTCGGCGCCATGGCGTATGAAATCCACCAACAGGATGGAATTGCGGACGATGATGCCAGCCAGCGCTATGAAGCCGATCATGGAAGTTGCCGTAAAGGGGGCGTTGAAAAGCCAGTGGCCGAGAACGATACCGATCAGCGTCAGCGGGACCGGCGTGAGAACGACGAGCGGCAAGGTGAAGCTGCCGAACTGGGCGACCACCAGAATATAGATGCCGAGGATGGCGACGCCGAAGGCCGCGCCCATGTCCCGAAAGGTGACATAGGTGATCTCCCATTCGCCGTCCCACAGGATGGAAGGCGTCGCCTCATTGGTGGGCTGGCCATGCATCAATATCCTGGGCGGCGTTACGATGCCCCAGTCATGCCGCGCGATTGCAGCGTCCACGGCGAGGATGCCGTAGATGGGTGCCTCATAGGCTCCCGCCAATTCACCCATCACCATATCGGTGGCGAGGCCGTCCTTGCGGAACAAGGAAGTCGACCCGAAATCACGCGTGACATGGGTGATTTCCCCCATTTCGACCATCGTGCGCTTGCCGCGCGGATGCGCCGCAGGGACAGGCAGCGTCATCAGCCGTTCTGTCCAGGCACGGTCGTCTTCGGGCAAGTCTACCACCAGATCAAGAGGTAATCGCGCGTCTCCCTGCGTGGCGTAGCCGACCCGAATGTCGCCCAACGCCGCCTGCAAGCTGCTGAACACGGCATCTTGCTCGACGCCAAAATATTCCAGCCGATCGCGATCAAGCGTCACTTTGAGGCGCGGTTCGGGCAATCCATAGGAGTCGGCGATATCGACTATGAAGGGGATTTGCGCATAGATGCCCTTCAATTGCTCGGCGACGTTGCGTCGGGTGGCGGCGTCGGGCCCATAGATTTCGGCCAGCAGCGTTGCCAGAACCGGCGGGCCGGGGGGCACCTCGACAACCCGCAAGGTGGCACCGGCGGGGAGGACCGCTTCCTTCAATTTCTGCCGCAAATCAAGCGCGATGGCATGGCTCGAGCGCGCCCGCTCCGACTTCTGGGTCAAATTCACCTGAATTTCGCCGAGTTCCGGCGATTGGCGAAGATAGTAATGCCGGACCAGCCCGTTGAAATTGAACGGCGCCGGCACACCTTCATAGGTCTGCAGGGAGCGCGTTTCAGGCAAAGTCCGGGCAATTTCGGCCAGCGCGAACAGGCTTCGTTCAGTCTCTTCGAGAGGACTGCCGCGCGGCAGGTCAAGCACGATATCCAGTTCGGATTTGTTGTCGAACGGAAGCAATTTGACCGTCACGGACTTGCTGGCGAACAATACGCAGGCAAGGACAGTCGTAAGTGCGACGCCGGCCAGGAACCAGCCGGCCCGTCGACGGTCTGCCAAAATGGGGGTGGCGACCTTGCGGTACAGCCGGCCAAGTTTGCCCCCGTCGGCATCTTGATGATTTCCCTGCTGCCGGAAGAAGCTGTTGGCGCTGAGTTTCAACATCAGCCAGGGCGCTATGACCATGGCCACGACGAAGGAAAATAGCATGGCCGCCGAAGCGTTGACGGGGATCGGCGCCATATAGGGTCCCATCAGTCCCGACACGAACAACATGGGTAACAAAGCGGCGATCACGGTCAATGTTGCGACCACGGTAGGGTTGCCGACCTCGGCCACGGCATCAATGGCAACCGCCTTCAGGTCGCGGCCATCCTTCATGGCCCAGTGGCGGGAAATATTTTCGACGACGACGATCGCGTCATCGACCAGGATGCCGATCGAAAAGATCAGCGCAAACAGGCTGACACGGTTGATGGTATATCCCATCAATTCCGAGGCCAGCATGGTCAAGAGTATCGTGGTGGGGATGACCACCAGCGTTGCCAGCGCCTCGCGTTTGCCGACTGCGACCAAAATCAATATGACAATCGACACCGTCGCCAAGGCCAGATGGAAGAGCAGGTCGTTCGCCTTGTCATTGGCGGTGCCGCCGTAATCGCGCGTCACATCCACCAAGATATCGGCGGGAATCAAGGGACCTCTCACGCTGTCCAGACGGTCCCGAATGTTCGTTGCGACAATGACGGCGTTTGCGCCTGCCCGTTTGGCCAAGGCAACCGTCGCGGCCGGCGTTCGCAGCCATTGTCCGTCCTCCATTTTGGTTTCCGACCAAACCCTCGCCTCGCCGGGGGCGACACCAATAACCACTTTTGCCACATCGCGCACATAGACGGGACGCCCATCGACGCTGGTGAGCAGAAGCGACCCGATTTCCGGGTTGCCGGTCAGCGACTCACCCGCGTTCACACTGCGAAAGCGGCCTTGGTCGCGAACCATGCCCGCCATCATCTTCCGATTTGCGGCACGGATCTTGGCGATAACTTGGTTGAAATCGAGGCCGTAAAGGGCAAGTTTCTCCGGATCCGGTTCAACGCGCACTGCGGCGGCCGGTCCGCTCGCACTGTAGCTGAGGCCGATATCCTCTGTTTTGGCCATCTCAAGCCTCAGCTTTTCGGCCAGCTTTGCCAGATCGGCGCCGCTCCAGCGTGTCGCCGCCTCTGGTTTTGGCGTCAGCGTCAAGGTAACGATCGCGACATCATTGATGCCGTGTTTGACGATCAAGGGCTCGGGGATGCCGGTCGGCATATGATCGAAATTCGCCCTGATCCGTTCATGCACGCGGAGAACCGCATCATCCTCGGCTGTGCCCACCAGGAAGCGGGCGGTGACAACCACATGATCGTCCTCGGTCTGACTATAGACATGTTCGACACCACGAATTCCTTTGACGATCGTCTCCAAGGGCCGTGTCACCAATTCGACCGCGTCCGTCGCCGCCATCCCATTGGCGTCCACCATGATATCGACCATCGGCACGCTGATCTGCGGCTCTTCCTCGCGCGGGACGGTCATCACCGCGATAAATCCGGCAACCAGCGCTACCATCAGGAACAGTGGCGTGAGCGGCGAGCTGATGGTCGCTTGCGTCAGACGGCCGGAGAGGCCCAGTTTCACGGCCGCACCAGAACGTCGCCCGTCTTCAGACCGGATAAGATCTCGATGAAGTCGGTCCGATCAGGAAGCAGGACGGTATGGCCAGGCTGGACCGGCACCTCGATGGGGACGCCGTCTTTGAGGCTGACTCGGGCATAATCGACGCCAAATCGCATCGACAGAAAGGCGGCCGGAATGGCGAGCGCGTCGCGCGGTTGCGACCTGATCCAGGCGCGCACCCTTTGACCGACGAAATAGCTGTCGCTGTCGGGAATTGTCACATCGACCGCGACGCGGCCCTCCTGAATATGAGGGTAGATCAAACTGATCGATCCCGTGTTAGGTACTCCCTCGCCGTCGATCCGGACCGGATCGCCGAGCGTGAGGTTTTTGCTTTCAGGCAAGATCATGCGAACGACCATTTCCCGTTTCGCAACGCTCGCCAAGGTTTCGCCGCTCATCACGACCGAACCGACAGCCAAGGGTATCGAGAGAACGCGTCCGGCGGCGGGCGCTAAGACTTGGCCCTGCGTGATTTGCTCCATGAGTGCGCTTCGTTCGGCTTCCCGCGCTTTCACGGCGGCGGTTGCGAGCGCGGCGGCCGTTGTCAGACCATCCATGGCGGATTGGCTGATGACGCCGTTACCGAGCAAGGAACGGTTTCGGTCGCGTTCCGCGACGGCTTGCGCCTGTTGGACCCTAAGTCCGACGATCTGCGCATCGAGCGCATCGGCCTGATCCTTGAGTCGTTTGTCGACGACAATGGCGATCACCTGTCCTTTATCGACCAAATCGCCTTCTCGGACCGAAAGTGCGATGACGGTGCCGGGCGTGCGAACACGTGCGGCAATGACGTGGCGACTTTCAACCGTTGCGAAAACCGCCTTTTCGTCTCTGACGGCGACGGCGATCACCGTGTAGCTTTCGGCGGCCCGCGCGCCGCCGATCCCGGCCAGCGTGAGGACGGCTAAAAGCAAAGATATGGCGCGCATGGCATTCTCCCGCAGGACAAGTCCGCTCTTCGGACGCCCTGTCACGCCTTGGTCGTTGGGTGTCCGCCGCTTTTCCAGGCTTGCAGCCCACCCTGCATGTGGGTGACGTGGTCTATCCCCGATGCCCGGCATTTTTCGACCGCCATCGCCGAACGCTTGCCGACACCGCAGTGGAAGACGACATCGGCCTCGGCCGGCGAGGGCAGGCTTTTGGGGTCGAAGGACGACAAAGGAAAATTGCGTGCGCCTTCGATTTTCTCGCTTTGGAATTCGTTCACTTCGCGAACATCGACCAACAGAATGGTTTTCTCAGCCAGTCTCTTTTCGACATCCTCAGGCGACAACTCGATGATTCTCATGGCCCAGCCTTTCACGTTAGGGAAGCGCGTCCGTGTTCTCCGCATTCAGAACGGAGGGTGAACAAAAAATGTGGAAGAGCGTCTCCAGCACGCGGCGCGCCGGTTCGCTGGAGATCGAGTACCAGATGGTTTGGCCGTCGCGCCGGGGAACGACGATGCCATCTTTGCGGAGCAATGTGAGATGCTGAGAAACAGTGGTATCGCGAATGCCGAGGAATTCAGCCAACTCACCGACCGAATTTTCACGCTCGATCAATTGACAAACAATCAGAAGACGATGCGGATTGGCGAGAGACTTGAGCAGCTTGCTCGCGCGTCCGGCGGCGGCGCTCATCAATTTTGCTTCTACATCCATGTTTCTCGACCCTTGTGATGACGGGGTTTTGAGCAAGGTGTTTTCACCCCCGAGCGGCGCCATCCTATTTGCCTTCTGCTGAAATATTTAATTCTTCGTACTTGCGTATATTCGAATTAATGAATATATTAGGGAGTAAGAAGGCTCTCGTCAAGCGCCACGCTCGAGTTTCATCCATGGTTGAAATAGCGGTTCCTGGGGATACTGGCGGCTTCCCGCATTCTGGGCTTCCGCCAGAGAGCACACTCCCGTGAAAGCGGCGCTTGCCGCATTGGCGCTTTTTTGCCTGTCGGCCTGCACCGTCGGGCCGGATTTCGAGCGTCAAGCCCCACCTGACGCCAATCAAGGCTATCAGGTGCTGGGAGAAGCCGGGCCATCGCATTCCGGCGCCGGACAGCGGATCAGGGGCGACTGGTGGCGCCTGTTCGGGTCCGCCGATCTGGATGACGTGGTTGTTCTCGCCATGGCAAGAAACCAGGACATGGTGGCAGCCCGGGCGACATTGGCACAAATTCAGCAACAGGCACGGGCAACCGCTGGCGTTTACTATCCCCAACTCGGCCTGCAGGGCGCCGCGACGCGTGAGAAGGTCAATTTCACCTCCTTCGGCCTCGATTTTCCATCCAATACGCTCAACCTCTATTCTGTAGGCGCAACGGTATTTTATGCCTTGGATCTGTTCGGTCATGACCGCCGAATGGTTGAAGCTGCCGACGCCGCTGCCGAGGCGGAGGGCTATCGGCTGAAGGGCGCTATTCTGACGGTTACTGGAACTCTGGTGATGCGCGCCTTTGATGCCGCAGCCCTCGATAGCCAGATCGCCCTCATCTCGGCCCTGACAGAAGAAGATCAGCGGCAGCTTGATTTGTTGCGGAGCGCGCGTCAGGCCGGCACTGTTTCAGACCGGACCTTGGCCGAGGCCGAAGGCCAGTTGGCCAGCGACTTTGCGCTCTTGCCGGCATTGCGCAGCCAACTGGCGGCAATTCGCCATGATATGGCCGTGCTGGTCGGCAAGACGCCGGGTGAATGGTCGCCGCCCGGTTTCACCACGACATCGTTTAGCTTGCCGGCCGACATTCCGGTCAGCGTTCCCTCCGATCTGGTCCGTCAGCGGCCGGATATTCTGGCTGCGGAGGCAGATCTGCATGCGTCTGCTGCGGCCATCGGCATGGCGGAGGCCAATCGTTTCCCCAGGCTGATGTTGACCGCCGATATTACCCAGTGGGCCACCCGTCCCGGCCAACTGTGGCGGGACGCGGCCACCGGTGCCGGCGTCAGCGGCGGCATCACCGCGCCACTCTTTCAAGGCGGCCAGTTGGAAGCGGCGCAGAGTGCCGCCGAGCATGCCTATCAGGCCAGTCTTGCGCGCTATCGGCAAACCGTCCTGCAGGCCTTCGCCCAAGTCGGGACCTTATTGCAAGGCCTCGCGCAGGATGAAGAGCAACGCCGGCAGACGGGTCTGGCGGCGAAAGCTTCCGATCAGGCCCTGCATTTCGCCGAATTGGAACGCAGTAGCGGAACTCAAGGGGTTTTGCCCCTGCTGGCGGCTGAACGGCAGGCGAAATTGTCCCGTCTTGCCGTCATCCAGTCACAGGC
>Ga0302319_10026451_pt1 | contig 10216 bp, 5 predicted proteins | sample Bog_T0_2_FD_203319 | JGI IMG/M metagenome (GOLD analysis project Ga0302319, IMG submission 203319) | Peat permafrost microbial communities from Stordalen Mire near Abisko, Sweden - Bog_T0_2 | ecosystem: Environmental > Terrestrial > Soil > Wetlands > Peat | place: Sweden: Abisko, Stordalen Mire...
CCATGTGTCCATCGACGGAACCAAGATCAAGGCCAACGCCAGCAAGCACAAGGCGATGAGCTACAAGCACATGAACGAGACTGAGGCGCGCCTGAAGCAGGAGATCGATGCTCTGCTGGCCGCCGCCGAAAAGACCGATGCCGAAGAGGATGCGCAGTACGGCAAGGATCGGCATGGCGACGAACTGCCTGCCGAATTGCAGCGGCGTGAGAGCCGGTTGCAGAAGATCGGCGAGGCCAAGGCGGCTTTGGAACAGGAAGCCAAAGAAAAGGCCGCGCAGCAACGCGCCGAGGCCGCGCAGAAGGTGGCCGAACGGGCAGAAGAAGAGCGGCGCACGGGCAAAAAGAAACGTGGCCGCAAGCCCGAGTTGCCCGACCCCGAGCAGGCCCGGCCAGACGACACAGCGCAGCGCAACTTCACCGATCCGGAGAGCCGCATCATGCCGGACGGCGCGAACAAGGGCAGTTTCGTGCAGGGCTACAACGCGCAGATCGCGGTCGATTCCGCGTCGCAAGTGATCGTTGCCGCCGAGGTTACCCAGGAGACGAACGACAAAAAGCAGTTGCTGCCGATGATCGCGCAGATCGCGGCGAATGTGGAACAGAAACCGGAGAAGGTCAGCGCCGACACGGGCTACTTCAGCGAGGCGAATGTGACCGATGAGCAAGTGAAAGACGTTGATCTGTACGTAGCGACGGGCCGCGACAAGCACGGCGTCGCGGTGAAGACGAGCAGCGATCCGCCACCTCCCGGCGCTTCGCCGAAAGAGGCGATGCGGGAAAAGCTACGAACCGAGGCTGGCCGCACCGTGTACAAGATGCGCAAGGCGATCGTTGAGCCGGTCTTCGGACAGATCAAGGAACAGCGCGGTTTTCGCCGCTTCAGCTTGCGTGGCAAAGAGAATGTCAGCCGCGAGTGGAAGCTGGTGTGCGCGGTCAGCAACCTGCTGAAGCTGTTCCGCGCCGGCGGGGTTCTGGAAATGGCATAAAACGACCGGAAAAGGGGCCCGTTTTACCCAAAACGGCACATAAACCTTGCTATAAGCTACCAACGGGATTACTGCCTGCGCGCCCCAGTTCGAATACCAGCCCTGCAAACCGCTAACCGGCCCTGGCGAAACACTATGCCCGACACACACCTAGTCGAACCGGTAAAGCATCACCGTTTCCGTCCGCAATTGCCGCGAGTCGAAGCGCCAGCCGTTGCCTTGGTCGTTCTCGTCTCCGTTCAGCCGCCGTCCGGGAACCCACTTGCCATCTTCGAATGTTCCCTCGTCCACCGCCGCGATTCCCACCTGCCGGCCACCGGGCGCAGCCGCCTTGAACGACACCCTGAAGCCTTTGCCCGCGCCCAGAAACGCGTCCGGTCCGTTGGCCATAATGAGGCCGAATCCGCTTTCCGCGCCGTGGCCGAATATCTCGTCCAGGCTCACGTGAACCGCGTAGCCGCCCATCGTGAAATCCACCGAAGGATGACTCTTGTCGAGAACAAAGCCATGCACATCGCCGGCGCTCTGGTGCTTCAGCAGCAGCTGCGCAAGCCCCGCAACGGCGCGATAGCTGACAGCCAGGTCGCCTTTTTCATCCAGCTCGGAGTCGATGCCGAAGGGTGAAAAGCCAAGCCCGGCCTCCTCGCCCAGAGCATAAAACACGTTCGCCGCGCCCACAGCGCCGCCTCTCGCCTCCGGCATGTAAAGCGAATTGCCGTCGCGGTGATACCGTTTTGCCCACAGTGCAAAGTCTGGCGCATACAGGTCCGGCGCATAAAAATCCAAACCCGGCCCGGCAGCCTTCCAAACGTCCACCACCCACGGCTCGGGGCAGCCGCTGGGAAAGTCTCCCGGCGGCGCGCCATTCTCGGCCAGCCACGTATTTACATACATGGGAATGTTATAGGCAGCCTTGCCCTTCGCTGCCACAGCATGTATGAACCGCGCATACTGCCACGCCATGAAGATCTCATCCGCTCGCGATGTGTTTCCAAAAACCTCCGCCCACGTGCCCGCTGTCCTGGCTCCATTCTTCTCCCACAGCGCAAGCAAATCCGGATAAAGCGAATCCCGGTGAGTCTTCAAGTAGCCGAGCAGTTGGTCGGGCACCGGTCCTGCAAACGCCTTGTTTGCGGCGTCAGACCGGTCGCGCGAATCGCCCAGAACTCCAACCTCGTTTTCCACCTGCATCATCAGCACGGTATGATCGCGGCCGTCCACCTCTTTGATGTGCCGCATAAGCGCCGCAAAGGCGCGCGCATCCGCCTCCTCGGTTGCAGCCGCGGCGGGGCTCAAAATCTCCACCTCCGCGCCGTGCTCCACCACACGAGGGAACCGCCTCGTATCCTGCTTTACCCACACCGGCGCATAGCTCGACATTCCGTTCTTCCACGAAGCCAGCCAGAGAAACACAATCCGCTGATGCTCGTGCCGCGCCTGCGCCAGCAACCCGTCCACCAGCTTGAAATCGAACTTGCCCTCCTCAGGCTCAATCAGCTCCCAACTCAGCGGGGTTACCACGGAATTCAGTCCCATGGCCGCCAGCTTCGGCCATATCGGCTTCATGTACTCAAGGCTCGACGAAGAAGAGTTGTGCAGCTCTCCCGACAGCATCAGAAAGGGTTTGCCGTCCACGATGAGCTGGGTCGCAGCGCCGCGCTGTTCAAGGTGTGGAGGATTGGGTTGAGGCTGGGCGCTTTGCTGCGCTGACAGCACCCCGGATTCAAGGCCCGCGAGAGTGAGCAAGATTGGAAGCAAGCAGAGTCTGGTTTTCATAACGCCACGGAGTCTATCACAGGCTCCTAGTGCCCCTGTGTGTCAACGGGTCGAGGCAATCTCTCGCGGCCTTAACATCCGTCGTGGTCCCGATTCGGCATCCGTTTCCGTTACGGCCCGCACCCAACTTATCCCACGCCTTCCCCATTGCCCTGACCATCGACTGGGACGTACTGTTGGGGTGTGGCCGTCCTTTCCGTCGATCTCGCATTCCGCCGCTGGTCCGATCTGGGCATCGTAGTACTCGATCGCGTTTCAACACCCGAAGCCGACCGCCGGCTCACGCCGCAGTTCTCACTTGCCACAAACGCGGTCCAACCCCCCATTGCTTGCGAAATTCTCCCCTCAATCCTCACCGGCCCGAGCTCCGAATACGACTGCGGCCCTATAGACCCGAACATTCTGGCCGGCCGCCTCAACCATCTGTGCGCCGCGCGGGGCATCCGAGTGATGGTGCTAGACGGACCACAGGCTTGGAAATCGCGCACCAACGGCTTCGATCACTCCCGTGTCAGCGAGCGCCAACTCAACACCGCTGCCAAAACCGGGCTGCCCGGCGTGGTGAAGCCCGTAACCTATCGCCCGTTTGCTGAGTTTTGTCTGGATGTTTACGACGCTCTGTGCCGGCGCGGCTGGCGGCGCCTCGAATCGCGGGACCAGCCGTGCTCTCCCACCGAGCGCATACTCGTCGAGAGCTACCCATTTGCGGCCTGGAAGTCCCTGGGCCTGAAACCTCTGCCATCCAAGCGCCGCGCAAAAGTGAGCGACCTTGCAGAGGCCTACGGCGCGCTGCGCTCCGTGATTCCCTTCACCACCGACCGACCGCCAAACCACGACCAGCTTCAGGCCATCGTGGGCGGACTTTCCGGCCTGGCTCTCGACGAGCGCAACTCGAACGGCGCACACATTGTCGGCAATCCGCCGCGCCGGGAAGACGGCCATTGGCGCGAAGGTTACATTGTGCTGCCGACGCCGCCGCCGAGACCGGTGAATTTGCGGTGGCTGCACTAAGTTTCGGAGGCCCGGCCGGTGCATATTCCGCATTCTCCCCGGTCCCCAAAAGCGAGGGACTGGGGGCACCGTAATTGTGGTTAGAGACCGGAGCCACCCGCCGCTTCCGCCCCGGTCCATAGGGCTTCGCTGGCTCCATTGAGGAATCTCTGAAGAAGAACAAGTCGGCCTTTTTTTCAAGACAAGAGCCGTGCGCCTGGCGCGCCGCCGTGCATGACGTAAAATGCACACGCTGCGCCGACAAACCGACGTCGCAGCATGTGCTAATGTGTTCCGGCAAACGCGTGACAAACAGTGCATTTGAACGCATTTGAATGCGATTTAAGGTGCAAAGCATTGCAACAACGTGCATTTTTGATGTGTTTTCGCACACAGAATTGCACGTGTAAACCTTTACAAAGCGAGGGAAGTGATATCACTGATATCATCCAGGTCACGACTGCTGGTTCTCAGCGATGGCACCGGGACCCGAGCCGGGGTGCCCCGCAGAAGCGCCGAGATAAGCTGCCCGGACCGGCCGCCCACATTCGTAGGTCGGGAACGATGTTCTGCTCCACGATAGTTTCCGAGGCGGCGACCAGTCAGAGGCTGCCCCGTCGCTCGACCCTGCGGCGTTTTCGGGGAGTGACCCGTGGCTTGCGAGCATTCGTGCTGTCCCAGGTCCCCAAAAGCGAGGGAGCTGGGGCACCCGGATTCTTGTGTGGGGAGATGGGCCACCTGTCTACCGGAGGGGCTTGAGCCGTCTTTCGAGATACTGAAGCTCAGGAAGAATATTGAGTCTGATGTTCTCACGCTCGGTTTTCGGATCTACTTGCTGGTGCGTTTTGAAACTCGCGTGTGCGAAGTCTCCCCGTTTCTCCGAAAGCTGATTGCAGGCTGATGTTATTTGTGCGTCCAGGTCTGGTGCGATGAGGTCAGCTGTCTTCTTTCCATGGTCAAGGCCTGCGGCGGCTCTGCTCAGCGCGAAACGCTGTTGGAGAGCCTGGAGAACCGGCTGCCTGGGGATTTGCGGGGCGAACTTCCCAGCGGCCCTGGTCTCAACATATTGGGAGATGCACGGGGCCTGCCGATGACCGGCCCTGGACTATTTCTCTGTTCCGGGGGCGGGCGGTCCGGTAAAGACTACACTCCCGAGACAGTCGTCTCCGTTGGCGTCTACGGGCATTGTGCCGAAATAGCATTGATACTTGATGTTCGAGCTGTCGTCGCCCTTATCCCAGACGCCGTCGTCCTCACCGCCGCGGCGCTTAACCCCTGCCCCAAGGACGATGGTGCCGACATTTTTCATATCCCACCTGCCGGCTTTGTGGAAGGAATAGACGCAACTGACATCGTGGGAGTTGGGGTTGGCGAAATAGCCAACCACCTCTTGTTTGCTCGCGTCTGTCCAGTTCGAATCGAGGTAGATGGGAGTTGTTGGCTCGATGCAGGCTGTGCGGGGTGGGAACTTCTTTTGCGTGCTGGCGTTGGAGGAAGAGCCGGGAGCGGAGCCGCCTGGGCCTGCCGACGCCGAACCGGGACCCGCGGCTGGAGCGTATCCCGAAGCCGAATCGCCGCCTGATGCGGTAGAGGCTGGCTGGCCATTGGCGTAGGCGGTCTGGGCTGCGGGGCCCTGGGGGGAGCCGGAGCCTGGAGCCGCGGGCTGCCCGGCCTGTGGCGCAGGTGGCGGCGCGCCGGGAGCCCCTGGTGCATTGACTTGAGGCGGCGGTGGAGCTTGCGGCGCCTGGGGCATCTGTGGCGCTTGAGGTGCGGCGGGAGCGCCGGGTGCGGCGGGTGCGGCGGGAGCGCCGGGTACGGCTGGAGCGGCGGGTGCCGCGGGTGCGGCCGGGGGAGCAGCACCGGACGCCGCGCCCGCCTTTTTGCCGAGGCCGATGAGCTTGCCCATGCCACCGCCGCTTTTGGGCGCGCCCGCGGGAGGCTGCTGCAGATCTTTTGCTTCGGCTTCGTATCTCTGCTGATCCGCATCGGAGACCGCAGTGTAGTTGGCATCAGCGCTTAACTGGGTGGCGGGATCGGCGATCCGGACGGCTTGCAGCCAGCCAGCCAGCACGGAGTCATAGTCGCTGACGAGTTTGCCGACAAAGGTGCTGAGGCCGGGCGAGCGCATCTGCTGGACAGCGTAGACACCGTCTCCGGGGACAAACGTGCCGAACATCATGCTGAAGTCGAAGGAACAGTTCTGTCCGGCGCCGGTGCGGACGAGGCGGTCGAATGTGACCTCGGGCTCCTTGATCTTGCTATCGGTGTGTGCTTCTACGCGGCAGGGCGCGATCTGGTTGGCTTGCAGCAGCAGGCCGGTGCGGGTTACCTCGAGGGGAGGTGGATTGCCGGCCTCGGGAAACATCTTGGGGTTAGTGATTTTTGAGAAGCCTGTGGCCTCCCGCGCTCCTATTTTTTCCCACACGTAGAAGTCAAAGACCAGCTTGTCGTGGAGGAAAAGGACGTTGGCAACGGCATAACAGCAGTTGGGAATGAAGCGGATGGCGGGAACGAGGATGGAGGGCGAGCCCTTGTAATTGACGAGAAAGGCCGTGTTGGTGGGCCGGGCGTCGAGAAAGCGAGTGGGCAGATCGGGCGGGAAGGAGAGCATGGGATCGCCGGAGAGGGTTTTCCTGATGGCTCCGCCCATGAAGGAGGTAGCCATGGGCAGGGCAGGGTTGAAGGCGGCCTGCGGACCGGCGGCGAGAGCGGCAATCTCAGCTTCGGTGGCTCCGGCCCTTTTGAGCACGATGAGCGCATCGACGGAGGTATCCCAATGCCGGGAGTTGTCCATGATTTTGGCGATTACCACGCTCTCCGGCAAGCCGGCCGAGATCATCTTGAGGAGGTCGTCGTTGGCATCGGCGGCGGGGGCGGGGGAACCTGCCTGCGCATTCGAATGGATGGGCGAGGCCAGGAAACAGAGCACTATGATGCACGCCAAGATGCACTTCAAAGCAGGATCAGAGACTCGAACCATCCCGATTTCTCCTCTGTCAGGACTTCGTGCCCGGGTTGGTGGGAGATTGTGCAGATGCCGATGCCCGAGACACCTCGCCAGTATAGCGAAAGTTTCGACCTTGCTGTGTTGGGCTGGAGGCGGCATTGGCCGGAGCGGGTTTGGTTCGGGTAGTGTCTGGGCGGGTGGTTGGGATTGATCGGCAGGCAGCAAGATGCCATTGCGGGGGGATTTTGGCTCCAAGTGGGACTTTCAAGAGGTTTGCCTGGGGGCCGGGGTGGGCTTGGCGGGTGGTGGGCGAGTCTACTTTGTCGTTTTCCAGACAGGTTCTCAGCCCCCGAGAGAAGGTCGGCCCATCCAGATGCACATAATCAGACGTTTCCTAACGTCACTCGCAGCGCAGGGCTGCAGTTGGTTCGACTAAGGATGCCTTGCGCGCCGGCAGGTATCCGGCCAGCGTGGCAATGGCAAACATCATGACAACGGCCGCGAAAAGGCTTAGCGGGTCTGCCGGACTGAGGCCGTAAAGCAGCTTGGCGGCCAGGCGGTTGCCAGCCAGCGCCAATGGAACGCCGATGGCGATTCCGATTGCGACCAGCACCAGAATCTCGCGCAGGATGAGCCAAAGCACATTCGATCGCCGCGCTCCCAATGCCATGCGCACGCCGATCTCGCTGGTGCGCCGCGCCACGGCATAGGATAGGAGACCGTAGATGCCGATGCAGACGAGGAACGCGGCCAGTAGCCCAAAGAATGCAGAGAGCCGCGCAATCAGCCGCTGATTGGCTGTCGACTCGTCCACTAGATCGGTGAGCGTGGAGAAGCTGCCAATCAGCACATTCGGATTCACTTGTGCGATGGCGCTGCGCACTGCTGGAACCATTTGGCCGGCTTCTCCGGAATAGCGAACTGAGAAGTTGCCGAAGTACTGCACACGCTGCGTGTAAGGAAAATAGGCTAACGTTTGGGGACTTTCATCGAGCGTACGATACTTGGCGTTCTTCACTACCCCGATAATCTCGATATCGCGGCTGTGCGAGGGATCGTTTCCTAAACCGAAGCGGCGCCCGATAGGGGAGCTGTTGGGGAAGAACATGTGCGCCATGGTCTGATTGATGACCGCAACCGTGGGCGAATCGATTTTGTCGCCGCTGTCGAAGCCCCTGCCGGCGACAATGGGCAAGCCCCAGGTTGAAAAAAAGCCGTTCCCAACTACGTTGAAGAGTACGTCATCGCTGTTTTCCGGAGTGCGCGGTATGCCCTGAGCGGTAACGTCATTCGACCAAATGCCTTGGTTGAAAGTGAACATGGAAAAGCTGGCTGCGTGCACGCCGGGCAACGTTTGCACTCGCTCTTCGATTTGTTTTTGAAGGTTCACGAGGCGGGCATCGGCCGGTAGGCCTGCCGAGTATTCGTCCAGATCGAAAACCAGTACGTTCTGCTTATCGAAACCGGCATCAACATTGGAGAGATTCACCAGGCTGCGCAGAAACAAACTCGCCGCCGCAAGCAACACCAGCGAGAGAGCGATCTGCAACACGATCAATCCCCTGGCCAGAGAAAAACGGGATGAAGGTGCAGCCGCAGCGCGGGTCTGCTTGAGCGATGTGTTCAGGTCAAGCCTCGTGGCGCGAATGGCCGGGGTCATTCCGAAAAGCAGCGCGGTGAAGACCGTTAGAGCCAGGGAAAAGGCGAGCACGCGAAGATCCGGACTTACGTTCATGGCCGCAACTTCGGCGCTGTGCGAAGCCATTGTGAGCAGCAGATGGCTGGCCTTCCAGGCTGAAGCAACTCCCAGGGCTGCGCCCAGCAGCGCGATCACAAAGCTCTCGGTGAGAAGCTGCCGTACAACGCGCGATCTTGTGGCGCCGATGGCCATGCGCATGGCAAACTCACGCGAGCGAGCGGCACCCCGGGCCAGCAGCAGGCTGGCGAGGTTGGCGCAGGCGATTAGCAGGACAAGTCCCGCGATGGTGGTGAGGATTTCCAGCGGAAGGGAGAATTGCCGGCGCAGCCGCGAAAGCCCGCGCGCGGCGGAGGTCAAATCGATATGCGCATGTGCGACATCGGCCAGATCTTTCTGCGACGGAGATTGGCCTAGATACTCACCGCGGATGTACTGCTGGAAGAGCAGGTTTGTATTGGCTGACGCCTGGGCCGCGGTTACGCCGGGCTTGAGCCGGGCTACCAGATAAAGCGACTGAAACCACTTATTCTCAAGACCGTTCCAGCCGGGTGAAATCTCCTTTTCCATCGACAGGGGAATCCAGAAATCGGGCGACTCGCCTACCATGACGCCAACGAAACCTTTTGGAGCGACGCCGACTATGGTGTAGTCCGTGCCTTCAATGGCTACTGTCTTGCCCACCGCTGCTGGATCATTGCCGTGACGCTGCCACCACGCATAGCTGACCACAGCCACGGTACCGCTGCCGGGCGTCTGGTCATCGGCTTCGGTCAACATGCGTCCCCGATCGGGGATTACGCCCAGCAAAGAAAAATATGTGCCCGAAACCAGCGATGCGTGCAGCATCTCGCGCCCTCCACCAGCGAGAGTGCCGTGGGTCGCAAACTCGATGCTTTTAATGGCAGTGACACTGGAGAAGACCTCGTTTATCTGGCTGAAACTGCGGTAAAAAGGATAGGAGAAGAGTGTCCAGCTCTCATTTGGAAGACTATCGGTGCTACCTCCCGCCCTGCCGCTCCCGAACAGGACAAGTTGCCCCGGCTCGTCAACCGGAAGCGATCGCAGCATCACCACATCCATCAGGCTGAAGATTGCGGTGTTGGCCCCAATTCCCAGTGCCAGCGACAGCACCGCGACCAGGGTGAACCCCGGGCTCTTGGCCAGCGCTCGAATGCTGTAGCGAAGGTCCTGCCAAAGGTTCTCCACTACGGTCTCCCAAACCGCCGAGCGGATATGATGCTTGACCGCATTCGGACTTCCCATCTCCACGCGCGCCGCGTGCGCTGCTTCTTCCGGCGTCATTCCCGCCCGACGCTTCGCTTCTGCCGAGGCATCCAGAAAGGCGCGCAATTCCTCGTCCATCTCATGTTCCACGCGCTCACGGGAGAAAAGGGCCCAGAATCCCTTTGCCATGTTCCGAAACCATGCCATTCCCATCTCCTCTATGCCTCAAGAATGCGTGCGATAGCCGCGGTCTGCCTGCCCCACGCCGCCGTTTCATCCATCAATGCTTTGCGGCCAACCGCCGTCAGCATGTAGTACTTGGCGCGCCGGTTATTCTCGGTCGAGCGCCACTCGCTTTTCACGCTCCCTGCCCGCTCCATCCGCGCCAGCGCAGGCAGCAGCGAGCCGGGATTCACACGAAACACTCCCGCGCTCACCTGTTCAATGCGCAGCGCCACGCCATACCCATGCATCGGCTCCAGGGCCAGCGTCTTCAGTATCAGCATCTCCAACGTTCCCTGCACCATCTCGCCCTGCCTTTGCCCCATTTGCAACACCTCTTGACAATCAAGAGGTAATCCTTCTTCTCTTG
>Ga0302319_10026453_pt1 | contig 10215 bp, 8 predicted proteins | sample Bog_T0_2_FD_203319 | JGI IMG/M metagenome (GOLD analysis project Ga0302319, IMG submission 203319) | Peat permafrost microbial communities from Stordalen Mire near Abisko, Sweden - Bog_T0_2 | ecosystem: Environmental > Terrestrial > Soil > Wetlands > Peat | place: Sweden: Abisko, Stordalen Mire...
CCACCAGCCGAGCCTCCCCCCGGTCGACGAAGACCACGGCGGGGCGGGGGACCTTGTTGTAGTTGGAGGCCATGGAGTGCCCGTAGGCCCCGGTGACCGGCGTGGCCAGCACGTCACCTACGGCCAGGTCGGCGGGCACGAACCCCTCCGACACCACCACGTCGCCGGACTCGCAGTGCTTGCCCACCACCCGGACCGGTAGCGGTCGTTCCGCACCGGCCTCGCGGGGGAGGAAGGCCTCGTATCCGCTGCCGTAGAGGACGGGGCGGGGATTGTCGCTCATGCCCCCGTCGACCGAGACGTAGGTCCGGTACCCGGGCACCTCCTTGACCGTGCCCACCCGGTAGAGGGTGATCCCCGCCGAGGCCACGATGGACCGGCCGGGCTCGGCGGTGACCCGGACCGCATCGGGGATCCCGGCCTTGCGGCAGGCTTGGCGGACCGAGGCGGCCCACTGGGCCATGGGTGGGGCCTCCTCGCCGTTGACGTAGGGCACGCCGAGACCACCCCCGACCACCAGCTCGGCCAGGCCGAGTGGGGCGAAGAAGTCGGCCAGCACCCCGATGGCCTGCACGAAGGGGGCCAGAGCGAAGACCTGGCTCCCCAGGTGGGCGTGGATCCCGACGAACTCGACCGTCCCTTGCCGGTGCAGTCCGGAGAGCCGGTCGACGGCGCGGCCGGCGGCCCCCGAGGCGAGTCCGAAACCGAACTTCGAGTCGTCCTGGCCGGTGCGGACGAACTCATGGGTGTGGACCTCGACCCCCGGGGTGACCCGGGCCAGCACCTTCGGCCGGGGCGGCGGCTCGACACCCCGGCCGGCCGGAACCAGCGGCACCAGCCGCTCGAGGCGGTCGATCTCGTCGAAGGAGTCGACCACGATCCGGCCCACCCCCACGGCCAACGCGGTGGCCAACTCCTCGTCGGACTTGTTGTTGCCGTGGAGGACCAGCCGGTCGGCCGGCACCCCGGCGGTGAGAGCCACGTGCAACTCCCCACCGGTGGAGACATCGAGGCACATGCCCTCCTCGTGGGCCAGGCGGGCCATGGCCACGCACAGGAAGGCCTTGGTGGCGTAGGCCACGCCGTCGCCCCACGCCTCGACGGCCTCCCGGCAGGCGGCGCGCAGGTGGGCCTCGTCGTAGACGAAGAGCGGCGTCCCGTAGGTCTCGGCCAGATCGAGGACGTCGCAACCACCGATGGTCAGGTGCCCGTCCTCGGCGATGCGGGCGGTCCGGGGCAGCAGCGAGCGGTCGACCGGGCCGGTCGGCACTGTGCGCACCTGATCCGCGGTGCTCACATGGCCTCCGGGGCGGACACGCCGAGCAGCCCGAGGCCGATGGCCAGCCCGATACGCGACGCCTCGACGAGCCAGAGCCGGGCCTGGGCGACGGACGGCTCAACGTCATCGGCCAGGATCGGGCAGTCGTGGTAGAAGCCGTGGAAGGCGGAGGCGAGCCTGCGGACCCAGGTCGTCACCTTGGTGGGCGCCCGGTCGACCGCGGCGTCGGCCACCACCTCGGGCAACTCCTCCAACAGGCGAAGTACCTCGAGCTCGCGAGGGTGGGTCAGCAGGCCGAGGTCGACCTCGTCCAGCGGGGCGCGCACGATCCCCCGCTCGGCGGCCTTGCGCCCGACGCCCCCGATCCGGGCACTCGCCATCTGCACGTAGAACACCGGATTGTCGGCGGACTGCTCGCGGACCGTCGCCAGATCGAAGGTGGCGGCCTGGTCGAGGGAGCTCATGAGACTGAGGATCCGGGTGGCGTCGGGTCCGATGTCGTTGATCACGGTGTCGAGGTCGATGGCCGTGCCCGCGCGCTTGCCCATCTTGACGGCCTCGTCCCCGTCGACCAGCGAGACCATCTGGCCGAGCTTGACCTCGAGCCGGCTCGGGTCGACCCCGAGGGCCTCGACGCCGGCCATCAGGCTCGCCACCTGGCCGTGGTGGTCGGAGCCGAACACGTCGATGACCCGGTCGAAGCCCCGGACCAGGAACTTGTCCCGGTGGTAGGCCAGGTCGCCCGCCAGATAGGTGGCGTCCCCGTTCGCCTTGCGGAGGACCCGGTCGCGGACGTCGCCGAGCGACTCGGACCGGAACCAGGTGGCACCCTCCTGCTCATAGACGAGGTCCTTGGCCGCCAGGATGGCGATCGTCTCGTCCACCGCACCGCTCTCCTCGATCGACGCCTGGGAGTACCACTCGTCGAAGACGATCCCGACCGACTCGAGGGTGACCCGGATCCGGGCGAGGATGCGCTCGGCCGCCCACCGGCCGGCGGCCTCGACGTCGTCGGGGCCGTCGTACTCGGCGGCCAGGTCGGTGACGTACTGGCCCTGGTAGCCACCCTCGGGCACCTCGGTGCCCCGGGCGCGGGCGAGGAGGCTGGCGCCCAGTGTGCGGATCTGACCGCCGGTGTCGTTGACGTAGTACTCGCGGGACACCACGTGCCCGCTGCGGGCCAGCACGCGGGCGAGCGCGTCGCCGTAGCTGCCCCACCACCCGTTGCCCACGTGGATCGGCCCGGTCGGGTTGGCCGAGATGAACTCGACCTGGACCCGCTCCCCGTGGCCGATGTCCGGCCGCGCGTAGTCGTCCTGCCCCTCGGCCAGCACGGCGGCCAGCGCCTCGTGGAGCCATCCGTCGTCGAGCCGGAAGTTGACGAAGCCCGGGCCGGCGATCTCGACGGAGACGACGTGGGCGGGCAGCGAGCGCTCCAGGACCTCGACGAGCGACGTGGCGAGGGCCCGGGGGTTGGTGCCCACCCGCTTGGCGGTCACCATGGCGATGTTGGTCGACCAGTCGCCGTGCTCGCGTCGGCCCGGCCGTTCGAGGTGGACCGCGGACGGCTCCACGGCCAGCTCGAGGCCCTGCTCGGCGGCCACCGTGGCGACGGCACCGGCGACGGCCTCGGCCAGCTGGTCACGGATGGGCCGGTAGTCACCGGCGCCCGGGTCGGACGTGGGAATGGCGCCCGGGTCGGACGTGGGAATGGTGGCGGCGGGGGGCTGGTCGGGAACGGACATCGTGCGTTGAGGATACGTGGTCACGGCCCGCTCCCCATGAGGTGGCGGACTCCTGGACCCGGTGATGGCAGTAGAGTTGCCTCCTTGGTGGAACGGGCGACCGGCGGTATCGGTCGGGTCCGCTCCCCCGTTGCCCCTGTAGCTCAGCGGATAGAGCGTCGCCCTCCGGAGGCGAAAGCGCAGGTTCGATTCCTGCCAGGGGCACGTCGTCGCGAGGGGTCGGGACGTCGTGGACCGATGGGTCGGGACGTCGGACACCGAGTTGGCCCGACGGCGTTCGACCACCTCAACCGGCCAGGACGGCCGACGGCCCGACGTCCCGACGTCCCGACGGCCGCCTGGAGGATCTGAGGGGAGCAGCCGGTGTGGGAGCTGCCGGGACCGAGGAGACCGGGGCGGGTCTCCTCAGCGGCCGGAGCGCGGCGGGCGGTCGGTGAGTCGGGTGCCGTCCCACCACTGCACCGGCTTGCCCGGTGTGTCCGGGTTGCCGTACCAACCGGGCGGCAACGCCACCGGCACGGGCGGATTCGGATCCGTCCCGACCGGACGCCCGTCCTTTGCACGGGTCCGCTCCGGACCGCCGGCCCCTGGTGCGATCGGGCCGGGTGGGATCGGTCCCTCCCGTTCCGGGTCCTGCCCACCCGGTGACTCGACCCGGGCCACACCGTCGGAGTTGCGGGCCATGGGAGCCCGCGGCGGGGCGGGTGTCGCCGGGTCCGTGGGCGGCGCTGGTGCAGGTGCGGGTTCGGGTGCGTGCTCGGGTGCGGGTGCGGGTGCGGGTGCGGGTGCGGCGATCCGAGCACCGTTGGCCTCCCCGGTCGCCAGAGACCCGGACGCACCGGTCCCGATCCCGGCCACCTCATCGGCGGGTGCCTGGCGGCGGTTCCGGACGAGCAGGATGAACGAGCCGAGCAACAGGACGGCGCCGAGCACGATCATGCCGACACCGAGGTGGGCCAGCAGGGACGATGCGGCACACCCCCGTGCGGTGACGGCGGAGTGGGTCAGCACGACCAGGTTGGTCGAGCACCCGGCGTTCGACGGGCTGAACAGGGCGTAGGCGAGCGTCCCGATCCCGAGGACGATGCCGCCCCAGGCCGCGCACTTCGTCGGCATGGGGCCCCGTTCCATACCGGTCGAACCTACTGGACACCCTGTTTCCGACGGGGCTCCGACGATCGATGACTACGGAGAGTGGGCAGCGGTCCACGAGCGCTCCACGATTCGCCCGGGAGGCGCAGAGTTCCGGTCACGTCCGGTGACCGACTCCCCGGCGATCCGGTGGGACCCGGTCGGACGCGGAAAGAGGATCAGCCCGGCAGTCCGGTCTGGCGCACGGTCACGTTCAGTCGACCGGGCAGATCCCCGACGACGGGATCACCGGTACCCGGCACCAGGCGGGGGACCCCGTGGTACGCCAGTCTCGCCGGACCACCGAACACCACGACGTCACCCGATTCGAGGGACAGATCCGTCCACGGCCTCCCCCGACCCTGCGCGTTGCCGAATCGGAACAGTCCGGTCGCCCCCACGCTCAACGAGACCACCGGAGCCGCCACCACTTCGTCGGAGTCGATGTGCATGCCCATCTTCGCCCCCGGCCCGTACCAGTTGACCAGGGCCACGTCGGGGACGAACCCGGCCGGTCGCCGGCACACCGACGGGTCGACGGCCACCGCGTCGTCCACGGCCCGACGGGCCAGGTCGCCGAGCCACGACGGGAAGGGGATGGCCCGGCCGCCGTCACCGTCGTCGCGGGTCCGCGAGTAGCGGTACGGGTACCAGTGCCATCCCAACCCGACCATGGCGACCGACATCGGCGCCCCGTTGCGCATGCGCGGCGACCGGGCACCTCCGGACGCCTCGCTCCACGCCCGGCTGCGTTCGACCAGTGCGACCCGGACCTCGGGAGCCATCCATCCGGGCAGGAGCACGAGGCCGCGCACCGGAGCCTCCGCCGCACGGGGCAGGAGCCGGTCGGTCACCGGCTCAGGCCGGTGGGACGGGTTCCTGCTTCGCCAGCCAGCGCAGGCGCGCGGCCCGGGCGTCCCAGGAGTAGACGACGACCGTCTTGGCCAGGCGGTCGTGCAGCGCGTGCCGGTCCTTGTTCAGGAGGATGCCGAGGAAGCCCAGACCGAAGAGCAGGAAACTGAGCGGCAGGGTCACGGTGCGGATCACGGCCTGCTTCGGTGTGATCGGGTCGCCGTCGGTGGCGACCACCCGGATGCCCAGCAGGGCCATGCCGATCGTCTTGCCGCCGAGCGCCCACTGGTAGGCGAAGTACACGAACTCCCAGATGATGATGGCGATGAGCGCCAGGATCTGGCGGCTGGTCAGGTTCACCTGCTTCCCGGTCACCAGGTTGATGGCGAATCCCAGGCCGGCGAGGGCGAGGGTGAAGATCCCCCATGAGGCCCCGATGTCCGCGGCGAAGGCCACCAGACGCGTCACAGCGCCGGCGTAGTTGCCCTGGCGCCCGATGTCGGCCGGGGTCGGCGGCTTCATGACGGCGACACCTCGGCCGGGAGCGACGGCACCGGGGCCGGGGGGACCTCGAGCAACTTCTCGGGACCGGCCGGCCAGTCGGCCGAGGACCGGCGCAGGATCCGGTTGACCCATCGGGCGATGAAGTCGTCCAGTCCCACGCCCTGGGCCCGCACCACGTCGAGCGCCTCGGAGGCGATGCCGCTCGTCGAGTGGGCGATGATCGTCCCGAGTTCGGTCTGCTGGACGAGCGAGTCGATGTCCACGCGTTCGATGATCTTCTCGACGTCCACCCGCTCGATGATCTTCTCGACGTCGACACGGGACACGATCTCGTCGACGTCCACACGGCTGACGATCTCATCGACGTCGACGCGGTCGATGATCTTCTGCACATCCACCCGGTCGATGAGCCCGTCCACGTCGACCTTGGACACGATGGAGTCCACGTCGACCTTGGACAGGACGGCGTCCATGTCGACCTGGGCCACGATGGCGTTGATGTCGATGGCATCGAGCACCAGGTTGACCACCCGCTCGGCGATCGACTCGACCAGCTGCTCCATCCGGTTCGCCCCCGGGAGCGGGCTCACGGCGCGCCTCGACGGAAGGTCGGCTCCATCTCCCCAGCTTCTCATCGGCCGACGTCGGAGTCGGGGACTCCACCACGCGGTCCGATCGGTCGCCTGGTCCGATCGGTCGCCTGGGCCGATCGGGCGCGCCGCTTAGCTGGCGGTCGCCTTCAGCGCCTCGAGCGCCTTGTCGGCGTGGACGTTCATCCGCACCTCGCTCTGGATCACCTCGATGACCCGCAGGTCGGACCCGATCACGAAGGTCGCCCGCTTGACCGGTGACAGTTTGGCGAAGCCACGGCGGACGCCGAACTGGGTGGCCACCGTCCCGTCCGGGTCGGACAGGAGCGGGTAGTCGAACTGGTGCTTGTCCGAGAACTGCTTCTGCTTCTCGACCCCGTCGGCGCTGATGCCCACCCGCTGGGCACCCACCGCCTCGAACTCGGCCTTCATGTCCCGGAAGTGACAACTCTCCTTGGTGCATCCATAGGTCATGGCCGCCGGGTAGAAGAACAACACCACGGGGCCGGACGCCGCGAGCTCACTCAGCTTGCGCGGCGTCCCGTCCTCGTCCGGAAGCTCGAAATCGGGTACGAGGTCGCCTTTTTCCATGGGGTGAGCGTAGCGGCGCCCGCCACGGATCGCTCACCGGCGCGGGACCCCGGCGGTGGCCACGTATGCTTTCGTCCGCACGGAGATCGCGGGCACTCTGGTTGACGGGGATGCTTATGCGATATATCGTGAGAGCACGCGAACGGTCTGTTTGGGCCGTCCGCGACTCCCCGGCATCTGCGGCGCGACCACGGGGCCCATCGACATCGGACGGGACATCGTCATGACCATCGCCATCGAAGTGGACAACGTACAGAAGACCTTCAAGGGCAAGCGCGCGGTGGGCGAGGTGCGCGCCCTGGACGGCGTCAGCTTCGGCGTCGAGGAAGGCACGGTGTTCGGCCTGCTCGGTCCGAACGGCTCGGGCAAGACCACGGCCGTGCGTGTCCTCACCACCATCCTCCGTCCCGACGGCGGCTCGGCCCGCGTGCTCGGACATGACGTCGTGAAGAAGGCGGCCCTGGTCCGCACGCTCATCGGCCTGGCCGGCCAGTACGCCGCCGTCGACGAGAATCTGACCGGACGCGAGAACCTGCAGATGGTCGGCAACCTCAACCATCTGCCGAGCTCGTTCGTGGCCACCCGGGCCGTCGAACTGCTCACCCAGTTCAACCTCACCGACGCCGGGGACCGCCCGCTCAAGACCTACTCGGGTGGCATGCGGCGCCGTCTCGACCTGGCCGCGGCGCTCGTCGCCCGACCGACCGTGCTCTTCCTCGATGAGCCCACCACCGGCCTCGACCCGCAGAGCCGCAACGACCTGTGGGAGGTCATCGAGGGACTGGTCGACGGCGGTACCACCGTGCTCCTCACGACCCAGTACCTCGAGGAGGCCGACCGGCTGGCCAGCAACCTCGCCGTCATCGACCACGGCAACGTCATCGCCGAGGGCACACCCTCGTCGATGAAGGCCGACCTCGGCGCCACGGTGCTCGAGGTCGGGCTGCCCACCATCGACGACGCCCGCCGCACGGGTGTCCTGCTCGACGCCCTCGGCCCCCACCAGGCGCTGGTCAACGGCACGCTCGTGGAGGTGACCGTCGACAACGGCCCCGAGGCCGCCATGGTGGCCCTCCGGTCGCTCGACGCCGAGGGCATCGCCCCGCAGACCTTCAACCTGCGCGAGCCGAGCCTCGACGACGTCTTCCTCTCGTTGACCGGCCACCGCACCGAGGAGGAGTCGGACGCCGACGACGACCTGACCCCGCGGCAGAAGCGCAAGAAGAAGCGTCTGGGCGAGATCGAACAGGCCCTGCCCATCCAGACCGGAGAGTACGCATGACCACCGCCATCGCCGCGCCCACCGTTTCCGGCGCCCCCCATTCCACGGGCGTGCTGGCCAACCTCCGATGGTTGGTGTCCGACACCCTCACGCTGACCCGGCGCAACCTGCTGGCCGTCACGCGCATCCCCGAGGCGCTGTTCTTCTCGACCGTGCAGCCGATCATGTTCGTGCTGCTCTTCCGCTACGTGTTCGGCGGGGCCATCGACACCGGTCCCGTCCCCTACGTCGACTACCTGCTGCCGGGCATCTTCGTCCAGACGGTGGCCTTCGGTTCGGTGAGCACCAGCATCGGTCTCGCCGAAGACCTGCAGAAGGGCATCATCGAGCGCTTCCGGGCGCTGCCGATGTCCCGGGGTGCCGTGCTCCTCGGGCGCACGACCGCCGACATCGTGCGCAACATCTTCGTGATCATCATCATGACGCTGGTCGGCCTGGCCGTCGGATTCCGGCCGAACCAGGGTGCCGCATCCTTCATCGCCGGCATCGCGCTGATCCTGCTCTTCGCCTACGCACTGTCCTGGTTCTTCGCCATCGTCGGGCTGTCCGCCCCGAACGCCGAGACGGCCCAGGTGATGTCGTTCCCCCTGATCTTCCCTCTGACCTTCATCTCGGCGGCGTTCGTGCCCGTGCACACCATGCCGAGCTGGCTCCAGGGGTTCGCCACCTACCAGCCGTTCAGCGTCACCGTCAGCGCCTGCCGGTCACTCATGGTGGGGGCGGCGGCGACCAACACGGGACGGAGCACGGAGTTCTGGGTGGTGCAGTCGCTGATCTGGAGCGTCGTCCTCCTGGCCATCTTCATCCCCCTGGCCATCCGCCGGTACCGCACCCGCACCTGAGGCGGCCGCCGAAACCATCGGCCTCCCGACGCGGCAGAATGGGGGTATGGCCAACTCACCCACCTCCCCCGACTCCTTCGGTGCCCGCAGCGACCTCCAGGTCGGCGACGCCACCTACGAGATCTTCCGCATCGGGGCCCTCGCCGACCGGTTCGACGTCGCCCGCCTGCCCTACTCCATCAAGGTCATCCTGGAGAACCTGCTCCGTCACGAGGACGGGCTGGCCGTCACCGCGTCCGACGTGGAGGCCGTCGCCGGCTGGGGTGTGCATCCCGAGCGCCACGGCGTGGGCGGCTCCGACTCCGCCGAGATCGCCCTGACGCCCGAGCGGGTACTCATGCAGGACCTCACCGGCGTGCCCGGGGTGGTCGACCTGGCGGCGATGCGCGACGCCCTGCGCGAGCTCGGCGGAGACCCGGCCAGGATCAACCCGCTGGTGCCGGTCGAGATGGTGGTCGACCACTCGGTGATCGCCGAGGCCTCGGGCACGGCCTCCTCCTACGACGAGAACGTCGACATCGAGTACCACCGCAACATCGAGCGCTACCAGCTGCTGCGCTGGGCGCAGCAGGCCTTCGACGGCTTCCGGGTCGTCCCGCCGGGCATGGGCATCTGCCACCAGGTCAACCTCGAGTACCTGTCGCGGGTCGTCTTCGCCACCGACGACGGTCGCGCCTACTGCGACACCCTCGTCGGCACCGACTCCCACACCACCATGGTCAACGGCCTCGGTGTGCTCGGCTGGGGCGTCGGCGGCATCGAGGCCGAGGCGGCCATGCTCGGCCAGCCCCTGTCGCTCCTCCTCCCGCCGGTGGTGGGTTTCCGCCTCACCGGCGAGCAGCCGGCCGGGACCACCGCCACCGACCTGGTCCTCACCATCACCAACGTCCTCCGCAAGGTCGGTGTGGTGGGCAAGTTCGTCGAGTTCTTCGGCCCGGGCGTCGCCTCGGTGCCGCTGGCCAACCGGGCCACCATCGGCAACATGTCGCCCGAGTACGGGGCGACCTGCGCCATGTTCCCCATCGACGAGGTCACCCTCGACTACCTGCGCTTCTCCGGCCGGGACGACCACCACGTCGACCTCGTCGAGGCCTACGCCAAGGCCCAGGGCATGTTCCTGACGGCCGACAGCCCCGAGCCGGTCTACTCCCAGGTCATCGAGCTGGACCTCGCCACCGTGGTGCCGAGCATCGCCGGTCCGTCCCGGCCCCAGGACCTCGTGACGTTGGACACGGCCGCCACCGCGTTCCGCACCGCGCTCGACCGTGAGCCGCGCACCTACGCCGGCGAACCGGGCGGCGCCGACACCGAGATCCGCGACGGCCACGTGGTGGTGGCCGCCATCACCTCGTGCACCAACACCTCCAACCCCCAGGTCATGGTGGCGGCCGGGCTCGTC
>Ga0302319_10026454_pt1 | contig 10215 bp, 8 predicted proteins | sample Bog_T0_2_FD_203319 | JGI IMG/M metagenome (GOLD analysis project Ga0302319, IMG submission 203319) | Peat permafrost microbial communities from Stordalen Mire near Abisko, Sweden - Bog_T0_2 | ecosystem: Environmental > Terrestrial > Soil > Wetlands > Peat | place: Sweden: Abisko, Stordalen Mire...
CCACCTCAGGTGGCAGTGGCCCCACCGCAGGTGGCAGTGGCCCCACCGCAGGTGGCAGTGGCCCCACCGCAGGTGGCAGTGGCCCCACCGCAGGTGGCAGTGGCCCCACCGTAGGTGGCAGTGGCCCCACCGTAGGTGGCAGTGGCCCCACCGCAGGTGGTTGACAACCCCAGCCGTGCATCGCTATGGTTGCCCAGTCCATTCACCAGCACCCGCAGGCCATCTATGTCCCTCTCTCAAAAGACCCGTGCCGTTCTCACCGACAGCCATTTTCTTGTTCCGCTGGCCGTCTTTTTTATAGGCCTGGCCCTGCTCATCGCCCTCCACTAATGTTTCCGCAGAAAGAAAGCCCCCGATGAGCGACCCAGCCCGCCAAGCCCCGCAAAAATCCGCCGCACCCAGCTTCGCCAATGTCCATGGCCTCGGCGTCGCCTGTGGACTCGCCGCCGGCGTCTGGCTCGGCGCCGCGGAAGCGCCCACCAAGCTGGTCAACTCCGGCCTGTCGCCTTTCGCCATCTCCCTCTGCATGGTCGCCGGCGTCTTCACCGCCCGCTGGACGCTCCCCACCCTGCTCAAGGGCACCCGCTACGTGTTTGCCGACCTGGCCAACAACAAGCACCTCATCCCCACCGCCATCCTGGCTGGCATGCTTTGGGCCGTGGCCAACACCCTCACCGTCTTTGCCATCCGCGACGTCGGCCTCACCATCGCTTTCCCCCTCTGGAACACCAACTCCCTGGTCGGCATCCTCTGGGGCCGCGTCCTCTTCGGCGAGCTCAAGGGCGCAAGCCCCGGCAACATCGCCAAGGTTCTCCTCGGAGCCGTCGCCATCGCCGCCGCCGCCGTCATGCTCGGCTTCTCCACCATCCACGGAGACCAGCACCACGCCTCCCGCGCCATTGCCGGCATCGCCGCCGCCTGCGGCGCAAGCCTCCTCTGGGGAACCATGTATATCCCCTACCGCAAGGCCTACATCAGCGGCATGAACCCGCTCTCCTTCGTCACCGTCTTCACCCTCGGCGAGCTCGGCACTTGCTTCGCCCTCGTCCTCGCCCTCGACGGAGGCACCAAGGCCGCCCTCTTCCACTCCCCGGAAACCATGCACCTGCTCTTCTGGCTCTTCCTCGGCGGATTCGTCTGGGTCATCGGCGACCTCTTTCAGCAGTTCGCCACCAAGTACCTCGGCATCGGCCGCGCCATCCCCCTCTCCAACACCAACCAGCTCTGGGGACTCGCCTGGGGCGCCCTGGTCTTCGGCGAACTCGCCAACGCCGACTGGCACCACCGCCTCCTCGTGATCTCCGGCTCCGTCGTCATGATCCTCGGCGCCCTCGCCGTCTCCACCGCCGTCGCCACCGCCCGCGAGCACGCCTCCACCGACCAGGCCCTCCACCGCGAGTGCATCCGCTACCACCTCGACTACTCCCGCGTCCTCCGTGCCTACAGCGGCCATGGCGACATCCCCGGCGAAGGCCCGGCTGCCGGCTCCCGCGCCTGGTGGGATTACGCCATCGTCGCCGCAGCCATCGGCGTCTTCGTCTGGCTTGGCACAAATGCCCGCGTCCCCAACCTGGGCATGAACTACACCTGGCTGGCCGGGTTAGCGGTGGTCCTGGTAGCCACCGCCCTCATCTGCGGTTTCGGCCTATACAAATCCACCCGGTTTTCCTGAACTCAATCCCTGTCGGCAAAAAAGCGGACATCGGCACCCGCGGTGCGGCAGTTGCTCGGCACCCGCGGTGCGGCCATCGCTCGCTATCCGCCCGCAGGGGGGCGTGCGGTTCTTTCTTTGAAGGAAACCGGGCCGGTGCGGGGTCCTACCGTGGGCACAAGAACGAGTGCGTGCGAGGAGGGACCAAGGCATCCTTTGGTTGTTGACCGGGAATGCGGTTTGGCGGGGCGAGCGGCGGAATTTGGGTGCGGGTGCATCCAAGTCCATCAAGCACACGTTTCAGAGGAGGCGGATTTACGATGATGGCTCTGTCCCGGCAGGACTGGATATATGGGGTCTTTCTTTTCTCGGCGGTGGTGGTTTTCGGGAACGGGATCCACTTCGTCGTTTTTCGGTTGCTGCACAGGCAACAGACGGAGAGCGAGCGGATACGACTGGGGCTGCGGCAGTACCTGGCAAAACCGGCGCGGGCCGTATTCCTGACGATCGGGGTGCTGATAGTTCTGCCTTGGATTCCGCACGTTCCGCTGAAGCTGCTGGACCAGGTAAATCAGGCGGCTGAGATTCTGCTTGTGGCTTTGCTGGGGTGGCTTGGAATTGGCGGCGTGTATGTGTTTCAGGCTTTCACGCTGAGCAAGTTTGACACCACGGTTGCGGACAATTTGCGGGCGCGGAGGGTTCATACGCAGATGCAGTTTTTCCGGCGAGTGCTGGTGGCGCTGGTGGTTCTGCTGGACCTGGGGGCGATGCTTTGGAGCTTTCACGATCCGCAGCTTTGGAAGTTTGGCACCGGGCTGCTGGCGTCGGCTGGGGTGGCCTCTCTGATTCTGGCGACGGCGGCAAAGTCGACGGCTTCAAACCTGATTGCAGGGATGCAGATAGCGCTGAGCGAGCCGATCCGGATTGACGATGTGGTGGTGATCCAGGGGGAGTGGGGACGGATTGAGGAGATTACAAGCACCTATGTTGTGGTGAAGATCTGGGATGAGCGCCGGCTGGTGGTGCCGCTGAGCTTCTTTATCGAGCAGCCGTTTGAGAACTGGACGCGGCGGCGCGGGGACCTGCTGGGGACGAGTTTCCTGTATCTGGACTATGCGGTGCCGCTGGAGCCGTTGCGTGCCGAGCTGGAGCGGGTCGTGAGCGCTTCTCCGCTATGGGACAAGCGGGTTTGCCTATTGCAGGTGACGAATTTGACCGACAGGAGCATGGAGTTGCGGTGCCTGGTGAGTTCGGCTGGGTCGCCGCAGCTGTTCGATTTGCGCTGCCTGGTGCGGGAAAAGATGGTGGAGTTTGTGCGGGAGCACTTTCCGGAGGCTCTGCCGACAATGCGGATGGAGATGCGGGAGCGCAAGTTGCCGGCGGAAGCGCCGGAGGTGGTGGGGGTCTGAGCTTAGGGCGAAAAGCTATTGGAGGTGGAGGTTGGCGGCGTAGGATTGCTGGCCGGAGACCCAGGTTTCCAGGACTTTTGTGCCGAGGATGGACGGGGCGGGGATGGTGTAGAGGTCGCGGTCGAGGAGGATGAAGTCGGCGTCGTAGCCGGGGATGAGCTTGCCTTTGTGTTTTTCAGCAAATTCGGCGTACGCGGAGCCCTGGGTGTAGGCGTAGAGGGCCTGGCCGCGCGTGAGCTTGTTTTGAGGGAAGTAGGTCTGGGTTCCGGTTTCGTTGCTGCGGGTCACGGCGGCATAGAGGCCCCGGAAGGGCGTGATGGGCTCGACAGGGTAGTCTGTGCCGAAGGCGAGGGGGACGCCGGCGTCGAGGAAAGCCTTCCAGGCGTAGGAGTAGGCGGCACGCTGGGGGCCGAGGCGGGATTGGGCCCAGTTCATGTCGGTGAGCAGGTGGCTGGGCTGCATGGAGGCGATGACGCCCAGCGCCTTGAAGCGGGGGATGTCGGCGGGGTCGACGACCTGGGCGTGCTCGATGCGGTTGCGGGCTGTGGTGGAGATGCCGGGCTGTGAGAAGGCGTCGAGGGCCATGGAGGCGGCTTTGTCGCCGATGGCGTGGAAGCCGAGTTGGAATCCGGCCTGGGCGCGCTCGATGGCCATCTGGTTTAGCTGACCCTGGGTGTATTGGGGAAGGCCGGTGTTGGCGGGGGCGTCGGCGTACGGCTCTTTCAGAGCCGCGGTGCGGGAGCCGAGGGAGCCATCCATGAAGCCTTTCAACATGCCGGTGTGCAGCATGGGGTCGTTGGGGTCGTGCCCGGCGCGCATGGCTTTGAGGGCCTGCAGGGATGCGTTGAAGGGGAGCCATTCGGTGATGCGGAGGTTGAGCTTGTTCATCCGCTCCATCTGCTCGAAGGCAAGGAAGAAGGGCCAGTCGCTGAAATCCTGAACGCTGGTGACGCCGTGCGCGAGAGCGTCAGAGACGGCGAGCTGGGCCCCGCGGAGGCGTTCGTCGGGGGTGGGCGGAGGGATGACTTTCTGGACTAGATCCTTGGCGGACTCGCGCAGGATGCCGGTGGCCTGTCCGAAGGCGTCGACGTCGATGGCGCCGCCGGGAGGGGGGACGGTTTTGCCCGTGATGCCGGCGGCAGCGAGGGCGGCGGAGTTGCAGACGGCGATGTGGCCGTCAATGCGCTGCAGAAAGGCGGGATGACCGAGGGTGACGGTGTCGAGGTCGCGGGCGGTGGGGAGGGCCTTGCGTGCCCAGAGCGTGTGGTCCCAGTTGCCGCCGGTGATCCAGTGGCCTTGGGGAGCGTTGGAGGCGTAACGGTGGATGGCGGTGAGCATGGCGGCGAGGGAGGGGGCGCCGGTGAGGTCGAGGTTGAGCTGGGTGAGGCCGGCCATGCCGAAGTGCGTGTGGGCGTCGTTGAAGCCGGGGAAGATCGAGACGCCGGTGGCGGCGCTGCTGAGGTCGCGGAGGGCGGTTTTGGGGCCCGCGAGGGCCTTGATCTGGGCATTGGAGCCGATGGCGACAATTTTGTCGTCGTTGATGGCCATGGCCTGGACGGTTTGGGGGTGGTCCTGGGCGAGGCCCTCGCCGGTGTAGATGACGGCGTTGTAGAAGATGAGATCGGGCGGCTGGGCCTGGGGGGCCGGGGGAGTTTGGGCGAGGCAGGCAGTGGCGGCAGCGAGGATGGCGGCGGCTATCGCAGTTTCCCAATTACTGTTGACCGAAACTATCGGCCTAAAGTGGCTTTTTCCTCTCCGGGGTCCCCAGCGACAGGTCTTCGTCGCTTGGGTGGAAGTAAAAGCCACCCGCGAGGTGCTGATAAGACTATGCAAATTGAGAAACTGCTCTAGGCGCATGGGCGGAGTTTAGCAGAACCCGGGCTATTCTTCGGCGGCCCAGTGGAGCATGGAGAGGGTGAGGAGGAGGACGCGGCGTAGGCCGACTTCTCGATCCTTGGCGGAATACCACTCGGCCAGGGTGTGGGCGCCGCCACCATCGCCGCCGGCGCCCATGGAGAGAGAGGGTACGCCGAGGGAGAGGGGGATGTTGGCGTCTGTGGAGCCGAGTCGCTGGTCGGTGCGGAGGTTGAGGTGGCGATCGACGGCGCGGAGGGCGGCGAGGAGGGGCGAATCCGCGGGCAGGTGTCCGGCGGGTCGGTCGCCGATTTTCTCGATGGAAAACTGGAGGCCGCGACGGAGGGGCAGGATGGCTTTGGCGCGGTTGTTGGCGGACTCGACGGCGTCTTCGACAGCTCGGTGGAGGGCGACTTCGAGGCGGAGGAGCTGATCGGGGTCGGTGGAGCGGAAGTCGATGGAAGCCTGGGCGAGCTCTGGGATGGAGTTGACGCTGGTGCCGCCGTGGATGGTGCCGAGGTTGAGGGTGGTGCGGGGCTCGGCGGGCAGGGCGGTTTGGGCAAGGACGGCGAGGGCGGCGGCGAGGGCGGCGATGGGGTTGGCGGTGCCGGCGTCGGTGAAGCTGTGGCCGCCGGGGCCGGCGATGGAGACCTGGAAGCGCCGGCTGCCAAGGGCCTGGGTGACGGCGGAGTCGGCGCCGGCGCCATCCAGAACAATGTGAGCGGCAATGCGGGAGGCAAAGGGGCTGTGATTGTAGAGATGGCGGACGCCGCGGAGGTCGCCTTCGCCTTCTTCCCCGACGTTGGCCAGGAAAAGCAGGGGAACGGGAAGCAGGACGGCGGAGTGGACCAGGGCCTGGGCGATGGCGAGGAGTCCGGCGAGCCCGGCTCCGTTGTCGCAGGCGCCGGGGGCTTGCAGGCGGTCTCCGTCGAGGGTGGGGTTAAGGGGGACGGCGGCGGGGAAGACGGTGTCGATGTGGGCGGAAAGGACGACAACCGGGCCAGTGCTTTCGGGCGGCAGGCTGACGGCGGGCAGGATGCCGAGGACATTGCCGGCCGCGTCGGTTTCGACGAAGGACAGGCCGATCTCCGTGAAGCGGGCGGCCAGCCAGGCGGCGCGGGGCTGTTCGCCAAAGGGTGGAGCGGGGATGGCAACCAGGGCGGATTGCCAATCCATGATGGTTTTGGGGTTGCCGTGGACCCAGGCGAAGGCGGCATGGACGGGTCGCAGCGCGGCGATGGTGGTGACGCGGGTGAAGGCCGAGTTGCGGGAAAAAAGGGACATGCGGGTGGTTTCAGGGTAGCAGGACGAGCGAACGGGGCGGGGCCGCTGTCGAAGTTGGTCAGGGCCTGGAAAGTCAGGCCTGCAAAGTCAGGGCTTGGACAGTCGCCTGATCAGGAGCGGCAGCATATCTCGGCGACCATCAGCGATGAGGACAATGAAGACGGTTTTGCCGCGGATGCGATAGAGGATGCGGTAGGGTTTGAAGAAGATTTGCCGGTAGCCACGACTGCCGTGTCGCAGTAACTCAGGAGGGTGGGCACCGCGGCTGGGAAGATCCGAAAGCGTTAGCGCAGCCTTGACGATTCCCCTGGCGACATAGTCAGCGTTTGCCGGTGAGTCCTCACGCGCTATGAATTCGTGGATCGATCGCAGATCGTCGCGTGAACTCACTGAAAATCGGACATTGAAGGGCATCAGCCTTGCTGAGCCTCCACACCAAACTCGGCCATGACGTCTTCGATGGGAACCGTTTCTCCAGCGTTGATCTCTTTTTCGGCGTGAGCGAGAATCCTGAGGAGGGTCTGTGTTTCGTGCATCATCTCTTCGTAGCTGGCGACATCGACGAGGACGGCGCGGGCTTCGCCGTTCTGGGTGATGATGATGGGCTCGCGTTCGGCGGTGATGCGGTCAATGAGCTCGGCGGCATGGGCTTTGACGTAGCTGATGGGCTTGATCTGTGTGGAATAGCGCATTGGGACCTCCGGGAGACTGATGCCAGTTCAAATATAGACTTAATTCAGATCGAATTTAGTACTACATTAGGATTTTATTCGGGATCAATGGAAAATTCGGTGTCGTTATATTCCACGGAGTGGAGGAAGAGGCCGTTTGCGGGGGCGGTGGGGCCGGCGGCGGCGCGGGATTTGGCGGCCAGGATTTGGGGGATCCGGTCGACCGGGATGCGGCCGCGGCCAACGTCGAGCATCGTGCCGACCAGGTTGCGAACCATGTGGTGGAGGAAGCCGCTGCCGCGGACGCGGTAGACGAGGCTGGCGCCAGATTCGGATCGGCATTCCGACCAGGTGGATGAGTAGATGGTGCGGATGGCGCCGACGGGAACCTCTTTTCCGCCGTAGCGAACGGGGAGGGGTGTGCCGGGGCTGGAGGCTGCGGCGGCCTGGAATTCACGGGCGGCGAGGTCCGGGTCAGTGGCGGCGAAGCTGAGGAAGTCGTGCCCGCCTTCAAACAGGCGGGCGGCGGCGTCGAGGGCGTCGATGTTCATGGGCCAGGGGCAGGCGTGGACATAGCGGGCGAGGAAGGGCGGGCAGATGGCATCGCGGAAGACGCGGTACTCGTAAGTTTTTGCGAGGGAAGAGTGGCGGGCGTGGAAGGTGCTGAGGACCGGTTTGGCTTCGAGGACGCGAATTGTTGAGGGGAGGGTGCGGTTGAGAGCGCGGCGCAGGTTATCGGCGGGGATGGGGGCGCGGAGCAGGAAGCTGGCTACCTGGGCGAGGGCGTGGACGCCGGCGTCGGTGCGGCCGGAGCCCTGGGGGAGGGGGGATTCTCCGGTGATGCGGCCGAGCGCGGCCTGGAGTTCGCCCTGAACCGTGAGAGAGCCGGGCTGAATTTGCCAGCCGTGGAAGCCGGCGCCGTCATAGGAGAGGGTGAGCTTCCAGTTGTGGGGAGCAGGGTCGGGTTGGGGGGCATGGGTCACCATGATCTGGACGCGGGCGGCGGCGCTGAGTAAAGGTTAAACGAACGGCGGGGTGGGATATACTCAGCTTTCTGCCGGGAACGGCGTTGGGAGCGGCGGGAAACCCGAAAGTCCGGTGCCCGAGAGCAAATGGCGAGAACCAACTGGATGCCGAGCTCGTAAGGCAGGAAGAGCCTCAAACCAGAACAATTCGGCAGGGCGGGCGACAAAAATGAGTCCGGGAAGGCCTCCGGGCCGTCTTGAAGAATGGCACCCCACATGCCTGAGAGAACCGTGGAGAGGAATGATGCGTTTGTTCGATACCGGTGTGTTTGATAAGAAAGAGACCGCGCGCAAGGTGCGCGGAGCGGCGGGCTTGCGGCTGCGTGCAGTTGCGGCGGTGATGCTGACATTGGCAGCGGGTGTGCCCTCTGGATTTTCGCAGCAGGCTGGGGCTGGATCCACGGGACCGGACAAGGCGGCTTCGGATCTGCCTTCGGCGCCTGCGCCGATTCCGACCGATCCATCACCGCTGCGCACTTCGGCGCGCGATTTTTCACTGCCGTTTGCTGGGTTGCGAGAAGATCCGATCAACAAGTATCGGCCGACCAGCATTGGAAAAGCGAGCTTTGCCAATTCGGTGCGTCTGAACGACCTGGTGAAGGATGGAACGATCTACCTGAGTCTTTCTGACGCGATTGCGCTGACGATCGAGAACAACTATGACATTGCGATAGCGCGCTATGACCTGGGCATTGCGGACACGGATGTTCTACGGACCAAGACGGGGGCATTGCCCTTGGGCGCGCCATCCGGACTGGTCACGGGAACGCTGGGCGGGTCGAATTCGACGCTATCAACGGGCGGTGGCCCGGGTGGAACGACGGTTGGATCGGGTGGCGCGGGGTCGGGAACAAGTGGATTGACACTGACGACGGCGGGAGCCGGACCGACGCCGGAGAGCTTTGACCCGGACCTGACGGCGGCGATTCAGTTCGATCGCGACCACATTCCTTCGACGAGCTTCTTTTCGGCGGGTACGAGCACGACGAACACTTACGACTTTGCCTTCAACGAGGGGTTTTCTCCGGGCACGAACGTGCAGGTTGCCTTCAACAACGTGTATGGAACAACCACGAATACGACGGCGGAGTATAGCCCGCAGCTGAGCTCGACGGTGCGGGCTACGGTGACGCAGCATCTGCTGCAAGGGGCAGGCATCTGGGTAAACAAGCGGTTTATTTACCAGGCCCAGAACGACCGCCGGATTGTGGATTCATCATTCCGGCAGCAGATCATCTATACCGTGAACCAGGTGGAAACCATTTACTGGGGCCTGGTGCAGGCGTATGAAGATGTGCAGTCGAAGCAGCGCGCGCTTGAACAGAGCACCAAGCTTGAAAGCGACGACCAGAAGCAGCTTGACCTTGGCACGGTGGCTCCCCTCCAGGTGGTGAATGACCAGTCGGCGGTTGCGGGCGACAAGCAGGCGCTCATTACATCGCAGAGCGCGCTGAACTATCAGCAGCAGATTATCAAGCAGGCGATTGCAAGGAACCTGAACGACGAGGCATTGTCGGCGGCGCCGGTGATTCCGACGGACCGGGTGAGCGTTGAGCAGCTTGAGGAGGAACAGCAGCCGGTGGAGGCGCTGGTGCAGGAGGCCTTCCAGCGGAGGCCGGAGCTGGAGCAGGCGGTGCTCACGCTGCGCAACGATGAGATTACGCTGAAGGGTGCGCGGAATGCACTGCTGCCGACTTTCGATATCTACGGGTATCTCGAGGGGCAGGGGATCGCAGGTTCGGTGAACAAGAATCTGAATTGCAATTACACCGGCGGTGTTTGCCCCACAGGCAGCACGGGCTACGGGACGGCGCTGGACCGTGCTCTGAACAACTCCACGCCCGACAAGGGCCTTGGGTTCAGTTTGAATATTCCGATTCGCAACCGGTATGCTCAGTCGGTGCAGGAGCGGTCTCTGATGGAGTATCGGCAGGCCGAACTGCGACTGGCGCAACTTTACACGCAGATTCGGATGCAGGTGGTGAACGCGAGGTTCGCACTGACCAATGATCGGGCGCAGGTGCAGGCGGCCTCGGCAGCCAGGGACTATGCGCAGCAGGCGGTGGTAGCGGAAGAGAAGAAGCTGAAGCTGGGCGCGTCGACGACGGCGAACGTGCTGCTGCAGGAGCGGACCCTTGCATCGAACGAAGACAACCTGATTGTTGCGAATGCTAACTATGCGAAGGATCGGGCGGGGTTGTACCAGGTGCTGGCGAAAACCTTGCAGCACTATGGGATCAACCTGGCGGACGCAGCGGCGGGCGAGGTGAAAACGACGCCGGTGGTGCCGGGCGTGCAGAAGGCGCCGACTGGCAATGAAC
>Ga0302319_10026457_pt1 | contig 10214 bp, 8 predicted proteins | sample Bog_T0_2_FD_203319 | JGI IMG/M metagenome (GOLD analysis project Ga0302319, IMG submission 203319) | Peat permafrost microbial communities from Stordalen Mire near Abisko, Sweden - Bog_T0_2 | ecosystem: Environmental > Terrestrial > Soil > Wetlands > Peat | place: Sweden: Abisko, Stordalen Mire...
GGAGTTCAATAGTTTCTATAAAGAATGCCCCGCCATAAATCGAGGCGAATGGTCTCCGTCCGAAACTGAACAGCTTTCTACCGTTGACAATTCTTATAGCTTGCTCTTATAGCTAGCTCTAAACTGCACGGGTCTTGATGCTGCCGCAGTCCCGGCTGCCAAATCCAGCGCGCCGCAGCATGGCCAAAGGTTCCGGTGAACCACAATTTAAGGTAGAGGCACGATTGAGCCGTCTGTACTCGTTTCAGTGCGAGCCTTTTTGACCACACTTGGTGCATGCACGCCGCCTACGCTCTGAATCACAAGGGGACACCTTCTTTCACTCTTCAGCAAACTAGTCATTCTGCTTTGCTTTTCAAGCCGCCCCCGATCCAATCTCCTCTCCAGTGACATATCCCCCCTATAGTGTCCCTTCAAACGGGCTTGCCGGAAGGAGAGCCCAAATCAATTTGAGTGGTAGCTGTCTTTCGGTGATGCGGGGACGAAGTAGTAGATGCCGATGTAGAGTTCGAATTCGGGCATCGCTGGTGGGCTTCTATTCAGCAAATACAGCCTCTAGAATCGTGCTTGCCTGAGTCATCCCTATGGTTCCGGGAACTCCTTACGCACTTCCCCGTGCCTCTTCCTAATCGTTTTCCGTTCGTGCTCTCAATTGCTCAGACAATTGACACCCAAGACCAGTACTGTCTTCCTTAACAGGAATGAACGCCTGTTGAACGCGGCTGTAGGCATTCGAATGATGGCAAGAGCTTTTTTGAGAGTCCCCCGACTCTCCATTTGTCTCTCTGACTGCCTACGATTTCTAACCCTGCACACACAGAAACCCACCCGAACGCAGCATTTCTCGGGTTGGCTGCTTGGCAGTGCGGCGTTCGGAGTTTTAGGGAAACTCATATGCTGGTCGAGACATCTAGCAAGTCATGGGGCAAGACAGGGCTGGATGTGGGCGTCGAAACCCGCTCTCACCTACACACATGATGGCTCCGAGGCAACTCTGACAAGCTATGGCCGCACTGGCATCTGTTCAGCTAAGCCGGTGATTCAGGCGCAACAGTCTGCCAATCATGAGCCGATTCTTCGTTTCCTATCGACAATGGTTGGGTCCCGCTGTGATGTGGCCCCACGATCCATCAACAACTTTGCGACCATGTCCTTGCGGCAGTTGATTGCCCGCCGGAGTGGCGTATGTCCCCTGCTATCCTTCGCCCCCATTGCGGCGCCACAATCGAGCAAGGTGCTGGCGATCCCTACATAGCCCCGCCTTGCTGCCATATGCAACGCAGTGGCCCTGGTGACACCCCCGCCCGCATTAACGTCCGCACCGGCTCGTACCAGCGCCCGGACTATCTCCGGGGCTGTCGCTGAGGCGCATTCGTTGGCCACGCGATAGAGCGGCGTATGGCCTCCGCTGTCCTGAGTATTTGGGTCCGTACCGAGTTCCAACAACAACTCGACCACCTCGTAGCATCCTGCTCCGGATGCAAAATGCAAAAGTGTTCTCCCGAAAAAACGGCATGTCGCGAGGGATGGTTCTCTCTCCACGGCTTCGATCACGAAGCGAACCAGCCCCCCGCGACCGGATTTCACCATCCGCGCCAACAGTCCAACGAAAACCGAGGGACGAGTAGTGAATTGCGCCGCGAGTGCGCAGGCTTCCGGGTCATGGCCATCGGCAATTGCGCCGACGACGTCATCCAACATGCGCTGCTTGGCCCAACGCGCGGCCAGCTCCTCATGCTTAGGCTCGGCAGCCGCCTCGCCCACAACGTAAGCGGAACTATGCAAGAAGAATTGACGAAAAGCCTCCCTTGTCCGTTCATCGAGCCGAGCCTCTTCGAGTGTCGTCCCCATATGGTTCAACCATGCGCTCCGCTCGGCGGGGCCAATCTGGAAACGCGCGTGCGACTCACGTAAACTCAGCCACCATCGGGACTGCGTTTGCACTTCATCGCCGCCCAGAAACTGAATGAGGAAAGCCGCAAACGCTTCGATTGCGCACCTGAGGCTCTTGCCTGGAAACAACGGACGAAGAACGGGGTCCTTGCCGACACGCGCGTAAAATTCCGCCGACAGCCGCTTGCAACCTGCTTCGCCGCCCAGCTCCGCCAGTAATGTTGAACGCCCACGCATGAACAGATTGTATCCATTGAGGCAAAACCCTTCTCAGCAAACGCCGCAGGGGCAGGTAGCCACCACTCGCACTTCTGCGGCGGCTAGGACGAATGAGCGGAAACCACCGCATTACTAACCGTCTCTCTCTGTCCGGTCGTAGAACGTAGTATGCGAGTCGGCATTTACGCCCGTGTCAGCACCAAAGACCAAAGCTGTGAACTTCAGTTGCGAGACTTGCGCGCATACTGTGCGGCCCGGCAAATGGTCGTAGCTCGCGAGTACGTTGATTTGGGCCAATCCGGTACCAAAGACTCCCGCCCTCAATTGAACGAACTCATGAACGACGCGCGCAAGCGGAAGCTTGACGCAGTGATTGTTTGGCGGTTTGACCGCTTCGCGAGGTCAACCAAGCACCTGCTTTGCGCTCTGGAAGAGTTCCGCAGTTTGGGCGTCGGGTTCATCAGCTATCAGGAGAACATTGAGACAGGTACGCCTCTCGGGCAGGCCCTCTTCACTATCATTGCAGCCGTTGCGGAGCTTGAACGGAATCTGATCGTCGAAAGAGTCTGCGCCGGAATCCGCAATGCCCGTGTTAGTGGCAAGCACCTTGGTCGGCCCCGCCAGTATGTGGACCTTGACCGCATAAGGGATATGCGCGCCGCCGGAATGAGCCTGCGACAAGTTGCCGAGAAGCTTGCGGTGGGCTACGGCACGGTCCGCACCGCGTTGGAAAGTAGTGAGCGGAAAACCCCAGGTAAAAGTGGCGGAGAATTGGCCCCGTTTACAGGGGTTCCGGCCACGTTGTGAAGCGAGCGAGAATCTTATATTTTCCGCTCAAGGAGAGAGCATGGTAGTTCGTGACAAAGTCGGCAAGGTCGGCATTTTCTGGCTGATCGGCAAGCACCTCATCATTGACACCGCGCCCCTCTCCGAGGCTGGCAACTACGGCGAATTCAAAATCCACGAAGGCGACCACGTCACTGTTTGGGCCGAAATAGAAAGGCGTGGAGAGGTGCCAAAGGGCTCAGCTTACGAAGAGTACCCGCGCGGGCGGGTGAACTTCAACACGAAAACACTACAGTTCACTCTGCTCGCAGATCGTTGCATTCTCCGGAAGAAGAATGTCGTGAAGAAACTAATGTCGCTCATGTGCCTGCCGGACGACACCGCAGTCTCAATGGACGCGCACTATCGGTGTTTCCGCTGCCTCGCAGGAAAGCGACAGTAGAGACAACCAACGAAAAAGGAGAATCTGAAAATGGCATGTCAGTGCGGCACGTGTGGTGGAACTGGAAAATGCGCGACATGCGTTGGTAGTGGCCGAGCCGAGCGAGCTGAATTCGAGAACGCTCGCAGGATAAGGCGGCATCGCTTCGACAGGCCCGATCCACAGCCATGCGGGGTCTGGCGGTACCAGGCCGTGCTGGCAGTGAAGACGTCAGCAAAGCCCATGACGGAAGGCGACATGGTGGCGAATGGTGAATCGGAACCAACAAACCCGGAATGCGCCGATGAGAAGACGTGGCCGTGCTCGGCTGAATGCTGGCGCCCTTGCGCCAAATGCCACAAGCCTGTCTGCGAGCGACACGACTACCTGGTTCCGGTTTGGCCTCCTGAGAACGGCGCGTTTGAGCCCGCCGACATGATTTGCAAGGAATGCATCACGGCTATGTGGGCAACGGGCGATATATCCCAAGGGTCTCGGGTGAATTACCTCCACTAGCGACCGTCCAGTGTGTGCCCCGCAGATTGTCGCAGTGGCTGATTTTCTGGCCACAGCTATTTCCGGCAACAACTCCGTAGAGTCCAACAGCCGCACATAATCTGGCGGACTCAAAGGAGAAATGCTCATGACACCAATCCAAATAACCGTCCCTGAGGCCCTCACCGCTCAGAAGGCAGAACTCGAAACCACCCTCGCCGGAATCGCCAGCGAAGAAGAAAAGTTGGCAACCCAGAGGAAAGACATTCAAGTTGCCCTTCAATCCATCGGCACCGCCGTTGCGATTCTGTCCGGGCAGCCGCTCCCGGCTAGCAAAGCAGTCGCTGGCATTGCCACCGCCCGAAAGCCGATGTCGGAAGAGGCCAAGAAGCGCATCGGGGAGGGACTGCGCAAATACCGGGAGGCCAAGGCTTTGGTCAAGGCCGCTCAGGTGGCGGCCTCCGCGCCTCAAACTGCCGCACAAGAACCCGCCGACGCTCCGGTGGTCGCCGTTTCTGAAACGCTCGGAGAGGTTCCCGCCGACGCTCCGGTGGTGGTTTCCGCGCCTCAGGAGCCCGGTGAAGCGCCTGCTGACATCCCGGTACCCGATAGCCCCCGTGGATCGAGGGCAACGCGGAAAGGGGCGACGTCGTGACATTACCCCTTGGTCGATGCGTTGCCACACCGGGCGCAATATGGACATTGGAGGAGGCCGGGGTTTCCCCGGCTTCCGTGCTCGCCAGGCACGCAAACGGCGACTGGGGAGAATTGGATGAACACGACCGGCGAGCCAACGAATACGCTCTGAAACACGGCCTCCGTGTGCTGTCTGCCTACACACTAAGCAGCGGCGAAAAGATCTGGATCATCACAGAGGCAGACCGCAGCACGACGACGATTTTGCTGCCGGAGGAATATTGACGCTGTCGCGATGTGGCACTGATGGAACCCGCCCACTCCGACAGAAACCCGATTCAGAATCAAGAAATCAACTGCACTCGCGTTGGCGCTACAAAATCACGCACCTGCGCAGAGGTTCCCTAGGAACTCTGAGCGAAGGGCAACAGCATGACAATTACGGAAAATCAGTACTCGTGTGCGAAACTTAAAACGCTTGGCTGAGCCGTGGGCGAGCATCAATACGAGTTGCGGTGCTAGTTTTGCCCGCATTGACGGTACTGTCGGTTCGACGGTAGCGGTTGAGATCGAGTCCAGAACCGAATAACAAATGCGCGGGACGATTCTCGACCTAATCGGCCACGGCTATCCCGACAAGCTCCTGATCCTTATCCCCAAGTACGTCAGGATGCACCAAGATCGAGTGCGTCGCTCCACCCTGCATTGGTACGTCTGATCGTCCGCTCGGTGAACGAGTTCGTTTCCCGTCCCGCCGCCGTGACCTTGCGATTTTCTTCCTCGTGGGCGAGGGCTGGCGCGACGGCCTCGCACATTGAATTTGCCGACGAATTGAGCCGATAGAGGCTGCTGGATGGTCACTATGGCAGTTCTTGCTGCATTGACGTCAGCCCCCGATTCGCCCTCGACGGAGTGGAGAGGAGGGCTTCGCTACGTAGCGCGCCAGCCAATTCTGGATCTGCACGATAAGGTTCATGCGTACGAGTTGCTCTTTCGGGGCCGGACCGGAGCTGACCTTTCGAGGGGATGGCGACAAGGCGACCATGACCATCCTCGACAACACTGTGATGTTTGGGCTGGAGAAACTCACTGGCGGCTTGCCGGCCTTTGTGAATTGCACGCTGGATGCGCTGACCGAGGAGCTTGTAGAGATTTTGCCCAAGGACATGACAGTTCTTGAGATCCTTGAGACTGTGGAGCCGATTCCGGATTTGATTGCCGCCTGCCGGAGGCTGAAGGCGTCTGGCTACCGCCTGGCGCTGGATGATTTTGTGTGGGAGAGGAAATTCGATCCTCTGGTGGAGTTGGCCGACTACATCAAAGTGGACTTCGGGTTGACCGGGCCGAAGGAACGGCTCAGGCTCTTCCAGCGTCTGCGTGGCAGGCCGATCGCCATGCTGGCAGAAAAGGTGGAAACGCAGGAGGAGTACCAGCAGGCCAGGACAGAAGGCTTCACGCTCTTTCAGGGCTATTACTTCTGCCGCCCGGTGCTGATGAACAACCGGAAGATTCCCTCCAACCGGATGGGTCACTTCGAGCTTCTGAAACTGCTTCAGAGCGACGACATTGACGTGCATGAAGCCAGCCGGATGATGAAGCGCGACGCTTCGATGACCTACCGGCTGCTGCGCCTGGCCAATTCGCCAATGTATGCGTTGCACATGGAGATTCGTTCCATCCAGACAGCGCTTCTGGTGCTGGGCGAAAAGACCTTCCGGCGCATTGTGACGCTGGCCATCGCCAGCGACCTTAACGGCGAGCAACCGTTGGAGATCCTGCGCATGGCTTTTCTGCGTGGGCGGTTTTGCGAACTGGCCTCGGAGCGATGCGGGCTGGACCCTGGCGAGCAGTACTTGCTTGGCATGTTGAGCATGCTGCCGGCGATGATGCTGATGCCCATGGAGAACTTGGCGCCGACACTGCCGCTGCGGGATGAGATTAAATCGGCGCTCAAAGGCGCGGCCAATCGCGAACGCGTCCTGCTGGGATGGCTTGAGAGCCACGAGCGCGGCGACTGGGCCACCTGCGACACGGTGGTTGAAGCCAATGGACTCTGTGAACTAGAGATGGTTGCCTGCTATCGGTCGGCACTGGAGTGGGCAGGGGCGGCGTTAAAATTGACCGCCTGATGATCGCACGCGCGCCTTCCCTCTTTGTGCCTCAAGAAGAACCTGGAGTTGCGTTTTTCCTTGCCTTCAAGACTGTTCACTTAGGGGGCACCCCGGCTTCCGCGCTTAGCAAGTGATGACCACCAGTTCATAAAGCCCGCGCTTGATGAATCATAGCTATCGGCTCCCCATGATCCGGTAGTCGCACTTACACCAGCGCCTGTTAGAACTGTCGCATTTGACCGATAGAAGTGGTGTGCCTTTTCTGCATCGAGGTGGTGAGTGCGTAAGGGAACATCCTTAGCTGGATATGCCCGGTTGCTTCAAGCAGTCGACCAAGCGGCAGATGGCATCGTTATCACCGACATTGACGGGAAGATAGAGTTCGTAAACCCTGCATTCACAGTCATGACAGGGTACTCCAGCGATGAAGCTCTGGGGCAGAATCCTCGCATCCTCAAGTCCGGGTGCGAACCTGCCGAGTTCTACGAAGATCTCTGGCGTACTATCAAGTCCGGGCAGATCTGGAACGGCGAAGTGGTCAATCGCCGTAAGGACGGGAGTCTTTACACAGAGGAGATGCGGATCGCTCCTGTCCGTGACGCGAGCGGCGCAACCACCGGCTACATCGCAATCAAGCATGATGTTTCGGAGCGGCGTTCTGCCGAAAATGCACGGGCTTTTCTCGCCGCAATTGTGGAAGGCTCGAACGACGCGATCATTGCAACTACCCCAGCAGGAATCATCCTGACCTGGAATCGCGGTGCCGAAGAACTGTTTGGCTATTCCGCGCTGCAAGCGATCGGGCAAAGCGTATCCATAATCACCCCGCCGGATCTACTGTCGCGCATGGTCGAGTGCATCAACACAGTGTCCCAAGGCAAGTCCCTTTCGAACCTCGACGGTCTCTGCCAACATGCAGACCAGAGGGTAATCCACGTAAATGTATCTGGTTTCCCAATCAGAGATTCCGCGGGTAACGTCATGGCAGTGACCGCGATCTTGAGGGATAACACAGAGCGCAGAGAAGCGAAACAAAACAAAGCTCTGCTGGTATCGATCGTGGAATCTTCCGACGCAGCCATCATGGCCATCAGTACTGCAGGCTTCATTCTCTCGTGGAACCGCGGCGCATGTGCATTGTTCGGTTATGCGACTGACGATGCGGTTGGGAAGCACTTATCCATGCTCTTGACCCGTGAGCGCCTGGATGAACTGGCGGATCGTATCAACCAGGCTCCGCAGGGACTCGCTTTATCACAGTACGAGACTCTGTGCAAGCACAAAAACGGATCGAGAATCCAGGTTTGGATTACAGGGTCACCAATCAAGAATTCCGCGGGCGAAGTGGTCGCCATTTGCGCCATCATCCGCGACATCACGGATCGCAAACGAATCGAGGAAGCTTTGCGCGAAAGCGAAGATCGCTTTCGGGTCATGGCTGACGAATGCCCTGCCGTGATGTGGACAACCGATGCAAAGGGGGAGCTTCTGTTCATCAACCGGGCGTATCGGGAGTCCTTTGGTACAACCTGTGAGGATTTGGAGGGAGGCAAGTGGGAGTTGTTGATTCACCCTGAGGATGCGCGCGAGTATGCAGAGGGCTTTCAGCGTGCTGTGCACGATCATTTGGCATTCAATGGGGAAGCGCGCATCCGCCGCGCCGATGGCGTGTGGCGTTGGTTCAATTCGTGTGCAGATGTGCGGTTTTCTGCGACAAACGAATTCCTGGGCCACGTCGGCCTAACTACGGACGTTACCGAGCGTAAACAAGCGGAACAGGCACTGCGGGAATCCCAGGAATTTGCCCAGTCCACCGTGGATGATCTGTCGTCCAATATATGCGTGCTTGACGAGACGGGCACGGTGATCGCGGTGAACCGGCGATGGAAGGACTTTGGGCAAGCGAACCAGAAGGAATGTCTCGGCGAGGTCGACGCTTCCTCCTCAGGATGCGACAGCTTCGGAATAGGAGCCAACTACCTCGCCGTGTGCGACCGGGCTGAAGGCGAGGAAGCCGCCGAGGCGGCCGAATTTGCCGATGGCGTCCGCAGAGTGCTGCGTGGAGAGAGCGTGGGGCACACGCAAGAGTATTCATGCAATTCCCCCCTAGAAAAACGATGGTTCATTGCCAAAGTCACGCGATTCTCTTTCAATGGCCAACTCCGAATCGTTGTAGAGCACATTGACATCACCGAGCGCAAACAAGTGGAACAGGCACTCAAGAGCAGCGAAGAGAAGTTTCGGCAGATTGCGGAAAACATCCATGAAGTCTTCTGGATGATGAGCGTGGCTGGCACAGAGATTGTCTACGTAAGTCCAGCATACGAGGAGATATGGGGCCGGTCCTGCGAGAGCCTTTATAAGAACCCGATGACCTGGCTGGAAGCTATCCATCTCGACGACCGCGCAAGAGCGAGCGAGATCTTCCAGAAGCAGGTGCAAGGAGAAGATCTCGACTCTGAATACAGGATCCTTACTCCGGACGGGCAGGAGAAATGGATCCGCGACCGGGCATTTCCCGTTCGCGATCAAGCCGGACAAATGATTCGCGTGGCGGGAATCGCGGAAGACATCACGGAGCGAAAACGAGCCGAGATTCTTCTGCGGAAGACGGCGGACCGCCTGATGTTAGCGACACGCGCCGGCGGCGTAGGCATTTGGGAGAATGACCTTGTGCATAAAGTGGTCGATTGGGACGAGCAGATGTTGCGACTCTACGGAAGCTCGCGGGAGCAGTTTGACGGTACTTACGAGGCATGGCAGGCGGGAGTACACCCGGAAGACCGCCAGCGAGCAAACGAAGAGATCGAAGCCGCCCTCCGCGGCGAAAAGGACTTCGATACTGAGTACCGGGTAATCTGGCCGGATGGAAGTATCCACCACATTCGCGCCGGCGCTCTTGTTAAGCAGGATGCCAACGGAAGAGCAGTCCGTATGGTCGGCACAAATTGGGATATTACGGCGCAGAAGCAGGTAGCCGATGCATTGCTGGCAACCAATTGCCAACTCGAAATGGAGACTGTGCGCGCCAGCGCACTTGTTATAGAGGCAGAGAAGGCGACGGCGGCCAAGAGCGAGTTCCTGGCCAACATGAGCCATGAGATCCGCACTCCGATGAACGGCGTCATCGGCATGACCGGGTTGTTGCTGGATACGAACCTGACAGTCGAGCAGCGCCGCTATGCTGACACCGTGCGCGCCAGCGGAGAATCGTTGCTGCAGGTCATTAACGACATCCTGGATTTTTCCAAGATCGAGGCGAAGAAGCTTGAACTCGATACTGATGAATTCAACCTTCGCAACCTGCTGGAAAACCTGGGAGCCACTCTTGCACTGTCGGCGAATGTGAAGGGGCTGGAGTTGTTATGCATTGCAGACTCCACGGTTCCAAGTTTGCTCCGTGGCGACTCAGGGCGTCTGCGCCAGGTTCTGACCAACCTTATCGGCAACGCCATCAAGTTTACTGAGGAGGGCGAAGTGGACGTTCGGGCCACTCTGGAAGAAGACAGGGGGTCCGAATGCGTAGTGCGCTTCTCCGTGCGGGACACGGGAATCGGGATTCCGGAAAACAAGATAGGCATACTCTTCGACCAATTCAGCCAGGTAGATACATCCACTACACGGAAGTTTGGCGGTACAGGTTTGGGACTGGC
>Ga0302319_10026459_pt1 | contig 10214 bp, 10 predicted proteins | sample Bog_T0_2_FD_203319 | JGI IMG/M metagenome (GOLD analysis project Ga0302319, IMG submission 203319) | Peat permafrost microbial communities from Stordalen Mire near Abisko, Sweden - Bog_T0_2 | ecosystem: Environmental > Terrestrial > Soil > Wetlands > Peat | place: Sweden: Abisko, Stordalen Mire...
CCGAAGGTCAGGCCGGTGGACATGAGCAGCGTCGTGTAGTGCGCCTCGCGGTTGCGCATGTAGAAAACTTTCGTGGACGGCCAGACGCCGATGTATTTCGTCGCGATTTTCAACGCCAGCAGCGCCGCGATGATTCCGATGGCCGCCCACATCGCCGGCAGCGAGACAAACAGCCCGGCTTTGATGAAATAAAACGGCGTGAACATGGTGAACGCAATGGTGCGCATCCGGTGGACGAGTGTTTTGTCGCGCAAAAAAACGCCCGCGATGACGAGACCGACGAGGTAGGCGGGCAGAACGGCCTCGCTTTTGGCACTGGACGCGAGGCCGCCGAGGAAAAACAGGACGAGGAAAATGAATTTCACCTCCGGCTCGCTCACGCGCGTCGTCCCGAGTTTTGAAATGATGAACCGCGTCCACGTCGGCATATACCAAAGCATGATTGACATTACGACCACGAAGACCAGCAGCCAGATGTCGAAATCCGCGAACAGCGTGCCCAGCGCGAGCACCGTTCCGAAATCCGTGATGAAGCACGCGGCCAGAATTGTTTTGCCCATTGGCGTTTGTCCATAACCGCCTTCAATCATCACGGCATAAACGACGGCAACCGAAGTGGTCGAGAGCGCGATGCCGGCGATTTGCGCCTGATGCAGCGGCCAGCCGAGGACAAATTGCGCGAACAGCCAGACGCAGACAAACGGCAGCGCAAAAGACAGGATGCCAATGGTAAGGCTGGCGCGCAAATTGGCGCGCAACGAAACCGGATCAATTTCCGCGCCGGCCAGAAAAGTCAAAACACCGCTGCCGAGCATGGCCAGAAAATTCGTCCAGTCCGTCGTCTGCAAAATGTGCGCGCCGTTGCCGAGATGAATGTTGCCGACAATCACGCCGACCACGATTTCGATAAGCGCCACGGAAATGCCGACGCGGATGGAAATCAAACTGGCCAGAAACGCCAGCCCCATCCAGATCGCGGCGATATACCAGATGTTTTCCGTCATAACATTCGCTTCAAATTTGCGGCGGCTCGTCCACTTCGGCGCGATAATCAATCACCCGCACTTTTTCCAGCGTCACCAAACCGCCTTTCATCATTTCATCCAGCACCGGCAGGAACGAATTGATTTTTTCCTCGCTGTCCACGATTTCGATGACGAGCGGCAGATCCATTGATAGCCGCAGAATCTTCGCCGTGTGCAACCGGCTGGTCTTGCCGAAGCCCATCGGCCCGCGCAGCACGGTCGCGCCGGCCAGATGCGTCTCGCGCGCCTTGAGGACAATGGCTTCGTAGAGCGGTTTGTGTTCCCAGCGGTCTTTTTCGCCGATGAAAATCCGCAGCAGCATGGCGTCATGGGGAAGGTGCATATCAGTTTCCTTTCATTGAGTTCAAATAAACCGCGAGTGCGTGGCCCAGCCACACGCCGGCCAGACACAAGGCGACCGAGTATAGGATGTTCGCGCCGGCATAAAGCCATTCGCCGTCATTGGCGAGATTCAACGTTTGCAGGCTGAACGAGGAAAATGTCGTGTAGCCGCCGCAAATGCCGATCATAAAAAAAGTGCGCGTGGTTGGCGACACGAGCCAGCGTCCTTCCGTTCCGGTGAGTGTGTTGAAAAAGCCGATGACGAGGCAGCCGGTGACATTGACAATGATTGTGCCCCACGGGAAGGTCGCGCCGAAGCGATTGGCGATAAGACCGGAAAGCCAGAAGCGTCCGACGCTGCCAATCGCGCCGCCGATTGCAATCCAAAGATATGTCATCATAAAAAAACTCCCGCCAACGTTCGAGCATTTCGCGGAACATCAGCAGGAGTCATCAGCTCTGAAATTGTCAGGCGGTTCACCCTGTCGCGGGTTGGCAAACTCCATTGCCAAGGGGATTTTATTTCACCCGGTGCAATTTGGCAACCAAAAATCCGCGCGCTCACGATTTCTTGCGCACTTCCACCTTCATCCGGCTCAACTTTTCGTAGAGTTTGCCGCGACGGCGCAGCGGCCACCAGTCGTAGAGATAGATCTGCATCGGCCGCCACATGGCCACCCAGCCCGCAATGGTCAGACTTTCGCGCGCGATGCTGCGGAACGTGCCGTAGTTGCCGCCGATGGCGTGGCTCGCCGTCAGGCAGGCGGCGAGAAAGAGAATCCCGATGACAAGGCTTTGCCGTCCTTCCTTGAGCAGTTGCCGGAACTCCATCTGGTTCATCCGCGCGCGATACGCAAAGTAATGATGCACGCCCTGCTCGATGACCGGCTGCGGATTTTGATCGGTGGGAAATTCATTCAGATGGACGACGAGCACGACCGGCTCGTCCAGCGGAAATTCGCGCACCCAGCTCAAGATGAACTCCTCGGCATCGCCGTCCAGGTCCTTTTCCGGGAACGGCGCGGGGTCCATCGTATTGAAGAGCTGCCCGATTTCCCGCAGGTTCAATTCAATCCGGCGCGGCGTGTGTTCTCGCTTTGGCATCGCTTAACAAACCAAGAAACCGGACAGAACACCAGCAAAAGTCCGGCGGGAATGAATGGCGTTGGGCGGCAGCGACAAACCTGCAATCGCGCCAAACGGCGCTCATGGGGCATTGAACAAATGTGAGACGAAACCGCCGTCAAAATCCGGCGGTTTTTTTCCATCCGGCGCGGCGTGGCGCGGACTACTTGTTCTTCGCGGCGCGAACCTTCGCCCAGCGCGCGCGAGCGGCGGCGGCGATTCGCGCGCGGCCAGCCGCGCTCATGTTGCGCTTTTTCCCGGCTGGTTTGGCGGCGGCGTGGACCTTCGCCCAGCGCGCCTTGGCGGCAGCGGAGATTTTTGCCCGTGCGGCCGCGCTCATCGTCCATTTCTTTTTGGGCGGTCTGCCGACCGGAGCCGCCGAGCCGCCGGCGAGGGTTTCCAGTTTGGCCGAGAGCTTCTCGATTTGTTGCTTCAAGGCAATAATGCGTTTCAGCTTGGCCGTGGATAGGTTTAATAGTCCTGTCATAGGGTTCGAGACTATCCCAGACTACTCCATTAGTCTAGTCTCAAAGATAACAATTACAACGACCCCGGTGGCGGCTGTAATCCCGTCACCAGCGGGGCACAAAAGCCGATGGTGAACCATTCTGGTAATGTAGCAGCGGACGTGAGTCCGCTCATCATCATTACGGCGGAAGAAATTTGAGCCGACTCACGCCGGCTGCTGCATTCCGCACCTGAATTGCCCCCTTGGAAACGGAAGTGCCGGAGGCAACGTTGCAGTTGATTCAATAACCCGGTTCCGCTTCCAACGCCAGCTCCTTGAGCGGCTGTTCAAGAAACTCCGCCAAAATTTCGATGATCAGTTCATGATCGGCGCGCTGCGGCAGGCCGGAAACGGTGATCGTGCCGATGCAACCCGTGCCGTGCAACTTGACCGGAAAACACCCGCCGTGCGGCGCATAATCACGCGCATCCACGCCGATGGTTTCGGTGAGGGTTTTCTGCTCCTTGCGCAATTGCAGGCCAATCGCATAAGAGCTGCGATGAAAACGCAGCACCACGTTGCGTTTGCGGCGGATCCAATCCGTGTTGTCCGGCGTGGCGCCCGGCATGGCGGTGAAGAACAGCGTGTGCCGGTTCAACTGGATTTCAATCGCGATGGCCAAGCCGCGCGACTCGGCAACGGCCCGGAAGCGCGTTCCCACCGCCCAGGCGGTGTTGGCGTCAAAACTGCGGAATCGGAGTTGTTCTTCCTGCCGGCCGATGTGTTCAATTTCTTGTTCGATGGTCATACGATAATTCCTTTAGGCTGACATTTTCCCGTCCTGCATTCGCCCGACAATATCAAAACACGCCTCACTTGTCCAAGAATACGGACGGTCTGGATGCCAGGCGCCATTTCAAATTAGGGCGCGGAACGCTCGCGACCCGGCCAACGTGCCGGAATTCCGGCAGGTGTGGAGATTTGATTTACAAACTCAAACGTGACTTACATGTAATTATTTCTGTAGCTCGTTAAGGATTTCCGGAGAAATCTGTATTGCTTTGAATTCTGTTTTTGACAAGACGAAAGGCTTGTTGAAATCGTTCGGTTGGAAAATGGAGGTTGGCAAAAAACACAAGTTAAAATCTATCGCTGTATCTGACCAATCCTTTGCCCGAGCTTCGATAATCACTGCCTGTGGCATTTGAGGCAATGTAAGCGGCACTTGGAATGGGCTTAATTTTATTGGCGGAAGTTCAGCGCCATCTTTTGGAAGTAGTCCATGAGGAACGCGATACCGAAAAGATTCCATTTCGTTTGTTTCAACGGTGTCAATTTTTTCGGTATCCGAGAAAATCCAATCTGGCGCTACTCTAGACCATGCGGGGTCGGGAACACTTTGGGCTGTTTTAGGAACAAAAATCGCCACCTCAATATTTTCGGCTGATATTTCCGAATTGTTTTTAACAAAAAATTCAAATTCAACATTGGACTGTCCCGATTGCATTGGAACGAATAAAAATCCTGGAACTTCGCGAACTTTGCCAAAATCACGATAAGCCAAGAAATTATTCGTAAGTTCAATCCTGTCAACCAAGGGAGCACCGTCCACTCGCAATTTTAACGTAAGATGCGGTCGCGGTTTTGACCGTTCAAAAATCGGCAACAGAGAAACCAACCAAGCAACAAACGAAATAATTGTTAAAACTGAAGCAATGAATGCAATTTTATTCCAAATATTGAGCCGCTTATATCTTTGCGACAAATTCATTTTTCAATCCCTGAAATTCACAAACTGCACGGCCACGGGCAATTCCTGGGCGCGCACGGCGGCGATGGCGGCCTGTAGTTCGTCGCGGCTCTTGCTGTTCACGCGCACGGCGTCGCCCTGAATCTGCGTCGTCACCTTGAACTTGCCGTCGCGAATGAACCCGGTGATCTCCTTGGCCACCGCCGTCTCGATGCCCTGCTTGATCTTGATGACCTGCCGCGCGTGGCCGAGCGGCGAGACGTCCGGGTCGCACTGCTCGACGCTCTTGAGGCTGATGCCGCGCTTGGCGAGCCGGCCGATCACCATTTCATTCAGCGTGCGCACCTTGAAATCGTCCTCGGCGGAAAGCTTGATTTCGTTCTTCTCCAAAACGATCTCGGCCTTGCTGCCCTTGAAGTCGAAGCGGTTGGCAAGCTCCTTTTTGGCCTGGTGGACGGCGTTTTCAACTTCCATCGAGTTGACCTGCGAAACAATGTCGAATGAAGGCATGATTCAATTATGATTTTTGTTTTACGATTTACGATTTTGTTGACCGGCGCAAATCTTAAATCAGAAATGTCCCGCTGTTCATTCCATTGCGGATTTCGTCCAGCTGCGGCATTTTGGGCGTTCTGAAAACGTCCGGGACCGCCAGCATGATGCCCGCCGACGAACGGTATCCGACCGCGGAACTTGTTCGCCGGCTTTTGGCATTGGCATGGCGGTTCCGCGCGGACTGCCTGTGGTCGCTGGTGTTGAGCGTGGCGCTGCTGCTGCTCGGCATCGCGGGTCTCAAATTGCTGGGGGTGGTGATTGATGTCATCCGGCACGCCCTCGACCCGTCCCTGCCGCCGCCGGTGTATCCGTTTGGCTGGAACCCGCCGGCGGCCTGGCCGCCGTTGCAGATTGTCACGGCGCTGGCGCTGGCGATTGTGGCGCAGGCGTTGTTGCGCGCGGCGCTCACCTACGCCTACAACATGATCACGGCGCGGCTGACGCAGGGGGAAATCGTGCCGGAACTGCGCGCGCAGCTTTACGCCAAGCTGCAGCGGTTGAGCTTCAGCTTCTTTGATCTGCATGGCTCCAATTCGATTTTCAACCGCGTGACGGGCGACGTGCAGAACACGCGGCTGTTCGTGGACGGCGTGTTGTTGCAGGGAGCGACCATGATTCTGACGCTGGCGGCCTACGCGGTTTTCATGTGGCGGATCCAGCCGTCGCTGACGGTGGCGTGCCTGGGCGTGTCGCTGCCGTTGTGGTGGCTGGCGCACTTTTATTCGGCGCGGCTGCGTCCGGGTTATCTGCGCAACCGCGAATTGACGGACAACATGATTTTGCTGTTCAGCGAGAGCGTGCGCGGGATGCAGACGGTGAAGGGTTTTGCGGCGGAAGCGCACCAGGTCCGGCGATTCGAGGAGGCGAACGATCTGGTGTCGTCGCAGCAACGGAAAATTTTCTGGGATTTGTCGGTGTTCACGCCGGGCACGCAGATGTTGTCGCAGTTGAGTTTGGTGATTTTGTTCGCGTATGGCGGCTGGCTGTATGTGCAGGGCAAAATTCCGCTGGGCAGCGGGCTGGTGGTGTTCGCCGGACTGCTCCAGCAATTCACCGGCCAGGTGGCGACGATCTCGACCATCGCGAACTCGGTGCAGCAAAGCCTGGCGGCGGCGCGGCGCGTGTTCGAGGTGATGGACACGCCGGTGGAAGTGCAGAGCCGGCCGGATGCCGTCAAGCCGCCCCGCCTGACGGGCCGGATGGTTTTTGAAAAAGTGACGTTCGGTTATCACGCGGACAAGCCGGTGCTGATGGAAGTGTCGTTCGAGTCGAAACCGGGGCAGGTTGTCGGCATTTTCGGAATGACGGGCGCGGGCAAGAGCACGTTGCTCGGTTTGGTTCCGCGTTTTTATGACCCGATCGCCGGGCGCATTCTGGCCGACGGAAAAGATTTGCGGGAACTGGAACTGGACATGTTCCGCCGGCAGATTGGAATTGTTTATCAGGAGAGCTTTTTATTTTCGAACACGGTCTCGGCGAACATCGCGTTCGGGCATCCGCACGCGACCATGGAACAAATCGAACGCGCGGCGCGGATCGCGTCGGCGCACGAGTTTATCACGGCGTTGCCGCGGGGTTACGAGACGGTGTTGGGCGAATCGGGCGTGGATTTGTCGGGCGGCCAGCGCCAGCGGCTGGCGCTGGCGCGGGCGCTATTGCTGCAACCGCCGATTCTGATTCTGGACGACCCGACGGCGTCGGTGGATGCGCGGACGGAAAATGAAATTGTCTCCGCGTTGCGCGAGGCGATGGCGGAACGAACGACGTTTGTGGTGTCGAGCCGGTTGAGTCTGTTGCGGCGGGCGGATTTGATTTTGGTGATCGAGGACGGACGGCTGACGCAGTCGGGCACGCACGCGGAACTGGCGCATCGTCCGGGAACTTACCACGAAACAGCGCTGTTGCAGATCATGGATTTGGGGGAAGTGCGAGGTGAGAAATGAGCAGTGAGAATCGGAAGCCAGACCGCGACGGCGCCGGAACTGACCTTTCGGCGCGGGAGGCGATCACCTATTTCAACCCGATGGAAGAACGCGAGGCGGACAAGGCGCCGCTCCAAATGGCGCTCATCCGCCGGATTTTCAGCTACACGAAACCTTACGCGGCCAAGCGGAATTGTCTGTTTGTCCTGACAATCATCCGCGGCCTCCAACTGCCGGCGCTGGCGTGGCTGATTGGCCGCACCATCACGGGGCCGATTGCGCACCGGGATTTGCCGGGAATTTTCTGGTATGCGGCGGGGTATTTCGCGCTGGCCCTGGTCACGGTGGCGAATTTTCATTTCCGCCAGCGGTTCGCGCTCGAACTGGGCGAGGCGGTGGTGCATGACATGCGGTCGGACTTGTTCCGCAAGCTGATGACGATGCCGATGTCGTTTTTCAACCAGACCAAATTCGGCCGCATCATCAGCCGGATGACGTCGGACATTGACAGCGTGCGCGCCGGGGCGCAGGACGTGGCGTTCGTGCTGGTGGTGCAGGGATTGCAGATGGCGGTTTCGGCGGTGCTGATGGCGTATTACGATTGGAAATTATTTTCACTGATGGTCATCCTCGTGCCGGTCATCTGGGTGGTGAACGAAAATTACCGGCGCGAAATGAGCCGGCGGCTGCGCAAGGTGCAGGAGTCCTGGAGCCGGGTCGCCTCGACGCTCGCCGAATCGGTGAGCGGCATCCGGGTGACGCAGGCGTTTGTCCGGCAGGAAATCAATTCGGGTTTCTTCCGCAAATTGATTGATGTCCACGGCGAGAACAACGTGGGCGTGGCGCAGGCGTCCGCCGTGTTCGTGCCGTTGTTGCAATTGAAGAGCCAGCTTTTCCTCGGCGCGATGGCGCTGCTGGGCGGATACGGCGTGCTGCGCTGGCACGGCTGGCTGCACATGGAGGTGGGCGACCTGGTCATGTTCTTTTTTCTGGCCAACCTGTTCTTCGATCCGGTGCAGGCCATCGGCAATCAATTGAACCAGGCGTTCATGGCGATGGCCGGAGCGGAGCGGCTGTTTCGGATGCTGGACCAGAAACCGGAATGGGTGGATGCGGCGGACGCGAAACCGCTGCCGGTCATCCGCGGCCGCGTGGAATTTCAATCGGTGCATTTTGAATACAAACCGGGGCGGCCGGTGCTGACGGACATTTCTTTTGCGGCCGAGCCGGGACAGAACGTCGCCCTGGTGGGACACACTGGCAGCGGCAAGACGACCCTTGTGGGATTGCTGCAAAAATTTTACCTGCCGGCCGGCGGACGCGTGCTGGTGGATGGCGCGGACTTGAACGCGGTCACCAGCGATTCACTGCATTCGCAAATGGGCGGCGTGCAGCAGAACAATTTTCTCTTTTCCGGCACGGTGCTGGACAACATCCGGTTCGCCCGGCCGGAGGCGACGGAATCCGACGTGCGCGCGACGCTGGCGGCGCTGGACTGCGCCGATTTGCTGGATGCGCTGCCGCACGGATTGCAAACGCAGGTGGCCGAGCGCGGCGCGGCGCTGTCATTTGGCCAGCGGCAACTCGTGTGTTTCGCCCGCGCAATGCTGGTAAATCCGCGCATCGTGGTGCTGGACGAGGCGACCAGCGCAATTGACACGGTGACGGAAGCGCGGCTGCAGCGGGCGCTGGAAATTTTGCTGCGCGGGCGGACGGCATTCGTCGTGGCGCACCGGTTGAGCACCATCCGCAAGGCCGATCTGGTCCTGGTGCTGGATCAAGGCCGCATCGTCGAACGTGGCACGCATGAAAGCTTGTTGCGGCAGAACGGTGTCTATGCCCGCTTGCACCGGGAATTTGTCAACACCCCTGGTTAAAAACGGTTTGAATTTGTGCCCGGCTGGCGTCATGCTGGCCGCGATTTATGAAGCCCAACGATTTTTCCGGCGCGCGGGTGCTCGTCACCGGCGGCGCGGGGTTCATCGGCAGCGCGCTCGTTTGGGCGCTGAACCGCCGCGGCTGCGACGACGTCGTGGTTTGCGACCGGCTCGGCACCGACGAAAAATGGCGCAATCTCGCGCCGCTGCGCTTCGCCGAATTTGTCGAGGCGGATGATTTGCTGGCGCGTTTGAAAAACGGCGCGCTGGGAAAATTCAATTTGGTTTTGCACATGGGCGCGTGTTCGTCCACGACCGAGCGCGACGCGGGTTTTCTCTTCCGCAACAATTTTGAATTCACCCGCGACCTCGCCGGCTGGGCGCTGGCGAAAAAAGTCCGCTTCGTTTATGCGTCGTCCGCCGCGACTTACGGCGACGGCGCGGCGGGCATGGAGGACGACGAGGCGAAGCTCGACACGCTGCGCCCGCTGAATATGTATGGCTACTCGAAACATCTGTTCGATTTGCACGCGCGCCGCGCCGGGTTTCTGGACAAAATTGTCGGGCTGAAATACTTCAACGTCTTCGGCCCAAACGAGGACCACAAGGGCGACATGCGCTCGCTCGTCCACAAAAGTTTTTCGCAGGTGCAAAAGGAGAACGTCATCCGGCTGTTCAAAAGCCACCGGAAGGATTTCCGCGACGGCGAACAAAAGCGCGATTTTCTTTACGTCAAGGACGCGGTGGCGATGACGCTGCATCTGGCCGCGACCAAAAAGGCCGGCGGACTTTTCAACACCGGCAGCGGCGCGGCGCGGACGTGGATTGACCTGGCGAATTCGGTTTTTGCCGCGCTGGGCAAAAAGCCGAAAATTGAATTCATCGAAATGCCCGAAGCCATCCGCGCCAAATATCAATACTTTACGCAGGCGGACATTTCGCGTCTGCGCGCCGCCGGTTACAAGGCGCCGGTGACGCCGCTCGAAGAGTCGGTGAAAGATTACGTCCGCAATTATCTCGCGCCGGACAAAAGGCTCGATCCGGCGGCTGCGTAATTCAATGTAGCGCCGGGCCTGCGGCTCGACTTGATCGGCGCACCGCGCCGACACTAAAGCGAAATTTCACCGCAACGTGACTTGCCGGCGGCGGCGATTTGCAGGAATCTTTCCC
>Ga0302319_10026460_pt1 | contig 10214 bp, 10 predicted proteins | sample Bog_T0_2_FD_203319 | JGI IMG/M metagenome (GOLD analysis project Ga0302319, IMG submission 203319) | Peat permafrost microbial communities from Stordalen Mire near Abisko, Sweden - Bog_T0_2 | ecosystem: Environmental > Terrestrial > Soil > Wetlands > Peat | place: Sweden: Abisko, Stordalen Mire...
CGGTAGTGAGGCTTGAAGTCCTGCACGCTTCCGACGCGAGCAAACTGCTGCCACGCGATTCCGCCACCGACGCCAAAGTTGGGATCGACGCCGTAATAGCCGTCGAGCAGGAACTTGTTCATCAAGTTCGACAGGATGACCGGGAGGGTAAAGGTGGTGAAGCTCGCACTGATGCTCTTGTCGCGGATATAGTCCCAGCGCGCCGAGTTGCCATGGGGAATGTCAGTCATGCCGGCCATACGGGCCGCCATGCACATAAGGCCGAGGGGTCCGACTTCGTGCCCGAACCCGCTCATTGCGTTTTCGGCCATTTCGACGCACCGCTCGCCATACTGCTTGCTCTTGGCTAGGACTTCGGACCACAATTCGCCTTTTCCATTGCGTCCCTTTGAAATCAGGCCCGCGGCTTCAATGATGCGGCAGTGATCGTCACTGAATCCCGTCACGGATCCAGGAAGTTCGTGGCGGCCTCCCCTGTTGGCCGGGCTCGGGTGATATGAGCCAAGAATGCCGGCCTTTACCCTCGTGGGGGTCATCGGCATGGCGGTACCGGCGCCGGATTCGGACGGCTTACGACTGGCGCGAAGCAGAACCAGCTCCACGGTGTCTGGCTCGGAGCCGCTTTCGATAGCCTGGGCGATATAGTCGGCGGCCTTGACGGTCCGCGTAACCTTTTTTCCGTCAACATCTTCGTCGACCGATACCTCGACCTTTGGGTATTGCGCGAGGATTTGATCCAGCTTGGCGACGCGACGGGCTTCCGCCGCCCGCGCCGTGCGGCTGGCCTTGATTTCATCGCCCACGCCGCCGTCGCCATTGCCGCCCGCGGCACTGATGCCACCTGCAGCCGGTTTGCGGATGGCCGCACCACTGGCGGCCGCACCTGCGGAAATATTCCCAATGGCATCCCACCGCGCCTTGATCTTCCCGTGCTGGCCGGGCTTGTCCGTCGCGAGTGCGGCGTACTCCGCGGGGGTCATGTCATACTCCGCTTTCAGCCAGGCTTCAAATTCATTCATTGCGATACTCCCTGCGGCTTTCTTTGCCGCAAAACGCGCCGCAGTCGTCGTATCCGCACCGAGCGGTACAACAGCAACATTGGCAAGGACTGATTCATCGGCCACGAATGCCGGGCCTGCTACCATTTTTCCGTTGACGGTTTCCGACTCCCCCTCGCGGATGACGTGGCCCTTGGTGGGCATCGCGTCAATGCTGGCCTGCCACTGGAAGCCTTTGGCCGCGTGCGCCATGACAGCCTTCACGGTCGCAGATTCGCCAGTGACTTCGCCATCCGCCACCAGATTGCACGCCTGCATGATCGTGCATGGGCCGCTGCTCTGGCCGATCAGTTGCTCGATGGCGTCAACCGCCGACGTATTCTCGTCGATGTGGTTGGCGTAAATTGGGAAGCGGTCGGCGGCGCACTTGACGCCTTTGCAGTTGATGACCACGGGAAGTTTCCACCCGCTGACCATCATCGGGCCGCCGTTGTAAATCGAGAGGGAGAATTTTGGGATCGGGGGCTTGCCGGGGGAGCCGCCGGCGGTTTTCCCATTGGCCGGGTCCGGGCTTTTGCTCGCCTCGTTGGTGTCGATGCCAGCCTGATTTCCGAGCGGGGCCGCGGCGGTGATGGTGAATGTCGCCGGAAACGCAAGGGCCATGCGGCCTTCCTGCGTTGCGGCGGCGATGATTCGTTTTGCTTTACGCGGCATTGCGTGTCCCCTTGTTCCGTGCCGCCCCTGGTGTCTGAGGCTTTGGCATCTGGGCGTTTGGTTCCAACCCCAACTCCTGCTGCTCCAAATCCGCCTCCATCAGCGGCGGGTTTCCGCGGGTGGTGAAGATGCGGCTGCGGATCATCGCCTGGACCTTCTCCAGCGCCTTTCCGTTTTTGTCATCCGTCAAACCGAGAACGCGGGCATAGGCGATGAGCGCCTTGCGCCAGTCCTGGCCCTTCTTGGCATAAACCTCGGCGAGGGTGATGGCCCCCACGGCGAGGTCGATCTCGCGGGCCTGGGCAAGCTGGACTGGATTCCCCATCTCGTGTCCGTCCCAATACCACGAATATTCCATGTCGCTGATGATCGCCATCGCCTCTTTCGGGATGTACTGCTTGCCCCCATCCTTGACCATCGAACCTTCGCGCACGAACTCCACAAACAGCCGGTCGAGCGTTTCGTCGCCGATAGTTCCGCGGCGAATGTCGATGCCGGTGTAGTAGATCGAGTAGTCGAGGCGACCCGATGAGAAATTGCTGTCGCTCGAATCGCACGCGGCCACGACATAGGGCACGTTCATGCCGCGGCCAATCTCCGCGATGATCCGCTTGTCCAATTGCTCGAATGCTTGCGTCGGCTGCTCAGGTTTGATCTGCGTCGCCTTGTAGCCCGCGGGGAGCGCGACACCCATGCGTCGCTTCAATGGCACGATGTCGCCGTCGGGAAGCAGCGGGGTTGATTCATTGTCGGCCCCCATCTCGGTTTCGAGCACGACCGAGAAATCGGCGGCCGTCTCCAGGGCGTCGAGGATTGCTTGAATGAGCCGGCGGCGTACAGCCAGCAGCGGAAGCGCGGTCAGGATTTCCGGCACGCCACGGTGCTGGCCTGGACGCTCCGGCGTGAAGTTGTGGATGATGAACTCGGCATCCCACTTGTCGTACTCCCACGGCATCCCGACATAGCCGGTCGCATACGACCAATAGCCGGGGTGGACGCGCAAGACGTGGTATTCGACGGGGTTTCCAAACTCATCAAACCGGATGCCGTCCACCGATGGTACAGTCAACAGGCCGATATCCACGAAGCGAACCTGGTCGGCTTCAATGGGGCGAAGGTCGAGCTTCACGGGATTCTTGCTGCCGGGGTTGGTGATTATTTCGGCGAACACTTCGCCGTCTTGGTACTCGGCCTGACGCATCACGCGGAGCTTTGTCGCGAGCTTGACGGTTTTGGCCCACGCATGAAACTTCCGCTCGATGTCGCCGCGGACTTCCGGGGAAAGGCGGTCATCGTCGATATGAAGGCGGGGGCCGCGCCCGATGGTGTCGTTGACGATGGTTTTCCCGATGCCGCGGGCATAGCCGTTGTTCTGGACCTCGTAGCGCGCCCGGTTGCGGAGGACGTAGCGGACCATGGGATTCGCCTGGGCGTCGGCGGCGAGGGCGTCGGCCATGGCCCAATGCTCGCGGTTGTCCTCGGTGGTGAGGGCGGTGTCGTAGCGGGCGGTGATGGACCCGGCGCGCTCGGCGTATTGCATCGTTGGGCGTTTGCCCAGGAGATATTCGCTGACTTGGCCCGGTTGGAGCTTGCCGCCGGCGGCGATGTATTCGCGCTGAAGGGCGTCTCCTTCATGGTCCCATTCGATTTTACGCTGTTGGGCTTTCGCGTTGAGCGCGGCCACAGCGGCCTTGAGGCGTTCAGGGGAAGCCGGTTCGGGTGACTTCGATGTGACCGCCATGGTGCTGTCGGCGGTGGCGTTCAGCTTGGGGCCACGAAATGCGGATGTGATTTGGCGGAAGATGCCCATTCATCCACCCCCACGATTGCCGGGGGGGAAAACAGCACCGTGCGGGCGGAACTTCGTCACGCGGACGCCAAAGAATTTTCCGCGGACTGCACCGGCCTGGTTGGCGCGGTTGTAGCGGTCGAGGGCAATCTGGTCGGCGAGGGAGTGCTCTTCGCTCTCGCCCATGCCAGCAACGGATACCTTTTTGGGTCCGGGATCGTTTTGCAGTCCTGTGTCGCTCATGCGGGACTTATGCGACAGGAAATGCCCCAAAGCAAGGCCAAAACACCCAAATGCGTCGTTTTGTCCTATCGGTATGACCGCAGAAGGGGTCTAATTCGATTTCTTTGGTAGCGCCACGCTCTCGGTACGACAAAATCGACCCCATGGCCGTCCAATGGTCTCCGAACGCCCATAAGGCAAGCAAATCGTTCGCAATTACGCTTTTTCTTCGGTAGGAACGAGGTGAAACCGGCAATTGGGGGCGGCGCACTGGCGATACCGGCGAATGGCCCCAAACAGCCGTCGCGTCGTCGTCACCATCGTCACCCCGCCGCATCGTGGGCAGGTGATGCCGCGCGGCGTGTCATCGCCCTCGACGCCAGCCCGCCGATCCGCATACGACTTCACCGGATGCTTCGCGCTTCGATCCATCATGCGCTCCTTTTTGCCGTTCGCTGGGCAAAGCTCACCACCGGGCGGGCGGTTTTCTGCTGCGGCCTCGCCCCGCCCCGCTCGCACCCTTCATACGACGCCGCCACGGTGGCATACACCATCGCGTCGAGAAATTCATTGTCGGGCTTGTCGGGGCGGATCGTCCACTCGCACACCTTCCGCCCATGACCCTCGGTCGGCGTCCACGTTTCCGCGTCGAGGTGCGCGGCGAACAGTGTGTGTTCCTCCGGACCGTCGCCGTAGAGCGTGATGGCGCCGGGGTCACCAGGGTTGGTGAGAATTCCCGACTCAACGAAAGATTTCCAGTGGTTTGTATCCAGCGCGACATGCGGAAATTCTTTCGTGCCGGCAACCGCCGGCGTGTACCAGTGACCCAGGGGATCGCGCTTGCCCTCGCCAGGCTTGTGCTTGCGCGATCCCATCGGCGGCTTGCCGGCCGTTATGCCGACGCCCTTACTGAGCATCATCGCTGAGCCTCCAACTTTCAACTTCACCGCCGCCACTCGATCCGGCCACTTCCCGGCGTCGGTGAAATTCCGCCCCACTCGCATCAGGCCGGCCCCGCCAGCGCGGGGGAAATCCCGGCTGAGTTGCCATTTGGTGTAATCCTCCAGCGCGGCCTGAATCGCGCCCTCGATCCCGGCGTGCGGATACAAAACCTGGATGTTGTTCATTGAGTTTTCGATTTCAGCCTTACTGACGACGCGCCGGGATTGGTGCGGCCAGATTCCGTAGTCGATGACGTGGCCGGTGAAGTTGGGGGTCCACGCCACCACCACGTACCAGAGCGACCACTGTTGAACGTCCGTCCCCACCGTGATCGCCGTGCAGTCCAGTGGAACCTCGTATCGCGGGCGGCCGGTGAATCGTGAGGCGATGAGTGATTTATTCCATCGCTGGCCGGCGGCCTCGTTGATGATCGGTTCATTCTGAAATTCCGCCGCGAACCCCGCCGCGCCGTATTTGTAAAAGGCGTGCATCGCCGCCTGGACCGCCGAGAGGTTGCGGGGATCGTCAAGGCGGTTCGCATCATCAACGACCGCGCCGCAGTCCATGCAGTTCGTTTTGTTCGGGCATTCCTCGCAGTCGCCGGCGGTGTCGAGCTTCCGCCCCTGGTCGCACATCCTCGCCCGGTAGAACTCCGTCGCCTCATCGAGCGGCTGGTCGGTCTGCATCGCGTGTTCGCGCAGCTCGCGGTATTGCTCCCAGAGCGCCTTGTTGGTCGGCCAAGAGTAGAGACGCTTGGTGCGCTCGCCGCGAAATTCGGGATAGAGGCGGCGATCCAAAACTTGGTCGGCAAGATCGCCCGGTTCAATGACCGTGCATGGAATCAAAATCCCCACCTGCCGATCCGGTCCCGCAAGACCTTGTACGTCCTGTTTGATCGTCTTGAGTCGGTAGGTGGTCTGACCGCTTGGACCCTGTGACCGAGCGGATTCCGGGGTCTGAGGGTCATCGGGGATCGCCAGCGTTGGACGTATCACGCGGCCATCCGGCAGCGTGTGCCACATGCCGCGAATCTGCCCCTCAAGGCTTGTGGCGGCGATAACAACGCCAGAGGACACGCTTCCTGGGATGGTCGGGAAAACAATCTTGTCCCGACTCCATTTGATGTTCGTTTTCTTCCCCCTGTATCGCTGACCCAGGCATCGCCGCGGTTCGTTTTCCAGCAGACGAATCGGAAAACAGACCTCGGGGAAGTCCTCATGCAGAATCTCGTTTTCGGTCAGCGTCTTCTTGAACCACTCGATGGCGTCCGTGCCCTGTGGGGCCGTCGCCCCGATCAGCACGGCGAATTGATGTCGCCCATATAATTCAGACCAAAGGACCGCCCCCTGGCAAAGCCGGGTCTTTCCACTTCCGCGCGGCATCGCCACCGCCAGCATGTCGCATTCAATTACCACTCGCTCGATCTTGGCGATGACCCTCAGATGATCCTTTGACCATTCGCGGTAGAATATTTCAGGGAAGTATGTTTTACAGAAGAGCCCAAATCCATTCGGCTCGCCACATGCCGCGCGCCGTTCAGGATTCTTGCATGGCGGAATCTCGCCGATGTCCTGCGATGCCTGGGTGGCGGCGCGCTTGCGTTTGGCATCCCAGTCCGGCGCGCGCGTCGTCTTGTAGACCCTTTTGGATTTCGCTTTCTTGACAGATTCAGCCATTTGCATCTTTCGTTATCGCGGCCAGAAGTTGCTCGCCGATGAACTGCGTGTAAGCGGGTGGGATTGCTTGGCTGATCTCGCCGCCCTTCATCCAGTCGATCCCCATCGCCTCGTTGCGCTCCGCCGTTGAAAAATACAACAGCCCGTCTCGCACGCTGGCGGTGCCAGCGTTTCCGTACAGGTTGACAGAACCAGCCTTTTTCATCGCCTTCCGATCCCCGCATGATTCGGCTATTCCACGCTGGCCCGTGACCGAGATCGTGCGGTTCAATCGTGCCTTAACCTGCCGCGTGTGTAAAGTTCCCGTGTCGCTATAGTCCAGCCAGTCGCGCCGCCGGCCATGTTTGCAAACCATCCCCTGCGCTAAATGTAAAATCCAGTTGGTTTCAAAAATCCTGTGCCGCCGCAAGTCCGCGTTGCCGGTGCCGAGTCCGAACATCGTGCCGCAGAGCATCGTGGGGCGAATCAGCGGAGCGCCGGGAACATTTTCGATCACATAGGGTTTTCCGCTGGCCTTCAAAAGTTCCCGCGTCGGCACCACAAGGTCGGGATGGTCTTTTTTGGCATTGGGCATATGACGCAAGGCGCTGTAGAACTGGCACGGCGGCGAGGCGTGAATCACATCGAACTCGTGCCCATGTGCGGCGAGAAATTCCAAGGCGTCAGCCTGGTGGAACTCGAATGGGTAGCGGGGCATCGGGCTGGCATCGACGCCCACCACGTCGAACCCGGCGCGGGAGTAGCCAACTCCGCATCCTCCAGCACCACAAAAAAGGTCCAGCAATCGCGGTTTCATGGAATCACCACGCCCGTCCGCTGCCTGAACAACTCGCGGATCGTGTTGGCGGTCTTCACCTGGTCGTCGGCGTGCCGGCGGTGCGCAGCCGCGGTGTCGGCCTCCATCGGCTCATTGTTAGCGCGCCGCCGATTCTCTGTCGCGCATGTCTCAAACGACCGCACGATCTCGCGGATGGCGGCGCGCTCCTTGGCGATCTGCTCGATCTCGGCGTCCAGCGTGGCACCGAACTGGGCCTCGAGGCCGGGGTGGGCGTGGCGGATGGTGCTGCGGAGTTTCTGGAGCATGGGGATTCCTTTCTGTTAAAATCTCACGCGCGACGCGCCCAGGGGATGTCGATGCCGGCGAGGCGCTTCATTTCCAGGCGGATGTGGGTGGCTGTGGCGAAATGCCGCGTGGCGACTTTGTCCATCATGCTGGCCTCGTCTTTCCAGTCAATCATCAGCGCGTGATCTTCGAGTTTTCTGGCGTCCTGCCCGGATTTCACGTAGGTGTTGACGATCTCGGTGATGGCTTCCAGTGGGGTCATGTGGTTCCTTTCAAATGCCGGGGTTGTAATTACAGAATCGGGTCTCCGATTCGATGAACGTAGTTTTGATGGTGTCACAGGGTCCGTTCCGCTGCTTAGCGACGATGATCTCGGCGAGGTGCAGCTTATCAGGGTTGGCGTCGGCCCATTCTTGGTCGCCGCGGCGCTGGATGGCTTCGTTGTGCAGCAGCATCACCACGTCGGCGTCCTGTTCGATCGCCCCGCTTTCCCGCAACTCGCTCAGGCGTGGCCGGCGTCCGTCGGTGTCGCTGGAGCGGTTGAGTTGGCTCAGGGCGATGATGGGCGTGTTGAGTTCTTTGGCGGCCGCCTTGATGCCGCGGCTGATCTCACTGACGCTTTCCTGTCGGTTGATGCCGCGGCCCCCGCTGCCTTCCAGCAGTTGGAGGTAGTCGAGGATGATGATCTTCACGTCCTGGGCGGCGCACTGCCGGCGGGCGGCGGCGCGGAAGTCGCCGATGGTTCCGCCGGGGCTGTCGTCGATCCACATCGGTGCCCCCTCCATTTCTTGGAGCGACAATTTCAACGCGGCCCGTTCGTCGGCGATGATCTGGTTTCGTTTCACCCGCTGGCTGTCCACGTGGGCGCGGCTGCAAATCATCCGCTGGGCCAGTTCGATCCGGCTCATCTCCTTCGAGAAAAACAGCACACCCTGGCCCAATTTGCACGCGATGTGGTCGGCGATGTTGAGCGCGAGGCTGGTCTTGCCCATGCTGGGCCGGGCAGCGATGACGATCATTTCGCCGGGGTGCATTCCGTTGGTGAGTTCGTCCAAGCGGGCGAGGCCGGTCGGCAGGCCGGCGTTCTGGCCGTCGGCGCGGGCGAGAGCCTCGGCGAGGGCGTCCGTGATGCTGACTGTGACGGCTCGCGATCCGGTCGCATTCCCAATTTCAAAGATGATTTTCTCAGCCTGGTCGACGATCTCGCGAACGTCTCCCCCCTCGTGTCCGCTGCGGGTGATCCTCCCACCGGCGGAAATCAAGCGGCGCAGGAGGGCATGGTCCCGCACGGCGGCGGCGTAGTGCTCCGCGTGGGCGGCGCTGGGAACGCTGCTGATCGTAGCGTTGATGTAATCATGGCCGCCGACGGCTTCCAATTTTCCGACGCGCGTGAGGGTTCCGATGATCGTCACGCCGTCCATTGCCGCGCCCTTGCGGTGCATGTCCAGCAGGACGGAGAAAAGTTTTCCGTTTTCCTCTTTCCAAAACTGGCCGGGGCCGGTGACGAATTCGAGAATGCCGTCGATGCATGTCGGGTCTATCATCATCGATCCCAGCAGGGCCTGCTCCGCGCCGATGTCGTGCGGCGGTATCCGGTCGTGGATCGGTATCTCGGTCTGGGCCGGGCGGGCGCGGGCGGTGGTGGGGGTGTCGGTCATGGGGTTCCTTTCGGTTGGGGTTTGGTTCCGTCGAGGATTCGCCGTGCGAAGGCGGCGGCGCGGTCTTTGATTCTTGGGTTGTCGAGAACCTCTTTCCATGCACCTTTCATCTCGTCGGACCGCCAGTCATAACGCTCAATGGCGGCGAGGAGTGGGCGGTGTTTGGTAACTTTTGTTTTTTTGAGAATAGCCTCCACGTCATCTCCCAAAGTCAAATTTTCACGACCATCATCATTTGATGATGAAGATGAAGATGAAGATGAAGACTGAAGAGTTGCCTTTTGGTTGCCCGTTTGGTTGGTACCATTTGGCAACCACCCTTCAACCACCCTCGAACCACCCTTGGGGTTGATTTGCCGTGTTTCTGCGGACTTTTTGCCACCTTCGCTACTTTTACGCTTCCACTCGGCTTGTTTTTCGCGTTCAACCCTCAGCCGTTCGTTCGTGATGAATCCCCGTTTGGTCGGGTGAGGTGTGAAGCATTTTCGAACCACCCTTGAACCACCCTTCAACCACCCTTCACCCATTTCAGACAGTTTGGCGAGGGCCACATCGTCGGCGGGGATACCGTCATTCATCCAATCGTGGTTCAGAAGGTTGAAATATGCCGCCTGTTGCTCCAGCGTCATCATCATGCGGCTCGTGCTGGACAGCCAGTCCGACGGGTACCATTGGAATGCGGGTGATTTAGCCATCGGAATCCATTCCGCTTCCCCCCGCGCTGCCTGTCGGCCTCACTTGGGTCCGCGTTCACAAAAAATCCACCCGCCGTGCAAAACGGTGACATTCGGCTGGTACCGGCGTTTTGCGGGGGCGGCGGGTGGACTCTGTTGTCAATGAACCAGTTCGGCATGTCACTGCCGTTGAGTAGAGAATACAACGCGGCGGCTCTGCGTCAACCCCTCAGTGTCGGAATTTCTGCGGGAAGAGGGAGGCGGGTGCCTTCGCGGCTCCGTCGCGATCTCGCTGCACCTGGGCGTCGCGCTCGCGGGTGGCCTCCGCTTCGCGCCGGGCGACTTCGGCGCGAAGCTCATCGGTGGTGATGCAGGCGAGGTAGTCGCGGCGGCGGCTGGCCTGGTTGGCGGTTGAATCGTTCATGGCGCCGCCTTCCGCTTACGCGGGCGGGAAATGGGGGGCTTGCGAACCGCGGGC
>Ga0302319_10026467_pt1 | contig 10213 bp, 11 predicted proteins | sample Bog_T0_2_FD_203319 | JGI IMG/M metagenome (GOLD analysis project Ga0302319, IMG submission 203319) | Peat permafrost microbial communities from Stordalen Mire near Abisko, Sweden - Bog_T0_2 | ecosystem: Environmental > Terrestrial > Soil > Wetlands > Peat | place: Sweden: Abisko, Stordalen Mire...
CCAAATGGGAGGACGCTTGGGTCGAGCGTCTCCAGTTCCTCGGGCCGGCCCGGTTGGCCATTTTTTCTCTTCCCGGCTCCCGCCGGATTCGCATCGAGGCTTACGGCCTCAACGCGCGCGACGGTGACCGCCTCGTCGCCGCATTTGGCGGTCAGCTCCGCAAAATGAAGCCGGACGCCCTCTTCCTGGCATCCGATGAAAACACTGCCCCCCTTCTCATCCGGGATCGTCTCGTCGTAGTCCGCTCGGCACGCGCGGCGAAAGCCGCCGCTCGCATCCGCCCGGGCCGTCCCCTCCTCATCATCCCCGCCGCCATGGCTTTCGGCACCGGTGACCACGCCACGACGGCTACGTGCCTGCGCATGGTCAGCGATTTCGCCGCCGCTAGAGTCGGCCCGTGGGAAGCCCTCGACCTTGGCACCGGCACTGGCATCCTCGCCCTCGCCGCCCGCCTGCTGGGTGCAGCACGGTGCGACGCCTGGGATTTTGACCCCGCCTGCATCCGCGCCACCCGCGACAACACCCGGCTCAACGGCCTCCGCAACGTCCCCGCCGCCCGCGTCGACGTGACCCAGTGGACCCCGACCCGCCAATGGGACCTGGTCACCGCGAATCTCTATAGCGAGATGCTGGTCAAAGTGCACTCTCGCATCGCCGCGGCGGTCAAGCCCGGCGGCCGCCTCATCCTCTCGGGAATGCTGGCCCCACAGGCCGACGCAACGCTCGCCGCATTCAAGACGCAGGGCCTGACCTTCGAGCGGATCGTGAAAAAGGGGAAGTGGGTCACCGCCATCGCGGCCCTCCGGTAACCATCGCAGCCAGCGGGACATGGCGAAAATTGTCCCAAGTGTATTTCTTGACGCACCCCTACCCCGCTCCTTAACCTGCCGGACATTTTTCGTCATGGCAGAGGAATTATCGTACGTACTCGTCACCCCCTACTCGATCCGTAAATCGCGCACCGGAGGCATTATCGCGCGCCTCATTTCCCGGACGGGCCTCGATCTCGTTGGCGCCCGCATGTTCGCCCCCGGGAGGGACCTGACGGATAAATACGCCTCCACCATCGTCACAGATCCCGAGCCGCGCCACCGCGCCACACAGCAGCTCATCAAGGAGTACGTGCTCAAGCAGTTCCAGCCTGATGGCGAGGGCTACCAGCCTCGCGTCCTCCTCCTGGTATTTCGCGGCGAGAACGCCGTCCTCAAGATCCGCGGGGCCGTGGGCCACATTGTCAATGAGCGCACCAGCGGCGAGACCATCCGCGATACCTACGGCGATTACATTGCGGATAAGAATGGCAACGTCACCTACTTTGAGCCCGCCGTGCTGGCCCCGCCCGATGTCGCCAGCGCCGACGCGAATCTTAAGCTCTGGTCCTCCTACTCCGACGAAGATGGCGGCCTCCTCGACGATACCATCCAATTTCCAACGTCCGGCGCTGTCCAGAAGACCCTCGTCCTTATCAAGCCGGACAACTTCCGCTTTCCCAATGCCCGGCCCGGCGGCGTCATCGACCTATTCTCCCGGACCGGTCTCTATATCATCGGCTTCAAGGTGCACCGCATGACCGTCGCCCAGGCAGAGGAATTTTACCGCCCGGTGCTCGATGTCCTTATGGACAAGCTCAGGGAGCCCAGCGGGGTCCGTGCGCGGCTCGCCTTCGAGCGCGAATTCGGCTTTCAGCTCGGCGAGGATGTCCAGCGCCGCCTTGGCGATCTCCTCGGGCCGCTTGCCGGGCGCGAAAACTGGGAATCCATTGTCAAATTCATGTCCGGCATGAAGCCGAGCGAGTGCCCGCCCGCCCGCCGAAACGAGCCCGGATCGGAAAAATGCATCGCTCTCGTCTATCAAGGCATTGACGCGGTGCGGAAAATCCGCGAAGTCCTCGGTCCCACCGATCCCTCGAAGGCGCCTCCCGGCTCGATACGCCGGGAGTTCGGCTCGACGATCATGGTCAATGCCGCCCACGCCTCGGACTCCCCGGAGAACGCGGAACGTGAAATGAAGATTGTTCAATTCGAAGAAAATAATTTGAAACCCTTGATCGAGGCGCACTTTGCCTGATCGTCACTAGAACCTGTTCCTTGAACGCAAAAGTTATGTCCATCTCCTCACGCGCGAATAGTCTGAGCCCCTCGCTGACTCTTTCCATCGATTCCAAGGCCAAGGCAATGAAAGCCGAAGGTCTCGACGTCTGCGGCTTTGCCGCCGGCGAACCCGATTTTGACACCCCGGAGCACATCAAGGCCGCCGCCATCGAGGCCTTGAGCAAGGGCTTCACCAAATACACACCGAGCTCCGGCATCCCCGATCTGCGCCAGGCTATCGCCGAGAAATTCGCGGCCGACAACGGCATCGAGTACAAGCCAAGCCAGGTCATCGTCTCCAACGGGGCCAAGCAATCCTGCTTCAACGCCATTCTCGCCACCTGCGAGCCCGGCGATGAAGTGCTCATCCCCAGCCCCTACTGGCTCAGCTACCCGGAGATGGTCCGCATCGCCGGCGCGGATCCCATCTTTATCCAGACCCGCGAGCAGAACGGCTGGAAAATGACCGCCGAGGAATTTGAGAACGCGATGACCCCGCGCACCAAGATGGTCATCCTGAATACTCCCGGCAATCCCACCGGCTCCGTCTATACCCGCGAGGAACTCGAGAAAATCGTCGAGGTCGCGGCCGAGGAGGACATCCTCATTCTCTCCGACGAAATCTATGAAAAGCTGGTTTACGATGACACCACCCACGTCTCCGTCGCCAGCCTCTCGGACGAGGCCTACAAGCTCACCATCACCGTCAATGGCTTTTCAAAAGCTTACGCCATGACCGGTTGGCGTCTCGGTTATCTCGGGGCTCCCGAGCCGATTGCCAAGGCGATTGATTCCATCCAGAGCCACAGCACTTCCAACCCCTGCTCCTTCTCCCAGTACGGCGGCCTCGCCGCCTTGCGTGGCGATCAGCAGCCCGTCGCCGATATGCGCGATGAATTCAATCTCCGCCGTGACTACATGTTTGGCCGCCTCGGCGCCATCTCCCAGATCACCGCCGTCAAGCCCCTGGGCGCGTTCTACATCCTGGCAAATATCTCCCGTCTCTCGCTCACCTCGCAGAACTTCGCCGACCGCCTCCTCAGCAAGGCGAACGTCGCCGTTGTCCCAGGCGCCGCCTTCGGTGACGACCGCACCATCCGCCTCAGCTACGCGACCAGCCTGGACATCATCAAGAAGGGCATGGATCGGTTCGAGGACTTCTGCCGGACGCTGTAAAAGCGTTCCCGCCGGTCAATCCCGCCCCCAACGTCGAGCTATGGGTCCTATACGTCCTGTCGGTCGTATTAGTCCTACGCCTTTTGCCTTTATGCCAGCGCTTCCAGCTTCGCGATCAAATCCCGCTTGCTGGTCATCCCCACGATCTGCTCACGCACTGCCCCGTTCTTGAAGAACAGCAGCGTTGGGATCGCCCGGATCCCGAACTTTGACGAGAGCCCCTGGTTCTCGTCCACATTCACCTTTGCGATCTTTATGGCGCCCGCCTTCTCATTGGCGATCTCATCCAGAATCGGCGCGATCATCTTGCACGGACCGCACCACTCCGCCCAGAAATCCACAAGGACGGGGGTTGCCGCATTTTCTACTTCCGAGTCGAAATTCGACTCATTGACGGCCACCACATGGGGACTGGACATAATATTTCAGGCAATCGCAATCGGCCGAAAGGGCGCACACGCGCCCCGCCGGCAGGGAGAGACTATCCTCCCGCGCTCCATGCCATGTAACTGAGCACTGCGGCAGCGAGCGCCACGGCGGCCGCACCATAGCTCAGGAACAGAGCGATCTTGTCCTCTTCGACCACGGTTTCCGCGGCAGCCATGGGCGCCGAAGTCCGGATGGCAGGCGCCGGACCGGAGGAAAGCTGCTGTGTGGGCTGACTCAGTCTCACTGTCGCCTGGGGAGGCAGCTTTTGGGTCGGGGAAACTTGGATCCGCGCTGTCTCCTTCTTGGGAGCTGCCTTGATCGTCACTGGCTTGGCTTCCGCATACGTTGCCGAAGCAGGCGCGGGTGCCGGCTTGGGCGCGGGCGGAGGTACTGCCGGCCTGGCGCCGAGCGGTGAGGAACCGGGCGCCATCGGAGGCCGGGGCGGCGGAGCCGGAGGCGGCACCAGCGGTCGGGTCGCCGCGGGAGGCGGCGGAGGCACCGGAGCCGAGAGGGGAGGCAATGGCGTCGCCCCACCAATACTGGTCGTCTCCTTCTTGGGAGCAATTCCCGGGGCATTGATCCGCACGGTCTCGCGTTTGACCATCGGCGTATCGTCGGGTTTGGGTGGCAGGGTGATGCGAACCGTCTCCTTCTTCGGGGAAGAAGGGTTATCGGCTGCCGGGCTGGATGCTGAGGGGTCTTCGTCGGCCATATGGGTGCGGAGGAATTTCTATCTCACCCGCGCTTCATACTGTCAAACATTTGCGCCCGGATTTCAAAGGACTTTCCGCTGGAATGTACAAAACGGTCACCAACTCCCTAGGCAGGCCGGATCCGAATCCGATGCACTTCAACGACGAAAAGCCGTCCTCGGAAGAGACCGGGGTCAGACTGAGCCTTAAGAAAATGGGTGAAAGACGCCATCAGTTCCCTGATTATTTCCGGATGATTGTGCAGTTGAATGGCAATCACCCCCGCATATCGGTCCGGCGGGTGGTTTGCCATATCCGCGAAATCACCATTCAGCGACACCAAGGCGCACTGAAGATACTGGGCTTTGGCAATCACAAGCGGGTCTGGCGAGCGAATCGGGAAGAAATCGCGAAGCAAAAAGACATCATGTCCATCCTCCCGAAGTGCCTGCACAATTTCGTTCGATACGCACTGATCGATGAAAGAACGGAACTTCACACCGCAACTGCCTCAAAATCAGCAAGATCCCTCGCATACGCAAGGCAAGCGGCCACATCGGCGGGAACTAGATCTGGGAATTCGGCAAGAACCTCTGCACTGGCACTCTGAGCCGCCAAATATCCAAGGATCAAAGCCACGGGGATTCGGGTCCCCTTGATGCAAGGTTTACCTCTCAGTATTTGGGGATCGCTCTCAATTCGCTCACGCCAATCGCTCTATTTTAACTTGAGCAGCATGTCGGAGCAAGACGAGGGCGTTTCCCCATTTGACCCCCGTCCCTTTCCCCGCTTCCCTGACCCGTATGAACCAAGAAACCTGGTCCGCCGTGGATGCCTTCCTCTCCGATACGCTCACTCCCGGCGACCCCATTCTCGATGCCTGCCTGCGCGCCAATACCGAGGCCGGTCTGCCGTCCATTGATGTCTCCCCACTCCAGGGCAAACTCCTGTCCCTCCTGGCCCTGGTTCAGGGCGCCCGGCGCATTCTCGAGATCGGTACCCTGGGCGCCTATAGTACCATCTGGCTTGCCCGCACCCTGCCGGAGGACGGGCACCTCGTGACCCTTGAGCTGAATCGAAAACACGCCGAGGTCGCCTCCTCAAACATCACCCGCGCCGGGCTCTCCGCAAAAGTCGAGATCATCCAGGGCCCCGCCATCGACAGCCTGGCCCGTCTCCACCGCGAAAACCGCGGCCCCTTCGACTTTATCTTCATAGACGCCGACAAAACCGGGTACCCCGATTATCTTGGCTGGGCCCTTAAGCTCGCCCGTCCCGGCACTGTCATCATCGGTGACAACGTCGTCCGCCGTGGCGAGGTGGCCAACGCCGAAAGCACCGATGAAAACGTCCGCGGCGTGCGCACTTTCATCGCGCGGGTCGCCGCCGAGCCGCGCCTGACCGCAACTATCCTCCAGACCGTCGGCAAAAAAGGCTATGACGGCCTTCTCATCGCGCGCGTCCTATCTTGAACTATTCCCATCCCCCCGATCGCTCCCATTACCCCACAACGCGAAAAGGGGCAGACCAGATTATCGTCAATCCAGTCTGCCACCAAATTCTTGTCCTAAGTTTGTCCCCAGAAACCCGCTCCCGCTAAGCGAGAGGAGGCCCTGAACGACGCCCCGCGATTAGCGAAACGATGAACAGGACCAGGAATACGACGAACAGAATTTTAGCGATTCCGGCGGCCGCTCCGGCAATGCCCGCGAAGCCCAAAAGGCCCGCGATCAAAGCGATGACCAGAAATGTTAGTGCCCATGATAGCATATGATTTTCACCTCCTTCATTTGCTAAGAGTATCGGAAACTCCCTCCTCTTTGCGCGTGGACCCCGGCTGCTTCTCCCAAAGCTTCTCCATCTTCCCCGATGGGCGGAAATGCGGATTTTTACGATTGCGCCCGTAAGCGCATGGTCTCAAAATCACCAAACTCAGATCGTCAGGCATCAATTCCCGCCACTCCCCGGCTCCTCCATTTCCCGTTGACTTTCAGGGGGGGCCTCCTAAATTGCGGCGGTTTTGTCCCGACCATCCTTCTTTCCCATGCGCCATCGTTTCGCCCTCGTTCCACTCCTTTGCCTCCTGGTTGCCCTTTCCCGGACACCGGTTCGCGCCGAGGAGCAAATTTTGAACGGCATCGCTGCCGTGGTCAATTCCGACGTCATCACCTACTCGGAGGTCCAGGAGCTGGTCGGCACCCGTGAGCGATCCCTTGAGGAGGAGGACAAGGGCCCCGACCTCGCCGACAAGGTCAAGCAACTGCGGCTCGCCGGCGTGCAGCTCCTCATCGATAACAAGCTGATCATCCAGGACTTCAACAAAAACAAATACAGCGTTCCGGACTACGTCGTGGACGAGCAAGTCAAGGACCGCATCAAGTCCCAGTTCGGTGGCGACCGTGCCGCCTTCATCCGGACCCTCGATGCCCAGGGCATGACGGTCGAGAAATTCCGCGAGATGGTCCGTGACGACATCATCGTAGGCGCCATGCGCCAGAAAAACGTCAAGGAAGACACCATTATCTCCCCCCAGAAGATCGAGGCATATTACGAGAAGAACCACGACCAGTATTCCACCCCGGCGCAGGTCCATCTCCGCATGATCGTCATCAATAAAAATGGCAATACCGGCAAGCAGATGGCAGAGGAACTGCGTCTCAAGGCTCTCGGCGGAGCCGATTTTGACAAGCTCGCGCAGATGTACTCGGAGGATTCCAACCAGGACGTCGGCGGCGATTGGGGCTGGATCGACAAGCACATGCTCAATGACACGCTCACCAAGGTCGCCTTTTCCCTGAAACCCGGCGAAGTCAGCCAGGTGATCGAGCTCGCCGGCAGCTATTACCTCCTTTATGTCGAGGCGAAGAAGCCCGAGATCACCAAGTCCCTCATCGAGGTCCATGACGATATCGAGAACAAGCTCCTCGCGCAGCGCCGCCAGGATGACCAGCAGAAGTGGATCTCCGGCTTGCGTTCAAAGGCTTATATCTGGATCGATGGCGTCACCAATCCCGATGGCGTCGGCGGCTCCGCTGCGCAGGCAAACGCTTCCGCGGACACCACACCCGCCAATCAGTAACCGGCCCTCTTCCGGTTCCCAGCCGGTACCCCTGCGCGCTCCTCCGCCATGGTTGACCCCTCCGGACAGAGCCCAGTCATAGCGATTACTCTAGGCGACGCCGCGGGCGTCGGCCCGGAAGTCGCCCGCGCCGCCCTCGCGTCTGGGCGGCTGGATGCGGGGTTTAGGTACCGACTGATCGGCTCGTTGGCAGAAGGCCTTGAAATCGGACACCCCTCCGAGGATTCGGCTCGATCTGCGCTAGCGGCATTGGAGGAGGCGGCGGCGCTGGCGCGGGCGGGAGAGGTTGCGGCGGTGGTCACGGGGCCGATCCATAAGGCACGGATGCAGGCTATTGGGTTTCCCTTTCCGGGGCAGACGGAATTCTTTGCGAACCGGTGGCAGAGCCGGGACTTCGCCATGCTGCTGACTGGGGGCGGGCTTACCGTTGCACTCGTGACGGCACACGTTCCGCTGAGCCAGGTCGCCGGGCTTCTCACGGAAGCGGAGATTATCCGGGTCGGCCGGTTATTTGCGGATTTCCTCCGCCTGCGGACTGGGCGGGCGCCGAGGATCGCGGTGGCGGGGTTTAATCCGCATGCGGGAGAGGATGGGGTGCTCGGCTCCGAGGAGGGTCGCATCATTGCGCCCGCGGTGCGCCGGCTGGCGGCCGAATCGGCCGCGACGTGGATCGGGCCGCTTTCGCCCGACACTGTTTTCAATCGAGCCGTGTCGGGCGAATTCGACGGCGTGCTCTGCATGTATCACGACCAGGGGCTCATCCCGCTCAAGCTCCATGCTTTTGACAAGGGGGTGAACGTCACCCTCGGGCTGCCCCATGTCCGCACAAGCCCCGACCACGGCACTGCTTTCGAGATCGCCGGGACTGGCCGGGCACGGCCGGATAGCATGATCGCAGCAATCAATCTCGCGGCGGAACTGGTCCGAAAGCGCACCGCCGGGCCCTCCTGATTCCACCGTGAACAAGTACGTCAAAGTCTTCGACATCGGCCTGCAGAACACCTTCGTGTACCGGTGGAACTTCCTGCTCCGTTCCCTCTTTGGCCTCGTCCCCCTGGCCGGTTCCATCCTCATCTGGCGCTCCATCTTCGCCTCCCGCGGCTCGGACGTCGCAGGGTACGATTACCAATCCATGGTCTGGTACTTTCTCCTTATTGTACTGGTCGATAACCTCATCACCCCCACCGAGGACGAGTGGCAGATCGCCGCGGATATCCGCGACGGCCAGATGAATGCCTTCCTGGTAAAACCGCTCAACTACCTCGCCTACCGCCTCAGCCTCTTTGTCAGTTACCGCCTCCTCTACACGCTCTTCACCCTCGCGCCGCTCGCGGTGCTCCTCTGGTTCTTCCGCAGCTTCATCGTCCTGCCCGCTTCTCCGCTCACCTGGGCCATGTCCCTCTTTTCCCTGGTAATGGCCGGACTTATCCAGTTTCTCGTCGCCTATTCCCTCGCCATGATGGCTTTTTGGATCCTCGAGATATCCACCATCATCTTCATCCTATATTCCTTCGAGTACTTCCTCAGCGGCCAGGTCTTTCCCCTGGATATCATGCCCCATTGGATTCAATCCACCCTCCATTACCTCCCTTTCACTTACGAACTCTTTTTCCCCATCTCCATCTTCCTGGGAAAAGCTACCGGCCCCAACCTATGGAGCGGCCTCGCCATCCAGGCCGGATGGCTCCTTATCGTATGGCTTACTGCCCGCTCCATGTTCCGCAACGGCGTCCGCCACTACCAGGCCGTCGGCGGTTAACTCCTCTCCCCCCTTTGCTCCCTTCTGGTCAATCCTTTCTTCTCCATCCGCGTCCATCCGCGGTTCCTCTTCCCCTCCCATCCGTACTATCCGTGTAATCCGTGGCTAAAATCTTTGTCCAGATGAAGCGCTACCTCGAAATCTACTCCATCATGCTCCGGAATTCCGTCATCCGGGAGATGAGTTTCAAGGCAAACTTCATCCTCTGGATGGCCGTCGAACTCCTCTGGTTCCTCGGCCAGATCATCTTCATCCAGGTCCTCTTCCAGTATGTCAATCGCATTGGCGACTGGACCAAGTGGGAGGTCGTTCTCCTGGTCGGCACCCACCAGTTGATCGGCCAGATATTCCAGGCCTTCTTCTATGTCAATGTCGCCAATATCCCGGAACTCGTCCGCACTGGAAAACTCGATTTCATGTTATTGCTTCCGGTCGATTCCCAGTTCGCCGTATCCACCCGCCAGTTCGGCATGGATAACATCGTCAATGCCCTGGTCGGCGTCGGCATCGTCATCTTCGCCCTTGCAAAGATGCACGTAACCCCCGGCCCCATCCAGATCCTTCTCTATATCCCCGCGGTGGCCCTCGGCGTCGCCATTCATTACTCGATCATGCTTTTCCTATGCACCATCTCCTTCTGGATCGTCCGTGCACAGGGCCTCGTCTTTGGTTACTATAACTTGTTCAATATTGCCCGTTATCCCGATTCCATTTTCGGCCACGGCATCTTCCGTTTCGTCTTTAGCTGGATCATCCCCGTCATCGTCGTGGCCAACATCCCGGCCCGTCTCCTCGGTCGCATCTTCGAGGGACCCATCCCGCTAATGGCCCATCTTGCCGGCGCGGCCATTCTCGCATTGGCCCTGAGCCGCGCCTTCTGGCATTTCGCACTCAGGCGTTACTCGAGCGCCAGCTCCTAGTCCTGCGCCCATCCAGGTCGTATTACGATGGAATAGGCATGCTTTCCCTGGCATACGCTATTTGCTTG
>Ga0302319_10026468_pt1 | contig 10213 bp, 11 predicted proteins | sample Bog_T0_2_FD_203319 | JGI IMG/M metagenome (GOLD analysis project Ga0302319, IMG submission 203319) | Peat permafrost microbial communities from Stordalen Mire near Abisko, Sweden - Bog_T0_2 | ecosystem: Environmental > Terrestrial > Soil > Wetlands > Peat | place: Sweden: Abisko, Stordalen Mire...
CAAGATCCACCGGCTCAACCCGATGACCGGCGCCGAGGACACGTCGAGTGGCTTCCCCGTGACGATCACGCTCGCGACCGGCACCGAAAAGGACGCCTCGCCGCTCAACGTCGCCAACGGATACGTCTACGCGCAAACCTCCGGTTACGACGGCGACGCGCCGCCGTACGTCGGCCACGTGGTCGCGATTAGCACGGCGACCGGCCAACTGCACGTCTTCAACACGCTGTGCGCCGCACAGACGACGCTGATCGCGCCCGCGAGTTGCAATCAGAGCGACTCCGGCCTGTGGTCGCGCGCGGGCCCCGTCGTGGATCCGGATTCGCAGATGGGCGGGGCGGTGTTTGCCGCCACCGGCAACGGCGACTACGCGCCGGCCAGCGGCGACTATGGCGACTCGATACTCGACCTCGCCCCCGACATGTCGTCGCTGCGAGGGTACTACGCTCCGAGCAACGCGTTACAACTCCAAACGGGCGACCTCGATCTCGGCAGCACGTCACCCGCGCTCATTCCGCGGCAGGCGACGAGCAGCACGCCGCTGATGGCCGTGCAAGGTGGGAAGGACAAGCTGCTGCGACTCGTCGACCGCACCAACCTCACCGGCTCGACCCCACTGCAGACGATCACGCTCGGCTACAAAGTCTACAGCGCGCCCGCGATCTATCAGAGCCCGGGCGGACCGCTTTACGTGTACCTCGGGCTCCCCGACGGCATGTACGCATACACGCTGACGACGATGGGCGGAGCGAGCCAGCTCACCCAAGTCTGGAAAACGAGCCTGACGCTCGGGGGCGAGGGCACGTCTCCGGCCGTGCGGGCGGGCGTGGTCTACGTCGCGGCGAGCAACGAACTCGTCGCGCTCGACGCGACGACGGGCGCGACCCTCGGCAGCGCAACGATCGGCGCCGTACACTGGGAGAGCCCGATGATCGCACGCGGCGTCGTCTACGTAACCGACGAGAGCCACAACCTCACGGCCTTCCAGATCGTACCGAACTCGACCGGACAATCGCGAACGAGAAGGCGATAGTCACTTCACGAGTATCCGGCTGAATACGACCTCCTTGAATTCGAGCAGGGCAACGTCACTCTTCTCGGCTCGCATGCGCAATAAGGCGCCTTCCCAAGCGTTCAAGAGAAATCGCCCGAGCATAGCCGCTGACACGTGGCTGCCGATCGCGCCCTGGGCCTGACCTTCCGCGATGCAGTCTTCGAACGACCGGCTCCACGCATCGAAATGATCGGCGAGTCGATCTCGTACGATCGAGCTGCGATCGGCGATCTCAGCGCTGGCGTTCCCGAGAAGACATCCCTTCACGAACTTCGTTTCTCGGAACGTCGCTATCAGATCGTCGAAGTAGGCCTCCAGCCGCTCGAGCGCGGGAACGTCCCGCTTGCCGAGGATCTCGCGTAGCTTGACCTGACCGCGATCGAAATAAGCGTCGATGACCTGGGCCGCGAACGCCTCCTTACTGGCGAAGTGGTTGTAAAACGACCCCTTCGGCACGCCGGCACGCTCCACGATGCTCTGGATGCCCGATGCGGCGTACCCCTCGGCGTGGATCATCCCAAGGCCGGCTCGCACGAGCTTGTTCCGCGTGTCGGGTTTTGGTTTCGGGCCTCGGCGGGCGGTGGTGGAACTTTTCACGGGGCTCCTTGACTTATTTAAGACGACCGGTCATATTAATTTTGGCCGCCGCTTCTGGAATCCTGCCGGAGGCCGCGCACCCCTCAAGGAGACCTCGCTCATGGCAACCGATACACGACAGGCCGCCCTGCACTGGGACGTGCTCACGATCAAACGCCCCGGCCTTCGCCGCGACCTGCCGGCCGGCGACGAACGTCTGAGGTGGGTGGCGAATTCCGCGACCCTCGTCTCCGGCGAGCGCGACGCAGTTCTGGTCGATACATTTCTCACGATCGATCAGTCGCAAACGTTGGTGGATTGGGTCGTTGCGAGCGGCAAGAATCTCACCACGATTTACATCACGCACGGGCACGGCGACCATTGCTTCGGCATTGCGCCGCTCTTGGAGCGTTTTCCAAACGCGCGTGCGATCGCGACACCCGAGGTCGTCGAAGCCATCCGGGAGCAGATGTCGCCCGCGTACCTGCGGGACTTTTGGGGCAAGCTCTTTCCCGGTCAGATCCCCGGCAAACTCGAAATCGCGGAGCCCCTTACGGACCGTGAGTTTCATCTCGAAGGGCAGCGCTTCGTCGTCATCAACATGGGGCGGACGGACGCCGCGCATACCACGAGCCTTCACGTCCCCTCGATTGGGCTGATCGTGGGCGGCGACGCGGTCTACAACGGTATCCACCCCTATCTCGGCGAGACCGACTCGCAGAGCCGGCGTGAATGGATCGCGGCGCTCGACAAACTCGACTCGCTACGTGCGCGAGCGGTCGTTGCCGGTCACAAAGTGCCCGAGAACGTCGACGACCCGAGGATCATCGACGAAACCCGGACGTACATTCAGGATTTCAACCGCCTGGACTCAGCGACCACGACCGCGCGTGAACTCTACGACGCGATGCTCGAACTCCATCCCGATCGGGTAAACCCCGGATCGCTCTGGGGCGCCGCGCACGTCGCGAAGACGCAAGGCTAGAGCCGTCGCGCACGGCCCGTGGGCCGTGCCGATTCCGGCGGCTTGATTGTATTGCGTGGCGCTACACGTGTACGCGATGTTGTTGCCCGACGTGCACGGCGTGTAGTACGTGCCGTACGTCACCCGCGGTGACCGTCTGGAGGACGCCCGCGGTGCTCTCCGTGAAATTCACGCCACCGATCGACGTGAAGTACGCGTCAGTCCGTCAGCGATAAATCGTCTGTCTGCTAATCTCGTCCTTCCGCCCTATCATCCTTCCATGAGATACCTAGTTTTCCTGATCTCCCTGGGTGCGGCGGTCTTGGCGACGGAGCGGCGGTCGGCGTCGGCGGGGCACGCCGATGCTGCTTTTCTGGACCAGACGAATGCCGCGATGACGAAGATGATGTCGGGTATGGGCGTGGCGCCGACGGGTGACGTCGATCGCGACTTCGTCGCGACCATGGTGCCGCATCACCGGGGAGCGATCGACATGGCCATCGCGGAGTTACGCTTCGGGCGGAACGTCAGACTTCGCCGCATCGCTTCGGAGATTATCGTGACTCAAAAAGATGAAATCGTGGCTATGCGACGTGCGCTTTCGGTCGGCCCCTAATGCGGGCGCTATCGCCGCTTGCGTCATCTGCCCTTTTTCTGGCGCTTGCCGGCAATTCGCTAGCCGGTCAGGCGCCGTTCTCCGCATCGTCGCCCGACGTACCGATAAGCCACCGCGATCGCGTATACTCCGCCGAGCAGTACTCGAATACCGTGACGGTGGTCGACCCGGTCGACAACCGGCGTGTGGGCGTCATACGCCTTGGGGAGCCGCAGCCCGGGAATCTTAGCCCGCTCTATCGTGGACAAGTCTTGGTGCACGGAATGGGTTTCTCGCCAGATCGGAGGACCATCGCGGTCGTCGCGATCGGTTCGAATGCTGTGGTGTTCATCGACACCGCGAATAACACGGTGCGGCACATCACGTACGTGGGCCGCTCACCCCACGAGGCGTTCTATACGCAGGATGGCTCGGAGATCTGGGTGACGGTCCGCGGGGAGAACTACGTCTCCGTCATCGACAGCAAGACGTACCAAGAGAAGACGCGCATACTCGTTCCCAACGGACCGGGAATGCAGATTTTCTCGCCGGATGGCCAGTTCGCGTACGTCTGCTCCTCGTTCACCCCCGAGACCGTCGTCGTCTCCGTGGCGGACCACAGCATCGTCGGTCACGTGCCCCAAGCTAGCCCGTTTTGTCCGAATATCGCGGCAACGCCGGATGGAGATCAGGTGTGGTTTACGCTGAAGGATTCGGGCAAGGTCGAGGTCTTCAACGCACGACCGCCGTTCCAAGTGCTTCGGACGATCGACACAGGTCCAATCACCAACCACGTTACGTTCGTTCGCAAACCGAGCGGAACGCTGGCGTACGTGACGATCGGCGGCCTAAACATCGTCCGAGTCTTTCGGACGGGCGACTTTGCCGAAGTGGCGGCGATACGAACGGGGGATCTTCCCCACGGCATCTGGCCCTCCGGAGACGGTTCACGCGTGTACGTTGGCCTGGAAGGGGCGGACCGGCTCTTAGCTATCGATACCGCATCGAATCGCATCGTCGCCTCGGTGCCGATCGGTCAGGCGCCGCAAGCCGTGAACTATGTCCCGGACGCGTTGCCCGAAGGCGAAGCGACAACGCGAAGTAATCCGGCCGGCGAAGCGTCTCTCGGCACCGCCGGTCGGGAATTGAGCCTCGCGCTCGGCTCCGTCCCGGCCCCACGCTTGGGGAGCGCGAAGCCGGCAACGACCGTCTCGCTCTATGACCAAGGCCTGACTCAAGTCCTTGAGGCCGCGGTGACGAGATTGAAGCCCGGCGCACCGTACGTCATCGCTCTCTCCAGAGAACGTGACGGCTCCGGCACGTTGCAGCCGCTAGCGCAATTTCGGACAAATGCCTCCGGAGCGGCAATCGTCAACGCCGTCGGTCCGATCCGGCAGGTCGTGCGGCCCGGCGGCCCCACCGAACGCCGATACCTCGTCATCGTCCCGGGCAACGGCGATCGACTCGGGAAGCCCGTTCAGGTGCAGACGAACTAAACCAATGACGCCTCCGCCACGGCCATGTCGATCGACATCCAGCGACCCTCCGCTGCGAATCGTTCCCGCGCTTCCGATCCGAGGGAGTTCTCTAGTAGTTCGACGAGCAACGCGTGAGATCGACGATGGATTGGACCGCCAAAATCCACTTCGGCGGCAAGCTTCGCGGGGTACGCGTCGAGGGCTCCCAGAAGCCGAGCGGCACGCGGCTCTTGGCGGCGCAATGCGGCGAGGAGCGCGATTGCATACAGCGCAATGACGCGGGATTCATTACCGACGTTCTTCGTCCCGGTGAGGTTGAGCGCAGATGCGATCGTATCCGCGGCGAGCTTTCCATCGCTCAGCTGAGATAGATCGACAAACCGGATGTCGGTTCCACCGTCCGAGAGTAGGCGCGCACCGCCCTCAACGGCGACACGAGTTTTCCCGACCCCACCGGAACCAGTGATCGTTACGAGCCGGCTTGTTTGCAGTCTCTCGATGACCGCGGCGACTTCCTGATGCCGACCGATCAACGGCGTCGTTTGAATCGGGAGGTGACTGCGCGCTTCCGCACTATTGTCGATCGGAGCATTACGCGGACCGCGAGCGCGGGCTCTTTCCGCGGCCTTTTCGAGTCTCTTCCGATCGTCCTCATCGAGGCCCAAGGCTTCGGCAAGAAGCGCGACGGTTTCGCGATACGGTGCGCGCCGCGCGCCTCGCTCGAGAGATCCGATCGACTCGACGCTTAGGCGCGCCAGATCCGCGAGGTGCTCCTGTGAAAATCCCGCCGCTCGTCGATATTGTCGCAGCAACTGGCCGAAACTCACGAACGTGAGTTTCGGCGCGCTACCCGTTATCAACTCGAACGCTGCCGGGATCGGCAGTCGAACCTACGGACTGTGGATTATTTGCGGGTCGATCTTCAGCGTCCGCTCGAGCCACTGGGAATAGGCGGTCTCGAACTGTTGCGGCGTAAGGGCTTTCGAGAGATCGGGCCCGAGAGGCACCTTTGCCGAGGCCGTGCCGATCGTGCGCATTGTCCCGTCTTCGCCGCGGATGGTATATACCAGGGGTCGGCAGACCAGCGTCGTCGGTGAATTCACCATCTTCGCCGTCGGCGCTTCACTCGGAAGCGACTCACGGCAGACGAAGGTCGACATCGTCGCGGTCGCGTCGTCGGCACCCGCAGGCGACGGAGCCGAAGCGGTAGCGGTAACGAACACCGCCGCGACGAGGCTGGAACAAACACGGAAGAACTTAGGATCGAACATGACGCAACTCCCTAGCGGCAGAAAACAATTTATGCGACAACACTTAAGGCGGCGGATGCTAATCGCTTCGAAGCCTACGCGGAGCCTTCACGCGAACATCGTAGCCTTGTTGATTCCGGCATACCACCGAGGATCTTTCGTCTCTTAGTTGAGTACGCCGAGCTCCACCAGAGAGAGAATTACAAATTCTAACCTACCGGCACTTCTGTCAAACGAGCCGGCGCCGAGCAGCGGCTTGCGATTAAACGAACGCCACTCGGGGTTCGTCGACGCGATGCGTACGCAAAGCCGGGAAGGTATCTTGGGAGGGAAGATACCGTCGATCAGGTCATCGTAGGCGCCCTCCTGTGCCGTGCTCGCCCCGCCGTACCAAACGATTATATTTCCAAGCGGATCGGCGACGACACACGTCCCGTTATGCACGAGCTTTTCGTCGGCGTTCATGACGGCGATATCGGCGCCACCGACGATGTTCTTCTCGGCGCCGAGGCCGCGGACACGTCCGCCGGCGATCCGCAAGGGCACGAACACGGCATCGCCCGCGGGTCCGATTGGCCGAGCCAGCTCTTCGAGCCGAAGCGTCACACGGCAGATCGGCGTGCATGTAAAGGGGTCCCGCGAGAGTATATCGTCCACGCTATCCATCATGTGCCGTCGCGGATGCCCCAACAGAGACGATCTTTCGGATCCAACCGCGAACTGCGCCGAGGGTGCACAGGATGACCGTGAGGGTGGCGATATCGAGTGTAGCCCAACCGAGAACCCCGTAGATCGGGTCCGACAGCGAGCGCGATGCGCGGCCGAACGCGCCGGCGAGCGCCGCAGTGGGGAACGTCCAACCCCACATCGCCACGTTGAAGGGCTCCCCCCAGCCTACACGCCAGAGACGCAAGACGAGAAATCCCATAAACAACGCGTCGAAAGCCAACAATTTGAAAACCGCGTCGGCGCTCCCGTTTAGTGCATACCAGCCGCCCGCCAAGACCGCCGGCGACGAGATGAGCAGACCGAGTTGCGGTGCCATCCTGCGAGGTAACCGGGGCTCGACGACCATGAGACGGTAAAGCACGACTGGGCCGACAGAAAGCCACATAGCCAGAGCGACGGAATATGAGAACCACGCGATCTCACCGAAGCCGAGCTGTACGCCCGCAAAGGCGGTCGTCGCGTTGCCGACGATCGGGGCGTAGAGGGCCGGCGTCAGCTCGAACGCCTGGATGCCTCGTTCTATCCAGCGGGCGAACAATTGCACGACGAGAGCTACCCCAGCGATCGTGGCGATCGCCCACAGGACAGCCGCAACGGCGACGAATCGCGGCAACGCCCCGGCGGCCAAGAGAGAAGTCGAGATAACGATCGTGGCAAACAGGCTCGCCGTGATCGGGTTTCTTGCCTCGACGGTAACTTCGCTTGGTTTTGCCGCGAAACGCATTCCCCAGAGTATCAGCAAAACGGCAAATACGAGCGCTCCGAGAGCGACGAGCGAATTGCCGATCGCGTGCGCCGCGCCACCGCTCGGCCCGGTTGCCCGCCAGTCGAGGCCCAGAGCTACGATACCGATCACCGAGGCGAACGAGGCTACCGGAATTGGGAACGACGAAGGACGCATATGCCAGGTTGTACGCGTCGGAACTCGCCGGCAGCAGAGGCAATCTGTTGATCGCATCCTGGTGAGACGATCTTTCGACGTCTCTATTCTGCGAATCCATCGTCGTCGCTCCGCCGATTGTCGGACCGGAGGAGGAAGAGCATGTCATACACCAGCGACGTCGCATTCACCGATGCCGTCAAGCGCGTGCAACGCGAGCACGGGTCGCGCGCAGCATATGCGCGGATGGAAAGCATCCGCGGTGGATTCGAGGCGCAGCTCACCCCGGAGGTCGCCGCGTACATCGCCGCGCGCGATAGCGCCTACCTCGCGACGGCAAATGCGGTCGGGCAGCCGTACGTGCAGCACCGGGGCGGGCCGCCTGGCTTTATCAAGGTTCTCGGGCCGCAAAGGCTTGCGTTCGCCGATTTCGCCGGAAACCGGCAGTACATCACCACCGGAAACCTTTCCGAGAACGACCGGGCGTTCTTGTTCCTGATGAACTACGCCGCGGGCGAACGAATCAAAATCTGGGGGACGGCGCGGGTCGTCGCACCCGACGCCGATCTACTCGAGCGTCTCACGGATCCCCAGTACGACGCTCGTGTCGAGCAGGCGATCGTATTCGACGTTTCGGCCTGGGATGCCAACTGTTCGCAGCACATCCCGCGATTGGTTCACGCCGAGGCCGTTGAAGCCGAAGTCGATGCCCTGCGCGAGCGCGTGCGTACGCTCGAGGAGGCCTTACGTGAGGCCGGCCTTAGCGTCTCATAAAAGCGGGACCGGTGCGTCGAGCGGGGCGACGCGCCGGTCCCATAGAGGCGTCCGCCGAACCGATTCTAGGAAGCGAGAGTGGCGGTCTTACGCAGGGACCGCGCGAACGCGAGCAGATCCTCGTTGAGCCGATCCTTCTCGGTGGAGGGCAGGCCATGCGGCGCGCCTTCGTACACCTTCAGCTGGGCGCCCTTGACGATCTTCGAAGAGAGCAGAGCGGAGTCGGCGAGCGGCACGACCTGGTCGTCGCTGCCATGTACGAAGAGGGTCGGCACGTCGATCTTCTTGAGATCTTCGGTCAGGTCGGTCTCCGAGAAGACTTTGACGCAGAAATAGCACGCCGGCATCCCGGCCATGAGCGACTGGGTCACGAAGAAATCCCGGAGTCCTTGCGAGACTTTCGATCCCGCCCGGTTCGCACCGTAGAACGGACCGCTCAAGTCGGCGAAGTACTGCGCGCGGTCTCGCAAGATGCCGGCGCGGATCTCATCGAACACGTCGACCGGCAATCCGAGCGGGTTGGTGGCGGATTTCAGCATGACCGGCGTGATGTCGCTGACCAGGGCAGCCGCCGCCACGCGCTTCGTCCCATGACGGCCGATATACCTGACGACTTCGCCCCCGCCGGTCGAGTGACCGATATGGATAACGTCCTTGAGGTCGAGATGCTGAACCAGCTCCGCGAGATCGTCCGCGTAGTGATCCATGTCGTTGCCGCTCCACGGCTGACTCGACCGCCCGTGGCCGCGGCGATCCGCACCGATGGCCCGATAGCCGTTCGATGCGAAGAAGAACATCGCGTCTTCCCATGCGTCCGAACTGAGCGGCCAGCCGTGGCTGAAGACCACCGGCTGCCCGATGCCCCAATCTTTGTAGTAGATCTCGGTTCCGTCTTTCGTCGTGATGTAGCTCATGGGTTCTCCTCGTTGGTCGCTCGAAGATGGGATGCTGTCGGCGATTGCGTCGAGCCGACTTGCCGTCAGCGCGGCGCCGCCGATTGCCGCGGCACCGCCGGCGATGAAGAGTCGGCGCGAATAACTGCTCATGCCGAGGACGTTAGCACGTACCGTTGCAGCGACCAGCAGAGAATGTTTCGCTCGACGGATTATGTCAACGGCTCGAGATAGCGACCAGCGTCGCGTCATCGCGATACACGCCGCCGGTGAACGAGTCGGCCGACGCGCCAACGGCGTCGCACGCAGACTTCGGTGAGTGGGGTGTGCGGGCATGGAGTGCTCGCACGATCCCTGCCGTTCCAAATTGCTCGGACGGGACGCGATCGCGACGGCATTCGGTAAAGCCGTCCGTAGCCAAGAGCAAGACCGCGCCCGAACCGAAGTCCGCGAGGCAGTCCTCGTATCGGGCGTCGGGCATGACCCCGATGACGGGGCCGGTCTGCGCGAGATGAACGTGCGTCCGACTCGCGACGACCAGAGCGGTATCGTGTCCTCCCGATGCGTAACATATCGAGCCGGCCAAACCTCCGACTCGTGCCACGAAGACCGTGGCGAACGCCTCGGAGCAGCCGTCATCGAAATCGAAGCGGAGGCGGTTCAGGGACGCCAGCACCGCCGAAGGCGAACTGTCGCTTCGTACCGCGCGCCGAAAGGTCGCCCGCAAGAGGCCGGCGTGCGCGACGCTGAGAGCGCCCTTGGACGAAAGATCCGCGAGTAGGACGCACGCGAAGCCCTCCCCACTGTCATAGACGTCAACGAGGTCTCCGCCACGGAGCCGGACGTCGACTGCGAAGCGCCGCTCTACGGCGACATCGATGCATCCGGCCCGCTGAGCGGGCGCCGATGGCTCGCGACAGGCCCGCGATTGTGTGCTCATAGGTTACCCTAGCCGCCGCGACGCCGAAAAAAGACGAGAGAATCTTTGGCCGTTCAACTGTACGGCTATCTGTACGGATG
>Ga0302319_10026469_pt1 | contig 10213 bp, 13 predicted proteins | sample Bog_T0_2_FD_203319 | JGI IMG/M metagenome (GOLD analysis project Ga0302319, IMG submission 203319) | Peat permafrost microbial communities from Stordalen Mire near Abisko, Sweden - Bog_T0_2 | ecosystem: Environmental > Terrestrial > Soil > Wetlands > Peat | place: Sweden: Abisko, Stordalen Mire...
AATATTGTATTCGTCAATTTCGTTGATCTTCGGCAGGTAGACTTCGGCCAGTTGTTCCCCCACCCGGACGGTGCGCGCATTCGGCTCCGCGAACGCAATCAGGAATTGCGATTTCCCTCCCGACCGCTTCACCAGAAAGGCGCCGCCGGCGACTTCATCTTCCGGCATACCGATGGTGTGGTCGATGGTTCGTATGGTGGCCTTGGCGCCGGCAAAGTCGTGCGCGAACCGGTCCATCAGAGCCAGCACCTCGCTGGCAGGTTGAGCCCTTGAGCAGGACACGGCAACGCAGGCAACCAGGCACAGGCGCAACTCAGACGGGCGGCGGTTCAGCATCGAAGTTACGGTATCATACCCCCTTGATCAACGGAATAGATGCCGTCGAAATCGCAGAAGTAGCATTCGATGGCCAGCGCAGGTTCGGCCGTGCGCAGGAACCCGGCCGCCGTGACCACGTCCGCGGCGACGAGCTCCGCGGGAACGCCGGGATACGCGCCGCAATCGTTGTGAGCGAACAGCAGGAGCTGGCTGGGACGATGCAAACGGAGCGACGTGCGCACCATCCCCAGCACATAATCGCGGTCGGAATCGCGCTCCGGCACGGCCAGCGACTTCACCGAGCCGGGAATCTTGACGTGGTCGTAAATCGCGATGCCGCGGCGCTTCAGGAACTTGCGAAGCAGCAGGTCGAAGCGGGCGTCGAAGCAGGAGATGACGCAGGCGTCGGCCTGGTACACCTCCCGCGGACAGTCGAAGTGGTAGAGCTTCTGCATGGCGGAAATGACCGTCAGTAGAGCCCTGCGTTACCCCACCTTGCGTTTGGACTTGATCTCGCCCAACAGGCGGTCGATCTCATCCTGTTTTTCCATAGCGGCGAACTTATCCTCGACGTTGTCGGCCAGGAGTTCCGACTTGGCTTGCGTAGCCGCTTCGGTGTGCTGCACTTTGTTCTTCATGCGGTCGAAGGCGGCGGCGTTGGATTGATCGCCGATGGTGCGGCCGGCGTCGGTGGCCTTGCCGAGGGCGCGGGAGCGGCGATGCTGGGCGATCAGCATATCGCTCTTGGTTTGTGCCTCCACCAGCTTCTGCTGGAGCTTGAGCAGAGCCGTCTTGAGGTTCTCGACCTGCGTCTTCTGATCTTCCACCTGCTGGCGGAAGCTTTCGGTCATGGACTGGTAGCTCATGGAGCGCTCCACGGCGGCGCGGGCCAAGGCATCGTCCTGCTTGTCCACGGCCAACTCGGCGCGGCGCACCCACTGGTGGGCGCTCTCCTCGTTCTCCTTGAGCTTGCGCTCCAGCACGTGCTGGTCGGCGATGGAAATAGCCACCTGGGTTTTCACCTGGAGCAATTGGTTCTCCATGTCCAGGATGACCTGTTTGATCATTTTTTCGGGATCTTCGGCCTTATCGACAAGGTCGTTGAGATTGGCGCGAATCAAAGTTGAGACTCGTTCTAAAAGTGCCATGATGTTCTCCTTTCGAAGGCCGCTCGCTTCGTGCTCGCGGTTTCCGAGCGGGCCGCTTTTTCATGGCGGCCCGCAGTTCCAATTCCTCTACGGTTGCGAAATAGTTGGGCCCTTCGCCTTGTCCCCAGGCGTGGGCGTTTTGTCGCCGATCAGCCGCACTTTGGCGAAGAGTTCGCTCAGGGGCATGCCCGAAAGCGTCTCAAAGAGTGCGGGGATCTGCGCCGCCATTTGGGTAATATCACCCGTGATTTTGTGAATTCCGGCGGAGTCGCCGTTGCCCGTGGACACGATGGTAATCTTGTCCACGTTGGCCAGCGGCGCGGCCAGGGCCCGGACGATTTCGGGCATGCTGCTGATCAACTTATCGACGATGGCCGCCTGGTTGAATTCCTGGTAGGCCTCGGCTTTCACGTTCATGGCCTTGGCTTCGGCTTCGCCCTTCTTGAAGATAATCTCGGCTTCCGCTTCGCCCTGCGTGCGGATGGCCGCGGCGTGGCCTTCGGCCTCCATGATGAGGCGCGATTTTTCGGCTTCCGCCAGGGTCTCGATCCGTTTGCGCTCGTATTCCGCCTGTTTGTACACGGTAGCGGTCAACTCGCGGTCGCGGCGCAGAATTTCGGCATCCTGCACCTTCACTTCGTGTTCCTTTTCGATCTGGTGAATGGTGACTTCCTCGGCGCGCACCTGCTGCTGCATGATGTTGCCTTGGATTTCGTAAGCCTTATCGGCGGTGGCCTGTTGCTTCTTGACCATCTCCAGGTATTCGGCTTTCTTCACCTCTAGGTCGCGCTGCGATTCGGCCTGCTTGGCCTGCGAAAGCGTCTCCGCCAGCACGCGCTCCTGGTCGGCCTGGGCTTTGGCGACGGCAGCTTCGCGGGACGCTACGGCGCGCCGGATGGCGGTGTCGCGGTCGGCTTCGGCGGTGGCCACGTCGGCATCGCGTTTGATGCGGGCCACGTCGGGGCGGCCCATGTTGGTGATGTAGTCGTTCTTGTCGCGGACTTCCTTGATGGTGAAGGAAATCACTTCCAGCCCCATCTTATTCATATCGTCGGCGCAGGTGGAGCGCATACGGTCGCCCACCATCTCGGGCTGTTTGACGATCTCTTCCACCGTGAGTTGCCCGATGATGCCGCGCAAATGGCCTTCCATCACCAGGCGGATGAGGCCTTCGCGCTCGTCTGGCGGCTTGGTGAGAAACTGTTCCGCCGCCGTGAGGATCGACTCGGGATCGGACTTCACCTTGATCTGCGCTACGGCTTCGACGGTGACCGCAACACCCTGGCGGGTATAGAGGTCCTGCTTCGGCGCGACGTCAAACGACATCAGCTCGAGCGACAGCCCACGGCACGATTGCACCATGGGGTAGATGACGGTTCCACGGCCCTTGATGACGCGCGTGCCGCCGAAGCCATACACGATGAGTGCTTCGTGAGGCCCCGCCTTGCGGTACAGCTTGGCAAAAACGGCCATGATGAACATGAGCGCCAGTACACAACCACCGGCGACCAGGACTGCAGAGTTGAGGTTCATAAAGTTGAGCGTTTCTCCTCTGGACGAGAACCAGCCCCGTCCTTCAAAGCTTGCGGGTCGTTTTCCTCGAGGGCGTCTTCAAAGGGACGAACATAGGCGATCCCTTTCTCATACCGGGTAACGATGACCTCGGTGCCCTTGGGGATGGCCGCGCCGTCCTCACTGCGGGCGCCGGTGGCGTGGCGGGTGCCACCCTGGGTAAAAACCAGTTCGCCGGTCCCGCCCTTGCGGATGGAAATGGTGGTGCGGCCGAGGACGCCGATCATGTCGTAGTCCGCCGGATCGAGCGGGACTTCGTCGGCCATCAGCACCTTGGCCAGGAACCAGAAAACCACCGCTGCGGCGCCAATGCCGCTCAGCGTAGCCACGAATATAACGATGACCACCCAAACGTGGTAGTAATGCTCCAGCAGGTATCCCGTGCCGCCGAACCAGGCGAGGAAGGCCGCAAGGGTCCCGAAATTAAACCAGGGGGCTTCGCCCCGTGCGCCGGAAGCGCCGCGCGGCATGTGAATGCCGTGGTGAAAGTGCAGATGCGGAATGTGCAGGTGCACCGAGCCGGCCAGCACCGCCAACGCGCTGAGGCCGAATCCGATGAGGAAACAGATGAGATAGAAATCCGACCAGTTCATGAACGCCTCTTCGGTTTGCGGGCAGCCGCCGCCGGCTTGAGAACTTCCAGCAGACGCTCGGCCAGCCCGGGGTTTTCCAGAATATTGCCTAACAGCACCAGGCACATACGCGAATCGGAATGCCGCGCGATGCCCAGCAGGGCGTGGTGCAGGTCCACATCGCGGCTGAATCGCTCCGCGCCGCTGACCAGCCACAAATCCAGTTTGTCTTCGAGAACGCCGATATCGGAGATGAGCTCATTCTGAAAGCCCTCCGGATCGTCCACCAGATAACCGGGGTGGACCTTGAAAAACCGCGCCAGCAGCATGCGCGTAGAATTGGTAAGATGCGGCCGAGCCCCGCTCTCAATCTGCGAAAGATAGCTCTGGCTGATGGACTTCCCCAGTTCTTTCTGGATGAGCCGCGCCATCTCCAGTTGGGAGAGTTCGCGGTCAAGTCCGCGGAGGGTTCCTTCCACCTCTCGCAAATACCGTAACTTTTCACCGAGCGTCATATCGCAATATGTGATTACTATATTGCAGATTGCGATTGTTGTCAAGAGGGAAAAACCGTTTCTCGTGGAGTTGATACCATCTTATGAGCCAGGGGGCTCTATGCGCATACCGTTCCTGTTCCTGATCGCCGCGCTCGCCTGTGCGCAGGCGCAGCCTAAGCCGCAGTACGAAGTCTATGCCATTCGTTATGCCACCCTGGCCGATTTCCAGGTCTCCGGGCTGGTGGCGGGCGCCGACCGCGCGCGCAAGATGGATATCGCCATGATGGTGTGGCTGGTGAAAGGCAACGGCCACAACATTCTGGTGGACGCGGGATTCTACCGCGAACAGTTCATGCGCCAGTGGAAGCCGGTGGACTTCGTGAAACCCTCCGACGCCATCGCTCGCGTCGGCCTGAAGCCGGAAGACATCACCGACGTGATCGTCAGCCACCTGCACTGGGACCACGCCGATGGCGTCGACCTCTTTCCCAAAGCACGAGTCTGGATCCAGAAGGACGAGTTGGAATACTACGCCGGCTCGGCCTGGCAATCGCGCCAGACGCATGGCGGGATCGATCCCGACGATGTGCTGGCGCTGGTGAAGCTGAACATGCAAGGCCGCGTGGGCCTGGTGAACGGCGACGCGCAGGAGATCCTGCCCGGCATCACCTGCTATATCGGCGGCAAGCACACCTACGCGTCGCAATTCGTAGGCGTGTCGACGGCGGTGGGAACGGTAGTGCTGGCCAGCGACAACATGTATCTGTACGAAAACCTGGAGAAGCACGTGCCCATCGCGGCGACGCTGGATGCCGCCTCGAACCTGCGCGCCCAGGATCGCATGAAGCAGTTGGCCGCCGATCCGCGCCTGATTGTACCAGGCCACGATCCGGCGGTAATGACGCGTTTCCCCAATCCGCAGCCCGGGGTCGCCCGCATTCAGTAAGCAAAGTCGGAAACGCTTGCCCACCCTCTACTGGTAGCTGATTACGATCTTGGTGCCCCCCGAAGCATTGGCATCAAAGGCCTTCACGCCGGCTTTGGTCACCGTTACGTGAGAGATCTTGGCGCTCTGGTTCTTGTGCGCCAACTGGTTGGCGTTTCTCCCGTTCTGAAATGCGCTGAATGGCGTCACGCTCAACCCTTTGCCGTTGTTCCCGGTGCTGAACTTGATGTCCGAACCCGCGTAGGTCACGCTAACCGTACACTGTTGGTTGCTGAAGGTCACCGTCTGGTTGGTTCCGGGCATGGTGATTACCACCTGGGTGACCGTCTTTGCGCCGTCGGGATGGGACCTGAGGTCGCCGGTTCCCGTGAACCGGCTCCATGGCACCGCCGACTCCACGGTCAACGATCCATCCAGGATCACGATGGGCGTGTCGGCATAAAACGCCCAACCGGTAATTGCCGCAGCCATGGCAACCGCCAGCAGCGTGACGATGACCCCCGTCAAGCGCGATATCCGTTTATACATTCCCCAACTCCTTCCTCTGTTCCACTGGCCGCGGCTTCACCGGGTGGCCGGCGCCTTGTCCAACTGGGTGCGCTGTCGACATCGATCGATTTGCCGGTTATCAGCCGCGTAATCGAGGCAAGTGAAGAGGCGCCCTGCCTGGCCTTTGCGCTCAAACTCGAAATGCCCATGGTCCGGGAACTTCTCAGCCGGGAGGAGATTCAGGTGGCTGAGTCGCCGTCCGACAGCCCCGGCATGGTGACCGGTGAGACCACGGCGCCGTTTCTGAGCGCATGTTGCCGGCTCGTGGACCTGCTGGACACGCCGCGGGACATTCCTTTCTCGGCGGCCTGATTCAACGCGAGATCATCTACCGCATCCTGGGCAGCGCGGAGGGCGCCCGTCTGCGAGCGATTGCCACCCTGGGAGAGCAGAGCCAGCGAACGGCGAGAGCGATTGCCTGGATCCGGGCGAATTATGCCAAGCCGCTACGGGTGGAAGATCTGGCGGAAATCGCGGGCATGGGCGTATCCACGCTGCACCATCATTTCCGGGTGCTGACCGCCATGAGTCCGCTGCAGTATCAGAAACAGTTTCGCTTGCAGGCGGCGCGGGGACGGATGCTCATGGAGGGTCTGGACGCCGCCAGCGCGGCCTTCGAAGTGGGATACGAAAGCGCCAGCCAATTCAACCGCGAATACAGCCGTTTCTTCGGCCAACCGCCGATGCGGGACATTCGGGCTCTTCGCTCACCCAACGCGCCGGCGCTGGAGTCGGTCAACCATGGGTGATGCCAGTTGGTTCCGGCGTGGCGCGCAGACCACCCGTCGCCACGTTCGGATCGGAGCCGGCCGGCCCGGCATCTTGCCTAAGACAAGGGGCAACCTCGGCCAGGGCCACTTGCCCTTCATCTCATGGACGAAGGTTGTTCTTGAGCGGCGATTTTCGGACCTGATTGTGGTCCTCGCTTCACGTTGCGGAGATCTTGAGCGAGCACAAATTCGTATCCCGGTACGTTGGGGGAAACCGCGGTCTCCCCGCACGAGTCCACTTCCGCGGGTGGGGCGTTTCTCCATCCGAGTGACTATCACGGTTCATAGGTACCAAGAATTGATTTCGCCGCGCGGCATCGAGAGGGCACGGGCCGACAAGCCACCCTCCCACTCGCGATGGACCCGATCACCGACGGTGGGACGATTTGGCGACGGCCGGAGCCGCGGCCTTAGGAGTTGCCCGCGAATGACTTGGCCGCTTGGCGCGAAGAATGATTGCTTCTTCGATTTGCAGGTCAAAGAGATCAGTGCTCTGAATATGACGCTCGCCGTCGTCAACGGGAACGCTGTCGAGGATGAATTCGACCGTTGGGTTGTTGCTGGGAACTGTTTCAACCCGCGAGAACTGAGAGAGTGAATCCCTCCCTAACGATTTGGCGAGGAGATCTACAAGTTCACCCAGCGCCTTAAGCTTGCCGCTTTCGAGCCACGGGGCCGAGACAATCAGATCCCACGTGCCGGGGGAATCGGCTCGTCTGAAAAGAGCAAACAGGGTGAAATCGCCCTTTTGGCTGGCAATTTCATGCATCGCCTTGCGAAGAGCGCTGGTGGGTATCACAGAATCGTCAAGAGCCTCTCTACGCAAGTTACCATGTCCGCCGCCTCACGTGGTGTCAACTGTCCGATCGCCTGGTAGCGCTTCTCGGGATGCCATTTGAGCACCACGGACCATTCCGCTAGGTATTTCGCCTTCACTCTGCCCTCGGCCCCCGAGAACCTGAGGAGGATTTCCAGGTCGTGGGTCCTCAACAGTTGAAATCCCTTGAAATCCTGTGTGCTTTCTGGGAAGCCAGGCCATCTGAGCGTCCGGCAGATGCGCGCCTTCAACACAAGTTCGACCGCATATCCGCAAAGGTAGAACGACCCGTCGAAGCGCCTCGCCTTTAGAAGTATTTGGGCGTCTCGGAGGCGAGCCCGGCCGATTATCCGCAGGTCTTTGGTCGAAATCATTGATCGTCAACATCGACAGATGCGCGGTGGGGCAAAGCCTCAGTGTAAGCCATACATTGATCGGGCTGCAATTTGGCATGTCGAACTCGCGGGGCATGCTGACCTTCTCTGCATTCCTACGCAGAGAAAGCCGACCGAGCAGACGGCAAAGGCTTCCTCGATCCCGTACCGATGGAGCCGTGCCTGGGAGACAAGCGAGTTCGGCGCTCCCATAGGAGAGGGCGGCGAAGATCAGCAGGAACATTCCCGTGGCAGGTCGCGAGGAAGATCCCACGAAGAACAGCGCGACGGCCGCGCCCACAATGATCAGCGTAAAGAGGAATAAGACGCCCGCAGGAAAATGTTGGTGCGGCGGGGATCACAGCCGGTTTCCTGCTCCGTACAACCGGTACTGCGCTTCGCTGAGGAAACCTTGGCCGGCCCAGTCCTTCAGCAGATTTGCGGACGCGCAGGGCTTCTTCGCCGGGTGCGCTGTAGGCTCTCACACGTCCCTCCCGAAGCGGCGGGCGATCTGGACCGATATGACAAGCATGGCGACGCCAGTAAACAAGAAATAGCTCAGAACTGCCAGCATCTTGCCTAAGACAAGCGGCAACCTCGGCCGGGGCCACAGCTTCAAATTCCCGAGCAAAAACCGAATCGGAGCAAATCTATCCATGCGCTTCATCTTATGGACGTCCGTTTGTTCTTGAATGGCAGGTTTCGGACCTGGAGATCTATAGCGAGGCACAAATTCGGAGGAATGACGATGAACCGGCGCAGATCAATCGACGCTCTCACCGTCAATGAAGTCCGTACCCGCTTTGAGAGCTGGAGGCAGAATCGGGGCGGCAAGCAGCGAATACCAGAGGAGTTGTGGTCGGCGGCAATAGCGTTGGCCCGCCGGAATGGCATCCACCCTACAGCAGCCGCACTTCACCTGTAGCCCCCACCGTCGACCAATACGAATGCACGATCGAGCTGGAAGGCCGCAAGAGCAAGCTACGCATCCATTGCTCGCCATCGGTCGAGGCCACGCGGGTTTTGGATGCAGACGGATCACGGCGTTCCATCTCTTCGGCCACTTCCTGGATGACAGCAGGTTTGCTTTTGAGCAGACTGGCCCACACCCGTTTGTGCTGGCGACGCGGCGGCACCGGCGCATCCTCGGGACGCGGGCGGGAGATGCGGAACAAGCTTTCCACGACCTGTTGTGGAGTACGAACCCAAGGCGTACGGGTGAAGACCGCCCCTACCGTGGCCATGCGCTTTTTATTGGCCTTCCGACCTGGCGCCGGTACGTATAGCCGCAAACCACTCGGTCACTCCGCGCCCAGAGTGACCGTTCCAAGAAACCGACGTACTGGCGAATCGTTTTCAGGTATCCTTCGGCGCTCTCATCGACGGCCTGCCGAACGTTCCGCACCTCACCTCGTTTTACGTCACCGGGCTTCCGTTTGAGTGTGGTTTCGGCTTCGAGCGCTCGTACTAGCCGTTCAACCGCTCTGGCTACTTCTTTGGCCAGTCGCGAAACCTCGACCGAATCTTTTCCCATGGATTTTACGGTGTTGCCCGCCCTCTATGACTACATATGCGATCGGCTAGTCGCAGTGATTCCAGCGCGCTTGCTCAATACCAGCCTACGGGCCACCTACACAATTGGACATACCTGACTTCAGGCGTTTGTTGTCACCCGTTGCCGGGGCATTCATGCCCCTGAAAATGGGGGGCTCGCGCCCTCGCGACGCGGCGCGTTCGAACCGCGCGGCCGGCGGAGCCGGACGCGTGAGCGCGACGACAGAACGCGCCTCCCCACCGATTCCCGGCGTGAGGCGCGAAACGCGACGCCGGCGCCGGCGCTCCGTCGCTGGAGCGCTATGGGGCGCCGAAGAACAGGTACGTAGCAGTGTAGGGGACGCGTTCCTGATCGCCTGCGTGTTGTGCATCGCAGGCCTTTTCAGAAGGGGGAAGTCCGCCGGACGTGTCGATCCGGTGGATCAGGGTCACCTTTCCAAATTGTCCGCTTGGCCCCTTGGCGGGTAATTCCAACCAATGAATCGCGTCTTTGCTACCCGGCAGAAAATGTCTGGCCAGCATGCTATCGCCGCGCACGATGCTGCCATCCGACGCTTCCCACGTCGGCCCCTTGTAATGGTGTACGACTAGCGTCCTGTCGGAGTTGATGAGAATCGCATCGGGGTCGGGCCCGGCCCAAGCAAAGCCTTGGTTGTCTTGCCGGCAGGTATAAACCTGGACGCTGCTGGGCAGGGTCTGAAACCGAAACAGAACCTGTAGTCCGGCCGAATCCTTGAGCTGCGCATTTGGCAGCGGATTCTGCGCATTCTGGCCCCATAGCGGCAATGACGACAAGAGAAGCAAAACGAGACGGCATCGACCCATAGTTTTCCGAACCATTCTATCAGCGGCTTCGGGAATCGGGGGTCGCATCCGCGCGCCGGGTGCGCGACTCAAAAGTAGGGGCCTTCCGAAATCCCAGGAAAAGTGCCACAGTCCGAGCGTACTTGGTACTTCTGACCACCCTTGCCACATTCCAGCGACTCGATCACTTCCGAACCCGGCGTCGCGGCGCCAATGCACGCCGAATCGAGCTGGAAAGCCTAAAGGGAGATATTGTTTATCCGTGTTCATCGGCGTTCATCGGTGGCCCAAA
>Ga0302319_10026470_pt1 | contig 10213 bp, 9 predicted proteins | sample Bog_T0_2_FD_203319 | JGI IMG/M metagenome (GOLD analysis project Ga0302319, IMG submission 203319) | Peat permafrost microbial communities from Stordalen Mire near Abisko, Sweden - Bog_T0_2 | ecosystem: Environmental > Terrestrial > Soil > Wetlands > Peat | place: Sweden: Abisko, Stordalen Mire...
AAACGGCTCCGCCACGACATCTACTCATAGCCCAAAACACGGGTGTCCCGGGGCAAAGAGGCCCCTCAGCATCAGCGGAGCCACCCATGCCGTTCGAACAGGCACAGAACGCCTATCAAGATGGGCAAGACGCCGCCTATAGCCCTGCCAACGCCCAGACGAAGGTGCTGCTGGTGGATGACGGACGGGCTTTGAATGGCGCCCTGGAGGCCTTCCTGGAGACCGAGGGTCACCAGGTCCTGAAAGCCGGCACGGCCCAGGAAGCGCTGGCCAAGACGGCCCAATTCCAGCCCGACCTGATCCTGCTCGACAGCGCGGCCGTCGACGGCCCCTTCACCAGCCTGTTGGGGGAGCTGCTGCTGGAGCAGAGCAGCGCCGCCGTGATCATCCTGGCCCGGACGCCCAGCATCGACGACGCGGTGGAGTCCATCCGCCTGGGCGCCATCGATTACCTGCCGGCGCCGCTGGACACCCAGAAGCTGAAGCGGGCCATTGAGGCGCAAAAAGCCCTGTTCTGATCCGCCAGCCTTGGCTGCCGCCACCTGGAGGGCAGCCTTTGAGGAGCGTGTTGCATGGTCGTTGAAGGGGAATGGGTCCAACGGGTCCTCCGCGGGGACCCTGGCGCGGAAAGCGGGTTCATCCGCCTGTTCAAACCCCGCCTGCTGCGGGCCAGCGTGGCCTTTTTGGCGGGCCAGGCGGCGGAAGCCGAGGACATGGTCCAGGACACCTTCCTGGTGGCGCTGCCCCGGCTGGGGCAGCGGCCGCCCGGCGAGCCGCTGTTCCCTTGGCTGCGACAGGTCTGCCTGAGCCTATGCTGCGCGCGGCGGCGCTGCCGCAGCGGGGTGCTGCTGTGCCTGGAGGACGACCTGCAGGCCTACATGCGCAGCATGGGCATGGAAACGGTCAGCAGCAGCAACGCCACCGTGCAGAAGCAGCAGAAGCTGGCCCTGCTGCGGGAGATGATCAAGCGCCTCGAGCCCGAGAGCCGCCAGATGATCCAATTGCGCAACGTGCACGGCATGAGCTACGCCCAGATCGGCCAGGTCCTGGGCCTGCCGCCCGCCGGGGTCAGCGCCCAGCTGAGCGCGGCCCGGGGCCGGCTGCACCGCTCCATGGAAAGCCTGCAGGCGGCCTGAGCCCGCCTTGAGCCGCCCCACCTCTCCAACCCGAAACATCCCAAGGGGCCCATGAACGACCCAGCTGACCAAGGCGCACTGCAATGGAAGCTACTGCTTGACGGCATGAGCGCGCTTAAACGCGGCGATTTCAGCGTGCGTCTGCCGGGGGAATGGACCGGCCTGGCCGGCAAGGTGGCGGACACCTTCAACGCGCTGGCCGAGCAGCAGTTGGGCCTGGCTGGCGAGATCGAGCGGGTCCGCCGGGAGGTCGGCAAGGAAGGCAAGATCCAGCAGCGGGTCAATGTGCGCGACCTGCAGGGCTCGTGGGCCGGTCTGGTCCATTCCATGAACGAATTGATCGAGGAGCTGGTGCGGCCCACCACCGAGATGTCGCGGGTGGTCGGCGCCGTGGCCCAGGGCGACCTGTCACGGACCGCCGAGCTGGACGCGGGCGGGCGGCCGCTGGAGGGCGAGTTCCTGAAGGCGGCCCGCACCGTCAACGCCATGGTGGGGCTGCTGGGGTCCTTCGCCTCGGAGGTGGCCCGCGTGGCCCGCGAAGTGGGCACCGAAGGCAAGCTGGGCGGCCAGGCCCACGTGCCGGGCGCGGCGGGCACCTGGAAGGAGCTGACCGACAACGTCAATTTCATGGCCTCCAACCTGACCAGCCAGGTGCGCGACATCGCCGACGTGACCACCGCCGTGGCCAACGGGGACCTGTCGAAGAAGGTCACCGCCGACGTGCACGGCGAGGTGCTGGAGCTGAAGGACAAGGTCAACACCATGGTCGACCAGCTGCGCTTCTTCACCTCCGAGGTGACGCGCGTGGCCAGGGAGGTGGGCGTCGAGGGGCGCCTGGGCGGGCAGGCCATCGCGCCGGGCGCCGCCGGCACCTGGAAGGAGCTGACCGACAACGTCAACCAGCTGGCCGCCAACCTGACCACCCAGGTGCGCGCCATCGCCGAGGTGGCCAGCTCGGTGACCCGCGGCGACCTGACGCGCAACATCCGCCTGGACGCGCGCGGCGAGGTCATGGACCTGAAGGACACGGTCAACCAGATGATCGCCAACCTGCGCGTCACCACGCAGAAGGACGCCGACCAGGTCTGGCTGAAGACCAACCTGGCGCGCTTCGCCCTGATGCTGCAGGGCCAGAGCAACCTGCAGGCGGTGTCGGCGGCCATCCTCACCGAGCTGAGCAAGGTGGTGGGCTCCCAGCACGGCGCCTTCTACATCGCCGAGGGGCGCGAGGGCCAGGAGCCCCGCCTGAGGATGCTGTCGGCCTTCGCCTACCAGCCCCGCCCCGGCCTGCCCCGGGAATTCGGCCTGGGCGAGGGGCTGGTGGGCCAATGCGCCCGCGACAAGCAGCGCATCCTGATCACCGACCCGCCGGCGGACTACGTAAGGATCAGCTCGGGCCTGGGCGACCAGAAGCCCACCAACATCGTGCTGCTGCCCATCCTGTTCGAGAAGCGCCTGATGGCCGTGCTGGAGCTGGCCTCCTTCGGCAGCTTCAGCATCGTGGAGATGGATTTCCTGGAGCAGCTGATGGAGGCCATCGGCATCGCGCTCAACACGCTGGAGGCCAACATCCAGACCCAGGGCCTGCTGCAGAACCTGCAAAGCCAGCAGGAGGAGCTGCGCAACTCGAACCAGGCGCTGGAGGAGAAGGCCCACCAGCTGGCCCTGACCTCCAAGTACAAGTCCGAATTCCTGTCCAACATGTCGCACGAGCTGCGCACCCCGCTCAACAGCATGCTGATCCTGTCGCAGCAGCTGGCCGAGGACCCCCGCGACCTGAGCCCCAAACAGGTGGAGTACGCCAAGACCATCCACGCGTCGGGCGGCGACCTGCTGAGCCTGATCAACGACATCCTGGACCTGTCCAAGGTGGAGTCGGGCACGCTGGTCCTGGACATGGCGGACCTGTCCTTCAGCGAGATGAAGCTGCACCTGGAGCGGGTCTTCCGGCACCTGGCGGAGCGCAACGGCCTGGAGTTCAACATCGCCGTGGACCCCAAGGGGCCCGACCGCGTCCACACCGACGGCAACCGCCTGGAGCAGATCCTGCGCAACCTGCTGTCCAACGCCTTCAAGTTCACGGAGAAGGGCCGCGTGTCGCTGACCGTGGGGACCGCCGTCAGCGGCTGGTCACCCGACCATCCGGTGCTGAGCCAAGCCGCTTCGGTGCTGGCCTTCACCGTCACCGACACGGGCATCGGCATCCCGCCGGACAAGCAGCGCATCATCTTCGAGGCCTTCCAGCAGGCCGACAGCGGGACCAGCCGCAAGTACGGCGGCACCGGGCTGGGCCTGTCCATCAGCCGCGAGCTGGCGCGCGTGCTGGGCTGCCAGCTGAGCCTGCTGACCTCGGCGTCGGGCGTGGGGAGCAGCTTCGTCCTGTACGTGCCCAGCACCCTGGCCTCCGCGCCGGGCCTGGCGGCCAGCCAGCGCCCGCCCGCGTTGCCGGGGCCGCCCCCCCCCCGCGCCTCGGCATTGGCCCCCCTGCCGCAGCCTCTGCATGCCCTGCAAGCCCCGATCGACGACCGCCAGGGCCTGCTGCCCGATGACGTGGTGCTGCTGATCGTGGAGGACGACCCTACCTTCGCGGGGCTGATCCTGGAGGATGCCCACCGCCACGGCTTCAAGGGCGTGGTGGCCTACGACGGGCGCAGCGCGCTGGAGCTGGCGGACGAGCTGGAACCCGACGCCGTGACGCTGGACCTGCGCCTGCCCGACATGGACGGGTGGGGGGTGCTGTCACGCTTCAAGGCGGACCCGGCGCGGCGGCATGTGCCCGTGCAGGTCATCGCCGCGGCCGAGGATGCCAACTATGGCATCCTCGCCGGGGCGATGGCCTTCCTGTCCAAGCCCGTGACCCGCGCCGAGCTGGGCCAGGCCTTGGAGTCCCTGCGCAGCCTGCGGACCCGCCGCACCCGCGACCTGCTGGTGCTATGCGCCGCCCCGGACAGGCGTGAAGCCTTGACCGGGCTGCTGGCGGGGGAGGATGTGATGCTGACCCTGGTGGACAGCGCCACGGCCGCCTTGGCCGCCCTGCGCGGCGGCGCCTACGACTGCATGGTGATGGAGCTGCCCAGCGACCCCAGCCTGGAGGTCCTGCGCGCGCTGGAGCAGGACATGGCGTGGACCCGATTCCCCATCGTGGCGCATATCCGGGGGGACCTGTCGTCGGCCCAGGCCGCCAGCCTGGAGCATGCTGCCCAGGCGATGCCGCTGAAGGCGGTCAAGTCCATGGAGCGCCTGCTGGACGACACGGCCCTGCACCTGCACCGGGTGCTGGCTGCCATGGCCCCCGAGAAGCGCACGCTGATCGAGCGCCTTTACCAATGGGCGCCGGTGCTGGCGGACCGCAAGGCGCTGGTGGTGGATGACGACGTGCGCAACATCTTCGCCATGACCAGCCTGCTGGAGAACCAGCAGATGAAGGTGCTGTCGGCCGAGAGCGGGGCCGAGGCCCTGCAGCTGCTGGCCTTGCATCCGGACGTCGATGTGGTGCTGATGGACATCATGATGCCCGTGATGGACGGCTACGACACCATGCGCGCCATCCGCAAGGAGGAGCGCTTCCACGACCTGCCCATCATCGCCGTCACCGCCAAAGCCATGAAGGAGGACCTGGAAAAATGCATCCAGGCGGGGGCCTCGGGCTACATCTCCAAGCCGGTGGACGCCCATCACCTTCTCGCCTTGCTGCGACAATGGCTGCTGCGCTAGCGCCGCCCTCCAAGGCCAGGATCCTGCTGGTCGATGACGAGCCCAAGAACCTGGTGGCGCTGGACGCCGTGCTGGGGCGCTTGGGCTGCGAGCTGGTCAATGCCCGCTCGGGCAAGGACGCCTTGCGCGAGCTGCTGCGCCAGGAGTTCGCCGTCATCCTGCTGGACGTGCAGATGGCCGGGATGGACGGCTTCGAGACCGCCGCCCTGATCCGCGACCGTGAGCTGACGCGCTACACCCCCATCATCTTCCTGACGGCGGCCGGCCGCTCGGAGGCGGACGTGCACCGCGGCTACGAGCTGGGGGCGGTGGACTACCTGATGAAGCCCTACAGCCCCGAGATCCTGCGCCACAAGGTGCAGGTCCTGGTGGAGCTGTTCCAGAAGGCCGCCGAGATCAAGCGCCTGAACCAGGAGCTGAAAGCCGCCAACGGGGGCCTGGAGATCCGGGTGGCGGAGCGCACGGCGGCGCTGGAGGCCCGCGGCCTTGAGCTGGCCCGCTCGAACCAGGAGCTGGCCCAGTTCGCGGCGGTGGCCTCCCACGACCTGCAGGAGCCCCTGCGGACCCTGAGCACCTACCTGCAGCTGCTGGGCCAGAACAACGCCGGCCGCTTCGACGCGGAGGACCAGGAGGTCTTCGAGGTGGTCCTGAGCTCGGCGCGGCGCATGCGCCAGCTGATCAACGACCTGCTGGCCTTCTCCCAGATCGGGCTGGGCGGGAGGAAGCTGGAGACCGTGGACTGCTCGGCGCTGGTGGGCAAGGTGCTCGAGCAGCTCAAGCAGCTGATCAGCGAGCGGGGCGCGCTGATCAGCGTGGGCCCCCTGCCCACCTTGGCCGCCGAGCCGATGCTGCTGAGCCAGGTGTTCCAGAACCTGATCGGGAACGCCTTGAAATTCCAGAAGGGCGAGGCCCCCACGGTGGCCGTGAGCGCCTGGGAGGAGCCGGGGCGCTGGGTCTTCGCGGTGACGGACCAGGGCATCGGCATCGCCCCCGAGCATTTTGACAAGGTCTTCCGGCTCTTCGGTCGCCTGAACGGCCGCGACGAGTACCCCGGAAACGGCCTGGGGCTGTCGCTGTGCAAGAAGGTGGTGGAGCGCCACGGCGGCGCCATCTGGCTGGACCCCACCCCCGGCCCCGGCTCGACCTTTTATTTCAGCATCCCCCACCAAGGATAAGGCCCCATGCAAAGCAGCCTCGCCACCCGCCCCAAGGAGATCCTGCTGGTCGAGGACTCGCCCACCGACATCAAGATGGTGCTGATGGCGCTGAAGAAGAGCGGCCGCCCCAAGCAGGTGACCACCTCCACCGACGGCGAGCAGGCCATGGCGCGCCTCAACGCGCCGCCGGCGGGCTTGCCCGACCTGGTCATCCTGGACCTGAACCTGCCGAAGATGGACGGCTGGCAGGTCCTGGCCCGGTGCAAGGGCGACGCGGCCCTGAAGTGCATCCCCATCGTGGTGTTCACCACGTCCGAGCGGCAGGCCGACGTGGACCGCTGCTATGCGCTGGGGGCCAACAGCTTCGTCACCAAGCCGTTCGACCTGGCTGCGTTCCAGGACGCCGTGGCGATGATCGAGGAGTTCTGGCTGGGCCTGGCCGCGCCCTGGGAGCAGGGCTGACCCCATGGACCTTTTCGTGCTATCGCGGCCCCGTGAGATCCTGGTGGTGGAGGATTCCGCCGCCGACACCAAGATGGTGCTGTGGGCCCTGGACAAGAACAAGCGCGGCAAGAGCGTGGTCACGCTGATCGACGGCGAGCAGGTCATGGCCTACCTGCGGCGCCGCTGCGACGGCTTCCTGCCGGACCTGATGCTGCTGGACCTGAACCTGCCCAAGAAGGACGGCTGGCAGGTGCTGGCCGAATGCAAGGCCGACCCCCGCCTGCGCTGCATCCCCATCGTGGCGTTCTCGACCACGCAGCTGCCCAGCGATGTGCGGCGCTGCTATGAGCTGGGCGCCAACAGCTTCGTCTGCAAGCCCTTCGAGCTGGTCGAATTCCAGCGCGCCATCGGGCTGATCGAGGACTACTGGCTGCGCCTGTCGCTGGCGGCCGGCTGACAAGACCCACCAACGCCAGGAGGATGGCCATGCCACGGACAAGCCCCATTCGCAGCCGATCCCAGCCCCGGCCCCCGGGCCCGCCCTTCTGGACGGCGCCATGACGCCGCCGGCCGGGGGGACGACCGAACAGGCGCTGACGCATGCCGGCAGCCATGGGACCGCCCTGGTCAACGGCAAGGGCGACATCCTCTACCTGCATGGCGGCATCGGGCAGTACCTGGAGCCCGACGGGGGGGAGGTCGGGGCGGGCAACATCCTGGCCCGGGCCCGCGCTGGCCTGAAGCAAGGGCTGGCCTTGGCCTTGCAAAAGGCCGCGGCCGGCGAGGCGCCGGTGGCGGCGCCCTCGCTCAAGATCCTGCTGCGCGGCGGCCCGGTCACCGTCGATCTGGCCGTGCGGCCGGTGGCGGCTTCGGCGTCCAAGGCCCTGGGCGAGCCGCTCTACCTGGTGATCCTGGGCGCGGGCCCGCCGTCGGTGGCCAAGGAGGAGCTGCAGTCGGTCAATGCGGCGCTGGCCGCGGCCAACGCCCAATTGCAGGCCAAGGTCTCGGAGCTGTTGCGGGCCAACCACGACCTGAACGACCAGCTGGCCGGCACGGGATTCGCGACCATCTTCGTGGACGCGCAGCAGCGGGTGCTGCGCTTCACCCCCGCCGCCACGCGCCTGATCGACCTCAGCCCGGGCGACTTGAATCGGCCGGTGGGCCAGATCGCGACCCGCCTGGCCGGCTATGACCGATTGGCGGAGGACGTGAAGGCGGTGATGGCCACGCTCAAGCCCCTGGCCATCGATGTCCGCAGCAAGGATGGGTTCGACTTCTCCCTGCGCATCCAGCCCTACCGGACGCAGGACGATGGGGTGGAGGGGGCGGTGATCACCTTCGTGGACATCACCGACCTGAAGCGCACGGCCCTGGAGCTGGAGGCCGCCCTGAGCAGCCTGAAGGCGGAGGAAGGCAAGGGCTGAGGCTGGGGGATTTCTATGTGCCGGAGGGCCAAGGGATGGGGGGCAGGATGGATGCGGGCGGGGATGGCTGGGCGGGAGCCGAGGCCTTGAAGCGACAGGCCGTGGAGGCGTTGGGGGCGCGTGCGCCGGAGCCGGCGGCCCCGCAGGACTTGGGCCCCCAGGGCGTGGCGCGCCTGGTGCACGACCTGCGGGTGCACCAGGTGGAGCTGGAGCTGCAGAATGACGAGCTGCGGCGGATCCAGGCGCAGCTGGAATCGGCTCGGGCCTGCTACCGCGACCTTTACGACCAGGCGCCGGTGGGCTATTGCACCGTCAGCTGGCAGGGCTTGATCCTGGAGGCCAACCTGACCGCCGCCACCCTGCTGGGCGTGGAGCGCTCCCAGCTGCTGGAGCAGCCGCTGAACCGCTACATCCAGCCCCAGGACCAGGATCGCCACTACCTGCATCGGCGCCAACCGCGGGGCCTGGGCGAGCAGCGCTCGTGCGAGGTGGGCATGCTCAAGGCCGGCGGGACGCCCTTCACGGCCCTGCTGGTCGACAGCCTGGCGCAGGACAGCGGCGGCGGCTTCGTGCACCGGGTGGTGCTGACCGACATCAGCGAGCACCGCCGGGCCGAGGCCGACAAGGAGCGCCTGCTCAAGGCGGTGGAGCAGGTCGGGGATTCCATCGTGATCACCGACCCCTTGGGGACCATCGTCTACGTCAACCCGGCCTTCCTGCGCGTCACGGGCTATGGCCTGGCCGAAGCCCTCGGCCGCAATCCGCGCATCCTGAAGGGCGGCCACTCGGCGCCGGAGTTCTACGCCGGCCTGTGGAAGACCATCGCCGGCGGGAGCACCTGGACCGGCCGCATGGAGAACAGGCGCAAGGACGGCAGCCTCTTCGCCGAGGAGGCCACCATCTCGCCGGTGCGGGGCCCGGGCGGCGCCATCATCAACTACGTGGCGGTGAAGCGCGACATCACCGACCAGCTGCGGCGCGAGGCGCAGCTGACCCAGGCCCAGAAGATGGAATCGGTCGGCCGCCTGGCGGGGGGCGTGGCCCACGACTTCAACAACATGCTGTCCGTGATATTGATCCACACGGAGCAGGAGATGGAGGGCTTGGATGCGGGCCTGCCCCTCTACGCCAGCCTTCAGGCGGTCCACCAGGCCGCCACCCGCTCCGCCGACCTGACCCACCAGCTGCTGGCCTTCGCCCGCCAGCAGGTGGTGGCCCCGCGCCCGTTGGACCTGAACGCGGCGGTGGGGGCCATGGTCAAGCTGCTGGGCCGCCTGCTGGGCCCGGCCATCGCGGTGGAATGGAGCCCCCAGCCCGGCTTGTGGCCGCTGCGGATGGACCCGTCCCAGGTGGACCAGATCCTGATGAACCTATGCTTGAACGCCCGCGACGCCTTCAGCGGCAAGGGCATCGTGTCCCTGGCCACGGCCAACGCGGCCTTGGACGGGCCCTTCGCCTTGACCCACCTGGGCGCGGCGGCGGGTGATTATGTGGTCCTGACGGTCCATGACAACGGCAGCGGCATGGATGCTGAGACCCTGCGCCAGGTCTTTGAGCCCTTTTTCACCACCAAGGCCCTGGGCCAGGGCACCGGCCTGGGGCTGGCCACGGTCTATGGCATCGTGAAGCAGAACCACGGATTCATCGACGCGCAAAGCGAGCCGGGCCAGGGGACCACCTTCACGGTCTACCTGCCCCGGCATGCCGAGGGCCCGCTTTAGCGGCGGTCGTCGGGCTGGCTGAGCACGACCAGCGTGACGATCAGCGCCGTCAGGACCAGGCTGCCCAAGCCGTAGCTGTAGCCGCGGCGCCAACGGGGGCCGCCCTCCTCCTCCTCGACCATCACCAGCTCGCCGGCGCGCTGCTTCAGCAGCCAGGCGTTCTGGGCCGACAGCAGCGACAGGTCGGCGCGTTCCTGGATGCCCAGGGGGATGGCTTGGGCGGGCGCGGGCGCCGCCGCCAGCAGGGGCGTGCCCGCCAGCAGCAGGCCCAGCATGAGGGGGTAGGCGAGCAGGGTATTCATGGCGACTCCTTAAAGGTGACGGACGAAAGGACCATGCTTGAACAGTATCGACCCATGCCGCGGATAGCCATGGCCCATTGCTTTATTTTGCCGCCGCCTGAAAAGCGCCGCGCGTTTTATTCCATGGCGGGTCGGATCGCGGCGTTTTTGGCCGTTTTTTCCTTGGCTGGCTGCCGCGTCGCGCCGGTCCACGGCCAGCCCAGCCCCCTGCCGCTGTCCCCGCGCACGGTGCGCTTGGACGTGCCCTATCAAAGCCAGGACGGGCAGGAGCTGTGCGGCCTGGCCGCCGTGGGTATGCTGACGGCCTATTACGGG
>Ga0302319_10026473_pt1 | contig 10212 bp, 7 predicted proteins | sample Bog_T0_2_FD_203319 | JGI IMG/M metagenome (GOLD analysis project Ga0302319, IMG submission 203319) | Peat permafrost microbial communities from Stordalen Mire near Abisko, Sweden - Bog_T0_2 | ecosystem: Environmental > Terrestrial > Soil > Wetlands > Peat | place: Sweden: Abisko, Stordalen Mire...
GCCAACCCCATTACTGGTGTCCACGCTCGTTTGGCTACATGTCGAACAGGCAATTTACATGGTGAACTCCTTTCAGTTCACAAGATCAGCCAGAATTATCCTGGCTTACCGCGCGTCAGCGAGCGGTGCCCGAATGCCTGTCGATCCCCAAAACTCTCCGGAAACCGCGCGCGACCTGGCCGCACGGGCGCGACCGGGCGTTGCTGCCGGGTTCTTTGACACCGCAGGACGTGCGGCCCGCGCGCCGTTAATCACCCTCCCCCTGTGGCGTCACGAGCCGGTCCCATCCGTCGCTACAACGCTTCTGCGCTACGATGATACGGTGCAACCCGGTAGCGTCCTTGGCCCTTACGAGATCATGGAGCAGCTTGGCGCCGGGGGTATGGGGGCCGTTTATCGCGCCCGGGATACGCGCCTCGGCCGCGAAGTCGCGCTCAAGGTCATCCGGCCCGAATCGACTTCCGATCCGGTCAGCCACCGCCGTTTGCTGAACGAAGCAAGAGCGGCATCGGCCCTGAATCATCCCAACGTAGTCACCGTCTACGAGGCATCCACCATCGGCGGCGTGGATTTCATCGCCATGGAACTGATCGTTGGCGAGACTCTGGCGACACGAATCCTGCGCGGCCGGCTTCCCCTGCAGGAAGTCTTTTCCCTCGCCATTCAGGTTGCCGAAGGGCTCACGGCCGCTCACCAGGCCGGGCTCGTCCACCGCGATCTGAAGCCCTCCAACATCATGATCACGAACGATGGCCGCGCCAAGATCCTCGATTTCGGACTGGCGCGGAAAACCGAGATCTCGGAGCCGAGCGAGGCTACGTTGTCCATGTCTCTGACGATTGAAGGCACCGTCCTCGGAACCATGTCGTACATGTCGCCCGAGCAGGCGCGGGGGGAGATCTCCGGACCACCCTCCGACATTTTTACCTACGGGGCCGTCCTCTATGAGACGCTTTGCGGCACTCGTCCCTTCGAGGGCAAGTCGCAGCTCGACGTTTTCCACCAGATCTGCTTCGAGAACCCCGTTCCGATCGCGATGCGCAGGCCGGAGACGCCGCCGGCGCTGGCCGCGATCATCGCCAAAGCGCTGGCCAAGAAACCGGCGGACCGTTTCCGGTCGATGTCCGGGATCGTGGACGTGCTCAGAATACTGGTTCTGCCCGACCCTGCGTCGCCCTTATCGGCTTCCACGATGTCGGCGATGGCGCCCGTCGTTTCGCAGGAGTTTGCCCGGTTCGACCCGGCTGCGGCAAGCCAGACCGGTCCGGGCAAACGCTGGCGCAAACGCATCCTCATCGGGCTGGGCGCCGCGGCGGCTATCGTCGCGGGCGCAGTCGCGATCTACCGCCTGGGCAGCCGGATAGCTGTCGAGTCCGTCCCCGCGGCGATGCTGACCCGGATCACCTACGATACCGGACTGACCGGATACCCCGCCATCTCGTCCGACGGTAAGCTGGTGGCCTACGCGTCCGACCGGGCCGGCGGCAATCTGGACATCTGGGTCCAGCAATTGGGTGGCGGTAAGCCGGCCCGGCTGACCACGGATCCGGCCGACGATTACCAGCCATCTTTCTCGCCGGACGGGACGCATGTTGCCTACCGGTCCGATCGCCGTAGCGGCGGCGTCTACATCTCGCCGGCGTTCGCAGGCAACGAAGAACTTCTCATCCCCGGCGGATTCGACCCGAAATACTCGCCGGACGGAAATACGCTCGCTGGCTGGCGAGGTTACATCGGTGGCGCGCTCTACCCCGGCGCGGCCCAAATTGTACTTGTGCCGCTCAGGACCCGGCAACCTCAGGTCTTCCGGCCCGACTTCGAAACCACCGCTTACCCGATCTGGCTGTCGAATTCCCGCCTGCTCTTCCTGGGGCGAAAAAAGAACGGGCGGAAGGGAGACTCCCTGGTGGACTGGTGGGTGGCCGACATCGCCGGCGGCGACGCCATTCCCACCGGCGCGTTACTGCGTTTCGAGCAAACGGGTCTGCGGCTGCCGACCGCAGCTTACTGGTTCAGGCCGGAAGCCCAGGCGGGCGGCGCGGTGTTCTTTACGGCCGCCTTCGGAGACGCCGTCAACATATGGCAGATTCGAATCGATCCGCAGGGACGTATCGCAGGTCCCCCAACGGGCGTGACTTTCGGCGCATCTCTGGACGCCTCCGTCGGCGTCACCGGAAGTGGCTACGACAGAACCGTGGTGTTTTCCAGCCTGTCTTTGGTGAGGAACGTCTGGAAAGTCGGTCTCACGGAATCCGGAACCGCCGACGGCCCTCCCAAGCGCCTTCTCTCCGATGAGCCGCAGATGAACTTTCCCACCGTCAGCGTGGACGGGAAAACGATGTCGCTGTCGGCCAGGGAGCCGGACGGTCATCGGATTATCATCGTCGATCTCGGCACCATGCAGCAGACTCTCATTTCCGGTGGCGAGGAATGGCTGCCGGTTCTGAGCGGCGACGGCCGGCGAGCGGTTTTCTGGCGAGACAAGAGCGCATTCCTCACCACCGTTCAGGAGGGGCAGGTCACCAAACTGATGAAGGATTGCGGAAAACCCACCCACGCGACCTTCGATGCCGGCGAGGTCCTTTGCGAATCCACCGGTGCGGATGAGAAGTTACTGCTGTGGTCCCGCGGAACTGTCCAGACGCTCGTGCATCAGCCCGACGGGAGAGACGGGACGCAGTACGACGGGCATTTTTCCCCGGACGGACGATGGGTCGTCTTCTCGGAAGGCAAGCGGACTTCGCCGGAGCGCCATATCGTCGTCGTGCCGAACGCGCCCAACCGGAAACTCGCCCCGGACGAATGGATCGGGATCAGCGACGGCGGCGACACCGACCGTGTGCCGGTTTGGGCGGCGAACGGCAAAACGATCTACTACTTTTCCGAGCGGGACGGATTTCGTTGCATCTGGGCTCGTCCCGTCGATCCGGCTACGGCTCGCCCGACCGGTCCTTCATACCCCCTCGCCCATTTCCATCTGGCCAGCCAGACGTTGCGTATGATGAGGGCCGGCGACCTGAGTCTCTCGGCAAGCCGCGGATTCCTGGTTTTCACCCTTTCTGAAATGAGCGGGAACATCTGGATGCAGCAGGCCACGGGAGCGGCGAAATGATCAGCATCGTGATCATTTCGAGGAACGAAGGCAGCGAACTGGAAGCGACGGTGGCAAACCTGCTCGCAACGGCGCCTCCCGGCCAACACGAAATCATCGTCGTCGACGACGGCTCCACGGACGGCTCGACCGCATTCCTCGCGGCATTTCCGGACATCCGCGTTCTGCACAGCGACGGAATCGGAGTCGCGCGGGCGCGGAACTTCGGCGCCATTCACGCGGCCGGCGACGTCATCGTGTTTTGCGATGCGCATATCCGGACGGCGGCGGGGTGGCACGTTCACGTTCTCAATGCGTTGTCGGACCCTCGGGTGGGAGCGTGCGCCCCGGCCATTTACGGACTGGCCGACCCCACGAAACGCGGATACGGCTTGTACTTTACCGGTCCCGACCTGCGTACCCGGTGGCACGGCAAACATCCAGACATTGCGAAGGAAGTGGCAGTTCTTCCGGGCTGCTTTCTGGCGATGCGCCGGGATGTTTTCGAAATCACGGGCGGATTCGATCCGGGCATGCGTCAGCTGGGCGGTAACGACAACGAGATCAGCTTCCGGTTCTGGACATTCGGCTACAAACTGCTGGTCGTTCCGGAGGTCGAGGTGGGCCACCTGTTCCGGGACTCCACACCGTATGAAGCGACCTGGACGGCGGTGATTCATAACCGGCTGCGGATGGCCATGGTACACTTTGAGGCGCATCGCATTGAACGGGTGGTGGAGGCTCTGATGCGTTACCAGCGTTTTCCGGCGGGACTCGCGATGCTGGCCGACGGAGATCACGGCCAAAGAAGGCTCGCCGTCGCAAAGCAGCGAACAGTCGACGATGTCTGGTATTGCAATCGTTTTGAGATGACATGGTAAGGAGAATTTATGAACGACAAAGAAGACGATCTCAACCTTCCGCCCGACGAACTGGGTGAACCCGAACTTCGGGAACCGCATCGCCACCATCGGCATCCGCCGGCGGCAAGTTTGCCCATCACAAGTTACGGGATCGAGGACGAACAGACGCCGAGCCTGCCCATCACCAGTCGCGCGATTGAGGACGAGTTCGCGGCCAGCCTCCCCATCACCAGTTACGCGATCGAGGACGAGCGCGCGGCCAGTCTCCCGATCACCAGCGGGCCTATCGACTGAAGCGCCAATCGCCCCCTACGGCCTTTCGCAGGAAAGCACCCGGGGGATGCCGGCCAGATCCGGCGAGACCTCCGCATGGCGCCAGCCGGTGGCGAGAGCGGCAACAGCTTCGGCTTGTCCGATGCCGAGTTCGAGAGCGAGCAATCCGCCCGGTTTCAGCACACGCCGCGCTTCGGGGATGAGGCGGCGGTAGATATCGAGGCCGTCTTCGCCCGCGAACAAGGCGAGAGGCGGTTCCCAGTCGCGGACTTCGCGTTGCATCGAGTCGCGGTCGGCGAGTGGCACGTAGGGCGGGTTGGAGGCGACTACGTCCAGGGTGTTGTCTGCGATGGATGTGAGGAGGTCGGCGGCGATGAAGTGAACGCGGACGGCGCCAAGTTCACGGGCTGAAGCCTGTGCCACCCGAATCGCGGGAAGGGAGACGTCTGTGGCGGTAACGGATGCGCCGATTTCCAGCGCCAGCGTGATCGCGATGGCTCCCGAGCCGGTGCCGGCATCCACGATCACGCGGGCGTGGGGACGCCGTTTGAGAATCGTGTCGATGAGAAGCTCGGTCTCCGGCCGGGGGATCAGGACATCCGGCGTAACGGTAAACGGCCGCCCGTAGAATTCCTGCGTCTTCGTGATGTACTGGAGCGGCTTGCCCTGCATCCGCTCATGCAGCCAGCGGCCATAATGGAGCCACTCGACTTCGCGCAGCTCCTGCTCGGGGTGCGCGTAAAGATAAGGCCGCTCGCAATGGACGGCGTGGCAAAGCAGCAGTTCGGCGGTCAGACGTGGTTCCGGCGTGCCCGAAGCCGTCAGGAGTTCGGTGCCTTGGGCGACTGCGGTTCTCAACGTCACGGAATCTAAGCGGCGATGACTTCGTCGCCGAGCTTCTCGGCCTGGTAATGGGCGACCAGCGCGTCGATGATCTGGTCGAGGCGGCCCTGCATGACGAGATCGAGCTGGTGCAGCGTCAGACCGATGCGGTGATCGGTCAGACGGTTCTGCGGAAAGTTATAGGTGCGGATTTTTTCGCTGCGGTCGCCGGTGCCGACCATGGCGCGGCGGTCCGCGCCGATGGCGTCCTGCTGCTTCTGCAGCTCGATCTCATACAAACGAGAGCGCAGAACGCGCATCGCTTTGGCGCGGTTCTTGATCTGCGATTTTTCGTCCTGGCAGGAAACGATCGTGCCCGTTGGCAGATGGGTGATGCGGACGGCCGAATAAGTCGTGTTGACCGACTGCCCGCCGGGACCGGAGGAGCAGAAAGTATCGATGCGGATGTCTTTTTCTTCGACCTTGATTTCGACTTCGTCGGCTTCCGGCAGCACGGCGACGGTGATCGCCGAGGTATGCACGCGGCCCTGCTGTTCGGTCTCCGGCACGCGCTGCACGCGATGCACGCCGCTTTCGAACTTCATGCGGCTGTAGACGCGATTGCCGCTGATGAGGGCCAGAACTTCCTTGAGGCCGCCCACGGCCGAATCGCTCTGAGAGGTGACTTCGACGCGCCACTTCTGGGTTTCGGCGTAGCGCAGGTACATGCGGAAAACTTCGGCGGCAAAGAGGCTGGCTTCGTCGCCGCCCGCGCCGGCGCGGATTTCGAGAACCACGTCTTTCTCGTCGAGCGGATCTTTCGGCAGCAGAAGAATCTTGAGATCCTGTTCGATCTGAGCCATCCTCGGCTCGACGCCTTCGATCTCGAGACGCGCCATTTCGCGGAGGTCGGGATCGGGCTCATCCAGCATGGCCTTCGCCTGATTTAAATCGTCTTCGGCCGATTTGTAATCGCGATACTTCGTGACGATTTCGGTCAGATCGCTGTGCGTCTTGGCGATTTTCCGGTATTGTTCGCCGTCGCCGATCACGGCGGGATCGGCCATCTGCGCCGTCAATTCGGCGTACCGGTCCTCCATCTGGTCCAGCTTGTCGCGGTATTTCATGGATGCTTAGGCAATCACCAGATTGCCGCCCTGGCGGGCTTCGAGAGCCATGGCGCCATCGAGCGCGCGGATGGCAACCTCGGCCTGATCGTCGGAAGGAGGTTTGGTGGTGATGCGCTGCGTCCAGAGGCCGGGGGCGGTGAGGACGGAGAGGAAAGACCCGCGGCGCTTGGCCGCAAAGCGGATGAGTTCGTAGCTGAGGCCCGCGATCAGAGGCAGCAGCGCGATGCGGATGGCCAGCTTCGCGGCGAAACCCTGCACGGGGATGAACATATACACCAGCATCGAAATCAGCATGATGACGAACATGAAACTGGTGCCGCAGCGCGGGTGCCAGGTGACGAACTGCTGCGCGTTGGCGACGTTCACGGGCTTGCCGGATTCGAAGTTGAAGACGACTTTGTGCTCGGCGCCATGGTACTGGAAGACGCGGCCGATATCTTTCGAACGGGAAAGCAGCAGCAGAAACCCGATAAAGATGGCGAGGCGAATGAGGCCGTCGACCAGGTTGAACAGGATCTGGCCCTTGAGGACGGGCGCGAGGCCGGACAGCATTTCGGTCAGCTTGAGCGGGACCAGTTTGTAGAGAACGATGAAGAAGAGAATGGAGATCACGACCTGCCCGTTCATCATCAGGGACGACACAGCCGACTCGGGTTTGGCTTCGGCCGGCGCACTATCGGCGGGCTTGACGCCATCGTCCAGAACCGCGTTGGCGGAGAACTTGAGCGCATGCATACCGAGCGACATCGCCTGGCCGAGCGTTCCGAGTCCGCGGAGGACGGGCCACTTGAAGTAACTGTGTTTATCCGAGACGCGGGCTATCGGCATTTCCTCGGTGACGATTTCGCCGGAGGGCTTACGAACCGCCACGCAGTAACTGTGCGGCGCGCGCATCATGACGCCCTCCATGACGGCCTGGCCGCCGACGAGAGTTTCCTCGCCGCTTTCGAGTATGGGCAGCATCTGGACGTGCGCGAACAGCCTGAAAAACGTTCGGAGAGACAATCGGATTCCTCTTAAAAGACTATTATCCCACAGTCGGAATTTGGGGGTATTTGGGGGTGCATCCTTTCGGTGTATACTCGTTGCGAATCCACCCTGTTATGTCGATCAAAATACTTCTTGTTGTGGCCATGATGGCCATCGTTGCACAAGCGCAGGATCGCAGCGCCGGACAGCGGTCGTTCGAAGCCCGATGCGCGATCTGCCATGGAGGCGACGGGCACGGGACCGATCGGGGTCCGTCGATTTACGACAAGACCGCGGCGCGGGATAATGCGTCCATCGCGACCGTCGTGAAAAGCGGGTTGCCCGGCGGAATGCCGGCGTTTCAGATTCCCGATCCCGAACTCGCCGATATCACCGCGTACTTGAGAACGCTGCAACCGGCTGCTACGCCGGGACGCGGCGGGCGCGGATTCCAGCGGCCCGTGGTTCGCGAAACGCTGACGCTCACCGATGGCAGCACGATCAACGGCGCGCTGGTGGCGAGCGGATTGGAAGATCATCAGATCCGCACGGACGACGGCAAGATACATCTACTGCGGCGCGCGGGCGACAAGTACCGTGAAGTGACATCGACCGTCGACTGGCCCACTTTCCACGGCGATATGAGCGGTAACCGGTACACGGCCATGACGCAGATCGCGAAGGACAACGTCGGGAGGCTGGGCGCAAGGTGGGTGTACACGATCCGCAACGCGAACGGGTTGCAGGATACGCCGCAGGTAGTGGGCGGCATCATGTATGTGACCAACGTCAATACGTGCATCGCGCTCGACGCAGGGTCGGGCCGGCAGCTGTGGCAGTGGATGCGTCCGGCGACGCAGGGAGTGATGGGCGCCAGTTCGAATCGCGGCGTCGCCATCGCGGGCGACCGGTTGTTCATCGTGACGGACTCGGCGCACATCGTGGCGCTGAATCGCTTCACGGGCGAGCAGGTGTGGGACACGGAGATGGCGGACTGGCATCAGAACTACGGGGCGACCGGCGCGCCGCTGGCAGTGGGCAATCTGGTGATCGGCGGCATAACGGGCGGCGAAGCGGGGACGCGCGGCTTCCTGGCCGCGTACGATCAATCGACAGGCAAGGAAGTGTGGCGCTTCTGGACGATTCCCAAACCCGGCGATCCGGGTTCAGAGACGTGGCAGGGCAAAGACATAGAACATGGCGGCGGGCCGACGTGGATTACCGGGACCTACGACGCGCAGACCGACACCCTTTTCTGGCCGACGGGGAATCCCGCAAAGGAGTATAACGGCGACGATCGCAAGGGCGACGACCTCTATACCGACTGCCTGCTGGCGCTGGATGCGAAGACGGGCAGGCTCAAATGGTATTTCCAGTTCACGCCGCACGACACGTCCGACTGGGACGCCACGGAAATCCCGGTGCTGGTCGACGCGATGTTCCAGGGCCAGATGCGCAAGCTGGTGCTGCATGCGGACCGCAACGGGTTCTTCTACGTTCTGGACCGCACGAACGGAAAGATGCTGCTGGCGAAACAGTTTTTGAAGGAGCTGACGTGGGCGAGCGGGATCGCGGCGGACGGGCGTCCGATCCTGCAACCGAATCAGGAGCCGACCGCGGCCGGGACGCGCGTGTGTCCATCGCAGGATGGCGCGACGAACTTCTATTCGCCGTCTTACATTCCGGCGACCGGGTTGTTCTACTTCCAGACGTTTGAGAAGTGCAGCATTTACACGAAGGGTCCGGACGAGTGGACTCCGGGGAAGAACTATCTGGGCGGCGTGCAGCGCGCGGTTAACGGGCCGTCGGAACATATTCTGCGCGCGATGGACATCAGTACCGGGACGATCAAGTGGGAACTGACGGAGACGCCGGGCACGAACGGGTGGGGCGGAACGATTTCGACGGCGACCGGACTGGTGTTTTTCGGCGAAGAGGGCGGGGCGTTTGCGGCGGCCGATGCGACCACCGGGAAGCTGCTGTGGAGTTTCCAGACGAATCAGAACTGGAAGGCATCGCCGATGGCTTATATGTTCGACGGGAAGGAATATATTGCGGTGATCGCGGGCGGGAGTGTGATTGCGTTCGGGCTGGGGGATTGAACGACAAGGCCGTTGCCCATGAGGTTGTGGACCCCGCATACCGGGTTCACAGAGCTCGTGGCCCAGCGTGCCGGAACCGTTTTCCTATGACTGGTGCAACTCGCCCAAACATCCACTTTCTCTCGACCCACAATTTCGAGGATCTGTGCCGGACAAAAGGGTCCCCAATTGAGCGTCGGTATTTTTTGGTCGGGATCGATGAAAGTGAGTTGGTTGCCGAATTTACGGCGCAGACGGCCGTATTTCTGGTGGGGAGATCACGGACCCAATTCCCGGACGGCGACACCGATTCGCTGCCAGTCGGCAACTTGTTTCGACAACTGACGGTTTGCGACCCCAAGAGGGCCACAGTGACAGACGGGAAAGACGTGGGTCCCGTCGGCGGCCAACCAAGAAGACCCCGCGGCCTGGGTTATCTTCGGCGGTGCGGCGGATAAATGAAATAACGTTCTTGTAGCCCTCCACGCGTGACTTCCCATACTCACCACAATTGGCGCTCGAAGGTACTCGGCAAGCGGTGAGAGATGCTTCTTGGCACACGCGTCTACCCAGCGAGTCTTGACCGCAGATTTCATCGTTCCTTCCTTCAGGCAGAGGATCGAGTTTGTCAGGAACACAGGTGCTGATTCGTCAAACGTTGGAGGGTTGCCGACGCTAATCCCGGCGTGATGGAGCAGCTCTCTTAGATTCTGATTGGTCACACTCTCCGTATCGTCGGTTCCACGATGTGTTGGTTCTGTAAAGTACCCGACGCTGCCAAAGTCCTGCCCGACGACAAGAACCTTGGGCTTTTGATGGCCGAGCCATTGCGACCAGTAGCTGACCACCGTTGGATCGAAATCGAACTCCGCGCCGTTGTGGATCTTCCCGTGATCCTTCTCCATACAGATCCTGCAACTTTTGCGGCGTGCGACGAGCGTGTCGTATGTATCCATCCTGAGATACTGCTAAAGAACTTGCAG
>Ga0302319_10026475_pt1 | contig 10212 bp, 10 predicted proteins | sample Bog_T0_2_FD_203319 | JGI IMG/M metagenome (GOLD analysis project Ga0302319, IMG submission 203319) | Peat permafrost microbial communities from Stordalen Mire near Abisko, Sweden - Bog_T0_2 | ecosystem: Environmental > Terrestrial > Soil > Wetlands > Peat | place: Sweden: Abisko, Stordalen Mire...
CGCGCCTTCCGGGCGATAAGTGACGCGCAATTTCGGATAGCGGAAGGCGGCCCGTTCGGCCTGGGTGGGCGGTTCGCCCTCACGTAAGAACTTGTCGAGCGCGGCGCGCAATGAGGCGACCGCGCTATCATAGCGTTGGGCGAGCAGATCCACCGCGTCTTCCGGGGTTGCGGCTTTCACGGCGGATGGGCTCACAGGGGGCTCCGTTGGAAACGGTTCGATCAAGGCTTTGCGGCGACGCAGACGATTTCCACATTGTACTTCGGGGCGGCGAGCTTGGCTTCGACGGTCGCACGCGCCGGCGTGTGTCCCGCCACGATCCATTTGTCCCACACGGAATTCATTTCGCCGAAGGTCGCGATATCGGCCAGATAGATCGTGGTCGAAAGGATGCGGGTCTTGTCGGTCCCCGCCTTGGCGAGCAGACCGTCGATGATCTCCAGGATCTCGGTCGTCTGTTCGACGACGCTGCCGCCCGCCGCTTTGTTGGCGACCTGGCCGGCGAGGTAGACCGTGGCGCCGTGGACGACGGCGGCCGACATGCGCGGGCCCACGTCGATGCGTTCGATGCTCATCTCAAAGACTTTCCGGTTAAGGGGTTCAGGCGGGGGCGATTCCGGGAACGGCGCCCAGAAAGTCGCGCTTGCCGATTTCGACTCCGGCGTCGCGCAACAGATCGTAGGCTGTGGTCAGATGGAAATAGAAGTTCGGAAGGACGAAATGCAACAGGTAATTGGCCCCCTGCATCTTCATCTTGTTGGGTCCGACCGGAAACACGATCTCGCGCGCCGCGCCGTGGTCGACCGCTTCGCGGTCGAGCGACTTGAGGTATTCGACCGTCTTGGCGATCCGCTCGGCAAGTTCCGCGAGTGAGGCCTCGTTGTCTTCGAATCTCGGCGCTTCCACGCCCGCAAGCCGCGCCGAAGCGTTCTTCGCGTTGTCGCAGAAGTTCTGGACCTGTCGCGAGAACGGCAGCATGTCCGGGCGCAGCCTGAGCCCGAGATACACATTCGGATCGAACTTCTTGGCTTCGGCGTGCGCTGCCGCCTTTTCGAGAATGCCGAGAAACGCCGTGAGCGACACTTCGAACGCCGAGACGCTGCTGTGATGGACCGAGAGACTCATGACGGTTGTTTCCTCTGAATTTTCTTAGTGTGATTTGGGCGCGACTCGCGGGGAACGCAACCCTATTCAACCGCGCCGATCACACGGTCAGTTCGATTCGCATTTCCATGAAGCCGCCGTCGCCCATCCCCATCGGCGTCAGCTTCAGGCCCTCGGGCGCCGGCTCATTCGCCGCGGCCGGCGCGGTGGGGAAGCTGACGACGAGGCGCGGCGGCCAGGCGCGGAATCGCCAGTTGGGCTGACGACGCGGATCGACATGGCCAGTCTCGGCGATATAGCGCTGCAATATGTCGCGATTGTTATCCGGCGCCTCGAAGACCATCGTCGAGCCGTCGCAGCCCGGAAACGATCCGCCGCCGCTGGCGCGATAGGAATTGGTGGCGACGAGGAATTGCGCGCGCTCGTCGATCGGCGCGCCGCGGTGGCGCAGATCGACGATTCGGCGCGCCTGCGGCGCGATCACGTTGCCGCGGTCGTCGTAGCGCGCGGGCTGGGTAACGTCGATCTCATAGGTAACGCCGTCGAACGCGTCGAAATCGTAGCTGACGGCGTCGCGGTCGATCAGCGTCTGCGGGTCTCGACTGTCGGGATCGATTCGGCGGAACAGACTTGCGGATCGTTCCAGCCACTCGCGCACTTCAGCGCCCGTGACTCTGACCACTCTGAGACCATTCGGATAGACGTAGAGATCGGCGACATTCTTGATTGCGACGGCGCCGGCCTCGACGAGAGTGTAATAATCCGGTCCGCCGCGCCCGCCGCATTTGAACGGCGCCGAAGCGCTCAACAGCGGCAGCCCCTGCAACTCCGGAGTATGCGGCGCCAGCCGCTCGACGTACCAGCGCTGGGCGGTATTGACGATTTCGACCGAGGAATCGTCGCTGATCAGCGCGAAATAGGAGTGAATCGGGGCTGCGAGGTCGCCGACCGGCGCACGCACATAGGCGAGCGTCGCTTCATGGGCGGGACGCGTGAGCTCGATGAGCGCGCGGTCCTCATCGGCGAGCGGCCGCAGGTTTGCCCCGTCGCGCTGGTAGATCGAACGCGTCTCAGTTCTCGCGGTTTCGACGCGCCAGCCCGCGTCCGTTCCGACGAGCGCGAGGTCGATCACGCCGATATGGCCGCCCCAGAAGCCGGGCATACAGGCGGGGACGCCGCCTAGTTTGCCGAGTTCCGCATCGACGTCGGGCGCGCCGCGGAAATCGTCGCCCGGGAGCAACAGATGCTGATGGCCGGCGAACAGGGCGTCGATCCCGCCGACCTCGGCCAACGCCGTCGCGGCGTTTTCTTCGTTAGGCGCCGGCGTCGAGCGGGAAATCCCGGAATGACAGAGGGCGACGACGATATCCGCCCCGGCGTGGCGCAGTTCCGGGACAACGCGGCGGGCGGTCTCCGCAATGCCGTGCGTCGACGCGCGGCCTACGAGTTCGCTCTGGTCCCATTGCACGATTTGCGGCGGCGTGAAGCCGATGACGCCGATCTTCAGCACACGCCACGCGCCCGCATCGTCAAGAAATTTGCGCTCCAGCACCACCCAGGGGGTAAAGCGCGGCGCGCCGTCGGGGCGAAACACGTTGCAGGACAGGATTGGAAACGCGGCGCCCTTCAGCGTGGCGTCGAGCACCTCGAGCCCATAGTTGAATTCGTGATTTCCCAGCGCTCCGGCGTCGTAGCCGATGTGGTTCATCGCTGCGAGCATCGGATGGAGGGCGCTCGGATTCTTGCCCAGAAGCTCGGCGGCATAGTCGCCCAGCGGCGTACCCTGGAGAAAGTCGCCGTTGTCGAGCACCAGCGCATTTGGCGCTTCCGCGCGCGCCGCCGCGATCAACGTCGCCGCGCGCGCCAGACCGACGGTGACGTCGGGCGCGTCGCGATAATAATCGTAGCTCCAGATATTGGCGTGAACGTCTGTCGTAGCTATCAGCCGCAGCGCAATCCGGCCGCCCATTCCCGGCTCTCCCTCAGCGCAACCCGGCGCCCAACGTCACTGACCCTTGTCGCCTTCGTCGAGAACGCGGCGGCCGAAGTCCGGCGCGCGCGTCTCCTGGCCGAGATCGACGATGTTCCGCCGGATAGCGCGCGTGCGCGTGAACAGATCGAACAGCCCGTCCCCGTCGCCGCGACGGATCATGCGTTGCAGCGCCGTCAAGTCTTCGGTGAAGCGGCCGAGCATCTCCAGCACCGCGTCCTTATTATGGAGGAACACGTCGCGCCACATGGTCGGGTCGGAGGCGGCGATGCGGGTGAAGTCGCGGAAGCCGCCGGCAGAGAATTTGATCACCTCGGAGCGGGTGACTTCTTCCAGATCCGCCGCGGTGCCGACGATGTTGTAGGCGATCAGATGCGGCACATGGCTGGTGATGGCGAGCACGAGATCGTGGTGTTCCGGCGTCATGATCTCGACGTCCGACCCGAACGCGCTCCACAGCCGCCGAACGCGGTCGACGGCCTCGGGATCGGTATTTTCCGGCGGCGTCAGAATGCACCAGCGATTGGAGAACAGGCTGGCAAAGCCGGCGTCCGGCCCGGACTGCTCGGTTCCCGCCACGGGATGCGCCGGCACGAAGTGCACGCCCTCGGGCAGCCAGTCCTTGATCGCCGCGACGACGGCGCCCTTCACCGAACCGACGTCGGAGACCGTCGCGCCGCTCTCGAGATCCTTGCCGACCTGCTCCGCCAGTTCGGCGTTGGCGCCGACGGGCACGCAAAACACGACGAGGTCGGCGCCTCGCACCGCTTCCCTGGCGGAGACGAAGTAATCGTCCGCGAGGGCGAGTTGTCGCGCACGCGTGACGATTTCGGGCGAATGATCGCAGAGCGCGATTGAGCGCGCAGCGCCGGATTTGCGCGCGGCGCGGGCGATCGAAGAGCCGATGAGCCCCGCTCCGAGAACGGCGATGCGCTCGAAAATCGCTGGGCCGCTGTGTGACGCGCGGTCTTCAACCAACTCTGCATTCCTTCAAGACCCGGCCCCGACCGGCCGCTGGAGACCCGCCCCTCAGCCGGCGACGGCTTCGAAGCGCTGGGCATGCGATCCCACTTCATAGCTTTTCACGTCCGCGGCGCCGACCGTGGCCAACGCCTTGGCGCCCGCGCCCTCGGCAAGCGAGCCCGGCCGCGCCAAAAGCACCGACAGTCCCGCGCCTTCGGCCGCGCTGCCCATTACTTCCGCACCGATTTGAGCCAGCACTTGGGTGAATTCGCCGCGCCAGCGGTCGACATGGACGGCTTCCAACACCACGTCGCGCGCCGCGCCGTCGGCGAGCGGTTTGGAGACGACGACGACCGGCATGCCCGCGGGATGATCGGCACGCTCGACGAACGGCAATCTCGCGATCACCTTGGGCGCCGTCGGCCCGACCAGCCTCAGCCACCAGGCGCCCGCCTTGGGTCCGGAATCCACGGCGAACATCCCGAGATCGCCGGAACTGGCGTTGACCGCGGCGATCACGCCCTCGGCCCCCATATGCGGAATGCATGGCACCGTGAAACCGAAATGGAAACGCTCGGAATCGCGCATCGCCGAATCGCCGTGCGAAATGTCCATGTGCACGCAATACGGCGCCTGCACATAGGTGAAGGTGGAAATGATGATGCGCCAGATGCCTTCCACGGTGTCGAGCGGCAGCAACCCGCGGTGACGTTTCGCGAGCGCCTGCATCATCGAGGCCTCGCGCGCCGGGCGAAAGGCCGAACCGCCGCCCTGCTGGGCTTTGATGGCGATCAGCGAATCGATGATTCGCCCGCGCTCCATCAGCAACGCGTGCATTTCCGAATCGATACGGTCGATGTCTTCGCGCAGGCGCCCTAGGGATTGCGTGAGGTCTTCGGACACGGAATCCCTCGAGCGTTAGGTGTTCATCGAGTCGAAGAAATTCGAATTGGTCTTGGTTTCCCGAAGTTTGCCGAGCAGGAATTCGATAGCGTCGACCGTGCCCATTGGGTTGAGGATACGGCGCAGCACATACATCTTCTTGAGAATGTCCGGCGCCACCAGCAGTTCTTCCTTGCGGGTGCCCGAACGGGTGATGTCCATCGACGGGAACGTGCGCTTGTCGGCGACCTTGCGGTCGAGAATGATTTCCGAATTGCCGGTGCCTTTGAATTCTTCGAAGATCACTTCGTCCATGCGCGATCCCGTGTCGATCAGCGCAGTGGCGATGATGGTGAGCGAGCCGCCTTCCTCGATATTACGCGCCGCGCCGAAGAACCGCTTCGGCCGCTGCAGGGCGTTGGCGTCGACGCCGCCGGTCAGGACCTTGCCGGAGGAGGGTACGACCGTATTGTAGGCGCGACCGAGACGGGTGATCGAATCCAGCAGGATGACGACGTCGCGTCCGTGTTCGACCAGACGCTTGGCCTTTTCGATCACCATTTCGGCGACCTGCACGTGGCGAACCGCGGGCTCGTCGAAGGTCGAGGACACCACCTCGCCCTTCACCGACCGCTGCATGTCGGTGACTTCCTCTGGACGCTCGTCGATCAGCAGAACGATCAAATAGCACTCGGGATGATTCGCGGTCACCGATTGCGCGATGTTCTGCAGCAACACGGTCTTACCGGTGCGCGGCGGGGCGACGATCAGCGCGCGCTGGCCTTTGCCGATCGGGGCGACGATGTCGATGACCCGCGGCGACATATCCTTGCGGGTGGGGTCTTCGACTTCCAGCCGCAGCCGCTGGTTGGGATACAGCGGCGTCAGATTGTCGAAGTGGACTTTATGCCGAGTCTTCTCCGGGTCCTCGAAATTGATGGCGTTGCACTTGAGCAGCGCGAAATAGCGCTCGCCCTCCTTGGGGCTGCGAATCACCCCTTCGACGGTGTCGCCGGTGCGCAGACCCAGCCGGCGAATCTGCGACGGGGAGACATAGATGTCGTCGGGACCGGGTAGGTAATTGGCGTCGGCCGAGCGAAGGAATCCGAAGCCGTCCTGCAAAATCTCGACGACGCCTTCGCCAATAATTTCAACTTCGCGACTCGCCAGTTGCTTGAGGATCGCAAACATCAACTCTTGTTTGCGCATGATCGACGCGTTTTCGACCTCATGCTCCTCGGCGAACGCCAACAATTCGGTCGGCGACTTCTTTTTCAAGTCCTTGAGTTTGATTTCCCGCATGGAATTTCCTTGACCGCCACGGAAACGACGGGCCGCGTTTGAGCTACAGGAAGGGCTGCGAAATCGTCGAAAGGACTAGCACCAAGCGCGGGTTACGAGATCATTTGTCTCGACGGCTCAGATATTTCGGCGTCGCGGCCCGAAAGGAGGGGAGTCCCCTTTATCCCGGACCACGGCGATTTTCAATGGGCAGTTAGCGATGGGCTCGGCCAAACCTCAAAACAAGAAATACCGCTGCGCCATCGGCAGCCTATCTGCCGGCTCGCACACCAGCAGCACGCCGTCCGCCGTCACCGCGTAGGTTTCCGGGTCGACCGTCAGCTTCGGCGTCGCAGAATTGTGGATCATGCTCGCCTTGCCGATCCTGCCCCGGGTGTTCTCGACCGCGACCAGCCGCTTGGCGACTTTGAGCTTGCGCGCCAGTCCCGCCTCGATCGCCGCGCCGGAGACGAAGGTGAGCGACGAACCCGTGCGGGCGCGGCCATAGGCGCCGAACATCGGGCGGTAGTGAACGGGCTGCGGCGTCGGGATCGACGCGTTGGGGTCACCCATCGGCGCCGCGGCGATCACGCCGCCCTTGATGATGAGGTCGGGCTTCACGCCGAAGAAGGCGGGAGTCCACAGCACGAGATCGGCGAGCTTGCCCTTCTCGACCGAGCCGATGTGCTTGGAAACGCCATGGGCGATGGCTGGGTTGATCGTGTATTTGGCGATGTAGCGTTTGACTCTGGTGTTGTCGGCGAGGCCGTCGCCCGCGAGCGCGCCGCGCTGGCGCTTCATCTTGTCGGCCGTCTGCCAGGTGCGGATGATGACCTCGCCGACCCGGCCCATCGCCTGAGAATCGCTGGACATCATCGAGAGGGCGCCGAGATCGTGGAGAATGTCTTCGGCGGCGATGGTCTCCTTGCGGATGCGGCTCTCGGCGAAAGCCAAATCCTCGGGAATCGAGCCGTCGAGGTGATGGCAGACCATCAGCATGTCCAGGTGTTCGTCGAGCGTGTTGCGGGTGAACGGCCGCGTCGGGTTGGTCGACGAGGGCAGCACGTTCGCCAGTTCGGCGACGCGGATGATGTCGGGCGCGTGTCCCCCGCCGGCGCCTTCGGTGTGGAAGGCGTGAATGGTGCGGCCCTTGAACGCCTTGATCGTATCTTCCACAAACCCGGATTCGTTGAGCGTGTCGGTGTGGATCATCACCTGCACGTCGTAATCGTCGGCAACCGACAGGCAGCAGTCGATGGCTGCAGGCGTCGTCCCCCAGTCCTCATGCAGTTTCAACGCGCAGGCGCCGGCTTTCACCTGCTCGATCAGCGCCGCCGGCTTCGAGGCGTTGCCCTTGCCGGCAAAGCCCAAATTCATCGGGAAATCGTCGGCCGCCTCGATCATCCGCGCGATGTGCCAGGGGCCGGGCGTGCAGGTGGTGGCGAACGTGCCGGTCGCCGGTCCGGTGCCGCCGCCGAGCATGGAAGTGACGCCCGACATCAACGCCTCTTCGATCTGCTGCGGGGCGATGAAATGGATATGGGTGTCGAAACCGCCGGCGGTGAGGATCTTTCCTTCGCCCGCGATGATCTCGGTGCCCGGGCCGATGACGATGTTCACGTTGGGCTGAATGTCCGGATTGCCCGCCTTGCCGATGGCGTGGACGAGACCGTCCTTGATTGCGACGTCGGCTTTGACGATGCCCCAATGGTCGACGACGACGGCGTTGGTGATGACGGTGTCGACGGCGCCTTTGGCGCGCGTCACCTGACTCTGCCCCATTCCGTCGCGGATCACCTTGCCGCCGCCGAACTTCACCTCCTCGCCGTATGTGGTGAAATCCTTCTCGATCTCGATGAACAGCGCGGTGTCGGCGAGCCGGACGCGGTCGCCGGTCGTCGGGCCGAACATGTCGGCGTAAGCGGCGCGGGGGAGGGAGGTGCGGGCGTTGCGGGTCACGGTAACTCCTTGGGAACCGGGGAGAAGATCGAGAATCTCAACGCCTCTTCGTCAAACGTGGCCGTCGAGGTGCAACCGAGCGCAACATTCAAATGGGCAAGAAGGTAGTCGGAAAAATCGGCCTTGCCGCTGCGATAGGAGGCGAGCGCGCCGCGGGCCGCCGGCCGCCGTTCGATTTCGAGATCGGCGGCTTCGAGCAGACCTTCCAGATACTCTATGACCTCGCCCTTTGGGCGCTTCAGTGCCTTCAAGAGGACCCATGCGAACTCTGCGAGCACGACAGAGTTCACCAAACAGGGTTCCTTCCGGGCCGCTTCATCGACAAACGCGCGCGCGCGTCTGCACGGCTCGACATCGTCGTCAATGAACAGGCGCAACAGCACATTGGTGTCGAGACCGATCATTTCGTTTCGGCCCCGCGTATGCCAGCCAATTTTTCGCTCATCGCTTCGGCGATAGCCTCGTCGATCAGCGCATCGATATCGACATTCTTCCGCCCCAGGTGAATGGGGTTGGCGCGCGCGATGTCGACGATGCGGCGGCGCTTGCGCATCGAAAGGACGATCCTGCCCTCGGCGTCGGTTTCGAACCTCACCCGATCGCCGCCCGAAAGATGGAACATCTGCAGCAACGCGTTCGGCACGGCCAACCGGCCGTCGTCGGAGAGCGGAACTTCACCGAAATCCCGCGCGGCGCCCATAGTTTCAACCGTCATCGGATTTTACCTTCCATTCCGACCCTTGCCACGAATCCGGAAATATCCATTCTACGTCTGCCCGCTCCTTCGGTCCATCGCTCGCGCCGCACCCACGAGGCCCGCGCGAGGGCTCGCCCCGCCACGACGAAGGTGACGTCCAACTCAGCGAGGTTCAACACGGATGAAGCCTCTTTCAACGTCCCAAGCGAGGTCGGCTCGGCACTTCGCGGCTTCACTCGCGCCGCATCAACGCGCCACCTCACTTCGATATTCGGCAACGGTCATCCGGTCCCGATAGCAATCGTATCGTTTCACACTCTTGCCGGTTTTGGGATTGGCCCGACGAACGAGCGGGATCACATCATGCTCTGAGTACCGAAATCGTCTGCCAGGTTGGCGATCTCCCTTCTTATTCCGCGCTTCGTTGCTTGTGCTCATGATCGCCCTGAAGAGTTCCGTCCAATCGATGGTTCGCGCAAGCTCGACAACACCCACTCGTATCGCATCAAAGTCGATAGTGAATCGCGCCGTGTAGTGCGGCGCCGCGACAAAGGGCAGACCTGCGCGCCGTGCAAACTTCTGAGCCGACTTGCCACAGGCGATAATTGTCGTCGGGCGCAACGCCCGCACGGCGCGCAGCGTGTGCGCAGCGAAACACGTCTCTAACATGATAACCGGATATTTATCGCCGCGAGTCGCACACCAGGCGACATTGAGAAGTGCGATGTCATCCAGCGATCCGCCAAGCTTCTGGACGAAGGGGAGAAATTTTCCGCGGCCCCAGTCGGGAAAGCGTTCACGTTGGCGGAGAAACAGTTCCTCCAGGTTCAGTCGCCCGTCTCGATACGAGATGATCTCGCCGCGCATGGTCTGATCCAATGACGAACCGCTTCCCGCGCCCGGATTGATCATGAAAAACAGGCGTCTCTCGCTCGACGCCCAGTAGTTCGGCCCAACATAGCGAGGCTGAGCAATATCCACGTCGGCGCGCACGACGCCCATCTCGGGAAAGCACCGATTACATCCTACGGCTTCCGCACAGACGCCCTCGAAAGCATTGTAATTCGGCATCGCCGCCTCTGGGGTAATTAGATGGGAACAGCAGCCCCCGACCTTGAGCACATCCGCCCGACGAATCGCCGGCCCCTTTCCTACACTTTCCCCATCACCTCGCCGCGGAACCCCACCGCCTGCCGTTTGCCGGCGATTGCGACGAGGCGGACGGTGCGGGCTTGGCCGGGTTCGAAGCGGGTCGCCGTGCCGGCGGGGATGTCGAGGCGAAAACCTTTGGTCTTGGCGCGGTCGAATTTGAGCGCCGGGTTGGTCTCGAAGAAGT
>Ga0302319_10026477_pt1 | contig 10211 bp, 11 predicted proteins | sample Bog_T0_2_FD_203319 | JGI IMG/M metagenome (GOLD analysis project Ga0302319, IMG submission 203319) | Peat permafrost microbial communities from Stordalen Mire near Abisko, Sweden - Bog_T0_2 | ecosystem: Environmental > Terrestrial > Soil > Wetlands > Peat | place: Sweden: Abisko, Stordalen Mire...
TGCCATCTTGAAAATGAATTTCAATTTCAACTTCAAGGATATGCCGCGAGCGCCGGGGCGTCAATCCGCCGCGTCACAACTGCGCGTGATCGGCATCACACGGGGAAATACGGGATTAAACGGCAGGAGCAGGGTGGTCAATGAGCGTTATAGCCATGTTACGCCGGTCCCCTTGTTCACCAAGGCCGCCCATATAGGTGGCAGTAGAAAAAGAAAATGGCAGCGAGGTAGTAGAGCGTAACCGTCCACCAAAACTCGCGCGGCTCTTTGCTGCGATCAATCACACCACGAAAGCGTGCCAACGTCTTCCCAGTACACGTCGATACTACAGCATCGAAAAGAAAGATGAGCCCAATCACGAAGAAACCTACCTGTGACTTCCACCAGTCAGGCATAAATGGTCTGCCTGTTCGGTTGACAACTATGCGCTCGTTGGCGGAGCCGGGCTTTTAGTCGCAGATTCGAAGTCGCAACTGTTGTTGGCAGGTGATTACATTCACAACCTCTTCAAGAACGCGTTCGCCTCCCCCAACCGCGGAAACAACTTTTCCTCCGCGTGAAACTCCGCCGAGTGAACGCAGCGCCGGCTCCTGCGCAGCCTGACCGGGTGTTTCAAATGCAGCATCTCGTGGTAGACGATATATTCCAGGGCATAGCGGGGGACGGAAGACTGGTCGAAGATGCGGCTGATGACGATGGCATTGTGCGCCGGATCGTAGTGTCCCAGGATGCGTCGAGTCTTCGTCGGACTCCAACTCATGCGCGGACGGCCGAGCAGCCCGTGAAAAAAGCGCCGGTTCAAATCCTCGAAAATTGCATCGAGATCGTAAACCCGCCCCTTCGGAGGATGCAGTTGCTTGCGCCCCCGCATTTGCCGCACCAGATGCGCCTTGCTCACCACCTCATGGCTGCCCACGTATTTTCTGTAGCGCGCCGAATGTCCCCGGTCGATGGGTTTGCGATACATCTTCGCCAGCAGAATGTGGGCGATGGCTCGTACCACAGCTTCCGGCGCGCCTTCCAGCAAATCGGAAAGCCGCACCAGCAGCCTGCCCTCGCGCAGGCGAATCGTATTATTCACGTTGGCAAAGGCGAAGAATTCAATCTTCAACTCAGGAGGCGCAGCTTCCGGGCGAAGCCGCCGGTGCTCATCATGAAAGATTTCGAGAAGTCCCTCACGCACGGTGAGCCTAGATTAGCATGGTGAGCCTGGCGTGGTGAGATCAGCATGGCGCTTTCCGGCTCCGGCATTTCACTCCGAGCGGCCGCCAGGCTGCGCCGAACTGGATTTCTTTCTATGCTTGGCGGCGTCTTCCTGATCGGCCATTAATTTGCGATGATCCACCGACGAGCTATCCAAAGTATCAAGCGCGTCGGTCAGCACAAATTCGTACTGCTTGGATTCTTCCGGAGGAATCCCCGCCGCATCTTTCAACGCGCGCAGCTTAGCCTCGAACTCGGTGTCGGCGTCAATAATTATTTTCAACGGCTTGCGAATATCGTCTTTGCGATCGACGTAGGTATCGATGTTGTCGTTCAATTCGTCATAGATCAAAAGAAAGTCGTCCAGACGATCGTGAGTTTTTTGAGCTCGGTCTTTCACCTTCGGATCGCTGCGCAGTTGGTCCATCTCCAGCAGCCGAGCCCGCGCGAACTTCACATAGAGTGAGAGCCGCAACTGCGGTTCCCAGCTGGTTTCGCGAATCTGATCGATCTCCGGCGGAGTGAACGGATCGCGACGATGTTGTGCCGATGCCCCGCCGCCGGCAAGTAAGCAGAATAGAAAAGTGCCAACGATCATGCAGCGGGGGACTCTAATTCGGCGGGCGCTGATGCTGTGAATAAGGAGCAGAAGCAATCTCGTCACTTCTTGCCTCCCTTGACAAACATGGCGGCCAGAAGATCGTCTCGAACCTGTTCCAGACTATCGATCGTGTCCTGCACCGGTTTCTGCTCATCGTGCACTACGATGTGCTTGAGGTTCGCAAGTTTTCGCGACATTTTACGAATCGCGATTTCGCTCTGCTTTTCGCGCTTGTGCGCCTGAATCGCATAGTCCCGCGCCATGCGGGAAAACGCCATCACATCCGTCAAGGCCGCCCGCGCCTTGTCATCATCGCCCGCCGAATACAGCCGCTCCGCGGCTTCCACTTGCCGCTCCGATATCTCGATGCACAAGGATGTTTTTTCGGGGACGCTGGCACTCGCAAGCCGATCCTTCAACTCTTCAACGGAAGCCTCCGAAGCCGATACGTGCGCGCAGTTCCCGATCAAGCAGGCGATGATCAATACAACAAGGCCGAAGCTTACCGCCCACCCACTTGCCGTCAAACGGTAAGATCGCAGAGATCTCGTCCTGAATCGCATTGCATCCGTCCGCGCCTACTTTTTCGGCTCGATGGCGATCAGCCGATGTTTCGCCTTCCACTCATAATCAGGATACTGTCCATTCGCTGTTTTGAGAAAGTCACGATAGTTCGCCGCCGCTTTCTTGTAGTCGTGCAGATGATCGTATGCCGAAGCTCGTAGAAAATAAGTGATCGGTATTTCGGGCAGTAATCTGGCGCGCGCATCCAGTGCGCGAATCGCCAGAGCGAAGTCGCCGTTTTCGCCGGCGGCGAACGCCAGATCGCCGTAAGCTTCTCCCATATCCGGCTTGAGCTTCACCGTCAACATGAACTCCTGCTGCGCCTCGGGAAACTTCTTTTCCCGGAGCAGACTCTGTCCCAGACGGCGATGAAGTTCTGCATCATTGGGATGAGCCGTCACCAGCGCGCGATAGCTCGCCTCCGCTAAATCGTTTCTCCCCGCAGTGGAGTAAATTTCCGCAATATCCCGCTGCACATTTTCGTCGCCAGGGTTTCGCCGGATCTCTTCCTGCATCACTTGGATCGCGTCTTCATTCTTTCCCTCCGCCGCCAAAACGCGCCCCAACTGAATTTGCGCCGCGGCCAGGTCGGGATTTTGCGCCAGCAAAGCGCGCAGAGAATTCTCCGCCTCGGGAAATCGCCGTCCCCTCATATAAAGATTCGCCAAAGCAATCACCGCATCCGGCGCTGCTGAATCAAGCGCCATCGCCTCTTTGTATTCGATTTCCGCCTCTGCGGACTTTCCGTCCTGCTCGAGGAGCTTCCCGGAGGCAAAATGCGGCTCAGCTTCTTTTGGTTGCAATTCGGCTGCATGCCGGTAAGCCGCCAATGCTTCGTCGAGCTTGGATTTCTCCAGCGCATCCCCAAGAGCAATCCATGCGCGATATTTTCCTTCGACGACATGATCGGTTGGCTTCAGCTTGGTTGCCGCTCGCAGAAATTCTTCTGCTCCAGGCTGGCCGGTCTTCGCCAATTGCAAGCCGAGATTCAGATTCGATTCGAAAACATCCGGCTTCGCTGCTACCGCCTTGCGATAAGCCTCGATGGAGGCATTCACATTCCCCAGTTCATTTTCCACGAAACCGAGATCGAACCAAGCTACGTAGCTCGTAGCATCCCGCGCGACCAGGTTGCGAAGATTAACTTCTGCCGCGGAATAATTCTTTTTGTCGATTTCTGTCTCTGCTTGCGCGAGTTCCGGCGCTTGACCCGGAGAATCTTCGTCCGGCACCTGAACGTGATGCACAGGATGCGTCCTGGAGGGCGAAGGAGAAGAAGGTAAGGTAGTTTGAGAAGGAAACTGACTCGCATTCAGGGGCAGCAGGCGCGCCGATACCGCCAAAACAGTAAGCCATCTCGAGAGAAGCTTAGTTCCTGCCATCGGCACGTGAAGCTCCATTGCCACTGCCATGCCCCTTCAACAATCGAGACAGATATCGACCGGTGTAGGAGCCAGCCAAATCTGCGATAGCTTCCGGCGATCCCGCCCCCAGGATCCGGCCGCCGCGCGCCCCGCCTTCCGGACCCATGTCGATTACCCAGTCCGCGGTTTTGATCACTTCAAGATTGTGCTCGATGACCAGGATCGATCCGCCTGCTTCAATAAGACGGCGGAAAGCCGCTAAAAGTTTGCTCACGTCGTCGAAGTGAAGTCCAGTTGTGGGCTCGTCCAAAATATAAAGCATACGCTGGCGCCGGCGCGGTTCGGCCTGTCGCCCGGCGCTGGGCCGCCCCAGTTCGCGGGTCGCCGGCTGCAGATGCGCAGCCAGTTTCATGCGCTGCGCCTCTCCACCGGAAAGAGTGGTCGCCGATTGTCCGAGCCGCAAATATCCCAGGCCAACTTCATCCAGAGTGCGCAGCTTTTCCGTCAACTTGGGCACTTCCGCGAAAAACTTCAGCGCCTCTTTGACCGTCAGGTTCAAAACCTCGTGAATATTCTTCCCGCGATAGCGAACCTCGAGCACCTGCGCCTTGTACCGCGTCCCTTTGCACTCTTCGCAAATCAGTTCCACGTCGGCGAGAAACTGCATCTCGACCGTTACGGTTCCGTCGCCCTGACAAGTCTCACACCGTCCGCCGGGGATGTTAAAAGAAAAATGTCCCGAGCCGAATCCGCGCTTCTTCGACTCCGGCAGTGACGCGAAAAGATCACGGATCGCGTCGAAGGCTTTGATATAAGTCACAGGATTTGAGCGCGGCGTGCGCCCAATGGGAGATTGATCCACCAGCACGACTTCATCAATGAACTCATCACCCTCAAGACCTTCCCACGTAGCCACCGCCCGCGTTGCGCCAGGTATCTGCTGCCCTTTCGCTTCCGCCAAGGCTTGATAGAGAACCTGGTGCAGGAGCGTGGACTTGCCAGACCCCGATACTCCCGTGATGGCGACCAGCATGCCCAGCGGAATTTCAATATCGATTCCCTTCAGATTATTGGCACGCACTTTCTTGATCTCGATTCGCTGCACCCCAGGCTGTCGGCGAACCGCCGGAACCTGAATGCGCAAATCCTCCGACAAATATCGTCCGGTCAGCGAGGCGGGATTCCGCAAAATTTCTTCGTAGGTCCCCGCTGCTACTAGCTTGCCTCCATTTTCTCCAGCTCCGGGGCCAAGATCCAGAATTCTATCTGCCGTCCGCATGATGTCGGGGTCATGCTCCACCACCAGAATCGTATTTCCTAAATCACGCAGATTTTGCAGAATCTTGATGAGCCGGTGGGTGTCCCGGCTGTGCAGCCCGATCGAAGGTTCATCCAGGACATAAAGCGTTCCCACCAGCCGCGATCCCAGCGAAGTTGCCAGCTGAATTCGTTGCGCTTCGCCCCCCGAAAGCGTCGACGCTAATCGGTCGAGCGTAAGATATTCCAGACCGACATCGTTGAGAAAGCGCAAGCGCTCGCGAAGCTCCTGCAATAGTCTTTCCCCAATCTCCGCTTCCTGAACGCTCAACTGCACGCCGTCGAAAAACTTTGCGGCATCCTCAACCGTCATTCCGCACAACTCGCAAATATTCCGGCCATCGATCTTCACCTGCCGCGCTTCCACTCGCAACCGGCTCCCGCGGCACTCCGGACAAATCGAATAACCGCGATAGCGGCTCAAAAATACGCGAATATGCAGCTTGTATTTCTTGCGCTCCAGATACTGAAAGAATCCGCGAACTCCCAGAAAGTCGCCTTCTCCGTTCAGGATCAATTCCTGCTGATCTGCCTCCAGTTCCTCCCAGGGCACATCCAGCGGAATTTCAGACTGCTTCGCGAAACGCTTCATCTCAATAAACACCGGGCGGTATTTCGGTTTGTTCCACGGATCGATGGCGCCATCGGCCAGCGATTTTGTTTTGTCCGGAATGACCAGGTCCAGATCAAAATCGATGGTGTTGCCGAAGCCCTGGCAGCGTGGGCAAGCTCCATATGGATTATTGAAAGAAAACAACCGCGGCTCTGGCTCTTCGTAACGCAAATTGCAGTTCTTGCATTCGAAGCGCTGGGAAAAACGCAACTGCCGCCCGGGCTGATCGTCCTGCCCCGGCAGATCGAAAATCACTTCTCCGGATTCTCGATACGCAGTCTCGACGGCATCCACAATTCTCGAGCGCGCGCCAGCCGAAACCGCAAGCCGGTCCACCAACACAAAAACCGGTTCATCGAATCGGATATCCAACAGTGATTCCGGAGTGGAAAACTCAAAAACCTGTCCCGACTGATACAGTCGATTGAACCCCGCCTTGCGCAATTCAAACAGGCGAGTCTTCAACTCCTCGGTTAATCCGGAATGTAGGTCCGCGTCTTTCTTCCCAGCCTTACGCTTGCGCGGACCTTTCTTCACTGTCTCCTGCGGCGGAGCACTACTACGCCGCAACGGAAACACCACTTGCAACCGTGTATCCGGTTCGAGGGACAGAATGGTGTTCGCAATTTCGTCGACTGTGTCTTTCTTTACTTCCTGGCCGCAGTTCACGCAAAAAGTACGGCCAATGCGGGCAAACAGCAAGCGCAGGTAGTCGTAGATTTCCGTAGCTGTGGCCACGGTCGATCGCGGATTGCGCGTCGTATTTTTCTGCCGAATCGCAACCGCCGGAGCGATGCCGTCGATGGAATCCGCGTCGGGCTTCTCGATGCGCTCCAGGAATTGTCGTGCATACGCGGAAAGCGATTCCACATATCTTCGCTGCCCCTCCGCATAAATCGTGTCGAAGGCGAGGGAAGACTTGCCCGATCCGGAAACTCCGGTGACCACGGTCAGCGTGTTGTGCGGAATCTCAAAATCAATGTTCTTGAGGTTGTGCACTCGCGCGCCACGTACAACGATATTGTCGATAGACATCGGGTATGAAATGGGCCGCCAGGCCGCAAGGAGACTAGTCTGCGCCAGTGCCCCTCAGCAGCGTCCGCAAGCTTTGTCGAATTCTCTATTATAAAGCAGAGGTTTTTAGACTTTCGCACATCCCAAGATCAGGTCGGATACACGGATCTCAGCCGGCAGGCGCATGACGGGTTTACAAAAAATTAACCAAATAAAACGTTTCTACAGGATTCACCCGAGTTCTAATTTCTTGGTAAGGGTGTAAATTTCGATTCATCCGCTGGCGCAAGGCGATTGCGTCTTCACTTCCACTGAAACTGCGATTTGAACCCCTAGACTAACCTTAAATGTATTTCGTTCATAGAATTGGGCATAGAAATCTGATCGATGGAGAAGGCCATGGCCATGAATACGAATGCCGCCTACGCAATGTACTCGCACGACGTAGCTTTAAACGATGTGATGCGCTCCTTGAATCAGGCCGGGTTCGATAATGAAGATATCTGCATGATGCTGTCGCCGACGCACCCGATTGCATCCCTGGTGCGCGATGCCAGCCTGTTCAATTCCGAAGGAGACTCCAGCGCCACGACCGCCGCCTTGATCGGATGGCTCTCGGAATTCGGCGCCGTTATGATTCCCACCGTCGGCTTCTTTTTCCGGTCGAAGGCTTTTTTCCATGCTCTCATGGTTGCCCGCGACGCTCCGGCCTTGTGCGGAAATCCAAGAACTCTGATCAACCTCGGTTTTTCGGAGAACGAAGCCGACAGGTTCGAGAGTCAGCTCCGGCAGCTTGGGGTTATGATTTACGTTTCCTGCTCGGAGAGCGCAAAGATGTCCTGGGCATGTGAAGTACTGCGCCACACCGGCGCGCTGGAGGCTTCCACGCTGGGCGTTTCATCCCCGGATGAAACAATAGCTGTGGCGGCGACGGCTGCAGCATAAAGAGCGCAAATTTCAGCGGACGGTCAGTCGCGCTGCTGGTCTTCGTCCCGCCGCTTTCCGTAGCGAAAAGCCAGCGTCACTCCGAACACCATAATTCCGATCGGCGGCGCCAGCATGACCAGGATCGCCCGGTTCAAGGCGCGCTGACCTTCCTTCGGCGTGCTTCTTGCCACCGCGTTGCACATGGCGCAGCCCTGCGCGAACGCCGGCACGGCAAACATCGCCATCAACACCGTCAAAACGACAACGCGGATCTGTGATCGAAGAACTTTCATCGCTCCCTGAACCTACCTTACACCCAGCCGCAAAATCCGCCCCGCGTCCGGAAAAAAGAAGAAATACATAATCACAAAACAGCCCGTGACCGAGACCACCAGCAGCCAGCGCATCAGCGCCGATTCAAACTTCAAGTGCATGAAGTATCCAATGATCAACGCCGACTTGATGATCGAGAGCAGCAGCAGCACCTGCAACATCCGCACCGGCTCAAACACTTGCCGGTAACCCAGCCACACTTCCACGCCGGTCAGAACCAGCAAAGCCCCCCACACCCAAAAATACTGACCCTTGCTATCGTCATGCTTCGCGACATCGTGCATTGCGTTCCCCCACACGTGTAGTCATCCTGAGCGCGCGTTTTGCGCGAAGGATCTCGGCCCCTCAAATGCCTCACGCCGGAACCCTGTCGCCAAACCTACACCTTCGTCGACATCAAATAAACCAGCGGAAAAATAAACATCCACACCAGATCCACAAAATGCCAATACAAACCAGAAACTTCAACATCGTGCGCATCGTAATCTTTCGGCTTCAGAAAAAGAATGACACTCGCCACAATCAACCCGATCAGCAAAACGTGTACGCCATAATGAAAAACATTGTCCGAGGGAATCAGTAAAAATCCCGCGAGCCACAACGCCGCTAGAATCGGAAGAAACCATTTCCTCAGCGCCACCACGCCCAGATAAATCACGCCGATCGTCACGTGCAGCATGTGCATCGCCGTCAAGCCGAAAAAAGTCGCGGCAAACTGCGGCACGCCCACGGAAATCTTCGCGTACTCACCCTCCCCTTGTCCCGCCGGCTTGGGAAATCCCGGCAGCGTCAAGCCTTCGTGAATGAGCTTGGTCCACTCCATGCCATGCAGCACAATGAAAGCGGTCCCGAACGCCATCGTAGCCAGCAGCCAATTGCGCGTCCACGCTCGATCGTGGCGCTGCGCTGCGAACACTCCCATCACCATCGTCAGAGAACTCGACAGCAGGCAAGCCGTCATCACCGTCGCGTTGATGATGCTGTCTTTGCCAAACGGAGTCGGCCAGGCCGTGTAAATGCGGTTGTAGCTGAAGGCGAATAGCAGCGCTCCGAAGGTTAAAGAATCGGAGGCCAGAAAAAGCCACATCCCCACTTTTTTCGAGTAAGCCCCGAACAGCGGAGCCTCGAACTCACCCGAAACGCCGTGCACAGCGGTTGCTTCATGCAACGCGGCCTCAGCCATGCGCAAGATCCCCTTTCTGCTAGCGTGCAAACCCTAACAGCGCAAAAACATAAATCCACAACACCGCCATAAAATGCCAATACCACGCCGCCACGTCGACCACAATGCGGCGTCCCTCGATCGGCCGATGAAGCAGGGAAGTCGCCGACGCCCACAGCAACGCCAGGATTCCTCCCGCCAGGTGCACCGCATGCGCCGCCGTCAGCAGGTAAACGAACGAACTATTCGGATTCGTATCGACGAAAAATCCACGCGCCTTCAATTCGCCCCACGCCATCCACTGCCCCGCCAGAAATCCGAAACCCAGCAGCACGGTTATGCCAAGCCACGGAAACCCCTTTTCTTCGCCGAGAGAAATCCCCGGAATCGATTGCAGCGGAGCCAGCGCCGCCCGCCGCTTGAACTCCCGCCGCGCCAATTCCATCGTCAAACTGCTGATCAGCAGCAACGCCGTGTTGATCATTAGCATCAACCACGGCAGTTGCACCCGCCCCCAGTCGCGAACGTAAGAATTGGTGACGCCATCGTAGGTCGGCAATCCCTGCCGCACCACATAGGCGCTGGTCAGCGAAACAAAAACCATGCTGACGGTCACGATTCCGCAAATCAATCCCAACCGCGCGCGCCGCAGGCGTGCGCCATAATTCGGCAGGTTCGAATCGTAAGAATGATCGCCGAAATGATCGCCGCCATTGCCACCCTGCGGTGGAATCGGCCCGTCGCCACTTCCCCCTAAACGATTAACCGGAGTGCCTGTGCTGTAAGTCGCCATAACCACTTCAGATGCTCTAGTGCGTCGCGCTTGTTGCCGGATCGGTCTGCATCACATAATCCCGCGCCGCTCCCGGAACCCCATACTCATAGGGCCCATGATGCACCACCGGCGTCACGCCGCCAAAGTTGTCGTGCGGCGGAGGCGTTGCCGTCGTCCATTCCAAGGTGGTTGCCTCCCACGGATTATCGCTTGCCTTCGGCCCTTTAAACATGCTCCAGAAAAGATTGATGACAAAAATAAACTGCGCCGAGATCGTGATGATCGCGGCGTAAGTCATGAACTGATGAATCGGCATTAGCTTCTGCAAGTACGCCACT
>Ga0302319_10026481_pt1 | contig 10209 bp, 4 predicted proteins | sample Bog_T0_2_FD_203319 | JGI IMG/M metagenome (GOLD analysis project Ga0302319, IMG submission 203319) | Peat permafrost microbial communities from Stordalen Mire near Abisko, Sweden - Bog_T0_2 | ecosystem: Environmental > Terrestrial > Soil > Wetlands > Peat | place: Sweden: Abisko, Stordalen Mire...
CACCGGCGCCCCATTGTTCTCTACGGTTGAAGGCAAGGGTGAGTCTTTGGCAAGTTGGATGCCTTGGCCGTCAACCTGAAAGCCGAAGGCCCCGCGCTCAAGATCCCAGCCGCCAAAATAATGACCTTTCCCCCAATATACCGTCCCGTCGCGACGCGGGGCGGGCTCCCGCTGGCCGGTGCGCGGATGTACCGGAAACCAAGCACCATTGGTTTGGCCATACCACTCGATCACGCCGCCATCGCCGCCCAGTTGCCGGCGGGGATCACCTTGGTTGGAACGCATGGCGGCTGCTTGGAATATCAACATGCCGCCGTCTGCGAGATAACGGTCAAGCGCGGCCTGGATGGGTTGTCCGTTGGTAGTGGTGAAAGGCAGCGCATTGCCACGAATGATGACGGCCCCGGTTTTAGCGGGATCAAGCGCCGCCAGTTCCTCACAGCCAATGCGCGGGAACATGGCATTAGACGGAAGCGGCGAACCGTGGGGAAAACCCGGTTCGTCGAAGTAAACGGCGGTGCGCGCTACCAACGGGGGCGGGGCGATGGGTTCGCCGATCCGGCCAATCGGATCCGGGGGCGCGCGCCAGATTTTTTTCTTTGCGCCGGTCACCACGGCGCTGGTCGAGGTGTAAACAGTTTTCACGCGCGAATCATTTACGGCGATGTGCGTGATGCCTTCGCGCACTTCAACATCAATGGATCCACCCGGCGTGGGCAGGCGCAGCGTGGCGTTTTGCCAGGCGGCAGGCAGATTGGGAATGATCTTCACCTCGCGCATGCCGCCGGCAAGAATTTCAATTCCAAACAGGCCTTGGTAGACACTGGTGAGCAGTGAGCCGGCAGCGGTGGCGAAGGCCCGGCCACCTTCGCTGTGACCATCGCGATCCATGATCTCGTCCATCATGCCCGGATAGATCGGACTGCGGATGGTGGCGGCGCAGTTGTCGAGCAACCGTAGTCCGCCATCGGCGTCGCCATATTTGAATCGGGCCATGGCCTCATAAGCCACCCACCAAGGCCAGATTTTCCCATTCTGATCGTTGTTGGGGTTATAGGTCATCAAGGGGGTGATGGTGAGTGTGCCGTCAGGACGCCAATTCTTCGCCTTGAGGGTGGCGAGCACGCGGGCTGCGCGATGGGCATCGGCGACGCCGCCCAACAATGCGAGGGAATTGGCTGCCGAAGCTGTGCGTTCATCAATCTGATCCCCAAGGCGCAAGTTGCCATAGGCCCCGACGTTTTCATCCCAGAGCCGGTCATTAATGGCGGCGATGAAACGGTCGCGCGCCTGCGAATAACGGGCCGCTTCCCCTGCATTGCCAAGTTCCTGTTCGATGCGCGCGAAGGCGCCGAGCAGGCGGACCATCTGGGCATTGGCATACAGGGTGCGGCTGCCAAAGGGCAACATTTGGTAGCGCGAGTGGTCCATCCAGTCAGTGGTGTCCACGATCAGACCAGTGTTGGCGTAGTCGCGGGCGAGCCAGGCATCAACCCAAGGGCGGATGCCGGCGGCAACCCGGGCGAGGTAATCCCGGTCGCCGGTAATGAGGTAGTAATCCCACAGGGCAGTGGTCAGGTGTCCCACCCCTTCGGCACTCCCGCCTTGCGAGGCATCGTCGGTGGTCTTCAGGGCGCGTGCTGTGGCCTTTTCGTGCCTGGCCAGATCGAAATCAATGCATTTTCGCGCGGCTTCGATACGACCGGTGAAGAGGCTGCCTGGCACAAAGCCCGAGCCCTCATCGCGACTCCAAATGTCAGCCCAGCGAAATAGTTCGCAGACGATCAGGTTGCCGTCATAGGACAGGTCGAGGAGGTATTGATTAAAGAGGACCGCTTGATCCAGCAGCGGGTCGGGACTGTGCAACACCATGCCGTGTTCGGTAAAGGGCGCAATCACCCGGGCGCGAAGCTGGTCGAAATCAGCATTGGCGATCTTGCCGGTTTCGGAAAAACCAAAGAGGCGCAATGAAGCATTCGCAGTGGTGGCTTCAGATCGGGATTGAAAATTGGGTCCGCCTTCGATGGATACGCTGGCATTAGTAAAATCGCCCCCCAGTTGAACCAAGATGCCGTAAGGATCATCGGGCAAAGCAGTGTCGAAAATCTCCAGACTGCGATCGAAGGTGCGGTGAGCAAAGATGATGCCCCCAGGAAAGGCCGTGCTTTTCCAATCGAGTTTGTCCAGGTCAATCAGTTGGCCCGCGAGCGTAACGCGCAGTTTTCCGTCGCCGCCGTCACCGCGCTGGTAATGGAAACTACCTGGGGTCGCGACGATAACACTGCTGCCGTTGCCAACCAATCCCTGGGCCGGTCCATTGATTTCAAGAACTGCCGGGTTTGGGGCGGCAGCAACCAAGGTGGCAGCGGAAAGCAAAATCACCATGAAATTGCGAATGTTGGTTTCTTTCATTAAATGGTCAGGGTATTTGCGCGCAAGGCAAATTGTTTGTCTGGATCGGACCAATTGTCAACCGACCGTTCGTGGAATTAAAGCTCCCGATTGAATAATGATGGCAGGATTTTAAATTACTTGGGTGCCGCCGGGGCCCAATTTATTTTGGGCGGCGCGCAACGCAAGGCACATATCGGCCGCACGAGGATAACGCTGGGCGGCAGAGGGCTGGCAGGCTTTGCAAATGATGGCGTTCAGGCGCATGAAGTCGGGCTGTTCCACGAGCGCCGTGGAGAGTTTGGCGAATTCGGCGGGTTGATTTCCGGTGCTGATGACATAGAGCATCATGCCCATTGCGTAGATGTCCGCGGCCTCGGTGCCCGGCGGCTCCGGAGGCGGCGGCATATATTCGACGGTGCCGACGAGGGTGCCGTCCGGGCCGACCTCCCGGACCAGTCCCACGTCCGCCAGCTTGGGCCGCCCGTTCACGAAGACGATGTTCGAGGGTTTGATATCGCGATGCACCAACTTGTGTTGATGGAGGAAATCAAGCGCCTCCAGCAGCTCAATGCCGATGCGCATGCACTCGTGCGGCGGCAATTTTCGGCCTGGCTTGAGTCGGCAGAGCCAGTTCAAGTCACTTGGCTGGTAAAGGGCGCCTTTTTGCTCCCAGTCCGGGTCCAACGGATCGCCCAACTCCATTACATAATAAAAGTAACCTTCGGATTCGTTGCGGTTGACATACCCGATGTTTAGCAGACCGGGATGCTGGGCGGACACGGGTTTGTAACTCTTAATGCCGCGGAATTCCCGCTCGTACGGTCCGTCGTCGTTAAAGGTGGATCGCTGCACTTCCTTCAGCGCTTCGAATTGACCGGTAACATTGCGCACCCGGAAGACTTTTCCATAAGCTCCTTTGCCAAAAGGTTCGCCCACCGGCTCATAGCCCGGATACCGCGTGTGAAAAACCGTGACGGTTCGCTGCCGGGATACCCAGGCCCAGGCCAGGGCAAAGGGCGCCTGGCCACCCGCAAGGATGAGCCACGGAAACCAGTAGTTGGTAAAGTAGCTCAAGGAAACGAACAGCAGCAGCACGGCGAGGAAAAGCCCGGCAGCCGCGAGCAGGGCCGCCAAAGGATTCAGTCGGCACAGGCCGCCGCCGAGAATAATGCCCATAGAGAAGATGAGTAGAAATTCGAATGCGGCGGGCGGGCGGCGCAGCCAGTCGCTGTTCGCCAGGTTCAAAAAGGTGGTGGCCATGATGGCGACGCCACCCACGGCGGGGCCATTCCATCGCGTATACGGCGTTCGAAATTTATCGTTGCTGCCTTCTTGGAAGGCGGGGTCGCTGGGCAGGACGGGCCAGCTGCCAACGAATACCACTTTTCCGCGAAAATAACCCGGAGGGGCCTTCATGGCATCTTGATAGGGGACTTCCTGCCATGTTCCTTGGGCGCCATAATAGCGCAACCACTGTTGGTTGCCGCTCCGATCAAACTGCGGATCATACTTTTCGGCCGCGACCCAACCCAAGCTATGAAAATCTCCCTCACCCGGCGAAAAGAAAGGCCAGTGTCGGCGTACCAGCCCGCCAGTAGTGGCATCGGCTTTGCCAATCCCGCAGCCGGCCGCTGCGTTTAGGAAAAGCGGGTCCGGGGCGGTGACATGCAGAGGATCGATCTTCGAATTTCTTTCCTCGTCCGCCAAGGCCGCGAGCACGACGTTCCCATTCGCGCGCATGGCCTGGGCCAGCGCCGAATCAGTCGTGGGATTGTTTGTTCCCGCAAACAGGATGTCGAACACCACGAGCCGGGCGCCATCCGCCGTCAATTTGTTCAACAGCTGGGCATGGAGGCCGCGATCCCACGGGAGCACGCGATCCTGCCGGTAGAAATCGTAGGAACTGTTGTCCATGAGGATGAGCGCCACCTGGTTCGTGACGGCGCGCGCGCCAAAGCAGAACAAGTTATCATAGCTGGAATTCACCCATGCGTCCCCGGCTGGGGTTCCCCACAGGAGCAGGCCGCACAAGACCGTCAGCGCTGCGCCGACGAGCGTCGATGGGGTGAACACTTTTTGGATCATGGCCTCGCTTTTTATATCCCCAAAAATGGCGCGCTCGAGATTTGGACTCTTTCCCGCGCCAGACCAAGCGAGAGAAGCCAGACGGCGCGCCTTTTGTCTTGACAGTTATCCTAACTTTTGGGAAAAGTAAAACTGATATTGTTTCATCCGTCAAGGCTGCGAGCGGCAACGCGGTTGCCGGTTCCAAGGAGCCGGCTTGAATAAGGAGGGTAATTATGAAGCTAAAATTATTCAGGACGAACTTAGCGCATGTCACCGTCGGTATGCTTCTCATGTGCGCCTGCGCGCTGCTTTCCCCCGGCTGTCGTTTGAATCCCGATGAAAACGGGGGTATACCAGCGATCATCCACCAGCCCGAAGATGCAGAGGTGTTTACAAATCACGAAACCTCGTTGACCGTGGCCATTCAGCGTCAGCCGGACCAGAATTACCGGTTTGCGTGGTTTCGCGAAGTATTGGTTCCGGCCTGCACCAATCCTCCCGGCGTCGAAGGTTTAACTTTGGAACTCCAAACCAACCGGCCGGGCTGGAATTCCGAGGTCTTGCACTTTCCTAATGCGGCCCCCACCGACGAGGGATATTATCGATGCGTAATCACGCATGAAGGCACTTCTGAAGCGCCCCAGGAACTTGTGGAGGAGACGCGGCCGGCCTATGTAAAAGTTTATGGATCATCATATGGGCCGCCAGCCGGGACGAATATTTTCACCGTTCCCCCGCAACCGGGAACCGCCAACTTGCGCGGCACCCAGCCTTCTACCACAGAGGTTTGCGACCTTTCCGGCTACAACACCTGCAAATTATTCAAGAGAGATGACTATGGCAATCTATTCACTTCGCCTCCGACGCCTTCCAGCTGCCATGTTTTGCTCAATACCATTGACCATTATGGAAATCTGCACCCCGTGGATCCTTCCCAATATACGGTTCAAGGACTTCAATTAAGGTCCACCAATGCTCTAACGGGAATCACCCTTTGTTCCTCAAATACGCCTTCGGGTCCCCAGTTCCCCGTTCAACCGAGCACGACTTACTGGCTGGATCTGTACTTGGCTAATGCAACAACCGCAGGTGCGACTTATCTGCTGGACGTTTCATGGCGTTAGAAATTGAACTGGGTGGTCAAGGCCAGGGTTAACCGCCGGGGCAGATCCGGGTAGGCGTTGATCGGATCGAGCCGGTAGTCGCTGCCGGTAAGGTTCAACAGAGCGATAGTAACTTCAAAACGACGGTGTGGCGATCGATAGCCGCCGTAGATATTCAATTGCCAGAAGTTATCGTCCGGCAGCTGGCCTCCCAGGGTGGTGTCCGTCAGATCGTTTTGCAAACGCCAGGTCGCGTCCGCCCCGGCGAATAGACCGACGGGAAAGTTTGCGAGCGCATCCAACGAAAAGGTGTGAAGAATGCCCTCGTATAACGAAGTGCCCTGACTGGGCGGAATGAATATGGAAGGATCGATGGCATAGGCCTGTGTCAACCGGGCTCGGGAAACTTCGTATCGAACGCCGGTACTGTAGATGTCGTCGAAGAGATGACGCAAGGAAAACTGGAGGCTGTCTTCGTGAAAACGAAGACTCTCCCCGGTGGTCGATGGCACAGGCTGGCCCACGGCGGTGAAGGGACTAGTGTATGAGCCGACTTCATGGTCAACATGGGATTGAAGATCTTGGAAACCAAGCACGCCGTAAGTATTTTTGCCCAAACGAATCCGACCACTGGCCTGCCATACGTTGATTTTTTCGCCCGAAAGGTCGCCAAACAGCGACTCGGGAAAGGCGGTGCGAAAGGCCAGCGGCGCCCCGACAAAATCGGAGGGTTCCAGCCGAATGCTTTGGTCCAAGTCCTCCCCGGTCACGGATTGTGCATACGCGAGACTCAGATCCAGATTCCGGCACGGTTTCCATAACACGCCCGCTTTGGGGGAAAGCTTGGCTATAGTGTCGTGATCCGTGCTCAGCGGCGGATCACTAGTGTCTTGCGCCAAACGCAGATAGTCGGCGTCCAATCCGCCAAACAGCAGCCATTCATCGTTTACCTGCCAATAATCAAAGGCGTAAAGACTCGCGCGGTCATTTTCCACCTGAATATCCTGAGCCGGAAAAGTATATGGCAACTGGGGAAAAAAACCGTTGTACGCGCCACCGGTTAGATTTCCTCCCAAAGCAGCATCCTGGTTGACCACGTGATCCGTGTTCAGCTGAAATCGCGCACCGGCGATCAAAGTGTGGGATGAAACTTCCTGGATTTGCTGTAATTCAACCGTGTTGGCGATATAGTGCCGTTGGAACGAACGCGTCAGGTCCGTCACGGCCGCGTTGACGGGAGGCTGGCCCGGATCGGCTAGCAATAGAACTGCCGTGCTTGCGGGATCGAAAAAATTGGGCTGATCGCTAAAGCGGCTGAACATGAAAAGTGAATGGCTCCCGGGGGACCACTCACGATGATAACCCAATAACACGCTGGGGGATTGTACGTCCGTGAAATGGTAGTTGGCCAAGGTCTCTGCCGGGTCATAATGCTGGGAAGTGTCGCCGCCCTCAAAGCGGGTTTCAGATACCTCCAGAACTATGGAGTCTTTCGCAGTCAGCTGCTGTTTTATTTTGGCGGAGACATCGTGCTCGTCCAGCCGGGAGTTCGCAACCTGCCCGGGATCGGAAACATAGTCTCCTTCCACGGCATAACTCGTGTTTCCAAAAGTGCCGTATTGCGCCGCGTACTGCTTCCACGCGCCGTTGCTGTCGTACTCGGTGCTGGAACTGAGATGGGCGCCATCCTGCTCAAAAAGTCGTGAGTATTCCTGCTGGCTGACCGCTTGGGACAAGATGCGACCATCGGGCGGCCCCAGCAGGGCGGTGATCAAGTATTCGCTGTAGGCCGCTGTTTGATATCGCTGGGCAAAGGGGCCGGCCGGGGCGCTTTGTTGGTAGGCATTGGCCAGAAAGAGATGAGAGTTGTAACTGGCATAATCTTCAGCTACCGACTGTCCGGCCTCGTTAAGGGCGATTTCGTCCAATCCGGCCTCGTCGTAAATGCGGGCCAGATTTGCACTGCGCACAGCCTGGTCTTCTTGCAACAGCTGCCGTGACCGGTAGACACTTCGATTTTCGTTCAGCTCCTGTGAATTTTCCAGGTCACGGATGGCTTCATTGATGCGGTTGTCCTGTTCGTCCAGCAAGGCAAGGTAAAGCCAGGGGGTCGGATCCTGGGGGTCGAGCTCCTGGGCGAGTCCGAGTTCATGGTTGGCGCGGGCTGCGTCGCCGGCATCGCCAAATGCCTTGCCGAGGTAGTTGCGCAAGGTGGCTCGCTGCGGTTCCATGGCGGCGGCAATCAGCAAATCCGTTCGACCGGCTTTCGTGTCGCCAAGCCGGATACGGCACAGCCCCCGGCCCAGCCAGGCGTTACCCAAGGCGGAATCCACGGCCAGCGCCCGGTCAAACCAATCGATGGCTGCCCGGGGCCGGTTTTGCGCGGCGAAGAGAAAACCGTTCAAGGCCAGGGCTTGCGCGTTGCGCGGTGAGACCCGCAGGGCCTTTTCCAAGGCCACCCGCGCCCGATCGGTGCGGCCAAAGCTGAACTCCAATTCTGCCACGCGTTCCCCGGCAAAGCCGAAAGTAGTGGCGATCGTTGCGGCGCGGCAAGCCAGAGTTAATGCATCGCTCAACGAGTCTGGGCCCGGACGGGATTGCGCATAGTACGATGCAGCCAGCAATTCGGTAGGCAGCTGAGGAGGAATGCCGGCGGCCCGGGACGTGTGCTTAACCGCCGCGATGAGTGTGCGCAAAGCCTCAGCGAGCCGCTGGGTTCTTCCGGAAACCGACCGTTCCGTCAAGGCGTCCAGGTCCGCCTCCGCCGGGGCCACCTGACTTCCGGCCAGGAGCAGCATGGCGTGATAGATGCGTTCCGCATCCGAGTGCGGGCGGCCGGGATATTCCGCCAAAGCAGCAAGTAAATCACCGGCGCGGTAGGCCGCCATCGACTCGCCGAGCTGTTCCGACTCCTCGGGGCTCAGCGGCAGATCGTCAAGATCCAGCACACCTGGATAATAAAAACACCATTGCAGGAGATTATCAGCGACGAACCCGGAGGTGCGGCGCGGCGCGGCGCCTGATTCGGATACCGCTTGTTCACCGTTGGTGAGAATCAAGGAGGCCACGGAGTTACTGAACACCACCGCGCCATCCAGCACGGATAGCGTGGTGCGCTGCGGGGAGCCGGCGGGCGATACTTCCATGACAAATTCCGTGCCTTTGATCCCGGCAAAGGTTCCTCCCCCGAAGACCTGGATGCGATTGGGTTTGTCGCGATGAAAAAATGATAGCAGGCCTTGGAGCAAATTCAGGCGATGGTCGGTCTCCGCTGCGGCGGCCGGCAGGATTTCGAGCTCGGTCGAGGCAGCAATGCGCGAAACGCTTCGGTCGGACCAGAGGAGTCCGAGGGAGCTATTGGGGCCGGTGCGGACCTGGTCCAGGGGGTAGAGCAGTGTGTCGTTGTTGGCCCGCTGCCAATTGGCTGCCCCATTTTGGAGAAATTCAACCGTGCCGGATTTTTCGAAAATGCTTACGGCCTCGTTCGTCTGCCCGAACGCCGATTCCTCCCCGCCGACGATGCCACCTAGGCTCGCGACCATCACTATCCGCTCTACGACGCTGATCCATCGTTTCATAGGCTTCCTATTAGTTAACCTTCCCCGTTATATTTATAATTCTTAAGACAACGGGCGGGGCAAAGCAAGCCATCCGTTCTCCGGTCCTGCGATACAAGGCCCCAGATGGGATACGCTGGGGACCTAAGTTTCTTTCGGCGGGGACAAAAAAAGTTTTCGGCAAATAATTTGAAAGAATTTCCGTGAGCGCTCGTAGACCCTATTGAGGCCAGAAACTGAAATAAAAAGGAAAAAATATGAATATCTTATCCCTGACGGAAACCAAAACTCAATTCCCGGCGACGAGCGTCAAGCCCGTGCCTGACTTTGCAGACTATTACGGAATCTCCACTTCACAACCGCTCAGCCAAGCGATTCAAATTGCGGTGGACGGTATCGAAGACGGCGAACTGTGCCCCCTGGGGGCAGGCGCGGAGCACTCATTGGAGCAGAGCCGGGCCATATTGGCTTTGTTGGTAAATTGTTATGTTAACGAAATTTATGGTTCAACCGATGTCGCCAGCCTCATGGAGGGCGCCCCCGGCTTTTCCTGCAGGTGGTGGGAGACATTGCCCGACGGACACGCCCTCCGCCGGTTCCGGAGCGATAATGTGCGGGCGATCCAGCATTGCCTTGAGGAGGCGCTGCGCTTTCGCCGGGAACAAAAAATCCGCTCCGGCTTCGTAACCAAGGTCAATGGCGCTCAGCCAGCGGAGGAAGCGCGGCGGAAGATCACCATGGCCGCGTTCGCGGATAGCATGGAACTCGACGGGTTTTGAAACGGATTGATTCGGCGGCGCCATTTTTTATTTGCCTTCCGCCGTGCGGTGGTCCGATAGTCAATCGTGGCCAAAACCGAGGACAATCTAATCCAGACCCGCGCGACCTTGCTAGACCGAATGAAGGACTTGGACGATCAGACCAGCTGGCAGCAGTTCTTCGACATTTATTGGAAACTCATATATGGCATCGCCCGCAAAGGGGGATTAAGCGACGCCGAAGCCCAAGATGTGGTGCAGGAAACCATGATTGCCGTGGCCAAACACATGCCTGGCTTTGTTTACAATCCGGCCCTCGGCACCTTCAAA
>Ga0302319_10026485_pt1 | contig 10208 bp, 8 predicted proteins | sample Bog_T0_2_FD_203319 | JGI IMG/M metagenome (GOLD analysis project Ga0302319, IMG submission 203319) | Peat permafrost microbial communities from Stordalen Mire near Abisko, Sweden - Bog_T0_2 | ecosystem: Environmental > Terrestrial > Soil > Wetlands > Peat | place: Sweden: Abisko, Stordalen Mire...
TGGTCCGGAACCCCTGCCGGACTGCGGAAGAAGGGTAGTGGACGCAACGAAGACGTGACCGGGCCGACGACGAGGAAAGGGGTGTGCAGATGGCAGTGGAACTGTTCCCCCTGGTGGAGCCCGTCGTGGCGGCCACCGGCGTCGAACTGGTCGACGTCGAGTACCGGTCGGGTGTGGTGCTGGTCACCATCGACCGGCCCGACGGCGTCGACCTCGAGATCCTGACCACCGTCAACCGGGTGGTCTCCGAGCTCCTCGACGCCCGCGACCCGATCCCCGGGACCTACACCCTGGAGGTCTCCAGCCCCGGCGTGGAGCGCACCCTCCGCCGTCCCGCCCACTTCACCCGGGCGGTGGGGGAGACCATCTCGGTGAAGACCCGTCCCCAGGTGCCCGGCAACCGCCGGCTGACCGGCCGGCTGGCGGCGGCCGACGAGCAGGGGATCGAACTCGAGGTGGAGGGCCACCCCGACGGCCGGGTGCGGCTGGCCTACTCCGACCTCGACCGGGCCCGAACGGTGTTCGCCTGGGGCGGCGCCCCCAAGCCCGGGGCGAAGCAGACGACTACGACGACGAAGACGCAGAAGAGGAAGCAGGTCACCACGCCATGAGCAAGCCGAACTTCGAGTTTCTCGATGCCCTCGGTCAGATCGCCCGCGACAAGGGCATCTCGGTCGAGACGCTCCTCGATGCCTTGGCCAACGCCCTGGTGGCGGCCTACAAGCGCCGCCCCGACGCTGCCGAGGAGGCGGTCGTCACCATCGACCCCGAGTCGGGGGAGATCCGGGTCTACGGACAGGAGCTGGACGAGGACGGCAACGTCATCCGCGAGTGGGACGACACCCCGGACGACTTCGGCCGCATCGCCGCCCAGACCGCCAAGCAGGTCATCCTCCAGCGGATCCGGGAAGTCGAGCGCGACCTCAAGTACGAGGAGTACGCCGGCCGGGAGGGCGACATCGTCACCGGCATCGTCCAGCAGACCGACAACCGGTACACCCTGCTCGACCTGGGCAAGGTGGAGGCATTGCTGCCGCAGGCCGAACAGGTCTCCTACGAGCGGTATGAGCATGGCGCCCGGTTGAAGGCCTACATCGTGGAGGTCCGCAAGACCACCAAGGGGCCCCAGATCGTGGTCAGCCGCAGCCACCCGGGTCTCATCAAGCGGCTCTTCGAGCTGGAGGTGCCGGAGATCTCCTCGGGCGCCGTGGAGATCAAGGCGGCCGCCCGCGAGCCGGGCCACCGGACCAAGATCGCCGTGTGGTCGAACGACCCCAACGTCGACCCGGTGGGGGCCTGCGTGGGGGCTCGGGGCTCCCGGGTCCGGATGGTCACCAATGAACTCCGTGGCGAGCGGGTTGACGTGGTGCCCTTCTCCGATGACCCGGTGGAGCTGATCCAGTCGGCTCTGGCTCCGGCGCGGGTCCGCGAGGTACGGCTGAACGACGACACCGGCACCGCCACCGTCATCGTCAGCGACTACCAGCTGTCGCTGGCCATCGGCAAGGAGGGCCAGAACGCCCGACTGGCTGCCCGGCTCACCGGTTGGAGGATCGACATCAAAAGTGAGACCCAGCTGGCCGACGAGGAGTCCGGCTATGCCGGTGAGGAGTGGGCCGAGGGCGAGTGGGTCCAGAACGAGGCCGGCGAGATGGTGTGGCAGCCGGCCGAGGGTGGCGACGCGGTGTCGGCCTCCCAGTGGTCCCAGGGGGCTGAAGGTGTCGACGGTGAGGTTGCCGCTGACGGCCCGCCGCCTACCGGAGATGCCGAGGCGGCTCCGATCGCCGACCCGGAGGCCGGGGACGAGTCGGTACCATCGACGGAGGCCACCGGTGCGGACGGGGTCACGGCCGGGGAGGGTACGGCATAGTCCCCATCCGGACCTGCGTGGGTTGCCGTCGGACCGGCGAAACCGGGACGATGGAGCGGGTAGTGCGGCATTCGGACGGCACCTTGTCGGTCGGGACCGGGCTACCCGGTCGAGGCGCCTGGTTGTGCCGTGACCAGCCGGACTGCGTTGACCTGGCGATTCGTCGTCGGGCCATCGAGCGGGCACTGCGAGGCCCGGTGGATGCATCCCAGGCGGAGCTGCTCCGGTCGGTGTTGGGTCGGGGCCGAGGGTCCGGCTCGGAGGAACAGGCGCCGTGATGTGCGAGGATAGAGGGTCGTCGTGCTCCCAGTGCACGCGACGTGAATGAAGGGCAGTAACAGCCGTTGCCGAAGAAGATCCGGGTCTACGAGCTCGCCCATGAGCTCGGCCTGACCAACAAAGAGGCGCTTGACCTCTGCCTGTCCCTCGGGATGGGCGTCAAGAGCCACTCGTCGTCCATCGAGGACGCCCAGGCCGACCGCGCCCGCCGGAAGGCCGACCGAGAGGGACTGCGCCGTGAGGTGCAGCCGCCGGAGCCCGATCCACCAGCCAAGAAGGCCCCCGCCCGGAAGAAGGCCGCCGCCCCGGTCGAGGCTGAGACGGCCGCGCCCGGCGCCGCTGCTGGCACCGACGACGGAGTGGAGCCCCCGGCACCCACCCCCATCAAGCGGACCGGCGCCCGTCTGGTGACCAGCCGACCGTCGTCCGAGCAGCCCACCGCCCCAGCTCCGATGGCCCCGCCGGCCGCCGCTCCCATCGCCCCGGCCCGCCCGGCCCCGGTGGCACCGGCCGCCGCATCGGCCGCCCGCCCGGCCCCGGTGGCACCGGCCCCCAGCCCGGTGGCACCCGCTCCCATCGCCCCGGCCGCCGTGGCACCCCCGGAGGCTCCGGCCGCCGCCGCTCCGACACCTGCCCCGACGCCGGCTCCGGCTCCGGCCGAGGTGGCCCCAGCCCCGGTGGCCGCCGCCCCGGCGGCGCCGGCGGCATCGGTGGCGCCACCCGCTCCGCCGTCGGCTCCCAGCCGGCCACCGACCAGCTCCAGCGGCAAGGCCATCCCTCCGCCTCCGGGCGGTCCGCCCCGGTCGGTGACCGGCAAGCCGATTCCGCCACCACCGGGTGCTGGTGGGCGACGCCCGCCTCCCGGTGCCCCCCGGCCCGGTGGCTTCAGCGGTCGTCCCGGTGGGACCGGTGGCCCGTCGCGGGCCGGCAGCACCGGTGGTCGTCCCGGCGGACCTCCCTCCGGTGGCGGATTCAATTCACGCCCCGGTGGCGGCGGTGCTGCCGGCGGCGGCGGCGGGTTCGGCGGTCGCCCAGGAGGTGGCCCTGGTGGCGGACCGGGTGGCCCCGGTGGACGGGGTGGCCCCGGCGTGGGTCGCGGCCGTCCCAATCAGCGTCGGCCCCGCCGTCGCCGTCGCAACCTCGAGGAGTTGGAGCCGACCCAGCTCACCGCCTATACGCCCTCGACCGCTCCGGTGCCCGACACCGAGGTCATCATCGAGCGCGGCGCCACTGCCAGGGATCTGGGACCCAAACTGAATCGCTCCGCCGGTGACGTCATTCGCTTCCTGATGATGCAGGGAGAGATGGTCACCGCCACCCAGTCGTTGACCGACGACATGATCGACCTGTTCGCCGCCGAACTCGGCGCCGAGGTCCGCCTGGTCGACCCCGGCGAGGAGCGCGAGGCCGAACTGCTGGCCAAGTTCTTCGACGATGATGACGAGGACGAGAACGAGGAAGATCTTCGACCCCGTCCGCCGGTCGTGACCGTCATGGGCCACGTCGACCACGGGAAGACCCTGCTCCTCGACCGTATCCGGTCGGCCAACGTGGTCTCCGGCGAGGCCGGTGGCATCACCCAGCACATCGGCGCCTACCAGGTCGTCTGGGAGGACCATCCCATCACCTTCATCGATACCCCGGGCCACGAGGCGTTCACTGCCATGCGGGCCCGTGGGGCCGAGGTGACCGACATCGTGGTGCTGGTGGTGGCAGCCGACGACGGCGTGATGCCACAGACCATCGAGGCCATCGACCACGCCAAGGCGGCTGACGTGCCGATCATCGTGGCCGTCAACAAGGTCGACCGCGACGAGGCGGATCCCAATCGGGTGCTCCAGCAGCTTTCCGAGCACGGACTGGTTCCCGAGGCATGGGGTGGCGACACCATCGCCGTCGAGATCTCCGCCCTCCAGAATCTCGGTATCGAGGATCTGCTCGAGCAGATTGTGCTGGTGGCCGAAGTCGAAGAGCTGGTGGCTTCCCCTGAGGGTCGGGCCCGGGGCGTGGTGCTCGAAGCCGAACTGGAGGTCGGTCGGGGCCCGGTGGCCTCGGTCATCGTGGAGCGTGGCACCCTCCGGGTCGGGGATCCGATCGTGGCCGGGGCGGCCTGGGGCAAGGTGAAGGCCCTGGTCGACGACCACGGTGACCAGATCAAGGAGGCGCCCCCTTCCACCCCGGTGCAGGTGCTCGGCTTCTCAGAGCCGCCCGAGCCTGGTGACGAGGTCCGGGTGGCCCCCGAGCAAGCTCAGGCTCGCACCATCGGCGAGGCCCGGGCCCACCGTTACCGGGTGGCGGGCCACGGCCCGGCGGCCGCTTCGGCACTGGGCGGCGCCAAGCTCGAGGACCTCTTCGAGCAGATCCAGCGTGGCGAGACCGCCACCCTCAATCTGATCCTCAAGGCGGATGTTCGAGGCTCGCTGGAAGCGGTGACCGAGAGCCTTCGGAAGCTGGAACGAGACGACGTCAAGCTCAGCTTCGTCCACCGGGGCGTGGGTGGCATCACCGAGTACGACGTGCAGCTGGCCCAGGCCTCCAACGCCACCATCATCGGGTTCAACGTCCGTCCCGACCGCCGATCGCGGGAGATGGCGGCCAAGGCCAAGGTGGAGATCCGTACCTACGAGATCATCTACAAGCTGCTCGAGGACCTCGAGGCGGCCATGCTCGGCCTGCTGTCACCGGTCTACGAAGAGGTGGTCACCGGTGAGGCCGAGGTCCGCCAGATCTTCCGGGTACCCCGGATCGGTGCCATCGCCGGCTGTTACGTGCGGGAGGGTGTCATCACCCGGGGCTCCAAGGTCCGGTTCCTCCGCGAGGGCGTCATCATCTGGAAGGGCAGCATCACGTCGCTCCGGCGGTTCAAGGACGACGCCCGCGAGGTCCAGGCCGGATTCGAGTGCGGCATCGGGCTCTCGGACTACCAGGACCTGAAGGACGGCGACATCATCGAGACGTTCGACGAGCGGGAGATCCCCCGCACCTGATCAACCTGCTGGGTGCCGCTCGGCACTGCGGTCGGACAGGTGTGCGGACGGAGCGGAGGAGCAGTGTCGAGTCGTCGTCAGGACAACCGGGGTGCCGCACCCTACGCCCGATCGCTTCGGGTCAATCAGGTGATCCGGCAGGTGTTGGCTGAGGAGCTCGAGCGGCTGGCTGACGCCGATGAGCGGCTGCGCCTGGTCACCGTCACCTCGGTGGACACCGCTCCCGATCTTCGGCAGGCCACCGTCTACCTGAGCTCGCTGGCCGAGGACGCCGCCGATGCCCTGGCCGAGCGCCGCCCGCAGCTCCAGCGGAGCATGGCTCGGCAGCTCCGGATGAAGCGGACCCCGCTCCTCAGCTTCGAAGTGGACCCGGCGGTGGTGGCGGGCAGCAAGGTGGAGGACGCCCTCCGCCGCATCCGGGAGGCCGATGCCGGCCGACCCGGCCAGACGGAATCCGGTGATGGGGTCGATCCGGACCCGGAGGCGCCGTGATGGCGTCGGCGACCGAGGAGGTCGTCGGCCTGGTGGTGGTGGACAAGGAGGCGGGCTGGACCTCCCACGACGTGGTGGCCCGGTGTCGGCGCATCTACGGACAGCGTCGGGTCGGGCACGCCGGCACACTGGACCCGGACGCCACCGGCGTGCTGCTGGTGGGCCTGGGGCGGGCCACCCGGCTACTTCGGTTTCTGACCGCCTTGCCAAAGACCTACGAAGCCGAGGTGGTGCTGGGGACGGCGACCTCGACGCTGGACGCCGCCGGCGAGGTCACCGGTACCTGGGACATGGCCGGAGTGACACTGACCGAGGTGCGGGAGGCGGCTGCCACGTTGACCGGCGACATCGAACAGGTGCCGCCCATGGTCTCAGCGGTGAAGATCGACGGACGGCGACTGCACGAACTCGCCCGCCAGGGGTTGGAGGTGGATCGACCGGCCCGACCGGTCTCCGTCTACCGCTACGACGTCGATCCGACCACGAACTCCGGTGTCTACCGGATCGAGGTGGAGTGCTCTTCGGGGACCTACGTCCGAGTGCTGGCCGCCGACTTGGGAATCGCACTGGGGGGCGGTGCGCACCTCCGGAATCTCCGACGCACCCGGATCGGATCCTTCACCGTCGACGATGCCCGGGTGGTCGATGAGCTGGGTGAGGCGGCAGTCCTGACTGCCGCCCAGGCCATGCGGGACCTCGACCAGGTGGTGGTCTCCAGCGAGGTAGAGGCGTTGGTGGGCCGAGGACTGGCCCTCGACCGGGTGCCACTGGGGGTGGCGGGGGATGGACCGTGGGGACTGGTGGACGCCGACCAGCGGCTGCTGGCCGTCTACGAAGCGACCGATACCGATCGAATCCGCCCGGCGGTGGTGCTGGTGAGCGCCGGATGAGTGGGTGCCTGCGCCGCCATGATGGCGGTCGGCGGCCGGTACTGACCGGTAACCTCCCCCGATGATGGAGATCATCACCGACTTGTCGAAGTGTCGGCCGCCCCCGAGCGGTTCGGCGGTGACCATCGGCGCCTACGACGGCGTGCACCTGGGACACCAGGCGCTCCTGGCCGAGCTGGATCGAAGGTCCCGCCTGCTGGGACTGCGCACTGCAGTGGTGACCTTCGACCGGCACCCGGCGTCGGTGGTGCGTCCCGAATCGGCTCCGCCCCTGCTCTGCGATCTCGACCAGAAGCTCGAGCTGCTGGCCGCCGCCGGCGTGGAACGGACGGTCGTCCTCCGATTCGACGAGGAGCGGGCCAACGAGACCGCTGAGGCCTTCGTGCGTGAGGTCATCGAAGGAGCACTCAACGCCCGTCTGGTGGTGGTGGGGGAGGACTTCCACTTCGGTCATGGGCGCAAGGGGAATGTGGCGCTGTTGACGGAGATGGGGGCGGACGGTCGGTATGAAGTCGAAGGGGTCTCGCTCCGGGGGGACGACGGTACGGGGCCCGACCGGACCATCTCATCGACCCGGATCCGGGCCCTGGTGGCCGCAGGCCGGGTGGAGGAGGCAGCCGATCTGCTCGGCCGACCGCACCAGGTCCGAGGGACGGTGGTCCACGGTGATCATCGAGGCGGTGCCGAGCTGGGGTTCCCCACCGCCAACTTGGACATTCCCGACACCATCGCCCTACCCGCCACCGGGATCTACGCCGGTTGGTACGAGCGGCCAGATGGGCGTCGGTTTGCCAGCGCCGTGTCCGTCGGCCGACGGCCGACCTTCTACCAGGAGGCCGGCGAGCTACTGGTGGAGGCGTACCTGCTCGACTTCGATGGTGACCTGTATGGCGAGGAGGGCCGGCTCTCGTTCGTGAGCCGCCTGCGCGACGAGTTGGCATTCGACTCGGTGGATTCACTCATCGAGCAGATGCATCGGGACGTGGACGCCGCTCGACAGCGGCTCTTCCACCCCAACTGACCCGTCCGGTCCCCTGACGGTTCGCACCATGACCGATCCCGTCACCTCCAAGGGGCGCGGCGGTCCGGGATGCACTGAGTCCGTGGCCGGCCGCCTCGTTACTCCGGACCGGTGATCGGGTCACTTGACACATCGCCGGCATCGGCCACCTCATCGCCCCAGGTGTACCCGTTCCAGATCCGGTACTCGTGCCGATTGGTGGGATCCGGCTGCCACCCGGCGCTGATGGGGGCACTCGACTGGTTCGAGGTGCCGGCTATCCAGGCATCCCGCAGCCGCGAATATTCGGGGCGGAGCACTGCCAACTCGGCATTGGCCACGGCCAATTGCTTGCGTGCCTGGGCATTCAGAACGGCGAAGAGGGCAATGGCCCCGATGATGGCCAGCAGGATGACGCCTCCGACGGCCGCGTTGCCCTTCTGGGTGGTGCAGGTGGAGGCGGCCAGCGTGGTTTCGATGAGCATCGGGCCATCGTATGCAGGTCAACACCCGAATTCCGGTGGCGCTTTCAGTCAGGCGTTCGGTGAAACGGCCGACGCATTGGTCACATGATGGACGACAACCGGGGGCTCGATCGCCGGACCAATCCCTAGCTGACGGCGTCGTCCAGCAGTTCGGTGCGGAGTTGGCGCTTCAGCGCCTTGCCGGCCGGGTTTCGGGGGAGCGGCTCGGTTCGGAACCAGAATCGGGTGGGCACATTGAACTTGGCCAATCGTTCTCCGACGAATCGGGCGAGCTCGTCGGCGCCGACATCCCGACCGGGACGGAGCACCACCACGGCGCCGACTTCCTCACCGAGCACCGGATCGGGTACGCCGATGACCGCGCAGTCCGCCACGGCCGGGTGCTCGAACAGGGCGTCCTCCACCTCGACGCAGTAGATGTTCTCCCCGCCACGGATGATCATGTCCTTGGCCCGGTCGACGATGTGGATGAACCCCTCTTCATCGATACGGGCGACGTCACCGGTGTGGAGCCATCCGCGGGTGAATGACAGTGCGGTGTCATCGGGTCGATTCCAGTAGCCCCGGACCACGTTGGGGCCCTTGATCCACAGCTCGCCGGTCCGGTCGGGGTCGGCCGGCTGGTCGGCCGGCGGTTCATCGCCCTCGTACTCCTCGGGCACCACCGCCACATCGCAGACGGGTGCCGGCGGCCCGACACTGTCGGGCTTGCGGATGTAGTCGTCTCCGGCGTTCATCGACGACATGGCTGAGGTTTCAGTGAGGCCGTAACCGTTGCCCGGGGCACCGGCCGGAAAGTGCTCGGTGATTCGACGGACCAGGTCAGGTGGCGCCGGCGCTCCGCCGTAGGAGATGGACCGGACGGACGACGTGTCGCGCTTGGCGAAGTCAGGGGAGTCGATGATCTGCATCACCATGGTGGGCACTCCGCCGAAGATGGTCACCTGCTCGCGTTCGATGAGCTCCAGCGCCCGTTCGGGGTTGAAGTGGTGCATCATCACCAACTTGCCCCCGGCGGCGGTATTGGTGACCAGCACGGCGTGGCAGCCGGTGGCGTGGAACAGCGGCACCGACAGCAGATTGGCGTTCTGTCCACCACTGCTCATATCGGCCAGGCCACCGCTGCGACGGAGGGAGCCGAGGGTGGAGATGAAGAACAGGTTCATCAGGTTGGACGAACTGTTCCGGTGGCTGCCGACCGCCCCCTTGGGTCGACCGGTGGTCCCCGAGGTGTAGAAGATGGTGGCGTCATCGTCGGGTTCGATCGCCACCTCGGGCAACGCGATGTCGTTCGCCGGGGTACCCACCAGATCGGCGAATGGCACTACGGGAACCGATGGAAGGTTGGGTCGCTCGACGATCGAACCGGTGGCGGCCCGTCGTCCGCCCCCGTCATCGGGCTCTTCACAGCAGACCACCACCGCCCGGAGGTCGGGCAGGTCTCCGAGTTCCGGTCGGATGCGATCGAGGCGCTCTTCGTCGGTGAAGACCAGCGACGTTCCCGAGTCGAGGAGGCCGTAGGCGAGCTCGGGCGCGGTCCACCAGGCGTTGAGTGGAACCACCACCGCCCCCACCGAAATGGCCGCCCAGAAGGCCATCACCCACTCGGGCAGGTTCCGCATGGCGATGGCCACCCGGTCGCCCGGCTGGACGCCGTAGGTGTCGATCAGCGAATGGCCGAGGGCAGCCACCGTCCGGAAGTGCTCGGCGAAGGTGTAGCGCTCGTCCTCATAGACCAGAAAGTCGTTGTCCCCGTGGAGAGACGAGAGCTCCAGCACCGAACGCAGCGATGGTGGCGCCTGCTTCCATACCCGGGTGGGGATCCCCCGGATGACCTGCTCCTCCATCTCGAAGGTCTGGCCAGGGGCGGTCAGCGTGGCGGTGGCCTCCTCCCGGGTGGGGGGAGGTGCGGGCACGTTCCCGGCCGCAGGGCTGTCAGGGTCGTGCATGGGCTGCCTCACTCTGCAGTTCGTCGTGCGGGGTCCCGCCGCCGGTGGGCGTGGTCCGGTCCTTGAAGACCGTCGACCGGTAGTAGGCGAGTTCGGCCACGCTCTCGCGGATGTCGTCCATGGCCCGGTGGCCGCCGGCCTTGGTCGGGGCCCCGGCCACCGCTTCGGGGTACCACCGCTGGGCCAGCTCCTTGATGGTGGAGACATCGACCGAGCGGTAGTGCAGGTACTCCTCGATCTCCGGGAGAAAAGCAGC